>JACCDR010282662.1_pt1 | contig 19224 bp, 15 predicted proteins | sample 7446431 | NCBI WGS metagenome assembly JACCDR01 (sample SAMN15323443, study PRJNA562643) | freshwater metagenome | isolation source: river surface water | place: USA:Blue River Watershed | collected 2017-08-17 | reverse complement strand
CGCAGATGCTTTACGGTGACTTCCAGGCTGGTATCAGCGATGACCCTTGGCAAGTTATCCCGACGGCGCGGGCAGAGCAGGCAATGGCTCGCTGGAAAGACTTGAACCCGAAGCCGCGTATGGATTCGGTGGGCGTCGACGTCGCCAGAGGCGGTGCGGACAAGACAGTCATTTCACGACGTCATGGCATGTGGTTCGAAAAGCTCTTGCGCTATCCAGGTGCGGAGACTCCGAACGGGCCAGCTGTTGCGGGCTTGACCATTGCAGCCACGCGAGACAGCGCACCGCAACACGTCGATGTCATTGGCGTTGGATCCAGTGCCTATGACTTCCTGGTCGAATCAGGCCAGCAAGCAATCGGCGTCAACGTCGCTGAGTCTGCAACGACCACCGATAAATCAGGCCGGCTGCGATTCTTCAACTTGCGCACCCAGCTCTGGTGGAAGATGCGCGAAGCACTGGACCCATCAAACAACACTGGCATTGCACTGCCACCAGACGACAAGCTCAAGTCGGACCTATGCGCGCCACGTTGGTCTTTACGTGGATCCGTGCTGTACGTTGAAAGCCGTGAGGACATCGTGAAAAAGATTGGCCGCTCGCCAGATGATGCGAGTGCGCTCATTCTTGCGTTGATTGACACACCGCGCATTGCGGACGTGCGGGCATTGAACTCAAACCATCGAAGCAAGCAACGCGAATACAACCCATACGGGTAGCAGTGCACGTAACAACAAGCCCCTGACGTAAGTTGCAACGACTTACACAGGGGCTTGCAATGCACGAATTCAAACAACTCACCGTCGACCAACTCACCAGCGACCCGGCAGTCGTCGAACTGTTCCATGCACATTGGGATGAAATCGCACTCAACAAGGAGTTGATGCGACTGAAGCCAATGCTGGACAAGTATTACGACATCGAAGCCAATGGCATGTTGCTGATCATCGGCGCGTATGCCGATGGCGAATTGGTTGGCTACTCGGTGAACTTCCTGAATCAGCACTTGCACTATGCCGACCTGTGGGTCTGCATGAATGACATCGTGTTCATCAGCCAGGACATGCGCAAGTCGGGCATCGGTATCGGTTTGCTCAAGCGCACCGAAGAACTGGCAAAAGAACGCGGTGCGCAGATGATGCTTTGGCACGTCAAGCAGAACACTGCACTATCCGCACTCTTGCCGCGCATCGGCTACGGGGTGCAAGACATCGTATTCAGTAAGGGGCTTTGAGATATGGGAGTCACTGCAGCAATCGGCATGATGGCAGGTAGCGCGTACAACGCGAACCGTCAACGCAAAGACATGAAGAAAGCCAACGCTGCTGCGCAAGCTGCTGCACTCAGACAAGAGAAGCAGATGGAGCAACAGATGAACGCGGCCAACAAGAAGCGACCAGATACCAACTCAATGTTGGCTAACGCTTCGCAAAGCGCGCGTGCTGGTCAGTCGGGCACCATGCTCACTGGTCCTACGGGCATCGACCCGAACGCATTGACCTTAGGCAAGACTACATTGCTGGGCGGTGGTTAATGGATGCAAAACTGCGCGAACAACTAGGCCAACGCTGGAACGGTCTGAAGACTGAGCGCAGCGGTTGGATTTCCCACTGGCGCGAGATCAGCGATTTAATCCTGCCGCGCTCTGGCCGCTACTTTCTCGACGACGTGAACAAGGGCGAGAAGCGACACAACCAGATTTACGACAACACCGGGACGCGCGCACTGCGCACCTTGGCTGCGGGGATGATGGCTGGCATGACTAGCCCAGCACGTCCTTGGTTCCGACTCACCACAAGCGACGCGCAACTGGATGAATCGGCAGGGGTGAAGCAATGGCTGGCTGACTCGCAACGTGTCATGCAGATGATCTTTGCAAAGTCCAACACGTACCGCGCACTGCATTCAATGTACGAGGAACTTGGCGCATTCGGCACTGCAAGCTGCATCATCCAAGACGATTTCAAGAATGTGGTGCACTTGCACACCTTGACCGCGGGCGAGTACGCACTGGCCACGAACTACAAGGGCGAAGTCAACACGTTATTCCGTGAGTTCAAGATGACAGTCGGCCAACTGGTCGGCGAGTTCGGCAAAGCGAATTGCAGTATCTCTGCGCAAAACCTATTTGACCAGGGCGCACTCGACAAGTGGGTGACTGTCATGCACTGCATCGAGCCGCGCAAGGACCGTGACCCGAACAAGCGCGACGCTAAAAACATGGCATGGCGCAGCGTTTACTTCGAAGCTGGTGGCGATAGCAACAAGGTACTGCGCGAATCTGGCTTCAAGTCATTCCCGTCATTGAGTCCGCGCTGGGCTACCAGTGGCGGCGATATTTATGGCAACTCACCCGGCATGGAAGCGCTGGGCGACATCAAGCAGTTGCAACACGAACAGCTACGCAAGGCGCAAGGGATTGACTACAAGACCAAGCCACCACTGCAAGTACCGACATCGGTGAAGAATCACGAACTGGACACGTTACCCGGTGGCATTAGCTACGTTGACACCGCGAACCCAAGTGGCGGCATCCGCACTGCGTTTGAAACCAATCTCGACCTGAGCCATTTGCTCATGGATATTCAGGACGTGCGGGAGCGGATCAACAAGTCGTTCTATGCCGACCTGTTCCTGATGTTGGCGAACTCGAACAACCCGCAGATGACTGCGACCGAAGTGGCCGAACGGCATGAGGAAAAGTTACTGATGCTCGGCCCAGTGCTTGAGCGTTTGCAGAATGAAATCCTCGACCCGCTAATCGAAAACACATTCGCCAAGATGGTGAGTGCTGGCATTGTCCCGACGCCACCGCCAGAACTGCAGGGCATGGAACTCAACGTCGAATACGTGTCGATGTTGGCCCAAGCGCAACGGGCAATCTCGACCAACAGCATTGACCGCTTTGTCGGCAACCTGGGCGCTGTGGCTGCAATCAAGCCCGAAGTACTGGACAAGCTGGACGCGGACAAGTGGGCCGACGTTTATGCGGACATGCTCGGCATTGACCCTGAGTTGCTTGTCCCAGGTGAACAAGTCGCAATGATCCGCCAGCAACGCGCACAACAACAAGCCGCAATGCAACAGGCCGCAATGGTGCAAGCAGGTGCGGACACCGCAGCGAAACTGGCATCGGCCAAAACCAACGAGGAAAACGCACTGACTTCGGTTATGGATGCGTTTACCGGGTACACCTAAGAGGATTATGAAATGCAGACCTTACTGAGAAACGTGACCGCGACTGGTGCGGCGGCAGGCGTAGAGAACAACGGACCTAATCGCGCATTCCAAGCGATAGTCGCGGGAACTGGGGCAGTCACAGCAACGGTCAACGTGGAAGTTAGCAACAACAATACAGACTGGCTGGTGCTTGGAACAATCAGCCTATCAGGTACGACTCGCGCAACCGATGGGTTTGCGAACGACGCACCTTGGCGATTCGTTCGTGGCAACCTGACCGCAATCAGCGGCACAGGTGCGGCTGTCACTTTGCTGATGTCGTTCTAAGGGGTTAGCAAATGCCAACGACGGTCAACCACAAACTAGCAGGTACTTGGCCCGACTTGCGAACTGACCAGGGGCGGACAGGTAAAACTGGCGTTTCGTCGCGGCTAGGTGCGCACGGAAAAACTGGAATTGAGCCGTCGCGGTTTGCACCTAACCTCGACGGCGTGGACGATTACGCGGTTTTGACTAATCGGGCGATTAACGTTGACGGTGATAATAGTTTTGAATTTTGGTCGCCTGATTCAACAGCAGTAGCTGCAACGGTTGTTGCTCAAAACATAAGTAGTACGAGTGCATCAAGGGAGTTTCAGCTTTACGCAAACCCTGATGCAACTAGCTTGTTAGTTATCTGGGGCGGCTCAAGTACAACAATTTTGTCAGCAGCCCAAGGTTACGAGCCTAATAGAAAGTTCTTCGTTTCTTTTGTCGGTAACAACTACTCTATTGCCAAGAATACGGAAACAAACATTATCCGAACAGGGGCTTTTACGCGGGGTGCGGCAAGAGAACCTACAGCGCAAACTGTTGTTGGTGCGCGAGGTAATGGTGCGGGGCTGTTCAGTTCTTTCTCTAAAGGCATTCAGCGCGACATTAAGATCAACGGGGTTTTGTGGCAGATGGTAGACCGCAATCAAGCTATTCAGCTACCAACTCCAACAGGTTTAGGCGCTGAGCTTATTACGCCTACTGTATTAGCCAATCCAATATCAAAGGGAACACAGTGGACATACCTAGACGATGGTCGTTGGCAGTATGTTGGTGATGGCACTCTTAACCAGTTGCAATTTCTATTAACAGCAGACCAGCCCGCAGCAGGATTTTTAGAGTTTGATATTGAAAGTATCGTAGGGGTTATGACTTGCAGTATAGGATCTGTTGCTGGCTCCTCTTTTAGTGCCGCAGGGAGGTTTAGATATTTTTACACAAACAAGGACTTACCTAGCGCTAATGCTTCTGCTGTTCAGTTTAAACGAGCAGGAACTAGTGTTGCATCCTGCATCATCAAAAACATTAGTTTTAAACCGCTAGGCACTTGCAACCCAATGCAACTAGTCAACACAAGCAGCGACCGCTGGCAGGAGATCATCCCATGACACTAGACCAGTACCTCGCTAGCAACGAAAGCAAGTACGCGGTGATCCGCACCGAGTCCTATCAACAAGATGAAATTGCGAAGGCTATTAGCCAAAGCCCGCGCCAGTTCGAACTGGACGGGATCAGCTTCACAATACTGAGCCTTGAGCCGATGACCGTGCCCGAACTTGCTGCATACGCTGAGCAAGTTGCCAATGGCGTTGAGTTCGAACTGACTGTCGGGAGCGGCAAAGTCACGCTGTTACTACACAGCCAGGCACTCGCGCTACTCAGTTCACAAGAAGATTCATAGTCCCCAGCCTGCTGTTCTAAACCAACAGCCTTCGGCCCACTTCGGTGGGCCATTTTTATTTCAGGGTGCACGTAACGCAATGCGCAGCCCATAGAGTGCAACCATGACTAGACACGATCCAACTGACATCGATTCTGAAGCACGCGCGCAAGCCGAACTGGACACGCGGCGAAAGCTAGCGCGCGACACTGAAGAATCTGATTTGAAATGGCTAATGAGCAGCAAGCGGGGGCGTCGCATTGTGTGGCGTCAACTGGATGCAGCTGGAATTTTTCGCACGTCGTTCAACACCAATGCAATGTCGATGGCATTCGCCGAGGGCAACAAGAACAACGGGCTGAGACTCCTGGCAATCATTCATCGCATCTGCCCTGAGCTTTACCCGGTAATGGTGAGAGAAGCAAATGAGCAACGAGACATTGATGACGGAAACAGCCGCAACGACCAATGAAGGCCAAGCCGCATCTACAACGACTGAGCAGTCTGCTACTGGTGCGGACGCGCAAGGTCAACAGCAAGCATCTTCAGGCCAATCTGCAGCAGAAGGTCAAGCCGACACAGGCAAGACTGATGAAGCCAAGAAACCCGAAGGCGCACCAGAGTCTTACGACTGGGGTGAAACACAACTCGATGGCGAAGTGCTGTCTGCTTTTGGCGAAGTGGCCAAAGAGTTGAACTTAACGCAGGAAGCCGCCAGCAAAGTGCTGGACAAAATGGCCCCTGTCATGCAAGCCCGTCAAGCCGCACAGTTTGAAGCTGCGCGAAATGAATGGGCTGAGCAATCCAAGGCCGACCAGGAATTCGGTGGCGAGAAGCTGCAAGAGAACCTGGGCTTTGCGAAGCGGGCAATGGATGCGTATGCAACCCCTGAACTGAAGACGTTGCTGAATGAAAGCGGCCTTGGCAATCATCCCGAAGTCATTCGGTTTTTTGTCAAAGCTGGCAAGGCAATCAGCGAGGACACAGTGGTCACTGGCGCAAAAGGCGCGGGCACTGAGTCTTACAACCCGAAACGGCTTTATCCGAACAGCAATATGAACTAGGAGCTAAACAATGGCTACTCTTGCAATCACGAACCCGACCCTGGCAGACCTTGCCACCCGCATGACTGCGGACGGGAAAATCGACCCGCAAATCGTTGAGATCCTGACACAGACCAACGAAGTGCTGGATGACATGACCTTCATTGAGGCCAATGGCTTCACTGAACACAAAACGACTATCCGCTCTGGTCTGCCGACTGGTACTTGGCGCAAGCTGAACTACGGTGTGCAGCCTGAGAAGTCTCGCACTGTGCAAGTCAAAGACTCGCTCGGCATGTTGGAGACTTATGCCGAAGTCGACAAAGCGCTTGCTGATCTGAACGGCAACAGCGCGGCCTGGCGTCTGTCTGAAGACTATGCCTTCATCGAAGGTATGAACAAGACGATGGCGTCAACGCTGTTCTACGGCGATAGCTCTGTGGACCCTGAGAAGTTCATGGGCCTGGCACCACGTTACAACGACACCACTGCACAGAACGGTAGCAACATCATCAAAGCTGGTGGCTCTGGTGCTGATAACACGTCAATTTGGTTGATTGTGTGGGGACCGAACACTTGCCACGGTATCTATCCGAAGGGCTCACAAGCTGGTCTGCAATCGCGCGACCTGGGCGAAGAAACCTTGACCGATGCGCAAGGTGGCCGTTACCAGGGCTACCGCTCGCATTACAAGTGGGACATGGGCTTCACTCTGCGCGACTGGCGTTATGTCGTGCGCATTGCGAACATCGACGTGTCTGACCTGACCAAGAACGCGGCATCTGGTGCGGACTTGATTGACCTGATGATCCAAGCGCTTGAAATCATCCCGAACATGAGCATGGGCCGTCCAGTGTTCTACTGCTCGCGCACTGTTCGCAGCTTCTTGCGTCGTCAAATCCTGAACAAGAACAACGTCAACCTGGCTTTCGAAACCGTTGCAGGTAAGAAAATCGTCACGTTCGACGGTGTACCTGTTCGTAAAACCGATGCGTTGCTGGAAACAGAAGCCGCTGTCGTCTAATTCGCGGGCGGGTAACACCGCCCCATTGTGGAGAATCTAAACATGATTATTGATCGTCAACTCCAAGTCTCTAACGAGCAAGCGGTCACGACTACGGCGGTATCGACGGACGTGATTGACTTCGGCCAGACCAACCCGAACACCGGTATGTCTGACCACATCGACCTGTCTATCACTGTGGACGAAGCTGTGACTGCAGCTGGCGCTGCAACGGTGACGTTCAGCATCCAGGACTCGGCGGATAACAGCTCTTTCGCTGACATCGCAGTCAGTCCTGCCATCGGCAAAGCAACGCTGAAGCTGGGCGCGCAAGTCGTGATCCCCATGCCGAAGTTGCACCGCCGCTACGTGCGTGTGAACTACACCGTGGGCACTGGCCCGCTGACCGCTGGCAAATTCTCTGCGCAGTTCGTGACTGGCCTGCAGCTGAACACGCCGACGCCTGGCCAGTTGTAAGGGGTAGCTGATGGCAAGTAGCAAACAACCTACAAAGCCAAGCGGCACCAAGACTGTGATTGCATTGCGGGCTGGCTATCTCGGCCAGTACCGCGAAGCAGGTGAACAGTTCGAAGTTCCTGCTGAGCTAAATGCAAGCTGGTTCATTGACGCTAAGACTGTCGAAAAACCAGCGGATCAAGAAGCTGGCGACTTGGTGTAAACCAGTCGCGCGAAATAAACAAAGGGGCCGCGCGCCCCTTTTTTGTTGGAGATACAGAACATGGCTTCAGAAATTGAAATCTGCAACCTGGCACTGGGACACCTGGGCGACACCGCAACGGTGGCAAGCATCGACCCGCCAGAAGGCAGCGCGCAAGCTGAACACTGCGCACGGTTCTACCCGATTGCGCGCGACATGCTGTTGCAGGCGCACGGCTGGAACTTTGCAACCCGTCGGATCCAGTTGGCGCAAATGGCCGAAGTGCCCTATGGCTGGGCTTACGCCTATGCCAGACCAGAAGGTGCGCTTGACGTCTTCGACATCCAATTCCAGAACACGATGGATTTTGCACAACCCAGCTATCCATTTGTGTGCGAGTCGGATGCAGACGGCAATGAAGTGATTTACACCGATGTCGAGAATGCCGTCGCGCGCTACATCGTGCGGATCGCCGACACAACCAAATTCCCGCCACTGTTCACCCTGGCATTGAGTTGGCAACTGGCTGGCATGTTGGCTGGCCCAGTGCTGAAGGGCGACGTGGGAGCGGCAGAAGCGAAGCGCTGCGCGCAAATGGCCCAGGCTTACCTGAGCGAAGCCAAAGTCGCAGACGCGCGGCAGCGTCGTGTCCCCCTGGTGCACAGTGCAAGCGGCATCGTCGGCACTGACCGCACGGCGCCTACAAATCCCTGGGGGCGCTAATCATGGCCAACACGCGATCACTACAGCGCAGCTTTTCGGGGGGCGAAGTCACTCCCGAATTCTTTGGCCGCATCGACGACGTGAAGTATCAGTCGGGCCTTGCGACTTGCCGCAACTTCATTGTTAAACCGCACGGGCCCGTCGAGAACCGACCGGGCTTTGCTTTCGTGCGCGAAGTGAAGGACTCAACCAAGAAGGTGCGGCTGATCCCGTTCACCTACTCAACGACGCAAACAATGGTCATTGAACTGGGGGCGGGCTATATCCGATTCCATACGCAAGGCGGCACGTTGCTCGACGCCTTTGGCAATCCGTATGAAATTGCAAACCCCTACACTGAAAATCACCTGTTCGACATTCATTACGTGCAATCTGCAGACGTGATGACGTTAGTGCATCCTAACTATGCGCCCCGCCAACTGGCGCGGATTGGCGCAACGAACTGGGTTTTGCAAGTCATTCCGTTTGGCGCACCGCCAGCACCAACAGCGCCCACGGTAACAATGGTCGGCGGTACTGAACTCAAGTACGACTACGCCTATTGTGTAACTGCAGTCGGCGCGGATGGGATCAGCGAGTCGCAACGCTCACCTGAAACGATAGTCACTGGCAACCTGTTCGAGACTGGGCAGGTTATCGACGTGTCTTGGACGGCAGTGCCAGGCGCAACGCGCTATCTGGTTTACAAACAGCAAGGCGGGGCATTCGGCTACATCGGCCAGACCACTGACTTAATGCTGCGCGATAGCAATATCGACGCGGATATGTCAAAGACCCCGCCACTGTATGAAACAGTATTCAACGCGGCGGGCGAGTATCCCGGTGCAGTGAGTTACTTCGAGCAACGCCGTTGTTTTGCGGGCAGTATCAACAAGCCGCAAAACATCTGGATGACCAAGAGCGGCACCGAAAACAATATGTCGTATTCGTTGCCACTGCGCGACGACGACCGTATCAGTTTCCGCGTAGCAGCGCGCGAAGCCAATACCATTCGACACATTGTTCCGCTCACTCAGTTGGTGTTACTCACGAGCTCGGCAGAGTGGCGCGTCACGTCGGTCAACAGCGACGCAATCACGCCGACGACAATCAGCGTAAGCCCGCAGTCCTATGTTGGTGCGTCGAACGTGCAGCCTGTGATCATCAACAACACGTTGATTTACGGGGCAGCGCGCGGCGGGCACGTTCGGGAACTGGCCTACAACTGGCAAGCCAACGGCTATCTGACTGGCGACTTGTCACTGCGCGCACCGCACCTGTTTGACAATCTGGAAGTCACTGACATGGCATACGCCAAGGCACCGATGCCTGTGGTGTGGTTCGTCAGTAGCAATGGCAAGTTGCTGGGCTTGACCTACGTGCCCGAACAACAAGTTGGAGCTTGGCACCAGCACGACACCGATGGCGTATTCGAATCCATTTGCGTCGTGGCTGAAGGCAATGAAGACGTGCTTTATGCCGTGGTCCGTCGCACCATCCAAAACACAACCAAGCGCTACGTTGAGCGGATGGCAAGCCGTCAATTCGTCAACCAGGCTGATGCGTTTTTCGTCGACTGTGGTGCAACCTACAACGGGGCACCGACGACGACAATCAGCGGCCTGAGCTTTCTGGAAGGTAAGACGGTCAGCATCCTGGCAGACGGTGCAGTGCATCCGCAACGCATGGTTGTCGGCGGGGCCATCACGTTAGACAACGAAGCCAGCAAGGTGCACATCGGTTTGCCCTACGCTTCGGACATCAAGACGTTACCCGTTGCACTTGGCTTGCAAGATGGCAGCTTCGGTCAAGGCCGCTTCAAGAACGTCAATAAGGTCTGGCTGCGCGTCTATCGGTCCAGCGGCATTTTTGTCGGGCCCGACTTCGACAAACTCACTGAAGCCAAGCAACGCACCACTGAAGTGTATGGCGCACCGCCAGCACTGAAGTCCGAAGAAATCCCGGTCATGGTCACGCCCAGCTGGGATGACAGCGGGCAAGTGGCCGTGCGTCAATCCGACCCGCTACCGCTCACCATTGTCAGCTTGTCGATGGAACTTGCCATCGGCGGGTAACAAGGTGCACTTAACACAATGCGCCCGCCTTATGGTGGGCGCATTACTTTGTAGCAGGTAGAACTTATGGGCTTTTCAGCTAGCCAGATGGCACAAATGTCAGTTGGCTCGAACGTCGCTGGCGCGGCTAACTCCGCGATCAGTTCGTACATCGGAGCACTGGCGCAAAAAGACAATCTAAAACACTCGGCAGCAATGGCCGAAATCAATGCGCGCGTAGCTGAGCTAGGTGCGCAGTCCGCATTGCTGCAAGGCAAGTCGGAAGTGGCCAAGCTCACTGATGCAGCGGGCAGGCTCAAGAGTCGGCAGAAGGTGGCGCTGGCTGCAAATGGCGTCGACCTGGGCGTCGGCAATGCAGCGGAAATCCAAGCGTCCACCGACATGATGAAGGAAATCGACGCGGAAGCGCTGAAGGCCAATGCGCTTCGCACTGCCTGGGGTTATCGCGCCAACGCGCAAAACTATCGCAACAAGGCGGCGGCTGATCGCGTCACTGCGTCGGGTATTAGTCCGTTTATGTCCGCAACGTCTTCGCTCATGGGCGATGCGGGGCAAGTCGCTAGCCAGTGGTACAGCCTTCAGAAAGAAGGTGCATTCGGTACAACGACCGACACCAATGGCAACACAGTCAATTCTTGGTGGTAACAGATGCCTACAGTTCCAACTTATGACGCGCCACAGGTCACACCGAACACGGTCCCACAAGTTGCGTTTGACGCGCCAACGGCGCAACCAACTGCAGCACAACAGGGCGCGCAGTTCGGGCAAGCCTTGTCTTCAGTCGGACAGACTGCAGGACGAATCGCACTCGACTTGCAACAGCAAGCCAACGAACTGCGAGTCACTGACGCACTGAACCAGGCCAAAGAGCAGGCCATGCGCCTGACCTTTGACAAGGACGCGGGCTACTCAAACCTGAAAGGTATCAACGCACTGCAACGGCCAGATGGCAAGTCGCTGGAACAAGAGTACAGCGAGACTTTGCAAAAGGAACTGAGCGGGTTATCGCAAGGCCTGGGCAACGAAACGCAACGGGCTTTGTTCAAGCAGAACGCGGACGCGATCCTCAACAACTTTCGCAGTGGGCTGGTCAAGCATGAAGCCGACCAGTTCCAGACGTATTCGCTTTCTGTTTCTGAAGGGGTGCAATCGACCGCACTGCGCGAGATTGGCCTGAACTGGAACAATCCCCAGGTAATCGACAAGGCTGTCCAGCGCATCAAGGCTGAGACTTATCGCCAGTCGGCATTGCTGGGCAAGTCTGCTGAGTGGCAGGACGCAAGGACGCGCGAACTCACCAGCAAGGCGCACCTGACCGCATTGTCTGCCGCACTGGATAACGGTGATCCGTTGTTCGCTGATGGCTACCTCAAGAAATACGGGGAGCAAATGGAAGCGGACGACTTGCTACGGGCGCGCGGCCTGGTCAACAAGGAAGTGGATTTACAAGTCGGCACCAGCATCGGCCAGCAAGTGATGGCTGGATTCACCAGCAAGATTGCACCGACTGAATACGACCGACTGCAAAACATCGTCAACGCGAAAGTTGCACCAGTGGAAGGGCAACCAGCACTTGACGCACAGATCAAGAAATTCGGCGGCGACGTGACCAAAGCGCTTGCCGCCTACAAGTTGGGGGACAAGGAAGTCGCTGCATTGGAAAAACAGCACGGTGCGAACTGGCTGGCCAATGCACCGAAGAACGTACAGGAATTTGTCACGGCAACAGCCAACGAGTTCGGCACTGGTGGCGGACGAGGCACCAGGCCAACGCTGGCGGAAATGAAGGCCGAACTGCGCAACCGTCCTGAGCTTGCGAACAATCCTCTGCGCTTGAAACATGCAGAGGATTACATCGAAACGCAATACGCGGCCATCAACGCAGCGAAGAAGCAGCGCGAAGAAGAAGCACTTGATGCGACTTACAAAGCGCTATACGCCAACGGCGGAAACATGGCGGCATTGCCTGCCGGGTTACGTGCGCAGATCCCAGGTGAAAAGCTGGACAGCGTATTGAACTTTGCGAAGTCGCTGTCCAAGGGCGAAAAGATGGTGAACAACGGCCAAGCATGGGCGCAAGTCCTGAGCATGCCGAAGTCTGAACTGGCCAAGATGTCACCTTCCGACTTCTATGCGCGCTATCGCAACGTGCTTGACGACGCGCACCTTGAAAAAGGTTATGCGCTATTGGCTGAAGCGAACAACGTGGCAAGCGATAAGCACTTGGAAATTCTCACCACTGACAACCGTATGAAGCAAGCGGCCATTGGTGCAGGCATTCTGCCAGCCGAAGGCAAGGCTGATGAAGACCAGGCCAAGCAATTCGCGCAGTTCCAACAGACGATTGACATGCGCGTCCGCCAATTCGAGCGAACCGACTTGCAAGGCAAGCGCAAAGCCAACAGCGAAGAACTGCAACGCATCATCGACACGACGCTTATGGACAAGGCATTTGTCAAAGACAGTGGGTTCGCTTGGTTCGACGGCGACGCGAAGCCTGTTTCACTAATGACACCAGAAGACCAGGCGCGGGCGCTGGTGAGGGTGAACGGTGAAGACGTTTCACTTGCAAGCATCCCGGTTACACAGCGCGCACTGATCACTAGCAAGCTGCAAGCGCGCGGGCTACCAGTTACAGAACAAGCAGTCGCGGAGCTTTGGGTCCGTGCTGGCAAACCAAAATAATAAAAGGGGAACTCATGGCCGACGTATACGACCAGCTACTTGACACGCAACAACCTGCTGAACCAGTTGCACCTGTGGCACCGACACAATCCAAGGACGCTTACGACACCATTCTTGATGAATTCGGTGCGCAGCAAAACGCTGCAATGAAGCAATCGCTTGAGCAAGCGCTGAAAGTGGCACCGCAGCAAGCGGCAACTATTCAACAGATGGCGAAGGCGACTGGCCTGCCTGAAGAAGTGGTCGAGCGCAATCAAGACGTGGTGCAAAAGCAAGTCAAGCTGCAACAGCTTCAGTCATTGCTGTCCAGTTCGCCAATCCTTGCGCGCCAGATGCAAGACCCGGCATTTGCAAAACTCGCCCAGGATGATGCGAACAACCTGAGCATGATCGAAAGACTGTGGCGTCAACCAAGCGGCGGTGCAGTCGAAGGCTTGGGGATGGGCACCGCGGGCATCGGCGACACGCTGAGCATTGTGCAGCGTAACTTTATGCAAGGCTTTGCGCGCACCTTCTTACCTGAGCCAATCGGCGGATGGGACAAGGTGGATAAAGGCTCAATCGCTGGCCCCTTGGTTGGTGCGGACTGGCAGACCGTCGGGAACTATCTGAAAGCGCAAGGCCGCGACATTCAGATCCCACAGCTACAACAGGACTTTTTGGACCAAGTGCTTGCGGGCCTTGGTCAAGTTGGTGCGCAAATTGGCGTCGGCCTGGCGACTGGTCCAGTCGGTTCGGGCGCTTTCCTCTACGGTCAAGGCGTCAATGCCATGACCGAGAAGACCAAGGACGACCCAGCTAGCCAAGGTGCAAAAGACCTGGCGGCATTGCTTGGCGGTGGCGTCACTGCGATTACTGAGAAGTGGGCACTGGACAAGTTGCTCGGCCCAATGAGCTTGCCAATCCAGAACCAACTGGGCGCGGCATTGGCGCGCATCGGTATCGCGGGCGCAAGCGAAGGCGCACAAGAGACAATCGAATCAATTTCACAGGATGCACTGCGTCAGTTCCTCACCAATCCAGAAGCGGAGATCCAAGTTGGCCAAGCATTTGAAGAAGGGGGCGTCGGCGCAACCGTCGGCGCACTGGTCCGTACAGTGGTTGAAGCGGCGGCTGGTGTCCGTGGCCGTGCAGCACGCACTGAACAGCAAGCAGCCAATGCAGAACAGTCTGCCCAGTTCGTCGAGCAACTGAACAAACTGGCAGCGGCCAGCGAGTTGCTGAAGACTAGCCCGGAGTCATTCGAACAATTCATTGAGCAAGCTGCAGAAGACGGCGACGTCCAGGACATTTACATCGACGCCAAATTCCTGATGCAGTCGGGAATGGCCGACCAGCTTGCGCAAGTTTCACCTTCGATTGCTCAACAGCTACCGACCGCGCTGGCAACAGGTGGAACTGTCCAGATCCCGGTTGGCGAATACGCGGCCAAAGTTGCACCAACTGAATTCGCGCAAGGCTTGCTGGACCATATCAAGACCGACCCGCAAGGCTTCAGTCGTGCGGAAGCGCAAGAGTATTACCAGACGCAACAGCAACAGCTTGAACAGGAAATTGCACAACAGCTGGAAGCCAAAGCCGGCGACCAGGAATTCATGGACAGCAAAGAGCGCGTCAAGCAGACGGTGCTCACTGAGCTGAACAACCTGGGCCGATTCACTCCGCAGAAAAACGAAGTTGACGCTGCATTGATTGCTGCGCGCACGGCTGTCCGCGCTGCGCAACTGAGCATGACGCCAGAAGCGTTTTTTGAGAAGCAACGCCTGAGCTTTGCGGCTGAGCGCATCGACGGCGACACGTTCAGCCAGGATGGTCAACTGCAGACTGACACGCCAGCTTTCAAAAATTGGTTTGGCGATAGCAAGGTGGTTGACGGCCAGGGCAACCCCCTGGTGGTTTATCACGGTACGAAGTCGGAGCCGTTCAACACGTTCGACACCAATCTGTCCTGGTTTGCCAAGGACAAGAGCCGTGCGGCTTTATATGGCGACACCCAAGTCGCCACCTACTTGTCAGCAAAAAACCCTTTCATCATTGACCGGGATGCAAACGAGCGCACGAACCTCAACGAGTTCCTGGTCGAAGCTGGTTTGCCTGAAGTCGCTGGATCGCCTGTACTGGACCGCGGCTACATCATGGAGTTGTTCCAGCGCCAGGAGTTTGTCGACGCTTTGCGCGAACGCGGCTTTGACAGCATCTTCGTAAAAGAGAACGGCAACGACACCATTGCGGTATTGGATCCGGCACAGATTAAGTCGGCCACCAACAACGCGGGCACGTTCGACCCGAACAATCCAAATATCTATAAGCAGGGCAGCGCTGTCTATGTTGACGATGTTTCTGAAATCAACGTCGACGAAGACCTGCAAGACCTGGCGAGCGAACTGCTGGACAACGGCGCGAAGATCACACCAGACGGACGGGTGCGAGTATTCCACCGCACCAGCGAAACCGCAGCGGATGCTATCCGCAAAACGGGAGTGATGACCGGGAAAGAGGACGGGCTTTTCTTTTCAACCAAGCGCGACGGCCAAAACACAGACTATGGCGACGCAGTGGTCGAGTTGCATATCCCGCTCAACAAGCTGCAACTGGATGACCTCTTTGGCGATGAAGCGCATGTCCGCGTCCCACTGCAACGGGCAGGGCAACGGCTGAGCGTCAAGCAATGGCTAGGTGAATTCAACCAGTTCGCTGGCGTCCGCTCACGCACCGCAGACCTTGGCCAGCTTGAAGTTGCAAAGGGGATGGCTGAGCGCGGTCTGAGTGCATCCCAAATCCAGCGGGAGACAGGCTGGACCAAAGGCGTCGATGGTCAGTGGCGCTATGAGATCAGCGACGACCAGGCGAAGCTAAAACTGGATGCGTACCAGATCAACTATCCGTACACACTGAATGAAGTGCTAGACCATCCGCAGCTTTTCGCAGCCTACCCTGCGTTGTCGAATTTGAATGTGAAATTCATCGAAGAAGAAAACGGCTACAACGGTGTTTACTACGAAAAGCGCAACCTTATTGAGATTGACGGGACACGTAGCAGCGACGCAATGCTGAGCACGTTGCTGCATGAAGTGCAACACGCTATTCAGGCAAAAGAGGATTTTGCGCGCGGCGGCTCTACCGATACTGAGTTCACCGAATCGGTGAAAAGTGCCGTGAAGCAGATGAAAGAGGGCAAGGAGTTCGAAGCCGAACGCTGGAAGCGCAACAACTGGGACCGTTTGGATAAGGCAGAAACCGCCAGGGAAATGGCAAGCAACGCGCTGAAGTATCAGTCAGCGCAACGGCTGATTGACTACTCAAACCGTGATAAGCCGTCTGGCGTTTTCCGCAATATCCGCAACGAAATGCAGTGGATTTATGGCGAACAGTTCTATGGCAACCGGCAAGCCAACGACCTGCAACGGATGTTCTACGACCTGCCGAAGCGGGGCGACAAGCGCAATTCCTTTTTGCGCAACATGGCATTTGAAGGCGCGCAGTTCTTATTGGAGTCAATCCCTTCAGACCAACGCCAAGCGTTCAAGAATGATCCGCGCACACTGCAAAGCCTGGTCAAAGCGCTAGAACGCCAGGCATCGAAGGCGCGCAAAGAGCTGGCACCACTGCGCGAACTGGAAAGCGAAGCGCGCAGTGCAAACTTCCTGGACGAGAAAACAAAGTACAAGCGGCCTTATGAAGTCTATCGCGCATTAGCTGGTGAGATTGAAGCGCGCACAACGCAAGCCCGCCAAAAGCTGACAGCCGAAGAAAGACGCAACCGTCCTATCCGCTCGGATATGGACATAGACCCGTCTGAAGCAATCGTCATTGTGGGCGGGCGCGAGTTGCGAGTGCCAAGCGTTATGCGCAGCCAGGCAGCACCGACGCCACGCGGGGCTTTTAATCCGAACAACAACACCATTGCACTGCTGAAGAACGCTGACCTGTCGACGTTCCTGCACGAAGCTGGGCACTACTTCTTTGAATCCGACATTGCCCTGGCCGCTGAGATTGCCCAGGGCAACCAGATGTTTGGTGCGGAGTCGATGACCCAGGGCGAGCAAGAAATCCTGAACGACGTCAGCCAGCTGTTCACCTGGTTCGGCTTCGAAGGCGACATCAACGCACAGCTGGCCCAGTGGAACGCGCTGAGCTTTGAGCAAAAGCGCACGTATCACGAAAAGACCGCGGAGTCTTTCGAGCGCTATCTGTTCGAAGGTAAGGCGCCAAGCATCGAACTGCAAAGCTATTTCCAACAGTTCCGCGCCTGGCTGGTGAACGTATACAAGTCAATCAAGGACTTCATTGCGCGCAATCCTGCAGCTGGCGAACTGTCAGACGAAGTTCGTGGTGTGTTCGACCGTATGCTGGCAACAACCGAAGAAATCCAGCTCGCTGAGCAGGCTCGGTCAATGATGCCGCTATTCCGCACCAGGGCCGATGCGGACAACATCGGCATGACGCCAGAAGAATTCCGTGCGTACCAGAAGCAAGACGTGGATGCGACTAACGACGCAATCCAGGATATGCAAGCGCGCGCTGTCCGTGATCTGCAATGGACTCGCAACGCGCACAACCGGGAAGTAAAACGCTTGCAGCGCCAGGCTGCTGAGCTTCGCAAAGAGATTAAGGACGAAGCCAAAGCCCAAGTGCTGCAAGAGCCTGTATATCGCGCCTGGCAATTCCTGACGCGCAAGCTGGAAGAAGGCGACAAGGTAACGCCTATCCAGCGGCCAAAGTCTGACCCGAATGTGGTCGAACCGATGATTGACTCAATGTTCACCGCTATTGCAAAACTTGGCGGATTGAACAAGCAGGAAGTCATTGAGACTTGGGGCGTCGAAGAAATGGACCGCCCAAATTCAGGCGTATTCGGCAAGCCTGTCCTGCGCGTAAATGGCGGCAAGTCTATCGACGGCATGGTCGAAGCGCTGGCCCAGTATGGCTACCTGCCACTGGACGAGAACGGCAAAGCGGACATCGCTGACTTCGAAACCAAGTTCGACGATGAACTGCGCGGGGATCCGCAATATTCAGTCGCCTATGACTACAGCATTGACGACGCGCTGATGTTGCGCCCAGGTGAGCAGATGGATCTGTCCGCATTGACTGCGGGCCGTCTGGACATGGGCGCACTGATGGAAATGAACTTGACCAGTGCCGAGATTGAATTGCTCAAAGCTCGGCGCATGACGGCAAAAGACGGTCTGCATCCTGACCTGGTTGCTGAACTGCCTGGCATCGAAATGAGTTCAGGCGACGAGCTGGTGCGCAAGCTACTGGCTGCGACTCCACTGAAAGAGGAAATCGAAGCGCGCGCCGAAACAATCATGCTTGAACGGCATGGGGAACTGGCAACACCAGAAGCGATTGAGCGCGAAGCGGACAAGGCAATCCACAACGAAGCGCGCGCCAAGATGGTGGCCACTGAAGCGAATGCCCTGGCTCGCGCCACTGGCTCGCGCAAAATCCTTGCGAGTGCAGCGAAGTCGCTGGCTGAAACAATGATCGCGCGCATCAAGGTCCGCGACATCAAGCCGACACAATACGCAAGCGCTGAAGCGCGCGCAGCAAAGAATGCAGCCAAAGCCTTGAAAGAGGGCGACCTGGTTGTCGCCGGCGCTGAGAAGCGTAGCCAACTGGTGAACACCTACGCCACCAAAGCGGCCTACAACGCGCAAGAAGAAATCAACGACGGCATTCGCTACCTGCGCAAGTTTGAGAAAGAAGGGCCGCGCAAAGGTCTGGACAACGATTACCTGGAACAGATTGACACGCTGTTGGAGCGCTTCGACTTGCGCAAAGGGCAAAGCCTGAAGTCAATCGACAAGCGCACCAACCTGGCCGCATGGATTGCATCGCAAGAGCAAGCTGGCATTGAGCCAGTATTGCCTGATTACATCCTGGCCGAAGCCAATCGGACCCACTACAAAAACCTGACCGTTGAAGAATTCCGTGGCTTGGTGGATTCGGTGCGCCAGATTGAACACCTGGGCAGACTGAAGAAGAAATTGCTGACGGCCAAGGACGAGCGCGAACTGGAAGCCATCGTCGAATCTATCCGCGAACGGATTGAGCAAGCTAGCGGTGGGCGCATCGTTGACAACGAGAAGCGCAACACGGTGCGGTCAAAACTTGAGCACTTCGGGCGCTGGATCAATTCGGCGCACCGCAAAGCGGCCAGCGTCGCGCGCGAACTGGAT
>JACCDR011243256.1_pt1 | contig 19227 bp, 26 predicted proteins | sample 7446431 | NCBI WGS metagenome assembly JACCDR01 (sample SAMN15323443, study PRJNA562643) | freshwater metagenome | isolation source: river surface water | place: USA:Blue River Watershed | collected 2017-08-17 | reverse complement strand
CGCTGGCTTGATCTGCTGGAGTGTCTGGCTGTTTTGTAATTCGCTTTTGAAAGGTGGTGATCTGGTGAATCCGTTCAATCGATTCTTCCGGCGAGATGCTCCAGCATCTTCGGACATTCAGACTCCTGCTGATGCACAGCAGCAGGCTCGGCAGTTTTCCCCGGGGCGTCCGGAGCTGCCGACACTGAAGCAAGTCCTGGCTGCGGCCGAAGCGGCTGAGCAGCAGCCTGAAACCGTTCAGTCCTAATCGTCAGTTGATCCATCCATCAAGCTGAGATCGTTATGCGTCACTTTGGAATGCGACATTTTGCAGGGCTTGCTCTTCCGGCCGTCGGTGATGTCCGAGCCGGAGTCACGTACGGCCCGAATTCGTCGCTGACTGGTACGCTGAATGTGACTGGTGGAGATCCTCCGGACCTGACGGACGGAAACTTGAATCAGTTGGAAACGACTGAGGTCTATGCGTTGGAATCGTATTACACCAGCACTGGGATTGATGCCCAGTACTATTCCAAAGCAGATGACTCCTCAACGTGGATCACTGTGATTTTGCTGAGTCGCAATGAAACGCTGGCTTATGAAAACGATGTGCAAGTTGAGCGCGAAACCATCGTGCTGTTGCTGAAGCGATTCGGTACCAATGCGATCAGCAGGCCAGCAGCTCAGGATCGGGTGTCTATTCCGAGTCTGGACGGGACTCGAAAATATACGCTCACTCAGACTCCTGTTGTGTCATCCGGTCAGCTTGAATGGAAAGCAGAATTCAGCCGATCCAAGCAAATTAAGGGCGGCGGAAAATCTGTCGTTGGGGTTGTCTGATGTCATCACATGAAATCTCAGCACGATCAACCCTCAGAGATCTTATTGGCGGCCTCGACTCTTGGCAGGAGTGGGTTGTCACCGATGATCTAGCTGTTGCCAAATCGCGAATTAGTTGGCCTGATCACACTAATATGGAATTCCCGTTCATTGTGCTCGTGTTTCTTGGAGGAGCTCGAGTCAACGGGATGGGAACTGATGCCTCAGCCAATTTCCGGCCGTCAGGGCGAATCGGCGTGATGGTGTTCGATAAGGTTGAAGATACCGCTGATTTTATGGCATCCGATACCGCATTCGGTACGAAGTTTTTCGGGCTGCTGGATGATCTTGTTGAGCATGCTCATGACACTTCGTTGATCATTCGTCAGATCAGCTATGACGACAACCCTTACACAATGTCGGCTTTCAATTCCTCAGCGGCAAAAGATGCTGACAGCGATGATGAGGACGATGAGGAAACGATTGAAGAGCGTTTCTGGACTGGTGTTTTCACCATTGAAACAGGGGGCTATTGATGGCGTTCCCTGTTGTGTTGCGGCTGAAGTATAAAGGCAAGCCGGTCGGAAACGATGCAGACCGGCCTGAAGGAATTGCCATTCGTGCCTGGCGAGTCGTCTTGAAGACTGCCAACCGAGCCATGGCGTATCACTGGCATGAGAATTATCTGCAGCTTCACTTTGGCTCTGGTGCTCGTGCTCGATACGGCGGCCAGAACATCAAGCAGCGTTCTACAGCTTGGCTGGCTCGCAAGCTGAAGATCTTTGCGGCTGATATCAATCGAGTTGCTCAAGTGTCTCCCAGTGATGATCAGTTTACTCGGCGGCGTAAGCGTCAAGAAGCACGTCAGCAGCTTGTGGCTGCAGCCGGAGGGGCCAACTACAACGTTGACACTGGGACTCTTCGTGACATGGTCAAGAAGGCTGTGTTTCGAGCTTTCCCAAGTCGCTTCAGAATTGAAATGCCGGTTCCGGGATACATACCGAGCCGTCGAAAAGATTTCACTCAGCCAGATATCAGAGCTGAGCTCACAACGATTCTTCCCGGTGAAGTTAAGGAACTGCAGAAGATTGGTCAGCGCGTGCTGAGACAAACAATGCAGCAGGTTTTGCAGACTGGTCGAGTGCCAGCGGAGGGTAATTGAAATGACGGTTTCAACTGTGGAGATTCTTCGCGGGCTGGATGCTGATGGTAACGAATATCGCCAGCTCGAAACGGCTGATCATGAGATTGCTCCAGAAGTGATGAGCGTCATTGCGGCTGGAGACATTTGCCCACGATTCGTTAGTGTGACCGGAGAAAGACAGGGCATTCCGTTTGGGACAGCTCAGCTCGCGACATTGCTGGCTCAATGCGGCCTGCTTGGCTGTGATGCGTCTCCAGTCAAAATGTATTATCAGAAAGTGAGCAGTCTCTCTGGCCGAGTTGCTGATGCGACGGCTGAGCATTCTGTCATTGATGCGGCATCGGCTCGGATGTACATCACCAACATCACGGCTGGAAACCGAACAGCGGCTATGGCTCGCGGTCGAATCGTGCCAGTCAGCGACGGGACGAATTCCCCGTTGATTCGCACAGGATCATTAGCGATTTCTGATGCGACTCCAACGACGGCTGAAAACTTTGTGCTTGGTCCAATCAGCGTCAACACGACAAAGCTGAAGTCGTGCAACAATCTCGATATCGCATTGAATCCAGCCGAGTGGGACTTGTCTGATGAAAGCTTGATCTGGACGACATTTGCTGCGGGCAACACGATCTCTCCAGTGATCAGCTTTGTCACCAATGATCCGTCAATGCTGACGTATCACAAAACGGCCATCACAAGTTCTAACAAGCTGCGAATTCATTTGATTCGCAAGAAGCCAAACGGAGATCGATACGCTGACAATGAGACTCAGCACATCCGTTTTGAGGCTGTCGACGGAATCATTCTTGTGCAGGCCGTTAGCAATTCTCCGCGTGAGTATCGCGTTGAGATTCACCCAGTTGGCGATGACGCTGATGGAGTGACCGGCGTTCCGTTTACGGTTGCAGTTAACTCGGCAATTGCGTTGCCAAGCTAATCGCTTCGTTCAATCTCAAATTTCAAATCTCAAATTTCAAATTTTTTAGGTGATCTATGCCAAGTCCGTCAACGCTTGAATCAGACGCTGAAAGCTCTGTTGTTGAGCCTGCTGCTCCAGCTCTGGCTGAGCAATCCCCTGAAGCTGCTCCAGCTCCAGCTCCTGCTGAAAAGAAGAAAAAGCAGAAGCCGGTTGGTGTGACCGTCGAAACTCGAGCTGTCGCGGTTGAAGGAAAGCTCGTTCCAATGGCTGACAAGCATCAGACGCGCGTGCCTTGGAAAGAATAGTCTGCTGATCTCGCTGTGAGGTCTGCTATCTGTCAAAACTGTTACGGAGAACTGCCCGTGAAAAGTTGGAAGACAACAGCAGCCGGCATTGTTGCCGGGTTGTCGATCCTGTTGAGTCAGGCATCGACATTGCTTGACGATGACGCGAAAACAAATCCGTCATGGTCAGAAATCATCGCCGCGCTCGGAATGCTCGGTGTTGGATACTTTGCACGTGACAACGGAGTCACGAGCAAAGCTGCAGGAGCAGAGCGTTGAAAACTCTCAACGAACAAGCTCAGCTCGCTGCTGATCGTGTTGACGCAACGGCCGTTGGTATGGACCCACTCACGATTCTGACAATCGTGACTCAGGTTCTGCCGATCTTGACAAGCTGCTGGAACAAAAACGATGAGCCGAATCCGGAACTATCAGCCCGGAATCTGAAACGGTACAGCGATGCTCATCCAAAGCAGTTGCTCAAGCGGACTGCTCGAAGGATCCGCGCGGAAGCAACGGAGCCGATGACGAAGGAGCAGTCGTTTGCCCTGGCTGAAGCCGTGATTGCTCAGGCGCTGGAAGCAGCTCCTGAAACCGTCAAGGCGTGTTGCATGGAGGCACCAAAAGCAGAATGAAGACTCACCTTTGGATGATGCTGACCATCCTCTGCGGTGGTCTTATCGTAGCTGCGGACGAAGTTCCAAAGCCTCTTCCGGATGCGATCAGTACTCAAAAGAAAAGTACTTCTCAGATCGTCATTCCAGTAGTTCCAATTCTGGATGAGGGGCAAGTTCCGGAAGAAGATCATCCGGCTCCAGCTCCAAAGCCGAATCGCGGGCCTGTACCGGTGTCGTCACTCAGCGAAGACACTTGGTACGTGATTGAGTCGCCAGTGCCTTTGATCATTCTGAGTTCTCCTCCGGGGCACGTTCAGATAGATCCGGACGAAGGGCCGGTCAAACTTCGCGGGAAGTTCTCTGACGGGACTGGAAAGAATGAGATCCGGACCTATTCGTCAGAGTACGTCTATTCCGTCAGTGCAATCAAGGCCGGGCAGATTGAATTGCTGATTGTGCCAGTTGGAGTCAGCGCGGAAGCGGAAGTCATCCGCCAGCCATTAACTGTGATGGGCTTGGCTCCGATTCCTCCTCCGGGACCCGGGCCAGCTCCGGAGCCGGGGCCGGTCCCTGATAATCCTCCTGCTCCGGTGGCTTCGTTTCGAGTGATCTTTGTGAAGGAATCAGGGGCAACTTTAAACGCTTCGCAATCGTCAATTCCTGCGGCCAAAGTGATCAGAGATTATCTGATTGCCAAGACGACTCCGGAGAATGGTCAGCCAGGCTGGCGTGAGTACGATCCGGATCAGGCCACTACCAATGAGCAGCCAACCATGCAGAAGCTTTGGGAAGCGGTAAAGCCGAAGCTTGCAAAAGTTCCGTGCCTTGTCGTGGAAGTCAACGGCCATGCAACGGTGATGCCGTTTCCTGCCAACGTTGACGAGTGCATGGCGACACTGAAGAAAGCAGGAGGTGAGTAGTGGTTGATTTCTATAAGGGTTCAATCCCGATCATTGACACGGAAGCTCCTGACAATGACGTTCTGTTTCCAAAGGATGTCTCGTTTGGGCTTGTCGAGCGAGACTATGACGAGTTTCCGGAGCCAATGTTTGCTCCTCCGGGTGACATGGCTTTAATTCCAGAGTCGGAATGGGACGCTCGATATGATGAACAGGAGGAGCTCAAGTCTTCTCTGGAGCATCTGTATCTCAGCGGCCCGAACGGAACGCCAGCGTTTCGCAATTTGGATCAAGGCAGTGAAGGGTACTGCTGGATCTATTCCGTTGGCCATTCGATCATGATGGATCGTCTGCGGCGAAATATTCCTCTGGTCAGACTCAATCCGCATTCTGCCGGAGCGATTATCAAAAAAGGTCGCAATGAAGGCGGCTGGTGTGGTGAAGGCGCTCAGTTCTCAACTGACGTTGGTATGGCTCCGGAAGGCAATGGGCCCAATCAGTGGCCAGCTCAGTCGCGCAGCCTGAAGTACGATACTCCGGCGATGCGTGCTGAAATGGCAAAGCATCGAATCACAGAAAGCTGGATGGACCTGACTCGGCGTGTCTGGGACCGGAACATGACAACGGCTCAGGTGGCTACCTGTGGGTTTAATAACATCCCCGGACCGCGAGATTACAACTGGTGGAGTCACAGTGTCTGTGGTATTCGCTGGGTGCGAATCTCCAAAGGTAACTGGGGCCAGTTGATTCTCAACTCATGGCTGCGGTTCGGCCGGCATGGCTTGGCAGTGCTGGAGGGCAGAAAAGCCATTTGCAACGGCGGTCTTGGAATTCGGCTCACTCAATCGTAGGAGACTGCTGTGATTTATTTCCTGTTGTTGATGATGCTGCCGGATCAATTCACAGTCAGCGTTTCTCCGGAGCTTTCAGCGTTCACGGTGTCTGTTGACGAGTCAATGGTTGCAGCTCCAGCTCCGGCTCAGTCGGTTGTCGATGACCGGCCGGTGATTCGCATGTTCTCGGCGGACTGGTGTGGGCTCTGCAAAGCGTTCGAGAGTCGTGGCGATGTTCACAAGCTCGAGCAGGCTGGTTTTCGAGTCGAAAAGATCGACGTTGAAAAGCGGCCGGAGTTCAAGTCAAAGGTTTCCAGCTTGCCAACATTCTGGCTAATGCGTCAGGGAACTGAGGAAGCTCAATACACCTGGCGGGGAGCATTCAAGCCGGATGAGATCATTTCAACGGCCAACTCACAATTGAAACGGAAGCAGGTCAAATCGCCTGCTTCCAGTTCAATCTATGGCTTCAAAGGCACGTCTCATGAATCTCGTGAGACGCTAATCAAACATCTCTCTGAGGACGGAATCCATAGAGGAAAACATTCTCTTTCCAAGCTGCAAGCGATGACTGACGAGCAGCTCAATTCTCTACACGATTCAGATCACTGAGGTAGTGGTGGCAGACGATGATAAGAAAGCAATCACTTCAAAAGTTGTTGATTGGGCGGCCGGTCAGCCGTTCAACAATGTGCTGTTATTGGCGATTTTTGCCTTTATGGCTTACGGCACTTACTTCGCAATGAATACGGCAATACCGAAACACCTGGAGCAGATTCAGCAGGGCTATCAATCGCTAGTCGAATCACACAAGGAAGAGCGACAACGAACATTGGAAACTTACGACAAGTGGATGAACAGCAAAATTGGTGCTCACTCGCGCGACTCTCCTCCAGTTGTGGCTCAGCCGTAGTTCTTGCAATTCCATGACTACTGACTACTGAAAACTTTATGCTCTATTTCATCGCCAATCACAGCAAATCTGACATTGTCTCAAAGGCTGGGCCTCCGTTCTCTGGATCGTCTGCGGCCGTCTTGAAGCGTCTGGAGCTATTTGAAACGCTCTGTGATGTGCCCGGGCTTGATTCGCTGTCGTTTGCTGAGCTGCCGATGACGGGGCCGGGCGGTTGTCCAGGAATCATGTTGTCCGTTGCTGCCGACGGCTTCAAGCCGATGGTGGCACGGTTTAATCCGGAGCGGCAGGCATGGAAGCAAGTCAGTTCTGCCGTATGGATCGGAACGGAATCCGATCCTGAATCCGGTGAAGAAATCATTCCTGAGCCTGAATGGCTCGCGCGGGCTAAGTGTCCAGTTGAATCGTACGAAAATGTGATGTTGGCCAATGGCACGGTTTGGGAGATTCCTGTCATCCGGGAGCCGTTGCTGAATGGTGAAATGATTCCGCCTGAGTTTCATCAGTGTAAGCTGCCAAGTTCATTCGCTCGTGACATCGCAGGCCAGTGGCGTTCTCAGGTTCTTCTGAAGTACTCTCAACTCTGGGCTCGTTCTCAATCGCTTTTCGAAAAGCTGATTGAAGAAGAGCCGGTTTTCTATTCCGAAGCAATGACGTTTGCGGCTGATGTGATGGCTCTCCGGTACCGGTTCAATCTTTTGGTGCACTCGCGTTGGCCTGATCAGTTTTTGACGACTGAGAACGTCTTCAGTGTGGTCAGAGCAGCGATCGGCTGGAATATTCTGACTCGGTTTATCGAAGATCAAAAAAAAAGTCAGCTCACCGTGACGTGATTCAGTTCCGTCTCTGGCTGGCTGGTCGCAGGCCGGGACATCGGCCATCGGCGGCCGAGTCGTGGAAGGCTGCTGAGTTGTTGAGTGCTGATTGATCTTTTGAGGGTTGGTGAGTTATGGTTGAGCCGTTAAAAATGGACTACGCTGTCAATGACGCGGAAGTCATTGCGGCCTTCAAGCGTCAGCAGAATGAGCTGGAGAAAGAGCGAAAAGCTCGTGTTGAACTGCAAAAGCAAATCAACGACAACGCAGCAGCTCAGAAAGCGGCCGATAAGTCAGCGACCGAAACCGCCAAAGCGTTTGCTGCGGAACAGGCCAAGCTGGCGGCTGCAGCCTCAAAGATTGCGGAGTCAGTGCGAACTCCCTTGCAGGCCTACAAAGTTGGCTTGGCTGAGCTGGTTGATCATTACAAGTCAGGCCGGTTGACTCAGGAAGAATACCTGGCGGCCGGTGACAAGCTCAAAGAGCAGTACCGTGATCAGGCCGGTATCACTGCTAAGCTGGAGCAGGCTGAAAAGGATAAGAACGAAGAGATCAAGTCAGCCAAGCGAATCATTGAAGCCAACCTGACGGCTCAGCAGAAGTACGAGCGAAACGTTGCTGAGATCACGGACCTGCACAAAAAAGGGCGATTGAGTCTGGAGCAGTACAACACGGCCGTTGCTGCTGAAAAGACAGCACTCGACAAGTCATCCGAGTCAGGTGACAAGTTTGGCGGAGTGCTTGGCGGCCTCGGGACAAAAGTTGCTGGAGCAGCGGCCGGGTTTGCTTCGATGGGCACTGTCATCAGTTTTATCAAAGCGGAATATGATGCACTGCTTGTGCGTCAGGGCAAGAGTGCAGACGCAAATATCAGTCTTGCGGCTGAGCAAGAAATGCTCATCAACAATCTCGGTGGCGCAAGCGGTGCTGAAATTGCCAAACAGATCAATCAATTGAGTGTTGACTCAAATATTAAAGAGGCCAACGTGACCAAAGCTGTCAACGAAGCCATGGCGGCTCGCGGTGACTCGAGCGTTGGTGATGTTGTGAAGGCTGTTGGTTCAGCGGCGAAGATTAGTAAGTTCGCTCCGGAACAGTTGGCTGGGCTTGCTGCTGCAACGCTTGACACTCAGCATCAGACCGGCCTTGGAACTGACGAATCACTCGGCTTCCTGTTGCAACTGCAGGGGCAATCCAGAACGAAAGGTTTAAAAGAGCTGGCTCAGAATTTCACTCCAAGTGTCGGTGGTGTCATGAAGCTGGGAGCTGATCGGCAGACTGCTGGAGCAATGCTCGCGGCGCTTTCTCATGGCATGGGTGATACTACTGGTGCAATGACTGGCACGTCAGGCATTCAACTTGCAAAGCAGCTTCGTGAGTTTTCCGGGGGAAAAGATCTCGCAACGGCAATCGCGACTTTGCAGCAGGATCCGGAACAGAGAAAGAAATTTTTGGAGAATGCCAGTTTTGAAGCAAAAGCACTGCCAGCGATTGAAGGCCTGCTGTCAGGGCGTGGGCAGGTTGCGAAAGATTACGCAGCGTCCAGGGCAAAGCTTGCGGGGAATCCACTGGATGCTCTTCAGCAGTCAATCAATGAACGAAAAGCTTTTGGCACAATTGGAATTGCTGAGCTTGATCAAGCCATGGGGAATAAGTCGGATCAAATAAAGATCGGCGACAAAGAGGGGGCTGTGTCTGCGATTGTCAGAGATCGTCTGAAAGAGTTGCGAGATTCGATGGGAAAAACATCTATCTCGACAAATCTCGATACTGTGATCAATGATTTTTCAACCGGTGGAATTCAGACAGCAGATTCAGCGATGAAATCGCTTGAGGGTTTGAAGGCCGGTCTAAAGCCAAACAAGCTGAAGCTGCTTGAGCAGATCCAAAAAGAAGGCTCCTATGATTTCAACGTGAAAGAAGACCGTGAAAAGTTTAATGCTGTTGCTCGCGGGCGGTACGAAAACACGGCTGAAGGTAAGCAGGAAAAACTGCTGCAGGCTTTGATTGATGAAATCAAAGGCATGCGAACAGAACAGCAGGAAAAGAAGCTCGCTGGTGCAGCCGTGGGCCGGGCAAAGAATCAAAACGAAGGGGGACTCTAAGCCATGGCAGCTCCATCATCTTGGCTGTCGACAATTGCCGGGGCTCCATTGCCGTGGTTTGGATTTCTCCGCGCGTCTGGAATGATCGACGGGGCTCAGCAGCAGCTCGATCTTGAAGATCGTCCAGGAGTCGATGGGTTCTTGGTGTGGCTTCGTGGGCTCCGTGGCGATCCGTTTGGCATGCAGACCGAATCTGACTTTCAGAATCGAGCTGATGCGTTAACGGCCTACACTGCAGCTTGTGCGTCGGTCGGCACAAAGCTGGTGTTGTATCGTTACGGTTCCAGCCTTGGGCAAGTCGTCTGTTTGCGTTGCTCGCTGATTGCGATTCAGCCAGCCAGTGGAGCTGTGAACGGAATGCTGATTCCGGCCGGTGGCTCCGGAGTCGTGATGACACTGAATTGGACGCTGCGAGGTGTCTCGTGACTGTTGTAATTTCCTCAGACATTATCACGACGGTTTCAACCAAATCAACGTGGGCCGGAACGTGGACCGAGCAGCCGTTTTTGGAAGCTCTGGTTGTCAATCTGCCGGTGGCTCCCAGTCATGGCGATTGCCGTCTGCGGTACCGGTACGGAAAAGTGATTGCTCCAGCCATTGGCTCTCGTGATGCTGATGATGTACAGGCAACAATCGCTCGGCCAAATCTGGTTGGGCATTATGTCAAGGTTGAGGTCAGCGGCGTTGGTACGTTTTATGGTGTGATTCAGGACGATGCTGATCAACAGCACGGATTCCTCGGCGGAGCTGATGCCAGCGGTGTTAAGAACTATATTGCGTTTGGGTTGACGTGGTTGCTGGCAAACTCAAAGCCAATCCTTCAGAGCAAAGTGAAGTACTCTGGAGGAACGTGGATCATTGATCGTGCGGTTCCGTTTAACGGCGGTACCGATGGGCGCTCTGATCGTCAGCGGGTTGCGTGGAAAAACTACGATGCAACCAATCTGTGCTTCACTGATTCTTCTCAGGCTGTCGCTCCAACGGCATGGAAAGCCAGCACAGCAATTGAATATCTGGTGGCCAACTTTGGGCCAAAGAGTTCTGCTGGGACCGTGCTGGTGCCGTTTGTGCTTGATGAAGACTCTGTTGACTATCTCGACTATGAGCTACCAATGGTCGAGTACGAAGGTCAGACGATTTGGGAAGTGATCAACAGGCTTGTCGACAGACGACGGGGGCTATTGTTGTTCACGTCAATTGTTGATAATGAAGTCGTGCTGATTGTTCGCTCGCAAAATCAAACGACGATCACTCTGCCTTCAGGTTCTGAGATTCCGGCAAATCCTGATCAAGTCACCTACAACTTTGACAACGCTGTCAACGTCAATGATGCAACGATTACGTCAACGCTGCTGACTCAGTACGATCAGATCGTCTGTCTTGGTGATCGGGCTGGATCTGTTTTCACAGTTCGTCCTCAAACCAATATTGAGCCGGATTGGACGACTGCTCAAAAAAATGCTTACAACGCAGCGGCCAGTGGCTTGACTGGATACAGTTCACTCAGCAATGAAGACAAGCACGCGGCTAACATGGATCGACGGGCTGCAGACGATCTGGCTCCGGTTTTTTCATGGTGGCGAATGTCGCACACTTGGAGCGGTCGAGCTGATACCGATCCAAGTTCCGGAACTCATGATTACGCTTTGCCAAAGATCAACGCTGATGGTGTTGAAGATCTGGAAACCTATGCCAACATTCAGCGCGGCGGATTGCGAATTGAGCCGTATGTTCCGTTCAGAACTGGCGTTGATTATTCCGGTGACATCACTCCGGCTTCAGATGATTCTGATACGACGGACAAAGACTATCTGCCTCCGTTGCTGCTGATGAAAACGCAAGCAATCAGAGCTTCCGGTGATGCTGGTTGGGTTTATTGCGAGCGGTTGTCTGAAGGGTTTGAGACAGGTTCTGACAAGCGGCCTTATGCTTACTGCGTTGATCTGGCTGTGCGAGAGGATGTGGCTGGACTCATTCTCAAAGTGCAGGGTGGGCCTCAGCATTACATCGCGGCAGATTTGTACGTTTCCAATGCTGCGTTTGAGGATATTCCAGCCGGCGTTGGTATTGATCACGATGACTGGCTCGCAACGGTTTATATGAAACAGGATCAGTATTGCCGGGCTCAGTATCCGGCTGATGCGTCATTGCCGACGCTTGATCTTGTGCGTCAGAAAGTTTTGCGATTCCCGGGCTCGAATCTGGATTACGTGGTTCCGGGAACTGTTGTCGGCGTCTCCGGTGGGCAGGTTGTCAAAACCAACGGCGGTTTTGTGCGAGATGATCGTGAACGGTTGGCAGATATCGCGCGGATGGCGTTCAGTTGGTATGGTCAGACACGACGAATTCTCAACTTGACGTTTCGCGGAATTGTTTCCGGCTTCGAGCTGGGCCAGCTCATCACGTCTGTTGGTAGTGGCGGAACTGCTCAAACGGTCAACACGGCAATAACTGCCATCTCGTACGATCTGAAGGGCGGCCGTACGACGATCAGCACTCAATTTGGAGAACTGGATTTTTCGTCATGAAGCACGTACGAAAAGGATCTCCAAGAGGTGGTTCCGGCAGCGGCGCTGAAATCATTCAGTTCCGCCCAACGGACATCTGCGAAGGAATTGGATTGACCTGCGATTGTGTGACAGCGGTTGTTGTCACCTCGTTTTGCGGGTCAACTCTTCAGCCAGGGGATGAGGTTCAGGTTTGGGACCAATCACGCGGCTGGTTTCAAATGCCGGAACCGCTATTGTTCAATTCCATTGGCTGGGCGGTTAAAGTGAAGGTCACTGAAGAGGAGCAGTATGATCTGCCGTTCGATGTTGGCCCGTGTCGCTGGGTTGTGCAATCCATGGATTGCGTTGAGCAGGAGCCTGCTTGATGGCAATCGATGTGTTTGGGCATGGTCCGCAGTATCTGCCGTATGTGAATCCGCAGTTTTATTCAAACGGGCCTGACAGAAAAAAAGGCCCGTCAAAATGCCGCGGAGTTGTTGGCGGGTGCTACGACGGGGCTCCGGAGCCGCATGATCATTCCTGCTGCTGCGATCCATGCCGGCACGTCTACGTTGATGTCTGTGGGTCTGGGCATTGCTGTCGGTGCATTCCAAAGGCAATCTGTGCTGTCTTCACTCCGGACACTGTTACATCGCAATGCAAAGCGAAGTCGTGGACGATGGTGCCAACAACTGCTGGCGGCCGGTCGACATACACTTTTTCTCCAAATGGAGATGAGATCGCTCTGAGTGTTGGTGCCGAAACGGTTGAGGAAGGGTATGTTGGCGAATGCACTTGGAAGCTTGTGTCTGCGGCGCTGAGCATCAATGAAACACGATTGATCGACCATAGTGGAGCAGTCCACTGCCAAGCACCTCCGGATTTTGTCATTGAGGGTTTTAACTACGTTCGCTACGACAGTGAGGGAACTGCTTCAGATTGTTATGGCACAATCACGTTCACTGAGAAGACATTTGCAAAAGTCCCGTTCGTTTATCGCTGGGCGGATCAAGAAGAGTTCGCTTCAATCACGTGCGGAAGTTGTTCGCAGATTTGCCAAGTGCTGTGTGTTCGTCGTGGGAATGAATACGAATCAGAGTACACTCGCACTGATTTTGTCTGGAACGCCAGCACGCAACGCTGGAACGCAAACGACACCAGCGGTCATTATTTCACGTTGCATGAAGAATATGGCAACTGTTACCTGAAGCTGGAAAGTATCAGCCCTGCGACACTTCAAGGTGACTTGGTGTTGATTGATGCGGCTGCTTGTTCCATCGGAATGGACTTAACAGTTGTTGACGAGGTTGGCGATTACATCAAAATCAGTTGCAACCCATGCTCATGCTGGAGGTATTTGTGCGGGGCGTTTCGTTGTGCCTGCCGTGAACTCTGCGGCGTCGGAGTGCTGGCTGGTGAGCTGGTGGAACCGTTCACGCTGAGCTGGGACACTGACAATCTTCGTTGGGGTGACGATACGTTTTCTGTCACTCCTGTGCGTGGTCCGAATGGCGAGTGTATGGTGTCAGTCACTGGCTTTGAAGAGCCTGTTGAAGTGACCGAAACCAATGACGGAAACTTCGGTTTTGCAATCGCCCAAAGCGTTGAAGACATGCTGGCAGATGGCTCTGCGACGTACTTTTACTTTCGATGCAAAAACTGCGATGAAGATTGTGGAGGCGGAACCTGTCTTTCTGAGTGTGAGGATGTGCCGTCGGTGTTGTACGCTGAGCTGAGCGCGGCGCCCTGGACGGAAATGCTCGGTTGCAATCCGGCTGTGCTGTGCTTTGAAACAATCACATTCGCTCTGGTTCAGGTGTTCGTTTCGACAATCGACAACCCGGCCGGAGAATGGCGATGGATTGGCAGCGGAATCATTTCCTGCAAAAACTGTTTGTCGGGAACTCGAAAGAATTATCTGGTGACCGTTGATGTTGGCTGTGACGGAAATGGAACGTTGATTATTACCAGACCGGATGTTGTCACAGTATGCACGCAGACGTTCAGCTTTACGCTGCCTTGCAATGGTTCGGCAGAGTGGGATTTTACATTTGGGCCATACACTGACTGCGATGGTCTCAATGGGTGTTGCGATGAAGGCGGATTCAATTTGGGGATCACACAATGAGTTGTGACCAATTTCCAGCAGGTTCCAGAAAACACCAGATTTGTACTGGTGAGGCTGATTTGCCACTGGACAAAATCAACGCTTACCGAGCGAAATGGGGACTCGAGCCACTGGCTGAGGCAAAGTCATCTGGCACGACTCGTGTCGTCGTGCATGAAGGGCAGGCGGCAGTCAGGATGCGAAGAGTTGAGCACAGCCGTCGGTTGCCGTGCAAGTGTTCTGTGAAGACTCCTGCTCATGGTCCCGGGACGGAGTTGATTGAGCTGTTTAAAGGCTGGAAAGTTCCGGCCTGTCAGCAATGCAAAGATCTTGCAGCTCGTATGAATGTCTGGGGAGTTTCAGGCTGTCGTGAAAATGTTGCTGTCATTGTCGAGGACATTTTCCCCAGGGCTAAGGAGTGGCTCGCTGCCAACAAGCCTTGGGCTCATGCGATGCTTCCAGAAATTGTTGAAGATGCTGGGATCAGGCGAAAGCTGCGGAGTTATGTTGGTCAGGCGATTGATGCGGCTGAGGCCAAGCAGCTCCGAAGGTCTGCGCAGTACGTCAGTCATGGGCACAAGGCGTCTCCGGCAACGTTTGTTGATGCAGCCGAGCCAATCTTTCGAATCAAAACCGCCGTCAGGACTTCGTTTCGCGAGGTGAGAACGCTGGAGAGAACGATTGCTTCGCTGGAGTCTGCTGGATTTGAACAGCCAACAGTTTACGCTGACAAGAACGCTGTCGATGTTTCCGGGGCTATTCAGTGGGCAGACCAGCTCGGAGCGTTTCGTTCGTTCGTGCGGATGTCTGAGCATTTGCTGGAGAATCATTCTGGATGGCTGTTGATCTGCGAAGATGATGTTGAGCTGAAAGAAGGGACTGCAGATTACCTCCGGACGCTGAACCTTGTTTCCGATCAAGTGGTGAGTTTGTACGTCTCGGCCAAACAGGATGCGTTGTTGGCTGGCGATGGGCTTACTGAGATTGTTGGAGACATGCACGGTTCGCTGGCGTACCTGATTCATTCGTCGACGCTGAAGCAAGTGCTGAACTCGCAAACGTTCCGGGAATGGACTTCTGACCAAAGAGTTGACAGAGCTTTTTGCAAGGCAGTTGCCGAGGTTGACGCAAAGCTGCTTTGTCCACGTCCTGCTCTGGCTCAGCATATTGGAGCGACTTCAACACTGGTCGCTGGTCGCAGGCTTGACGCGGCCAGAACGTCACACAATTACAGGCCTCAGCGTCACGAATCAGGATTAGTTACGCTGATAACGCCAACGGGCGACCGGCCGGAAGCTTTCGCGCTGTGCGAACGATGGATCAGCCAACAACGCTACACCGGGCCGGTCGAGTGGATCGTGATTGATGACGGTTATTCCTCAACGCGGATGCACAAGGCTGATATTGTGCTGCGGCCGGAGCCAATGCAGGGGCACAGCCTTTGTCGAAATCTTCGGGAAGCCTTGCCATACATTCGAGGTCAGCACGTTCTGATCATTGAAGACGATGATTACTACGGTCCAGACTATCTCTCGGTGATGGTCGGCAGGCTTCAGCACGCAGATCTGGTCGGGGAGTTTGGAGCAAAGTACTACTATATCCGCGAGCGACGATGGCGGCACAATATCAACGAAAAGCACGCCAGTCTTTGCAGAACTGCATTCAATAGATCTGTGCTGCCGACGTTTGAGAGCTGCATCACTGGAACAGATCACCCAAGCGTTGACCTGCGGCTTTGGCAGCAATGGAGCGGTTCGGCGCTGTACTGGAACGATGAGGCCGGAACATCGCAAATGTGCGTTGGAATCAAGGGCGTCAGCGGTCGACAGTCATACGGCTGGAAGCCATCCAGAAATGCTCAATACGACGACGGCAGGAAGCTGTCTGAATGGCTTGGGGCTGATGCGGTAGTCTACTCGGCAACAGGAGGCACAACGTAAACGTTCTGGCCTGGCTGACCGAGATCTCCGGGCACATCAAACACGGCCCATGCTGGCTGATAATGGAGCACGGTGTAAGGACGCTTGTGGCGTTCAACAGCAACGGGTTCATCAGACTCATCATCAACGACGCGGGCCACAACACATTTTACCGTTTTGGGTCGTGTGTTCTGCTGCTGAGCGGCTTCGAAGACTGAAAGCAGGACTGCCGCAATACACGCGGCGTACAAGAAAACTCTGTCAATCATGTTCATAGAATCACCTCCGTATTTTCCAGGTTTTCAGATTTGTTATTAGTTGTCAACTGAAAACGAGTTAGTGAATTAGGGGATCATCAAAAATGTCAAATCTTTCAATCACTGCGGCCAGTGTCCAGGTGGCTTCAACGATTCCTCTGACTCGAGGTGTTGCCGGGGCAACGATTGCGGCTGGAGATGCTTTGTACGTTGATACAAGCGACAGCAACAAAATGAAGCTTGCTGTTGCAACTTCTGCGGCTGCTGCAGTGTTCGCTGGGATCGCAACTCACGCAGCTCTGGCTGGTCAACCAATTCTCTACATTCCTGCCGGAGCCATTACGATCGGGGCAACTCTCCACGTGGGCACGATCTATGTCGTCAGTGCGACGGCTGGCAAGATTTGTCCCGCGGCTGATCTTGTTGCTGGAAATTATGTCACGATCATCGGCATGCCGTCCTCAACGACTGTGCTGGAGGTTTATCCAAAATCCTCCGGAACAGCTCTGGCCGCATAAGGAAGCACAGGACCGTCATAGCTTGCGACCGGCAGCAGGCAAAAACGCAGCACTGGGAGAGCCGGGTTGAGTAATCAACCTGGCTCGCTGTGTTTTAACCGGAAGCAAGTCGCTGAGCAGTTCCGGAGATTAACCCTTGTGCTGCCGGGTCCAGCTTCCTGTAGAAGCTTAACAGAGTCGCTTCCTCCGGTTCCGATTGCACGGCGCCGAAGCAGCTCGGCAGTCGAACTCTTGGAGCTGCCGATTGCAGAACGCTTAGCGGGTCCAAATAATGAGCCATCACTCCCAGTCCTGAGCCGTGCACGATCGCTCCGGCCGTCGCGTTGGCGTTTGTCCAGGCGGTGATGCTGGCTTGGCGAATGTTCTTCGGAGTGCAGTGAGTCACTTTTGCCCTGGCTGCTGTCTCAGCCAGCTCATCCCGAATCATTTCCCCAAACCATGCGATTGAGGCCATGCACGGCGGCTCCACTGGCTCCAGCCATGGCTTCAGCCAGTCAGGGACTGGCCAACAGTGGTGAAGACCGGTTTTTGAGGCCTTGTGCCTGAGAACGTCGACTGGCTTTGTCGTCAGCGAATAGACTTCGACTGAGTCGGAAACTCTCAAGCCGGTCCAGTAGGTGATGGCCAGCCATCGCTGCAGGCGTTTTGATCTGGAAGCCTCCCAAATGGCGTCGATTGCGTCCAGAGCGGCTGGCTTTGGTTCCGGCCGTGGCTGTCGCAGCCGTTTGCCAACTTCCGGGATTTTGCCAAGCGTGTGTTTCACGATCGTCGTCACATCCGTGATGGTCTTTTCGGTTGTGACGTTGCTGAGAGCCATCGCCAAGCAGGCCTGACGGAAGGCGACTAAAACTTCGGTGGAGATCTTTTCAACGTCCGTTAGTCCGGAAATGCGTTCGAATCGCAAGCAGTTGCTCACGATTGTCCGCGCGCGGAGTCCATGGTCTGAAACGTACTTCTCTGCCAAAGCTGACAATTGCATGGGGTTTTCCTCTCGGTTGAAACGTCCATGCTGTTCTTTAGTTCGCTCCGTGGGGCCTGCTGGCCAATTTTTCTGCACTGCGGGGAGTTCCCCACTCAGGGGTAAAGGTTCCCAAGCTTTAAGTAAGGGTTCGATTCCCTTCAGCCGCTTTCACTTTAATTCAGGTTCTGAAGAAAGGAGCAAGCCAGATGGATTTTCTTCACAGTCGTGAATACCTGCACCGTGGGGATACGGTCATCGTGGATTGCTCGCATCAGGCCAATATTCTGCTCACGGATGACATCAACTTTCAAAACTACAAGAACAAAAGGGGCTTCACTCATCACGGCGGTGGTGGCTTCTTTGAAAAGCTTCCGGCGTCACTGACTGTCCCGCATGACGGCTACTGGAATGTCACTATCGATCTGGCTGGCGGCACAGCAACTGTGACTCATTCGATCAGAATCATTAAGGCGGGATAATTCGATTTTCATGCATTCGTGAGCATTGTGAATCGCTTCGGTTACAGCAGCAATGTGTTCTTTTCCCGGGCAAATCCCTGCTGCATGGCAGGAATTGTTAGCAAGTGAAAAAACAACGCAGTCATCAACAACAACGATAACTGTTGTTCGCATTGGGTCAGTCTCCAGATCTGAGGGTGAAAAAACGCCGGAGCGGTTGCTGCGGCGTTCGGAAAAAGTCTCTCGCAGTTGCGAGCGATTCGTAAGGAAGCCTATGTCTCGGAAAGAATTCGAAAACACTGAACCGAAACAGCTCGGCAGCCTTTACGAACGAATGCAGCGTGTCATGTCATTGATGTGCAGTGAGGAATACCGAGATCAGATTCCGCACGACCTGTGGCACGCTGTTTGGGATTTGAAATCTGAAGTAGAGGAATATCCAAAGCAGCCTTCTCGGGCTCGCAGAGGAATTTAGTACTCACAGTCGCCCGTAACCGCAAGGCCGGGACCACTCACTTACAAGTCTCGTGGCACTAACGGCTGTGATGTTTCTTGTTGACTGTTGTATTCAAATATGTATATTGAAGGAATGCAAACCGTGTTTGAAGAAAATGATGCAAAACGAGCAATTGCTGAAAACCTGTCAGCAATGATGCACGCACGCGGACTGACTCAAACAAAGCTGGCCGAGATGGCTGGCGTTAAGCAGGTTTTCATTTCTCGTCTTTTGTCTCAAGTGATGGTTCCAAATGCGGTTGATCTTGCGAACATCGCTGACGCTCTTGGTACAACTTCTGATGTGTTAATGACTTCTGGCGACGTTTTGAAAAAGTCGAAAAAAGCCGTAAGAGCCTGTTGACGCATTATTCAGATTTGAATACTCTTTCGCCCGCTTGCTTCGGTGTAGTGACCAAGGCAAGCGGGTTTTTGTTTTGAGACTTGTCGCTGCGGCTGAATGCTGCTCTGACGCAACGGTGGGCCATGGAGGCTTACAAGGAGTTTGCGTGATGTTGGGATTTTCGTTTTTTGCTCGCTCGCTTGAGCTTTTGTCTCTCGCTGAGTCCTGTGCACCTGTCGCCAAAGATCCGTGCAATTCTCTTCTGGCGCTCTGCTGCGTTCTTGTCGTTGCCACGTTCGCCTTCGGTGCGATCGAGGCCAATCTCCTGCGTTGATTACCGGGCTCAGCGG
>JACCDR010259740.1_pt1 | contig 19234 bp, 19 predicted proteins | sample 7446431 | NCBI WGS metagenome assembly JACCDR01 (sample SAMN15323443, study PRJNA562643) | freshwater metagenome | isolation source: river surface water | place: USA:Blue River Watershed | collected 2017-08-17 | reverse complement strand
CTGCGAGTAGTTCACGTCATTTTCAAAGTAATGGTACGCGCCTTCGAGGATAATTTCTGCATTCTGTGTCATATTCTTTACGGTACGGGAGAGTTGCTTGAGTTTCAAGTCTCGTTTATGACTACCGCCCTCACGAATTAGGGGACTGGAGGTAAGGGAACTTCGATTCAAAAAACATCCGCGTTGAGGTTCTGAGGCGATTTTGTTGAGAAGGGCGTTGTTACAAATGACGGACAAGTCTAACTGCTCTAGTCGGGCATATTACTGACCGCATTAGACCATGCCGCGTCGTATGCTTCTCTCGTTTGCCCCCACCAACTGGGTCTCTGAAAACTGATCCCTGACCGACAGCTTTTATCAATCCAAAATATTTGCATCTAACTTTTTTCACGTTTGGCGTGTCAAACTTTTTGAGCTTTTCTTGAGAATCATTGAGTTTGTAATTTCGGGGTGCTAGATTAAGCCATTCATTTTCCATAGGGTGTTTATGTTTCTACCGGTAGAAGGTTCGCTCGATTATTTAGCTATTTTAATCCTTATGATCATCGGCGTCGTCATTGCAACGGCCGTCATGTCCATCAATAAGATTATGGGCACCCGGCCACAGGAGATTACCAAGAAGAAGTACGAAACTTATGAGTGCGGCGTTGAGTACGAAGGCAACGCTCATCAGCAGTTCTCGGTCCGCTACTACCTTGTCGGAATCATCTTCCTCATTTTCGATGTGGAAGTAGTTTTCATGTACCCTTGGACGATCGTTTACCAAAACTACATTAAATCGGGCCCACTCATTCTCTTAGAGATGGGACTCTTTTTCACGCTCCTCCTCGGCGGGTATTTTTACCTACGCCTGAGAGGCGCGCTGAGCTGGGACTAGGGAGAATCTTATGTCAAAAGACGGAAGCTCATTTTTTTATCCAACCCTCCTGACAGAGGCTGCCAAATGGGCCCAGAAGAACTCTCTCTGGCCTATGCCGTTCGGAACTTCATGCTGTGGAATCGAGATGATGTCCACGCTCTCTTCGACCTATGACCTCTCCCGCTTCGGCGCTGAAGTTGTCCGATTTTCTCCGCGGCAGGCAGATATGCTTATCGTTGCCGGTACCATCACAACGAAAATGGCACCAGTGCTCCGGACCATCTATGACCAGATGCTCGAGCCAAAGTGGGTCATTGCTATGGGGGCGTGCTCATCATCAGGCGGAATCTTCGACACATACTCCGTCCTTCAGGGTATCGACGAGATCATGCCAGTCGACGTCTATGTCCCTGGTTGCCCGCCAATCCCTGAAGGTTTGATTCACGCCATCATTCACTTACAGAATAAGATCGACAAAGGAATGGATCGGAAGCCTGCCGAACGTCCAAGCTATGACGATGCGATGAACGCTATGACCTATCGCAAAGGCGTAGGCCACGATATTAAGGCAAACTTCACTATTACCCCCGACTACGTGAAAGAGCAGCAAGAGCTCAGAGCGAAGGACCTTAAAGTCAAAGAGGAGCAAAACTCATGACAACTTCAATTGCTCCGAAGGCTGCTTACCTTAAGCACCAGGAAGCCCTCGGTAAGCGCCTCGTAGAAAAGTACGGACCAGGTCGCAAAGTTGAGTTCGACAAGTTAAATGAGCCGGTCATCTGGGCCAAGACACCGGAGGACGCGAAACTCCTCTTCCGTACCTTTATGCTCGACGACGCCTTTAAGATGGACTTTCTATCCGATATCACGGCCTACGATAATAAGGACGGCGAAGATGGTGATAAGCGCTTCGTCCTGGTTTATCAGCAGTACTCCACGACAATGCACGTCCGAGTTCGGATTAAGTGCCTACTCGACGAGTCTGAACCAGCGCTGACACTCACAGACCTTTTTCTTGCCGCTAACTGGCTCGAGCGTGAGGTCTTTGATATGTACGGAATAACTTTTAAAGGTCACCCGAATCTTCGACGCATCCTCATGGATGAGCGTTTTACCGGACACCCGCTCAGAAAAGAATATCCTATCAAACAGAGAGAACCCTTCAACGATAACATTGGCTTCCATCTGGGGGCGAACCCTCTGGAGATCAACACCAATATCACCGAAGGGAGCGAGAACTAATCATGGCCGCCACCACTCAAAACTCTTCATTGAAAGATTTTTACAACCCGAACGTTCTCATTAATCTTGGTCCCTCACACCCAGCGATGCACGGTACCCTCCGTGTTATGTGCCGGGTTAACGGCGAAACTATCGAGGACGCCAACTGCGAGATTGGCTACCTCCACCGTGCGATTGAGAAGCTCGGTGAGGATAAGACTTACCATCAGTGGATGGTGTACACCGACCGTCTGAACTACTGCTCAGCCTTGAATAACAACATCGCCTATGCGATGGCGGTTGAAAACATCATGAACATCTCCGTTACCGAGCGCTGTATGTACATCCGCGTGATGTGTATGGAACTCTCACGGATCATTGACCATATTATTTGTGTTGCGATTAATGCCCTCGATCTCGGGGCCATGACAGTCTTCTGGCTCCTTTACCACTGGCGTGAAGAAGCTTATACCATGATCGAATCCATGTGCGGCATGCGCCTCACAACGACCTACGCTCGGATCGGCGGAATGAGCTACGATCTCCCGGATACCCTTCATGAGCGACTCTGGAAGTTCTGCGAAGAATTCCCGCGAGCACTCGATGAGGTTGAGGGACTCCTGACATCGAACCGTATTTGGATTGATCGGACCCGGGGCGTAGGGGTTATTTCTAAAGAAGACGCCTTGAAGTTTTCCATCACAGGCCCTTGCCTCCGAGCTTCTGGCGTAGACCACGACCTTCGCCGCGATCGACCTTACTATATCTACCCTGACCTCGATTTCGATGTCGTCGTCGGCTCAAACGGCGACGTCTATGACCGCTATCTCGTCCGACTCGAAGAAATGCGCCAGTCGGTTAAGATTTTGAAGCAGGTCAATCAGAAGATGCCTTCAGGCCCGCTCTGGACGACTGACAAACGCGTTCTCATTCCTGAGAAGCTTGACGTCTACAGCAAGATGGAAGTCCTCATTCACCACTTTAAGATCTTTATGGAAGGTATCGATGTGCCAAAGGGTGAAGCCTTTACCTGCGTTGAAGGTCCTAACGGGGAGCTCGGCTTCTATGTCGTGAGCCGCGGAGGTCCGAAGGCTTGGCGTATGCGCGTAAAGTCTCCGTCCTTCATGCTCTTCCAGGCGTTCGAAGCCTCAGTCAAAGGCGGGAAGATTCCGGACGCCGTCGCTCACCTCGGAAGTGTGAACATCATTGCTGGCGAGCTTGATCGCTAGGAGAAAAACTATGTTGTCAGAAACGATTAAGAATACGATCAATGGCATCCGTCATCAGTTCCCGACGGAGCAGGCACTCCTCCTCCCTCTATTGCACGAGATTCAGAACGAACACGGCTGGATTTCGATGGATCACATGAAGGATGCTGGGGAATTTTTGAACCTACCTGTGGCAAAGGTCCGCGAGGTCGCGAGCTTTTATACCATGTACTACCTTAAGCCTGTCGGGAAGGTCGACGTCCAGGTCTGTACCAACATCTCTTGCTGGCTCAATGGCGCTGACAAAGTCCTTGCGTGCGCTGAACGTAAGCTCGGTATTCATGCTGGAGAAACCACCAAGGATGGGAAGTTCACCTTGACTCAGGTCGAGTGTCTGGCCGCATGTGGAACCGCTCCGGCGATTCAGATTAATCAGGACTACTACGAAGAGGTTGACGAGAGGGCGATGGAACAGCTTCTCGATCAAGCTTCACGTGATCTCGACGCAGGAAAGACCGTCGGTAAGAGCACCCAAAAAGATGGAGTTTGGCCATGAAGTATAATAACGAGCATTTCGAACCGGTCATTACACCGAATGTCACCGTTCCAGGTTGCGAAACTCTGAACTTCTATGTTGAGAAGGAAAATGGCTATAAGGCGCTCGAGAAGGCGCTGAAGATGAAGCCTGCCGACGTTGTCGAGGAAGTGAAGAAATCTAATCTCCGCGGGCGTGGAGGAGCAGGGTTCCCGACTGGAATGAAGTGGTCCTTCATGCCGGCCAATCCAGTTGACGCCAACGGAAACCCAAAACCTAAGTATCTGGTCTGTAATGCTGACGAAGGGGAGCCAGGCACTTTCAAAGACCGCCTGATTTTCACGAAAACACCGCACCGGATGATCGAAGGTATGATCATCGGCGGACATGCCATCGGCTCGAACAAGGGCTTTATTTACATCCGCGGCGAATGGCACAAAGAAATCCGCCTCATGCAGAAGGCCCTCGACGATGCTTATGCTCGTGGTTTCCTTGGAAAGAATATCCTGGGTTCAGGGTTTAACTTTGATCTCGTCATTTATAAAGGTGCCGGCGCCTATATTTGTGGTGAAGAAACTGCACTCCTTAACTCTCTTGAAGGTAAGCGCGGCGAGCCTCGGCTCAAGCCGCCATTCCCTGCTCAAGTTGGTGCTTACGGAATGCCGTCATGTGTGAATAACGTCGAAACTTTCGCTGCCGTTCCTTACATCATTGATAAAGGCTGGGAAAGGTACGCCAAAATGGGTCCAGAGCGCTCTGGTGGGACAAGACTCATTTGCGTTTCAGGCCACGTCAATAAGCCAGGAGTTTATGAACTTCCGATGAACCTCACCATCAATGAGATCATCGAGATCGCCGGCGGAACAAAGGGCGGCAAACTTAAGGCCGTGATCCCTGGAGGCGCCTCAGCGCCGATGCTCCGGGCCGACGAGTGCGACGTGAAGACCGACTACGACTCGCTTATGAAGGCCGGCACCATGGCCGGTTCTGGTGGACTCATTGTGATGAATGATACAGTCAACATCGTTGAAGCGACGTATACGCTGCTGAAATTTTATGAGCATGAGTCTTGTGGACAGTGCTCTCAGTGCCGAGAGGGTTCACACTGGCTGGCCCGGATGTTCAAGCGTATCCTCGATGGTGGCGGTACCCATGACGACCTTGATTACATAGCTAAAATTTGCGGAAATATGGCGGGCCAGACAATCTGCGCTTTTGCCGACGCTGTCACTGGCCCTGCCCTGTCTTCAGTCCGGAAGTTCCGCGGCGAGTTCGAAGAGCTCGTCACTCGCGGGGGACTCAAGGGCGTCGGTCGGCAGGAATCCCTCTCTCACAAACTTGTAGGTGCCCATGTCTAACCCAACCATCGAAGTTAAGAAGCCCAAGGAAGATCTCAACTACGCATCAGCGTTGAGACCAGTCCATTCAGATCCAGCTCCGGATGCTAAGCCGCTCCCGAAGATCACTATCGACGGAAAGCAGTTTGAGTTTAAACCTGGTGATACTATCATGCAGGTCACTGAGCGCTACAAGCTCCATGAAGAAATTCCTCGCTACTGCTATCACCCGGGGATGCCGATCGCTGGTACTTGCCGGATGTGTACTGTTGAGGTCGAGAAGGCCCCGAAGCTCATGACCTCGTGCTCGACCCCCGCGGCAGATGGCATGGTCGTGCATACGAAGTCCGAAAAAGTCATGAAGTCCCGGACCGGCGTCATGGATTTCCTCCTGACAAACCACCCGCTCGACTGTCCGGTGTGCGATAAGGCCGGTGAATGTAAGCTCCAGGATTACAACTTCGAGTACGGGCCATCAAAATCAAATTTCAAAGAAGAAAAGCGCGTTTTTGAAAACGCCACGACAAAGGTGCTGTCCGACAAAGTCACACTCAACATGAACCGCTGTGTTCATTGCGAGCGCTGCGTTCGCTTTACCGACGATGTCACGAAGACTAATGACCTCGTGATGGTAAACCGCGGCTGGCACAAGGAGCTGGACGTCGCCGACGAGCGCGGTCTTTTCAATGACTACCAAGGCTGTTTGACGGACTTCTGTCCGGTCGGCGCGCTCACATGGAATGACTTTCGCTTCCAAAAGCGTTCCTGGTTCCTGGATAAGAAAGCCTCGATTTGTGACCGCTGCTCTAAAGGCTGTAATATCGAAGTCCACTCCGATAAAGACATCGTTTACCGGTATGTCCCGGTCTTCAACGAACTTGTGAACGGCCACTGGATGTGCGACGAAGGTCGCTCTTCATTCCAAGACCTCATGAACCCGAAGAGGATTATTTCTCCGCTCCTGAACCACAACGGTGCTATGACTGCAGCGAGCCTTGAAACTGTCCTTGGCGAGGTCAAGAAGTCAGTTGCGTCCGCTGGCCCGGTCCAGCTTGTTGTTGGAACCGATGCCACCCGCGAAGAAGCAGCACTTTTGAAGGATAAATCTGCACTGGCCTTCGGAAGGTCTGTGACTGTTAATTACCACAATGGCTTCGTCCGTAGCTCGGGCGAAGATAAGAAGCTTGATACCCTCCTGCGGATGGCAGATAAGACGCCCAATACCCGTGGCGTGGAAGAAGCAGGCCTGACTGCTCTTGCTAATGGTGAGGCAGCAGCGGATATCGTGATCCTTTTCCGGAACGGCCGGGCTGGTACACCGAAGATCTCCGCCAATCAGAAGGTCATCCTTTGGGGCGTCTGGACCGTGGACGAAGTGAAAGCACTTCCTACCACGAACGTGCTTGCTCTCATTCCGGGTCTTGCGACCATCGAAAAAGAGGGGAGCTTTAAGAACGCCGACGGCATCGTTCAAAAGTTTCACCCGGCGATCGAGCATCGCGGTGGAGCGGTCTCCGCTCACCAGGTGATTGGTCTATTGACCGCTAACAAGTAAGAAGTGAGTTATATGGAATACTTTGATTTCCTCCAGTTGATTGCGAAGATCCTTCTCGTCGTGGGAGTTTGCCTCGGGGTTGTTCCGGTTACCGTCTGGTTTGAGCGCCGAGGTGCTGCCTGGATGCAAGGCCGTGTAGGCCCGAACAGGGTGGGACCTTTTGGTCTCCTTCAGCCACTTGCGGACGTTCTAAAGTTCATCCACAAGGAGGACTTCGTTCCCAAGAATGCCAATAAGTTCTATTATTACCTGGCACCCCTTATTGCCCTTATCGCTCCACTTTGTGCGTTATCGGTTATTCCTTTTGGAGACAAGGCGATTGTAGGCGGGCGCGAAGTCGTGCTCCAGATTGCCCAGATGGACTCCGGAGTCATCTTTATTCTGGCGTTCGCGGGCCTTGAGGTCTACCCCCTCATCCTCGCAGGCTGGGCCTCGAAGAATAAGTACTCGGTCCTCGGTGCTCTCCGCGGATCCTCGCAGATCGTTTCTTACGAGATTTCAATGGGGTTAGCACTCCTTTCCATGTTGATTGTCTACGGCTCATTTAATCCCCACGAGATGGTTTCCTGGCAGGTCAGTCACTATTGGGGCGCGGTCGTTAATCCGTTTGGCGCTCTCGTATTTCTTGTATCTATTTTTGCTGAGACAAACCGACTTCCATTCGATCTTCCTGAAGGTGAGTCTGAGATCGTTGCCGGCTACCACCTCGAGTACGGAGCGATGAAATTCGCACTCTTCTTCATGGCAGAGTACATCGCTATGATCATGGCCTCCGCCCTGATCTCGACACTCTTTTTTGGAGGCTATTCGCTTCTTCCTGGCATGGGTCTCCTGGTGGGCCTCATCACTGATTTCTTCGGATTTGGCGTGGTCGGCACCACCAATGTTACCGCTGTTTTCCAATTCGTCTCCCTGGCCTCAAAAGTCGCGTTTTTCATGTTCCTTTTCGTCTGGATTCGTTGGACTCTTCCACGCTTCAGATTCGATCAGCTGATGGACCTCGGATGGAAGATCCTCTTTCCGCTCTCCCTTATTAACCTCGTCGTAGTGACCCTCGGGGTCTACTTCTTCAACCAATAGAGAGGCCTCATGGGAACAATTAACGTTTCTAAAAAATATACAGCAGTCGAGAGGGCTTACCTTCCGGCGATACTTATTGGGATGAAGATCACGATGAAGCGCTTCATTCAGGGCTTCCTCTTCCGAAAGAGCTGGACCATTCAGTATCCTGAGAAAAAACGCGACTACTCGGACCGCTTTCGTGGAGCTCACTTCATTTCTGTTGATCCAAAAAAGACTGAAAATTGTACTGCTTGTTTCCTGTGCGAAACCGTTTGCCCCGCTGAGTGTATTCACATCGTCGCCGAGGAACGGGATGAAGCCGATAACTCTTACGGTGTCGCAAAAGAAAAGAAGCCTGCCAGCTTTGATATCGATCTCCTTCGGTGCTGTTTCTGCGGTTTTTGCGAAGAGGCCTGCCCCAAGGATGCCATCAAGCTTTCTACCAATTACGAAATGGCGACCTACTCCCGGGAAGAAGCCATCGTAGACCTCGATCAACTCAAGCGACCGATGAACGGGCGTAACGAGAAGAAGGATAGCTAATGAGTCCTGTAATCGTCATACTTTCTGTCATTTCGGCCCTCCTCGCTCTCACCATGCTTTTCACGCGCAATGCGATTACTTCGGCGATTTGCCTCCTCGGAGTTCTCATCATGACTGCGGGAATCTATGGTCTGATCGGCGAGCATTTGATAGCCACGATTCAGCTCGTCGTCTATGCGGGTGCGATCATGGTTCTTTTCATCTTCTCTATCATGCTCCTGAACCTTAACACTGAGGAGAAGGATTACAAGGATCATCCAGGGGCCTTCGCTGGCGCAGTCGCCCTGGGCCTCGCGGTGTTTGGTTTCCTTGTCTACGCCTTCATTGAACACTTCAAGAACCACCGTGGTGATGTTGTTCCGGGGCCTTTTACCTCCGAGTATGTGACATCTCTTGGTGGGAACTCTAAGGTTCTGGCACACTCTCTCTTTACCCAGTACTACGTTTCCTTCGAAGTCATCTCACTTGCACTTCTGATTGCAATCGTCGCCGCTGTAGTCCTCGCTAAAAGAAAATTCGACTAAGGGTATATTATGACTAACGATGTTCTTCTCCAGATCCTTGCCGCCTTTCTTTTCTGCACCGGAATGCTGGTCGTTCTCCTACGTCGGGATACGATCATGATTCTCATGGGAATCGAGCTTCTCTTGAACGCTGCCAATCTTTCCCTCGTGGCGTTTTCTAAGTCTGCCGGAATGATCGAAGGCCAGCTTCAGGTCTTCTTTGTGATCACCATCGCGGCCGCCGAATCGGCAGTCGGACTCTCGATCCTGGTTAACCTCTACCGGAACTTCGGGTCTATCAAGACTCAATCCGCAACGACACTGAAAGGATAAGGACCGTGGAAACAATGCACTCATCACTGCCGCTTCTCATATTGATCTCGCCGTTGATCGGCTTCTTCATTAATGGTGTCGTGTATCCGTTGAAGCTCAAAGGCTTCGCTAAAACGAGCGCAAACACTGCCGGAGGTACTGCGACCTTCTTTATTGGTCTCTCCTTCGTCCTTGCCACAATCGCCTTCGGGAAGCTTATGGGTGGGGGGAATCCCTCACTTGTGACCTACTGTTTTGAATGGTTCAACTTCGGAGGCCTCGAGATCCCGTTTGAACTGCGAATCGATAAGCTTTCCGGGACTCTGGTGATGATCATTACCGGAATCGGCACGCTCATTCACCTCTACTCCACGAGCTACATGCACGACGAGGAGTGTGTCGGTCGGTACTTCTCGTACCTGAATCTCTTTTGCTTTAATATGCTCCTCCTAGTCATGGGGAATAACCTTCCGCTCCTGTTCTTCGGTTGGGAAGGTGTGGGTCTTTGCTCTTACCTCCTGATTGGCTTTTGGTACACAGACACCGAGAAGGCGAATGCGGGTAAGAAAGCCTTCATCGTTAACCGTGTCGGAGATCTGGGGTTCCTGATCGGAATGTTCCTCCTCTTTCGCGAACTCGGCACTCTCTCACTCACAGAGATTAGTACACTCCTGGCAGACCCTGCGGTAGTGACCCGGATCATGCCCTCTGCCACGCTCATCTGCCTCTCTCTCTTCGTCGGAGCGACTGGTAAGTCAGCGCAGATTCCGCTCTTCGTATGGCTCCCTGATGCCATGAGCGGCCCAACTCCCGTATCGGCCCTCATCCACGCTGCGACGATGGTGACAGCGGGAGTTTACATGATCGCCCGATTGAACCCTCTCTTTGAACTCTCTCCTGTCGCACTTTCAGTCATTGCCCACACAGGGGCCCTCACCGCACTCTTTGCCGGCTCTATCGCCGTCGCGCAGACGGATATTAAGAAGGTCCTTGCTTACTCCACGGTTTCTCAGCTTGGCTTTATGTTCCTCGCTTGTGGAGTAGGAGCTTATCAGACGGCCGTCTTTCACCTTATGACTCATGCGTTCTTTAAGGCCCTTCTGTTCCTTGGTTCCGGATCAGTTATCCACGCGTGTTCAGGCGAGCAGGACATGACCAAAATGGGTGGTCTCAGAAAATATCTTCCTCACACCCACTTCACCATGCTCATCGGGTCGCTCGCGATATCCGGTATTCCTTTCTTTTCCGGATTCTTCTCGAAAGATGAGATCCTTTATTCTGCGATTGCCCTCCCGAACGGAGTCTCTTACCTCTTCGTGATTGGTGTTTTAACGGCGATGTTGACGGCTTTCTACACTGGCCGCATGATGTCTCTTACGTTCTACGGTAAGGAGAAAATGACTGATGAAGTTCGGGATCATCTCCACGAGTCTCCTGCTCTCATGACTGGTCCTCTCTATGTGCTCGCGGCCCTTGCGGCCTTCGGCGGATTTCTTGGGGTTCCGCACCTTCTCGGGGATTACCTCGGTCACATGCCGCACCTCCTGTCTCAATGGCTTTCTCCCGTCGTTCCGGCCAAGGAGCTTCCGCTTGTCGCCGTGAAGCTTCCGCTTCATGAAGCCGTGGTGATGCTGGGTTCGTCTATTATTGCGCTCGTTTCCTTTTTCGCAGGCATTGCCGTGTTTAAGAGAATTGAGTTCATTTCTGAGATCTTCGGAGGCTTCACTCCGCTTCAGAAACTTCTGGCGAATAAGTACTATGTTGATGAGTTCTACCACCTCACCATCGTGACTCCTGTGAAGAAAATCGCGGCTTTTGCCGGGGACGTGGTTGATAAGTACGTTGTCGATGGCGCTGTGAACGGTGTCGGTCGTGGAGTTCGGATGATCGGGTCTACACTGCGGGCAGTTCAGACCGGAGACCTGCAAACGTACGGGATCCTCATGCTCGGCGGCCTCTTGCTGGGTATTCTCTTTATTTTTAAAGTACTGGTTTAAGGATTACTATAATGGAAACATCGATTTTACTGTCCTGGATAATCTTCACTCCGCTGCTCTTCGGGCTCATCGTGGCGCTTCTTCCACAGCACCTTGAGCAACAGTTTCGTAAGGTGGCCCTCGTCCAGACTCTTGTCAACGCGGTCCTTGCGACAGTTGTTTATTTGAACTTTGATGGCGCTTCGGCGGGATCTCAGTTCGTCCACCTCGTCGAGTGGCTCCCGGATTGGGGAATCAACTACCTCGTTGCCATTGATGGGATCAGTCTCCCGTTGGTTATGCTCACGGCCTTTGTCGCCCCGGTGGCAATCCTCGGAACCTGGCCAGATCTGCACCACGGGGGAGGACTCAAGAAAGAAAAGTTCTTCGTCTTCTGTTTGATGGCGCTTCAAAGTGGCATGTACGGAACCTTCCTTGCGGCCGATATCTTTCTCTTCTATTTCTTCTGGGAAGTTGTCCTTATACCTATGTTCTTCATGATCGGTATCTGGGGTGGGAAAGATCGGATCTACGCTACGGTCAAGTTCTTCCTCTACACTATGGTCGGCTCGCTTCTTATGTTGGTAGCGATCTTCTGGCTCTTGAAGACCGGGGCCACCGAGTTTGGTGCGCCGACGGCCGAGCTCGCGGCACTTGCTAAACTTAACTTCGCTTTCGATGGCTCCTCCCTAGGAGCAGCTCTCGCGTCGCCGCAAACCTTACTCTTCCTGGCCTTCGCTCTCGCCTTCGTGATTAAGGTTCCGATGGTCCCTTTTCACACTTGGCTTCCGGACGCCCACGTCCAGGCTCCAACGGTCGGCTCGGTTTTCCTTGCGGCCGTTCTCCTTAAAATGGGAACCTATGGTCTCATGCGGATCGCTATCCCGCTTTTCCCGCAGGCAGCTCACTATTTCTCAACTCTTTTCATTGCCCTCGGCGTGATTGGCATCATCTATGGAGCCTTCTGCGCGCTTCATCAGACGGATTTCAAGAAGCTCGTGGCCTATTCTTCAGTTTCCCACATGGGTTATGTTATGATCGGTCTCTTCGCCTTCCAGAAGGTCGCGATCGCCGGTGCCCTCTACCAGATGATCAACCACGGCATTTCGGCCGGCGGTCTGTTTCTTATTGTTGGCTTCCTTTATGATCGACTTCACACCCGGAATCTTGAAGAGTTTGGTGGTCTTGCGAAGACCGTTCCGCTCATGGCGATTGGTTTCATGATTATGACTCTCTCGTCGGTGGCCCTCCCTGGTTCTAACGGTTTCGTAGGAGAATTTCCGATCCTCCTCGGTGCTTTCCAGGTCCAGCCAGTGTATGTCCTCTTCGCAGGAACCGGCGTGATCCTGGGTGCGGTCTACGCGCTCAAGGCGTACCAGCTCGTGATGCTCGGACCTCAAACCCGTACGGACCTCGATGGTCTCGCGGATCTTAACTTGAAAGAAATCGTTGCGATGAGTGTGCTCACCGTCTTCGTCTTCGGCATCGGCTTTTTCCCTAAGGCCTTCTTCTGGAAGTCTGACGCTGCCCTGGAATCCTACGGTACCTCTCTCATCCAGAAAGTGAGTTCAAAATGACCTTAATTGAAGCATTTCCTCTTACCGCCCTCGGGGTTACTGAGTACGTTAACTTACTACCAGTCCTCATCCTCGCCGGTGGCGGGCTCTTAAGTCTCCTCGCTGGAACCCATAAGCAGCATGGACACTTCCGGGCCTTCGTCGTCGCGTTCGCTGCGGTCGCTATGGCGCTATTTCAAGGGAACGCAGTCCTTTTTACAAGCGACGTAAGTATTCTGGGTGAGACGTTGATCTTTAGCCCGTTTACCAAAACGCTGTCTATTATGCTGCTTTCGTTTTCTGCAATTGCCGTGGTCTTGACCTATGGGCAGGATAAGAAAGAGGGGCTCCTGGCCGAGATCTATGGTCTCATCCTTTTTGCCACTGCAGGCATGGTCCTGATGGTCAGCACTCAGCACCTTTTATTCATGTTCATCTCCCTTGAGATCATGTCCCTTGCCATCTACGTCCTCGTGGCCATGCGCCGGACGAGTTCGTTTTCTGCGGAGGCGGGGCTTAAGTACTTCATTCTCGGCGGACTCGCTTCGGCCCTCTTCCTTTACGGCTCCTCGCTCGTCTTCGGTGCCACCGGGTCCTTTGAACTCGGAAAGATTTCGGTCTTCCTGAGCTCTCATCCAACTCCTTCGTTCATTTATTATCTTGGTCTTGGCTTAGTCCTTACCGCCATGCTCTTTAAGGTCGGGGCGGTTCCTTTCCATAGTTGGGTTCCGGACGTCTATCAGGGTGCGGCAACAAACGTCACGGGTTTTATGGGTGCTGCGGTTAAGTTCACGGCCTTCATGGCCCTGGCCAAAATCTGTCAGCACATGGTCTTCGTTGAGAACGTTGCGGGCCTTGAGTGGTTCCAGAGTTATATCTGGCTCGTCGCCGCCGCGTCGATGATCTATGGAAACTTTGTGGCCATCGCCCAGAATGAAATCAAACGCATGCTGTCCTTCTCCACCATCGCCCACACGGGCTACCTGTTGCTTGGACTCTACGCCATGAACCTTGGTTCGACGTCGCCGCAGGACCTGATCCTCTATCTCTTCTTCTACGCTCTCGCCAACCTTGGTGCCTTTGCTGTGATCTCTCAGTTTGAGGAGCGAAATCAGAAGGACTTGACTCTGGATCAGATCGCGGGCCTCGGCATCCGCCATCCATTCCTGGGTGCCTTCTTTACTCTCTTTCTTCTTTCAATGGCAGGCATACCGCTGACCTCTGGTTTCATTGGTAAGTACGGTCTCTTTAGTTCCGCCGTAACCGCCGGAGAAGTTCCGCTGGTTGTGATCGCAGTCCTTACTTCCGTTGTCTCCGTCTATTACTACCTGCGAGTGATCGTTTATATGTTCATGAAGGAGAATACGGGAGAGGCCGTAACCTACCAGGCACTCAAGGGCGCAGGTCTTGCTGCTATGGTTTCTGCGGCTGCGACGCTTCAGTTTGGTTTGTTCCCTCGAGCGGTTATCTCGTTCGTTAAAATGATTTCGAAATAAGAGGGTCTATGATTGCTAGAAAAATTATCTACCGTGGAAACTTTAACGACGAGGTGGTGGGAACGATGTTCGACATCACCCGAAAGAATGAAATCACCGGTATCGTTCGCAAGGTAAGCGAGCGGGAAGTTGAGCTAAGCCTCGAGGGTGATCCTTCTCAGATCAAACTGATCCAACATCAGATTGAAAGAAAGACGAAGCCTTTTATCACGGGGAAGGAGATTCAGCAGATTCCGTTCCAATATTACGCCGGTGTCAATTTTCAAGCTTAAGCTGAGGGGCCTTTTAGGGCCCCTTTTTTTTCGGGCTTCTGTGAAGAAGACTAAACTTCTCGGCCTTCGTCTTTCTGCCGATTAGCGTTTGTTTAATTCGTTGAATTGATTGTAGAATTTTAGAATGGAAGTAGTGGTGCCCAAGACGAGACTCGAACTCGTACGGGCTATTAACCCGAGGGATTTTAAATCCCTTGTGTCTACCATTCCACCACCCGGGCGCGAAGAAAAGTAGAGCTATGATGTTATGTTCTTGAGATTATGTCAATTGAAAAGCCTTCCAACGCTCTTGGCACTCGCCCTTGGCATTTCTTCCTGTACGTTCCGGGATGAACGCTACTCCCGAGAGCTTCTTACGACCTATCCCAACCGCTGGTTTGGGACCAACCTCCGACATTCTATCATCGATAACGGCGCTGATCCGGTGCCACACTTGTTCTTCGATCCGACTCCGGACTTTCAAGGGCAAGAGGTTAACGTCATCATCCTGACTCCTCGGAAATCACCCCACGCCTACGGCCTTGACCTCGGTTCCGGGCAACGTTTTTATTCTCACACCTATTGCTCGCAGAGCGACGTCTGGGAAAAGTATGGGGGGAGCATCGGCCGGCCTCCATTCTCTGTCGGCTATATCCCAAGAGTTCTGGATCAGCTTGGAGAACCTCACAAAGTGATCCTTTGGTCGAAGCGTAATTTTCAGTCGACGGCCGGTACAAACTTCCAGCGAGCTCGACTTCTCGGCGCCTACGTTGAACAAACCTGTCCTGAAGGAAATTGTCTGGGAAAAAGTAACTGGCTCTCACGGCTCGTGTTTGTTGCTCTCGACGCTGAGGATCCGACCTATGATAACGTGAAGACCCTGGCGGATTTTCGTCGCGAGGTTGATTGGGAGACCGCCCACGCCTATCTCGGCAACCTTGATGGGCGTAATTTGATTGGTGGTACTGGCTTTCCGCATACGCGCATCGGCGAGTTGATTGAGTTTAGCGAGGCGTTCGACTACTTCAAAAAGCGCTCTATTCTCATGACTGAAACCGAGCTCAAGCGGATCCAGCGGGGTTGCCACCGACTTTACGACTCACTTTGGGATGAGGTCGGAAAAGAGCGTCCTGAGGATATGGCGGCGAAGACCACGGAGGAGCTTCGTAAAAAACTTGAGCTCAGAGAGGAGCTCAGGAAAAAAGGAGTTGCCGTTGGTTTCTCCGCCCGTTTTCAGCGCTTCGCAAAGAAGTATGGCAAAGAACTCGGGACCTGCGAGAAGTTCGTCTATCATGGGAATGTGAACCGCGATCCCGACTCATTTTGGTTCCTGAGTTACTTGGGCATCTTTTTCCGGCTACACCGCGAGGGATATTATTTTGACTGCCGTACGAAGGTTTGGCAGAAGAACCTGATCAACGACCGCGGAGTTCCTGTTTACCAGCTTCAAGAGGGTATAGAGTACTGCCGCGATGAGGACATCGACCAAGCGATGGATTACCTTCCAAACTTCCTCGCCACTCTTAAGAATGAACGGGATTTTTACCGTTTCATCGACTACGATAACCACACACGTGGAACCCACCAGAAGCTCTACTCTTGGGTTAGGGTGAAGTCCCATCGACTGGGCTGCGGGAAAGATCCCAATGCTGAACCATTGCGGACCCTTCGCGTATACCCGGAAGACGCCAGCTGGAAACCGCGTAAAGTGCGAGACATCTCGGACAAAATGAAGATCATCTTGTAATGAAAGAACCTCAACAACCTCTTCGACTTTTTAGTTTCTCTCATCTTCTGCACGCCACAGAGATTCGGTCCTTGACTGGGGATAAGTACGGTCGCGCACTTCCGTTTGCTTGGGAGCTCACGACGGACTATGATGCCGCCGATGTCGTTCTGTGGGATGGTGTGATCACCGCCCGCAATCGCAGTGCTGTCGCGCGAATTCTTGCCGACGCACGAGGATCGAAGGTCCTGCTTCTGATTGGTGAGTCCGCGACCCTTTTTCAAAATAATGCCCTCGTCGAATTGGTCGACCCCGTGGCCATTAATGCCGTAGAACTTCCCGGATGGAATGTCCTTCCGGAGGACATCCTCGAGGCACTTGCGAAGTGCCATAAGCGGGTCAATCGTGTTTAGTTGGAAGGAATTCGAGAAGACGAAGGAGATCCTCTCCCACGTTGGCGGAGCTCGCTACCGGGATGCGTGGGGGCAGCACCACCTCAGGCTTAGACCCGCCGAGCTTCTTGAGTGGGCCGAGTTCGTTAAGGAAGACTTAGGCTTTTTTACTCTCGACGATATCGCGGCTTATGTCCCAGAAACCGGCACCTCTGAACTCGTCTATAACCTTCTAAGTATGGGAACGCACCAGCGCCTGAATCTTCACGTCGATGCCGCCGCCGGCGAAATTATTCCGAGCGTCGCTCGCTTTTTCGCCAATGCCGACTGGTATGAGCGTGAGCAAGCTGAGATGCTTGCACTTCCATTTGATCGACGTCTTCAGGGGCTATTGCTTCCAGAGGGGCAAAAAAATTTCCCGCTTCGTCCCTCAGTCGTAACCATGACCTGGCCTTCCGAACTCGCTGATACTCCTCCGGCCCTTCGTTACAATCCGAATAAGTCCGAAGTGCCGTACCCTGAGGAGAGCTACCGTTGGAAGAGCTTCGATCTCTTCTCTCCCGTCACTGATGGTAACTTTGAGTGGCAGGTCTGCTTTGACACTCAGCAAGTGGTTGCGTCCCGACTGCGCATCGGTTTTCATCACCAAGGTCTTGAGCGAGTTTTGGCCGAGAAGGACATCTTCCAGATTCTCCAACTTGTCGACCGGGTTAACCTCGGCGCTGCTCCAACTTATTCCATTGCCTGGGCGAAAGCGATCGAAGACATGTTCCGCATCCGCATCCCTGAGCGCGCCCAAGCGATTCGGATTATTATGCTTGAACTCGCACGTGTCGCGGATCACCTGAGTGTGATGGCCGCCATCTGTGGAGCGCTCAATCTTCCTGAGGCGCGTCTTCTGATTAACGCCCGTGAGAAAATCGTCGAGCTATTCGAAAAGTCCTGCGGCTCGCGGAACGGGCAGGGCACAGCAGTCATCGGTGGAGTAAAAGAAGACCTACCTGCTGGGTGGGTCGTTGAGTGTCAGGCCGTGGTTGACGTTCTTGGCCGAAATCTGCGGATCATCCAGAATTCTCTCCTTGGGCAGGCACGGTTTCGCGACACCCTCGCCGGCAATCCTGTCGACGCTCAATGTATCCTCCAATGGGGAGTCACCGGGCCCGCGATGCGAGCAGCGGGACTTAATTTCGATCTCAGGAAATCCCAACCTTTTTATTTCTACCGCGATATCGACTTCGACATCCCAGTAGGGATTCATGGTGCAGCGTTTGACCGGTACCTTATTCGTTACGAGGAAATCGTACAAAGCTTCCGGATCATTACACAGGTCATCGATAATCTTCCACTGGGAGGTGTTGTTGGTGAGGATTTCTCAAAAAACTTCATTGAGCTTCGCGCGTATTTTGCCTCGCTGAAGGTGCCGGATGAATGGCACTACGCTGCACTGGAAGCTCCTGCGGGTGAGGCCGGTTACCTGCTCAAGCTCGGAACTCCCATGAGGCCAGTGCGGCTCAAGCTTAAAACTCCGGGCTTCACTATGGCGCAGTCTCTGGACATTTTTGTGCGCGGACTGTCAGAGGAGCAGCTAAGACCTTCGCTCTTGAGCCTGGGGCTCTCTCGATTTGAAATGGACAGGTAATTTATGATCTTGAGTCGGAATTTCTACAATAAGATTTCTTTGCTGCGTTCGCTCTGGAATTCGCGGCAACTGCGCAAGCTTCAGGGCGGGAAGGTTTTCCGTGCCTTTAAGCTGCATCGGACCGAGTTTCCTGAACGTATTTATTTTTATTCACCCCGGCTAAAGAGAATTCCGCGGTTTACCGGAAATACTGAGCTTCTGACAAAGTGGAAAGACTCAAAAATGTGTGAGACACTTTGTCCGACCCAAGCGATCACAGTGACTGCAAACGCCTTCACTATCGACGATCGTGGATGTATCGCCTGTGGCCTCTGCGTGGACGTGGCCCCCCCGGGAGTTCTCTTCGTCCCGTCGGAGATCTCAGGTGCGCATCGGTCTTGATAAGGATTGTTTTAATGGTTAAGCTTCTGTCTTTGTTCTCTGTCCTGTACGTCCTTGCGTATTATCTCATCCGCAGTGTTTTTGGTGTGAACGGCCTCATTGGTGACACGCTCGCGACTCATCCAGCACTGTTCTTGAGTATCTACCTGGTGGCCATCTCCCACTTGACGATTACCGCAATGAGCCTCTCTTTCCATCGTTATCATACTCATAAAGGCGTCATCATTAATAAGTGGATTGATCTACCCATGCAGATTTGGCTCTGGATGGTAACATCTCTCTCAAAAGTTGATTGGGTTGCTGTCCACATCTGGCATCATGCTCACTCGGATCAGGAGCGGGATCCTCATAGTCCACTTCATAAGGGGATCTGGCACGCGCTCTTCCTTGGTGTGTTCGACTATACTCGAGCTAAGTCCTGGCCTGAGGTGGTTAAAATCAAGAAAACGATTCCAACTAACAAGCTCGAATCCTTTATCCACCAGAACTCGTTCACCGGACCTATTATCCTTACGTGCGTAACCTTAGTTCTCTTCGGGCCGGTTTGGGGCTCTCTCGTATCAGTCCTCAATTTCCTTGTTTCGCCTATCTTCGCTATTGGGGGAGTCAATGCTCTCGCACACTGGTGGGGGTACCGGAATCATGTGACCACCGACAACAGCCGGAACCTCGGGTTCCTTCT
>JACCDR010102686.1_pt1 | contig 19240 bp, 9 predicted proteins | sample 7446431 | NCBI WGS metagenome assembly JACCDR01 (sample SAMN15323443, study PRJNA562643) | freshwater metagenome | isolation source: river surface water | place: USA:Blue River Watershed | collected 2017-08-17 | reverse complement strand
GGTCACCTCACTGACAAGAGTCGTGTGAGCTGTTTCAATACCTCGGCCTGAGCATCGATCCGATTCTGAGCCGCCCGCTCCTTCGAGACCAAGATGCCCTCCTGTAGATTGATGCGGGCATCGATCCAAACGTAGCGCTTGTCGTAAAGGCGATCTCCCGCCGAGAGCTCAGATTCGACGCCCACCAAATCCGTGGGGACCTGCGCCACCCTTGCGTTCACTGCCGATTCTCGACTGTTGAGATCTGTGATCAAGAGACGTGTAGCATAGGCGCCTGCATCGCCGGCTACGCTGACCTGGGTCTCGACGATGCTTTGGAACGCTTGAGTAGTCGCAAGAAACGTCTCGGCGTGCAGGGCCGTGAGGAGGACATCGTTGAGGGGTCCCTTGGAGAGCCCTATGCTCGAAACAATCCTGTACGTGATGCCCGTGGTGTTCGTCGGGAAGTTCCCGACGATAGTGAGGCTCGTCTGAGATCCTACGGAGGCAATTCCGTATACCCCAGCATTGGCTCCCGATCGAATGAAGAGGAAGTCCGTTGTGCTGACGCCATCGTCCAAAAATGTTTGGCCCGAGGACGTGAAAGTCGAGGTAGAGCTGACGCCGTTCGAACCCGTGGCCACGTCGAGGAAGACGGTGTTGAAGAAGGCGTCGATCGACCCGATGATGGGAGAAGGCCCCGTATCAAGGACGTCAACTTCCCCGTCGAGGGCCGCTTTGAGCCCCGCATCCATGATGCTGTCCGCTGCGCCCCCAAACGTCTCGAGCGGATTGTCTATCCGATACGTCTGGCTCAGCACGGTACTGGGGAAGGCCGGCGTGACCTGAAGCTGCGTCGCAGAGTCCACGCTCAGCACTTGGCGTCGGCTCCCCGCATTCGGACCGGAAGTCATGACAACCGTGTACCCCGGAAGAACCCCCGCGGCGATGAAGTCCTCGCCCGAATCGATCACAAGGGTCGAAGTGCTTCCCGTTGTCGCGGTGCTCGGTGCAACGACCGAATTGCTCACGGTGACAGAGAAGGTGAACCCGCTGACGGAAGGGACTGCGAAGGCCGTGCCTACGGTGACCGTGGTGCTGTCCGTCGCTGTGATCCGCCGGAAGGTCGAAGGGCCGTTGGCTCCATTGCGGATCTCCACCAGATCCCAGATCTTAGGTACCGGAGCTGGCCAGGCACCTGAATTCGTGATGATGGTCCCCGTGGCATCCAGGCTTCCAGTGCTCACGTAAGGGGGCGTCGTCACGGCTCTCACGGTGCCGGTTGACGCATTGATGAGCTGGAGCTCCTCCGTAAGGTGCCCCGAAACGGCTGTCTCCGACTGGGCCCACGGGTTCCGGATAGGGAACCCTCTGTTCCCATCGTCATCCGTCGTCCCTCCATCTAGGGCAGGGAATCGAAACGGCTCGGTCGAAGTGTTGTTGTAGAAGATCGTCGCGTCGAGGACCTCTCCTGCAACGGGAGGTGTGCCGCCCACGTCAATGTGCGTGAGCAGACCTAGCTCCAAGTCCACCCCCACATCCAAATCGATCTGATACTGATTGAAGTAGGTGGTGTCCCCCGTCGAAAGGCGCACAGTGGACCCGATGGGGACGTCTACTCCAAGAGGAGCGCTCAGAGTGATGGTGGTCCCCGAAGCCGTTGCGATGGTTGCCGGAGAGCCGTCTGTAACGAGGACAGTTCCGTCCTGAGCAATGATCGCCACCTCCATCCCGTTGACGAACGGAGGCCGAAGGAGATCCACGTTGCCAGCGACGGAGTCAACCTTGAGAGACGACGCTCCGGAAAAGGCAAGCTCTGTGGTCACACACCACGGTAAGCGAGTCTGAACGCTTTCGACCGACCGTAAGTTGGTCACCCCCGTGTCGAAGATCGGGTCCCCGACTGCTGTCCCCGCCGTGGCCACATTGAAGCCCACCCTTCGTGTCGGGTAGAAGCGACTTGTAGGGGCAGGCTTGTAAACTTCTTGGTAGGTTCCGATGGAAGTCGCAACGAAAGGCGGACCTGTCACACTGTAGGGAGCCGGACTGATTTGGAAACGATCGTCGATCTGGTTGGTGACGTCCTCGAAGTCCACACGCGGAGGATTGTCGATGTTTCCGTCAAAGAGAAACGGTCCGTCTTGGTCCCCTACGTAACGTCCATCCATGCTCTGAAGGGCATCCTCCAGATAGTTGATCCCATCGTTGAAGTACTTGAGAGTCGGACGTGCAACGAGGTCCTCGTTCGCCAGGTGCCCCTCCTCGAAGAAGATGGACTCCTTGCCCTGCTCGTAAAGCCGAGGGCTCGGCGGATTGCCCAGCGTTGGGCCTCCTGTTGGAACGCCGGCCTTCGCGGCCTCCTCGTACTTCGCGGCCAGCTCGCCTCGGAAGTTTGTGATGGTCTCGACACGCCAGAAGAAAGTGTCCGGAATGTACGTCGTGTAGTCCATCTCCAGAACTTGATTCAGTAGGCCGTTGTCCTCCGAGGGGGCTATCCTAAACGTGTAGGAAGCACGAAACCTTCGCCCAGCTTCGATCAACCTGTCGCCCGTGTAGAAGACACCGACTTCCTCATCGAAGCCCAAGGGATCCGTCAGAGTCACCCTTCCTGAAGCGTCGATCTGGTACTGGTCCGGTTGCGTGAGGACCTCTCCAACTTGACCCTCGACACGACGGAACACAACATAGGGCTGACCTAGTTCTGGACTGAGCTCCGTCGTAGCCGAAGCCGAAGCTGTGTCCAAGATAGCCCTCAACGATCGCTTGAGGGTAGCCCCTTCATACTGCCGGACCCCCGGTCCGAGGAGCGTAACCTCTGTCCTGTCGGCATCCTTGTTGTAGACAGACCCCGCGACAACGTTGAGGTCCGTGTACGTGGAGCCGTCGGTGAACAGGACGACAACACCAGATTCATAGGTACGGCTCACGTCCCCTTGAAGCTTGAACTTGGACATACCCCGAGGGATGGGGTCGTAGGTCGTCAACTCCGTAACGAAATAGGTGGGCGTGCCCGTAACCCGGATCTTGCCCGAACTCAGAGAGAGCGTCGGATTCTGCTGGTCCGATCTAAAGACCTGACCGAGAGCCAAGTTTACCGTGGTGGTTTCGGTGCCAGAGTCGTAAGTCGAAGCGGCGAGCTCATAGGCTTCGGATCGGTTCACGAGAAGCAGAAGGTCCGCTGTGAAAGTAGCCGTACGATCGCCCGCAACCTTGAAGGAGCTCTCCCCTTCGGCGATGGCTACCGTGAATCCCTTCATCGGTGGCTGGAGCACTGTGAAGTTTTGCTCACCCCCAATGGCTTCATAGACGTTGTAGTCGATGTAGACGTTCTCGTTAGGACCAACAATAGGGCCCGACGGCAGCGCATCCGTAGCCGTGGTCTCACCGAGAAAGGTCGCTGATGACAGTCCGACGTCGAATTGTACCTGCAAGCTGGACTGCGGCCGGCCTCCTCGAAACGCTCGAGGCGTAGGAGCAGCCGCCACCTCACGTCCTAGTTCGTTGAAGAACAAAGTTGACGTGGGCGTAGGGTGCGGCTGCACCAGTTCCTTCCGGACAAGGAAAGTCGCGCGCTCCTCCACGAGTTCGTCATCCGAGTTCTTGTACGTGACGAAGGCTTCTTCGCTCTCGAGCATCCGTTCCGAGAGCTGGACAAATCCAAGAGGGGGTTGGAGTGTGTAGTCGGTGCCGAGGCGAAGCAAACGCGACCAGTAGACCGTTCCGCCGACCGCTACATCGGTCTGACTGAAGTTCACGTGCCCGGTGTCTTGAGCAACCTCCACCGTTCCTTGCGACAGAGACCCAGGCGTCGTGAAGGCTGCGTCGTTCGCTACCATCACGGTCGTGGTTGAGAACGTCGTCTTGCCAAACCGGAACCTGGAAGTCGAGGCCTGAATAGGGTCGACCGTGAACCTCGGGGAGTTTGTGATCGTGCCCAGAACCTTGACCCGCTCGACCTTCGTGTTTGGGTCTACCGGAGGCACATCGTAGAAGAAGCGATCCGCCAGAACTTCGACGCCGCTTCGGATCACGTAGCTGAGGTTCGATGAGACTGCCCCGGGAACATCCGTCACCAGTGTGGTGGTCCCGACCGTGACGATCGTGTAGACACCCTTCGCCGCTCCGTCCGTAACGATGAGATAGTCCCCAGCTACGACTCCAGACACTATGAAGTTTTGCGAAACGTCCGTGAAGGTCGACCCGGAGAATGATCCGGCACCGCCATCCACCCGGACTTCTCCCGCAGTCGAAACCATCGTGACGAGACCCGAAGCCAAGTCCACGAGGGCGTCTTCACCGACCACGAGGGGACTGTAGGTGCCACTATTCGGAGAGGTCTCGACCTCCAGAACCAAGTTCGAACTAAAAACCAGGGGGTCCGGTAGCTGCACGGCACCGTAGGGCAATGGGGCCGAAAGGACAACGTTGCTCTTTCGCTGAGCGAAGTACAATTCGCGGTTGTCGAAGTCGATGACATGTCCAAGCCCCACTGGAGGCGTCGACACATCCAGACGAGGGAGGTTGCCTACGAAGGTTCCGGTGCCCTGAGTGACTTCAACGTCGATGGTGGCCGTATCCATGGGCACTGCGGGCAAAGTCACCGTGGGGGAGGCTATGATGGGATCCGCAAGAAGGGCTCCCACGCTCGTATAGAGCGCCGTCACATCTTTGATGGTCGGGTCCGCATCGTTCAAGTTGACGGGGGTCCGGAACATCCGAAGCGTCATGCCCCGTTCGATGTCGATGTCCGGAACCACCGCCTGCACGGACTGGGCACCGTATAGAAGCTTGTCCGCGTCCGAAAACTGAACCTGCCCGTTGGACCGTTGTACTTGGACAATCCCTTTCTTGCCCGGCGTCGTCAGCGTGTCGACGAACTGGGTTTGAGCGAACTGCACAACGTTCTGCACACGGAAGAAAAGGTCGCTCTCCTCCGGGGGGAGAGGGGCTAGCATTCCTGGGGAGTTGACCGTCCCCATGTTGGTCAGCTTGAGCCCAACCCCAAACACAAGAGCAACCCCGTCGTAGTAGATTGTCTTGCCCGCGTTCGCAGTGAGGGTCGTCGAGTTGAACTTGAGGCGACCGGTCGTGAGCGCCCACTCGACGGTTCCTGCTGTAGGGTCCACCGAGAAAGCGCCCTCGTTAGCCCTTTGCACCGGGGTGAGGTACTCCCCAAAACCAATCCTCACGAGCGGGAACTGACCTGTGGCCGGCAGGGGATTTAAGAGCAGGACATCGGAGATCAAACCGATGCTGCCCACGGACTCACGGAACGTGTAGAACGTCTGACGTTGGAAGCGGACGTTCTGCCCAGCAAAGCTCGTGAGATCCGCGGAATTCCAGTTGAGGTTGCCGGTCGTCCGTGAAAGCTGGACGGTGCCAACGCTTGGCGTTGAAAATGACCCGTCGTTAGCGACCAAGGTCACCGGAAATGTGGTGCCGCTGCTGGTCCCTACAGAGACCCGAATTGGGTAGAGCGTTGTGTTCGTCGAGGGGGGTATCGAAACCTTGAGGCGGTTCGTATTCGAAGTGGTGGCAAGGATTCCGACCACCGTGAGTGCAGACCCCGGCAAAGTTCTGAAGCGACCGTCCCGCCCTTCGTAATCAAAGCGTTGGATGGTTTCGTTCTTGGTCCAAGCATACGACGTGTCGACGAACGATCGTGTGACCCCAGGACCTGTGCCGGGCGTGATGAAGTCTTTGAGGACGAAGACGTGGTACTCCGTCCTCGGAACGGACTCATCCTGAGGGTAGGCCGCGTCGAAGGCTCCCTGATTCGAAATGAAATTATTGGGCGTGTAGGTGAACGCCGAGTTAGAAGAGCCTACACGTGGAGGCTCTAGAACGTAACCCTTGATATTCAGACCCATCGTCAGCCGCCAACGAGGACCTGAGCCATATCCTCACGGGAACGCTCGGCACTGAAAAAATCGCTCAGGTCGGCCGGACCGGGTACCAGAACCTCCCTAACCTGACCGATCGTGTTCTTCAGTCGGAGCTTGAGGACTACCTGTGTCGACCCAGGCACCCCGTCCACAACAGGGCGATCCTCGATATACGAGGTAACGTAGCCAAGGACGTTCGGGCTGCTTTCCATTTTCATCTCCATCTAGCGGATGCCACCGAACCCCGAGCCAGCTCCAGAGTTAGGCGAAGACGGTCCTACGATCACAAAGGGTACAACAAGACTCGCAAAGACAAGGTCCAAAGCCCGGGCTACGGCCCTCGCCATTTTGATCGTGAACTCTCCTGACATCCCTGCCTCCAGAAAGCCCAAGACCATGGGGGATGCTGCCGAGGGCGCCGAAAACTTGGCGATGCCGCTTCCCGCCCCTACGGAAGGATGTGTCGTGTTGATCATCGCCGTCGCAAAGGTAGCCACGAGCCCGTTGGCCAACCCAGCGGAGAAGAGCGGCATGGCGGTCCCTTTGAAGCCCTGACTCCTCATGCCAGTGATCACGCTCGTGTACATGAGCGGGTTGGGAATGGTCACGGGCGTCGGAGCACTCTTCCCGGCACCTGACGTCCCGATGTCCTTGGTGTGGGCCTTGACCATGGGGATCCACTTCACCAAGCCGTTCGCCACCCCTCTGGAGTACTGAGGCACACGGGTTCCCAGCATCACCGAGGACACCAGGTTGGGGATCAGGATGCTCGTAGCTCCTCCGACGGTCACCGGCATCAGAGGGACCTGACGGACGCGCTCCCAAGAAGCGGCTGCCCAGTGATGTAGTCCAGCGTTGGAGCCCCTGGCGGCAAGGAGGGCACGCCTCGAACGACCCCCAAAACAGCGGGTGGACCTCCCAACAGAATCTGTGGGGCTACGACCGAAACCATCGTGCCTCCAGTGAGGTTCAACGCTAGCCCCGCGGTCACCGCGATAGCACCACCCCCAGCAGAGAGTGTCATGGCCCCTGAGCCTGTTGTGAGTGAGACCGCACCAGCCCCGGTCGTTATCCCAATGGCCCCGCTTCCCACGGTGATGGAGAAAGCTCCGGCCGGGTTGTTGAACGTCGTAGCTCCCGCAAGGGCGTTGTAACTGACCGCCCCTGCCAAGACATTTTGAGTGAAACCCCCAGCCAGGATCGTCGAAATCTTCCCACCCACTGCAATGTTCTCCAGAACTTGCATGGCGTAGTTGTATTGCGACTTCCCGCTCACCATCTGGTTCATTTCGCCGAAGTTGCCGGAGTACCCGGACAAGGCGTTCATGCTGATCCGATCCGCCTGCGTCTGGCACATCCCGCTGACGATGGTCTGCTTGGAACCTTCGATGACCTTTTGTTCTGCCCCAGAAATGTTCGATTGCTTGATGCCTCGAACCTCGATACTCGAGGACACGTCGTCGGCGTTCGGGTTGCCCTCGTAGATCGTCTTGGTGCCAGAGTGGTACCGCGTCGTGATCGCATTGCCCTGAGCGTCTCGACCAATGTCTAGATGCAGCCCTCCTTCGAGCGTGATGTGTGCCGAGATACGGTCCGGATTGGAGGCCCCTACGAAGGCCTTCAAAGCGCCTTCCAGGTTCATTTCCATCGAGACCTTTTTCGAGCCGCTCGGATAGTCCTCCGTCTGCGACCCCGGGATGTTCAGGAAGAGCTTTCCCTGCTTACTCACGGCCGCGATGAACGCATTTTCGCCGATGGATCTAGGGGGCCGAATTCGAAACAGGAAGGCCCCCGCAGAAGTAACCGCCTCCATGTCAGGGGTTGTCGGCTGACGGTTGACTTCTTCGAGCGTGAACTTACCAAGAGCTCGAGAGACGAAGTCCGGAAAAATCCTCGGCTTCAAGAGCTTGGCGTACTGGCGCTCGCCTCTCGTGGAGGTGAGGTCGTTGCCAACGAGCGTTCCGAGCACCCTCTCAATGTAGGGGGGCCGACGATCCATCGTGAACCCGTCGATCTCCTCAATGACTTCTTGAGAGAGATCCGACGTGTGGCTCATCTCGAAACGGTCCTCCACGTAAGCGTCAGCGGGACTGTCCTTCGTCTCGATGTTCACGCCCGGAGAACTGGGCGGATAGTGAACCCTTCGACCATTCGAGTAGGTGACCGGTGGAAACGTCAACGTGTCGTTGAACACGTCCAGAAGCTTGCCGGTGGTGTTGGCAAACTTTGCGTCCGAACCTGCGCCTACACCAGGGCCAGCGCTCTGGAGCTCATCTCGACCGTAGTAATCAGTGGTCTGGTCCCGAAGTGTCTTGCCGTCCGCTTGCAGGATGTCCGGCGGCAAAAACAACCCACCCCTCCGGATTGGACCTGAAACGCGCCGTATGCCGGCGTCGCTTTCCACTCGATGGATGGTCTGGCTGATGAACGCCCGCTCCGAATCACGGAGCTCAAGCATATCGCCCGCACGATTGACCATTCGGATGTCTTTCGTGAGAGCAATCTCAGACCCTGAAGCCGACATGCCTCCCACGTCGCCGGGGCGAAGCATCAACCTCTTGGCCCGTCGGGTCAGCCCAAAGGTTTGGGTGTACAGCTCCGCCTCATCCGAGCTGATTTCCGTCGGGTCACTCGTAGAAAAAGGATCGAAACGTAGACCACTCCTGTTGCCTACCGGCAGGTAGCCGAGGATCACGGCATCGTAGAGCTGCTTGTGAACCCGACGATACCCAACGATGACAAGCGAGTTCACCTCTGGGACACCACCCCAGAAACTCCTAGGACCTGTCAGCCCTTGTGTCAGGTCGATCTCGAAACGATCTCCGCCACCCGTAATGATCTTCAGGTCCGCTTTCAGGTTGACCTCGTCAACCCGCGTTACGATCCCGATCTTGATTCCGCTGACATCCGCGGAATCTACGAAGTCCTTACCAGGTACCGACCCCGGAAGGTGCCTAGGTCTGTTGCGCATTAGGGCGGGGACTCCTGGTCGAGTTGCTCTAGCCGAGTCTCATTACGAGCCATCGCTTGCTCTTCCTGAGCGATTTCTTGGTTTATGGCCGTTATCCGATCGGAAGCCGAACGACCTGTTGGGTCGATGATCACACCACCCGTCTCCATAGCCGTCTCAAGCCGCTGCTTCTCTGCTTCCAATGAAACGATGTTCGCCCGGCTTCTATCGATCTCGCCTTGAAGCTCTGCTCGCTCCGCGCTTGCTTGTAGGTTAGATCCGAACGAAGACCAGGCTTCTGAAATACCGTCCAGAGCCGCGCTGGCCTGCAAGGCTAGAGCTGCGGGGTCTCCTCCTAGAGCTCGCGACGTGGCCGAGTAGGGTGGGCTCAGAGGGCTCACTTCACTGGGAGCATTTTCGAACCTAACCTGCTCGGGCGTCCGGTAGGGGACCTGTATCAGCTCTCCTCGGAGCTCTTTTTCGTACTGCTGATGAGGTCCGTTCAGAGACCGATAGAGGGTGGCCAAGAAGTTGTCGACCTTGCTGGCCAATTCGCCATTGGAGATCACCGGGTTCACGACCGGGCCTACTTCAGAGTTCACGTCGTTCAAAAGCTGTGCTCGGATCGCTTGAGCCTCTTCGGGAGACGACAGGGAGATTGTACGATCGATCTCGTCGATGAAGGCTTGGTTGGGCTCCTTCGCGGCATCGAGGACGGCCAATTCCTTGGCGTCAGCTACTGCCTTCTGGGCATGGGAGACCATGTCTTGGTCTGACTGCGTAGGTCTCAACGTCTGAACCTGGTAGCCGACATTGAGGAAAGCTAGGTCTGCTCGACCTGTGACGCACTCGCAATCACTGTCGATGGTAGACCCAGCAAGGAAGCTCTCCCGAACCTTCATCTCGGCCAACGTGAGAGCCCTCGACAATTGCGAGGCCTCCACATTGGGAGGCGTCACGGCTCCTTGGCGCTCCTTGGAATCCATCGTCGCGGTGGACAGGAAGCTTGTCCCCGTGTTGGTGAACTCTGGCTTCTTTGTGTCCGGGTTGATGGTCGCGGCTGTCTGAAGATCCTCTGGCCCAAGCCTGGCAACCGCATCCGCGGGGTTCTGGTAAGCCGACGATACCACCGTGAGGCCGTGAGCCTGTGCCTGCAAAGTCTCGAACAGCCCACCAGCAAGAGCTAGTTGCACCCCTACATCGGCCTGCTGTGTCCCGGCCGCGATGAGAGCTCCGTCTCGAAGAGCTACCCCTCTCCCGTAGCGGTGGTGTCCAATGACTTCGAAGCCGCGTTCGTCGGAGACAGGCCGAATCATCCCGCTCGCCCCCGTGAACTTTACCACATCTTGGTTGAAAGTGATGTTGGCGGTCGGTAGCAGCAACATCTCCAGCACAACCTTGGACTGATCGTGCAGGTACGTGTAGACCCCCGCAGAATTGATCCCGTAGCTGTAGCGGTTCGTGAGGTGCTTCTCTCGGAGCTGGTCTTCCTTGGTGGCCGTGTAGCTGAACTCCGATATGCTGGTGAGCTGGCTCTTCGCAGCCGCCTCGATCGCCTTGACCTTGCTCTGAGCCACGCGAGCATCGTTGTCACCCTTCCGTCCCTGAAGCTTCGCTAGCTCGTCCGGCGTGGCCGTGAAGGGTCGGGTGTAGGCCATCACAACGTTGGGGTAGCCAACAACACGCCCTGTCTTTGGGTGACGAAGAATAAGGGGCTCGTAGGGATCGTTGTCTCCAGGGTTTACGCTGGCATTCACAGGCGGGATCTGTGCAGCATCCCCAACGTCCGCTTTGAAACGACCACCCGAGGATAGTTGCCTAGCGGAGAGCTTGGCGGCATACGACGTGGTCTCGATGGTCTGCGGCTCAGCGTTCTTCGAACCCTTGTAGCTCGTCAGAGTGAGCGTGCCGATACCCCGTGGGGCCACGAACTTGCCCCGCTTTGCCGTAAGCGTCAGCGTTGTCTGAGCACGACTCCCGTAGCTGATGTTGTGGCTGATCCCTTGGACGTACCAGACTTGGTCGCGATCACTCGACGAGAGATAGACCGGGAACCCCAGACGAAGCTCCGGTCGGAGAGGGATGTTGACCGTTCCTCGAAAGCGCTTCGAGTTGATCCGGTCCAGCATGTCGAGACCCACGTAGAACATGATCTGGGGGCTCGAGAGGAACTCGGAGTTGTAGGTCTGCGATCTCCAGCCGTACTTCCGTAGCAAATGGTAGTCCGTGACCGACGTGTAAGGCGTGGTCTCTTCGGACATTCCGTAGTCCACGTTCCCGTACATGCCGCCCTGAAGCTGAATCTGCGTGACTACTTCTGCTTCCGAGAGCGAGAAGTCCCAGTCGATCACGTCGATGTCCTGGATCCAAGAAACCGGCTTGTTGCTGAGCACGTCGAGATTGTAGAAGGGCGGCTTGAAGACAATGTCGCCCGTCACGTCCATATAGAACTCGAAGCCGATCGCTTCCTTCGCCGCGTTTGCAAGCTCCAGCTTGGTCTGGTACTCGCTCTGCCAGAAGTTCACCTGGCCGACTTGTGAGAATTGCGTACGGAAGGCCGCAACTTCAGGGTCGGTAGGATCAAAATCCATTTGAGCCGCTGCGTTGCCGTTCGCTTGACGCACGATCTGTGAAGCGAAGGGTCTACCGAAGGTGGGCTTCTTGTTCTGGTAAGCCGCCTGCACGACATCGCCACGGACAGCGGTACCGGTGGTTCCGTAGAGCAAGAGGTTCGATCGGATCTTGGAGAACCTCTGGTTCCAGTACTGCATGATATCCCCGAGCGCCGACTTGAACGTGCTCTGGAACGACGGGTTCTTCTCGTTCATCAGGGCATTGAGCGAGCCCGTGCCCACGATCACATCTCCGAATGCCTGCTGAGCCAGCGTCCAGATCACATCGTAGGGGTTCATGCCGAAGAAGACGTTGCCGAAGATGCTCCGGCCGCCTTGCCCGGTCGTTTGCGTGAACGCCGGGTTGATGTTCATCTTGCAGAGCTCCCACCACTTCAAAATGTCGGCGCAGTTGATGGAGAACGTATGCTCCCCACCGGAGTACGCATCGGACACTTCCGTGACGAGTCCCCAAAATATAGGGTAGTACTGTGGGATGCCTTCGACCAAATAGTATCCCTTGGCGAAGATCTCGACCTCCATCATCGGAGTGATGAGAGGGTTGCCCTCGAAATAGAACTCGTCGACGGAGTGTCGGGGCACCGAAAGGTTGATGGTGGCCGACCCAGGAGGGCTATCGATATTGAGGTCTACCTGAATGCTTGTGATGTAGCGGTTCCAGTTGAACCGGCGCTTGCATTTCGCACAGCCGAGTATGTCCGACTCACCGTTGATGTAGACCATCGCGTCCGGCGACGTAACAACGGTCGGGCGGATACCAGGCTGGTAGGTTCCCTGAAAAGGACTGCGGGCCATAGACTACCGATTGAAGAAGGCCGACGTTGTCAGGGCCCCCGTTGAAGAGGTCGAACCATAGTTCCCCTTGTCGTTCTGGTTCGGGTTGTCGAGGACGAAGGCGGCTCGCACCGTGAACTCGAAGCTATAGTCCACCGTGTGGGGTGCCGTATCGTTTTCGTTGACGCTCAGACTGTCGAACGACCCAATGTAGAGGATGTCATCGTAGAAGAGGTACACGGACCCCAGCATCGCTAGGTTTCGCTCCTCCGTTGCCGTGGTCATATCCCTGGTGTGCAGGCCGCCGTTGTTGTTGTAGAACAGGCACAAGCTCTGGAAGTTCTGCCAAGCCTGTGAGTAGTTCCGAGCCATACGGGTGAGCCCCGGGGCTACCGCATTCAAGGCGTCGATGGCGTAGAACCCTGCAACCTTTCCGGAGGCCGAGATCTTCTCCTGGTTGTTCCCCCAATGCTCGACGATGGTGTTGCCGTTGCGGGACCATCCACCATCGGAGACGATCTTCTCGCCCTTCACGCTGAAGCTTTGAGGGTTGACGAGCATCCTCAAAGGAGGGACGTTCTGCATGGCCTCAAGGGCCTTCTGAACGGCAGTGATCTGAGCTCGTTGTGCGGCCGTGAACCTTTGCGCCAGGTCTTCGGCTATGAGGGGGGTGTTGGCTGTCTTGTCCTGAATCTCACGAGCATCACTCACGCTACCAGGAGGCAGATTGGCCGCGTTTGCATCGGCCTGAACAGGGTCCGAAAGAGTCTGCCCAGAAGCTACGAACGCCTCGGCATCGTCAATCTGTCGGGTGATTCTGAGGGGCGCCCCCTTCCCGGCGTTCCGGCCCAGGTCAGCCGTGGTGATGTAACCCTTGCCTTCTTTGTCGAGTCCAATATTCTGCCGGTAGCAGCTCTCTTGGGTGGTGGGATTCTTGAACTTGGCTCGATCCGCCTCGGGCTGGTACGAATTGATGAACGCCAGAGAAGCGTACCGAGACCCGTTCGGGTTCGAAAAGCCCCCGAAGTTGCTTGCGTAGATCCCCGTCCGATCCTTGCCTCGAACGCCGCACTTGGAGAAGTAGTTCTCGACGATCGGAAGTTGCTCTCGAGCCGACCAAGTCTCGTAGCTGTCCCACTCACCAGGAGCCAGGCCTACCACGGCCTCGTTCTTCTTGATGATCTGGTTCAAGCCCTTCGCAACAGGCCTACCATTCTGGTAGTTCACGGCCGCCGGATCGAAACCACTCTCGGCATAGAGCACCGCCGCCATCTCCTTGGCGTCCACACCGAGGCGGTCACACATGTTGACGTAGTCCACCCAGAACTCCTGGGGAAGCTCCGTGCCAGCGAGCCCCGCGGAGTTGTCGCTCGCCATCGCCTCGAGGGCGATCGTATCGTCAACCACCAGATTGGTTGCGCTCGCTGATCGATCCAGGATCCTCCCCGTTATGTTCGCACTTGGGGGGATTACTCCGATGGCGAAGAGCTTTGGGTTCTTCGAGTTTTGAGGAACCGTAGAGATCGGGATGTACTGTTCGCCCAGGGAATCGGTATTGAGAGTGACTTCATTGAAGTAGGTGAGATAGTAGGACGCGACCGAGCCGCTGTACGTAGCCGGGGGGTAGTAGTCAGCGGAGGTTTCGATCTGTCGAGCGATCTTTGTGTTGGGGGCTTGCTCAACCATCTACGTCTCGTGGTGAAAAGGTACCCTTCAAAGTGTTCTGCGACTGGAACTGGGGGGCGCCCACAACCTGTCCCTGTTGAGGGGAAATCGAGAGCAGCGTTGTCTCGACCTTGAAGGTCCAATTGAGCTTGAAGGCGAACGGAGAATCGTCCGTCTCCTCCATCTCGAACGTCCTGAACGTGCCGAGGTAGTTGCCACGGTCGTACATCAAGAGAATGTGCCCTTGGAGCACGATGTTGCCGTAGGGATCGTATACGGAGGCGTTGTTGTAGTAGAGATCATAGAGATCTCTGTAGCGGTCCCATGCGATTGTCTTGTGCCGAAGGACGCTCGTGAGCCCCGTGTAGATGTTCATGAAGGCTCCCGTGGATCCGCTCGCAGAAATCTCAACGAGCTCCGATCCCCAGTGCTGCTCGACGAAGCCGCCTCGTGTTTGGATGCGCTCAACCTTGTGCTGGAAGTTCTCGTCGAACGTTGAAGGATTCACGTGCATCACGAGGGCGTGAGGTAGCAACAATACATTCCGGTTGAACGGGCTGGTCACCTGAAACGCTAGAGGGATCGATCCCTGCCGAGACTGAGCCGGATGGACGTAGGCGTCCTCCGAGCCCGGAACCTGGATTTCCTTGAAGTCCGCGTTGGCTGAAGGGATCCTAGGCATCAGCTAGAGAAGCGCTCCTTCCGCTTGTATTCGTGGACACCGTCGATAACCTTGGCCTCGATGATTCGGGCCAGCTCTTGGCCCCCAACGCCTTGAACGTTGATCTGGTAGGTGTTGCCTCCACCACCGCCACGAGAAGGGACAATCCGCTCTCCTGGGCCCACTGAGGCGAGCCCTTCGCCGGCAGCGGCCGTGACCATCGCCAGGCCGTTGTTGACCCCAGTCACGAGCCCTCCAGAGGCGTTGGCCGCAAGAGAATCCAAGGTGACTTCACCTGTCTTGCCCAACTGAGCGCCCTGACCAATGGCCTGCGAGAATTGACGAGGGGTCATACTCTTCGAAGCCATGGCCTCCACGACATTCGCTTTGTCGAGGTCCTTGTACATGTAGTACTCGAAGAGAGCCGTTCGCACGGCCGCGAGAACCGACCCTTCGACTGCCTTCGAGTACGGACCGGAGAGAAACCCCGTGTCCATCTTGAACTTGTCCATCTGATTGTCGACAGAGTGCAGCGTATCGAGCTGCTCCTTGGAGAGGGACAAGCTGTCGTCAGCTACCTTCGCCGCTTCGGTAGCTGACGCGGCACCAGGAGCTACCGCAGCCGCTGGACTTCCTGGGACACCCGGAGCTGCTCCAGGACTCTTGGCTTGGGTCGGGGCTGCTTTTGGAGTCCCCCCAAGACCCAAATCCTCCAACTTCTTCTCAACGTTAGAGAAGACGTCAGTCTTACGACCCATAGTCGCCGAGCCCCACACGACTTTCTGAAGAACCTTCCCCATGTCGGCGTCGTTGATCGGCCCTCTCGAATCCACCCTCGCCATTTTGGCGGCCTGCGCGATCTGCTCAGGACTGAAACCCGTTTCGACCGTTCGACGAAGTTCTACAAGTCCCTCGATCTCTCGATTCAAAGCTCCTAAACGCTTCTCGATCTCAGGACGTTGCTCGGGCGACGCTTTGGCGAGGCCCCCCTCCAAGGCTTTACGCTGGTCCAAAGCCTTGGGTAAACGGTCCATGGCTTGGTTGAAGTTCTTGACGACATTTGACTGTGCGAGAGCTTTGTTGAAGTCCTCCGCCTGCACAACCCCACGTAGCTCCGTCTTACCCGTCCGGAGCTGCTGCATTGCTCTAGCCCGTTCTTTGGCGGCATCATCCCCAACACCTGGGATGCTGAGGATGGCGTTCCAAATATCGACGAACAGGTTGTAGAGCTGGTTCATCAAAAAGTCGACGAGGACCTCAAACTTGTCGAGGATGGACTGCGTAAGCTGTCCCTGCTTCTTCGCCATGTCCTCGACCTTCGCGGCCTGAGTCAGAAGCTTCTTGTCGTCGTCCGACAAGGTATCCATGATCTCGTCGTAACCAGCACCGTCAATTTTCTCGCGCAGCTCCTTGTCGGTCTTGGCCTCGATACCAGCCTTCTTCAAAGCTTCCTGAGCAGCAGCTCGCTGATTCGCATCGTTGCTCACTAGTTGCTTCTTCAGCACCTCACGTTGCGTATCGAGGCTCGCTTCGAACTTGATCATCTGGTCGAGTTGTTCCTCAGAGATTCCGAGGTTGTCGGCCATCATTTCGCCGCCGAGAGTACCGGCGACGTCCGCAAGTTTCTTGGCTCCGGGAGCAAACCTCTTGAGGGCCTCTGTCATTGACTGAAGCGCCCCGGTTGGACCAAGATTTCTGGCCGCTCCGGCTATACCAAATGTACCCTTGCTCGCTCTCTTTTGCTGGAGCTGCATGTCGATGAGAGCCTCACGAGTCGCACCCTGCATCTCCTTCGGCAAACGCTGGATAGCGTCCTCTAGCCCAGCAGGACCTTCTGTCTTCATCTTGTTGATGAGGTCCTCAGCCGAAAGTCCGAGGGTCTTCGCAAGGCCCTGAGCCTTGCGTTTGGTGTCTCGCTCGATGAGCTTGCTCATCTTCCCCTGCCCCGTGAGCAAGGTCAGACGGAGACGCTCCGAACGACCCATGTTCTTGAGCCCCTGGGTCGCCGTCTGCATGAACTTCTGAGCGTTCCTGGGGTTCATCACTTGACCCAGACGCCCTAGGATTTTCACCGCGTCTTCCATACGGGTCCCCCAAAGAGATAGGTCCTGGGAGACTCCGCGGATCATGCCGAAGAAGCGGTTCGCTGCGATCCCCGAATCCTCAGCCGCGTTTGTCATCTGCTGGAATGACATCCGAGTATTCGTCAGGTCTTGGCCGAGCTCCGTCATCATCTCGGCCTGAAGCTGATTGATCTCTTGCAGAGGAACACCGAAAGCTCGCGAGTAGGCGACGCTCATGTGCGTCAACTCTCCAGCAAAGGCCTCCACATCCTTACCAGCTCGATCCGCTTCTTGCCCGATACGCGCAATGCTGACACCTTCTTGAGTCAGCACGTTGACGACTGCTTTGTGCTCTTCAGCAGAGATCCCCCAGTCCAAATTTTGTAGGGAGAAGGCGGCGTTTCGAAGGCCGTCCAAGGTGCGTTGCATGTCGCTCAACGCCTGGTTGGTGCCGTGTCCTGCTTGAGCCATCAGCTCGATGTTGCTAGCGGACTGGAGGATGTCCTTGTTGAAGGCTTTGACCTTTGCATCAAGATCCAAGAAGAGCTTCACGATCCCCATGAGGGCGGATCCCACCGTTCCCAAGATCGGTCCCAGCTTCGCCAAACTTTGGATCATCGGGCCCATCTTGGCCATCATGCTGCCGATGCCCTTCATCGCAGAGCCCCCCATTTGCATGGCGGTCCCACCGGCTCCACCTCGAGCAGACCCACGCTGAGACATACCCGCACCAAAACCTCGAAGCTTGGCACCTGCGATGGCTCCGCCACTAGCGCCAATCTTCAAGGTCTTCACCATCGTCCTAGCGCTGTTCTCGACGATCCCTTTCAGGTCCTTCGAAAAAACGCTCGAGATGGTGTCCTTGAAGGCGCTCTTTAGGTCCCCACGGGTCTCACGAAACAGCTTGCCAGCTGCTGCGATGCCTTCCTTCTTCTCCTTGCCCTTCAGCGCTTTGGCCTTCTCGGCACCGATCTTACGGAGACCCTTGAGCTGCTCTTCAATCGCCGCCTTCTCATCGTCCGCGGCATTGGCAGCTCTCTTCTCGAGCTCCTCCACCGTGTCGTAGACCTTCTTGATCTCCTCGCCCTCTTTCTTGTAGGCCTTCGTGAGATCTTCGATGCTGTCCGCCCAATCCTCGTTCCCCTTCGTGGCTTCCTTGGAGGCCCTCTCGTTCGTTTTGTTGAGGCGGTCGACGGCACGGCTCACACCGTCCATGTTCTTCATCATGGCCCGCTGCCACTTGGCCATGTCCGTCAGGACCTTCTTGAGGTCGACGCCTACTTCGAGAACTTCAGGTTTCTCTGTTGTTGCCATGGCTCAGCTCACCGATTGAATCGAAACGGTGTCCCTGTTGGGCGATTGGAAGTAGGTACAATCGCGACCTCCGAAGGGTCTCGATTCGTGGAGTCCCACTTGTTGCGGAAGTCAGCCACCTTGGGGTCCACTAGTTCCGGATGAACCTGCATTGCTTGAAGACGTTGAGCGTTGAGCTGCTGCCTACGCTCAACCTGGAAGCGAACCTCTTCTGGTGTGAGCCCCTGCCTGGTGGTGCCCCCTGTAAGTGCCCGCGGGCCGTACTCGACATCAAACTGCTTCTGGCGCTCCAAAAGCGTTTGGTGCCGATGTGCCCGTTCCTCACGAGCCCGTTTCTCGTGAGCGTCGACCACCATGTCGTGCCAGTCCTTCTCACCCTTGAGATCTTTCTCAAGCTGACTCTGGAGCTCCTCGACCGTTCTGGCGACGAGGACAGGGGCACCTTTCTGTTTCTCCATCGACTCTCCTAAGAGAGCGAAACGAAGGATTTTGTCTCGACGCTCTATACGCTCTTCCCGCTCACGCTTCCGGCGTCGCTTGTCCTGGCTGTGCACACGGCTCATCCCTTTGCCAGCCATCGCAGAGGCCACGAACTTCGCGTTCTCCCATTCGCGTTCGGCTTGCTCTCGTAGGTCCTCGTAGTGATTCACAGCCCGCCAGGTGAGCTGCGCCCAATTCATGCCTAAGCTCTGCGTTCCCTGAATCCCCGTGACCGCCATACTGGTGAGGTCCACGCCCTGCGTTTGAGCCCAACGGAGCCTTGAGAGAGTCTCGATCGCAAAAGCCTCCGTCAAGATCACCGCTCGGTTGGAACGTCGGTTAATCTCACTCAAGTGACGGATGATCGTGTTGTTGGCACCTTCGCTAGAGCTCTCGAAGAACCGCACGATCTCCGCGATGTGCTGATCCCGATCGGCCAAGACATTCACCCCGTCGACCATGAAGACGCCGTGAGCCAAAAAGTGCGCGTAGAATTTCTGGAGCCCCTTCCTTGTGCCGTCCGTAGGAACCATGAGGCTGAGCATCTCGAACTCATGGTGGTTCAGGGACTTGAAGACAAACGAGACCCCGTTGATCTCGGCCGCTACATGGAGAAACCCCCGAAAAAGCAGGGGCTCTACGTCCCGGTAGATCTCAGGATTGACCTCGGGAATTTCCGGGGGGAGCTCGAGTTCTAGGTCTTCCTCGTCTGTCTCCCCGTCGTACTTCTGCCGAAGCTTGGCCTGAGTATCGTCGTAGGTCGGAGCGTTGGCCATCCCTCACTACTGCGGTCGACGGTGAAATTTGGGATTCAGACCTACAACGGGGGGCTTCTC
>JACCDR011507637.1_pt1 | contig 19247 bp, 13 predicted proteins | sample 7446431 | NCBI WGS metagenome assembly JACCDR01 (sample SAMN15323443, study PRJNA562643) | freshwater metagenome | isolation source: river surface water | place: USA:Blue River Watershed | collected 2017-08-17 | reverse complement strand
GTTAGTCGTGATGTCGCAGGTGTTCATTACGCCCAAACGAAAGCAATATTGGTCATTTTGGGGGAGGTTTATCGTAACGGCATCGTTGCCAAGCGAAGCGTAGGTACGCTCGGGCGTAAGACTATAAAGCGGTTCTGATGCCTTACGCATAAAGACGGCATGTGCTTGGTTAACGCCGTTGTTGATGGCCAAAGTCACTGATTGTGGACTGTTGCCTTCGAGGCTGGCAATATGTGGTGCTACAAACGGCTGGGTCAAATCGAGCATTTTCTGGGTACTACTACTACAACCGCCAGTAGGCGTAAAGCCTTCTATCGTAACTTTATAGTTTTCAGGGGTAATATAAAGTATTGCTTCGTAAGGATAACGATTGGCTTTTACGTCTTGCTCAGAAGCCCTACTCGCATTGAGGGCTTCAAACAGAAGCCTATAGGTCTCAAAAGACTCGTTGTTGGGTGACTTATCCCAGATAAACTTCACTTGGTTGGGCGTACATGTTTGAATACTTACCACAGGATTTTGTACGGCCACCACTTCTATCACTTGGCATCCATAATAGCCTCCTGTGCCGGCGGTAGAGCCAAAACTCATGAGGTTATACACGCCTGCCGTGGTAGGGGCTTGTATGCGAAGTGAGCCATTGACGGCAGGTGTACCCGTTGTAGGAATGCTGCTGAGTTGGTTGATGCTAAATTGTTGCGTTACGGCCGATTGGTTGTTGTCGTATATCGTAAGCCATTCGCCTACGCATACTTTAAGCGGCTGATTGTTGCTTGCCGTGGCATCGCCATTGCCATCGCCGACGATACGGATTCTTTGATTAATCGTAAAATCTCCTGTATCGAAAAGGGGCTTGTCGGGGCATTGCCCTAGGCCAGCTTGCGAAAGAAACATAACCGCCAAGCATATCAACCTGCAAGGCTTGGTGGATTTCAAAGCCATCAAATTATCACTCCAAAGAGAGATAATAAATTGACTCCTCCAATCGCTGAAACCGCTGTGCTTTACCGTTTTATTTGCTATGTCTATGTATTGCATTACAAGAAGTATTTCTTTGTTTTACAAGTCTTTTGATATGGTTTTAGTCTGTTTAGAAGGCAACCTATCTTAGGCAAGGACACATACTTATATCCCGTGTCGTGTGCAGTATTTTTGTATTATCTTATTAATAGTAACATAATCTATCTTGTCGTATGCCTCAATTAATTCAAGCTTATCGAAGGGACTAAGCGTGCTAATATTGGGGATTCTTAACTTCTTTAAGGTTTGAGCTTGAAAACGAGGCAATCCACCATTCATGCAAATACCAATTTGAGAAAGCTGTTTTCTGATGAAATCAGACATTAAAATACAAGCCAAAATCTTCAAATCTGATACCGTTTCTCCAAGTATGTAATAGAGATTGTGATGAGGGTAATAATGACCTTCATCAATAATCAAGCGATTTATCCCTGCTATGTCAGGAAGTAATAATTTGGGCTTATGAATGAGGTTGGGTTTTATATTGTCAATCGTTTTATACCATTTGCTGGGATTTTTCTGTACTGTATGGCGTTTTAATAAGATTTCTTTTTGACTTTCCAAATATTGCTTGAAATTAGGGTAGTTGTCTAAATTGCAAAGAATACCATTTTCATAAGGATTGAGTAAGTATTTTCTTTCCCAATTGATTCCAGTATCTGTCAAATCATTGGCTGTTACGATTGGTAACAAGCGACTCCTTTCTATGCTTGAAACCTCCGCTTCTTTTTTGATAAACACTTTGTCTGCACCAGTGGCAACGCCAATGCCTATCTCAAAGTTTTGCGTTAGAATACCCGTTAGAGCGTAATGCTCAAGATTATAGGTTAAAAATAAGCTTTGCCACGAATCATTTGTTGGCGTAGGAACTTTTGAAAAGCGAATGGAATCTAAATCTATATCTTTTACATCTGTTTCGTAAAATAGCGTTTGATTTTCTGAGCAACTGTTGACGATTGTTGTAATGCTTGGATAAGCTATGACGTTTTCATCAAATGGCGACGTTTTTTCCATATTTAGTAGCTTTTGAAGGTGATATGACTTAGCAATTTTATCACGCAGCAATTGCCCATATTGATTGTACAGCCAACGGTTTGAACAAATAAACGACAAAATGCCGTTTTTATTCAACAACTGTAGTGAACGCTCGAAGAATAATATGTACAAATCGGCACGATACTTAAATGTTTCGTAGCGAGATTTGTATAACTCCTTCAATTGAGTAGGTATTAACTCGTGCCTTATGTACGGAGGGTTTCCAACGATACAATCAAAATTATTATCAAAATCAAGGGTGAGGAAATCGCCATTAATCACTGTTTTTGAGTGCTTTATGTTATAGCCTATCCCAAAAGAAAATATCATTTCCTCTAATTGAGCAGCTAGTTTTGTATAATGGTCTTCGTTCAATTCAACAAAACGAACGTTTGCCTCAAAGGCTTCAATAAAAGAAAATCCAAACAACAATGACGATTCAAATAGTCTTTTGGTAATTTCTGTTGCGAAAGAGCCAGTTCCTGATGAGGGTTCAAGTATTTGAACATGCCTCAAGTTTAAATGAGCTTTGTAGTTTACTTCATCTAGTAAGTAATCAACTATGCGGTTATGGGTAAATACTTCGCCATGATTTCTACCGCTTTTTCGCTTGATATGTTCTTTAATTAAACTCATGGAGTTGTCCTATTAAATGACCGATTAGAGAACGAATAAAAGCGTCGATTGAAATGCTTGGTTCGACATCTCCAAATGAGCAGTCTTTTGATGACCAAATTAAACCACATTGCGAATAGTGTCGTTCACGTATGAGCTTTTGGCACAAAATTGTATATCTGTTGAGGTATGAAGCGCCTTGAAATTCAGAAAATGGTTGAAAATGTGGCTCGTTAATTTTGATGGGACTTGTTGATTTATCACATTTTTCAACTAGGATAAAATACCCTAACCAAGGTGCAGATTGATTGGGAAACGCTCCTTCTCTAAATGCAGTCCAAAAGTCAACGGCACTACCTAATGCTTCTTCAGTCCTATTGTTAAAATTATTGCCAAACGAACCAACCTGAGATTTAAGTTCAACTACGGCAATGAGCTTTTGTGTTGGCGATATAATAAGCATATCCCAGTCTTTTGTTGGCCTAAAAAAGCCAGGAATGTGATTACCTTTCAAATAGATGCAATTGCTTGGGATGCCAGTATCGATGGCTATGGTATAGAGCAAATCCAAAAATCCATCTAGTTGTTTTCCTCCAGTCACAGCACTTCGATTGCCAGTATCTTGGATTTCTTTGCCATTTTGGTCAAGCATTTGTTTGTTTCTTGTTTCCCAAAATTTTTGTACAGCAATTGTTATCTGGTTTCTGTATTTTTCAACATTCATTGTCATTCAATCTTTTCGCAAATATACAAATTTAAAATTGCTCCCTTCATTTGGCACTGTTTCATCATAAGACAATCCTACCATTGTGAAAAATCCACAAATGTCAATTTATACTTTGTCGAATGACCAGATGTGTCCGAATGGCTCAAAAGCTTATTTGGTTATTCAGGCAGTTGATGAACACGGTATTTCCCCCCCTAAAACTACAAAAAAAAATGCTTAAAACAGGACGGAGGAATTTTCAAGGAACAAAAAGCCCTACCTTTGTAGTTTTAACAAAAACGACAGTCTCATATTTTTCGTACAATAAACACTGACTAAGATGTCAATCATTAAATTAGATACTATAGAAGAAGCCATTCAAGCCATTAAAAACGGCGAAATCATCATTGTGGCCGATGATGAAGACCGTGAAAACGAGGGCGATATGATTTGTGCCTCGGAAGCAATGACTCCCGAACTCGCAAATTTTATGATTCGTGAGGGCAGGGGCTTGATGTGCGTTTCGCTTACCGAAGAACGTTGCCAAGAGCTAGGCTTAGAGATGATGGTAGGAACGAACACGGCTACCTACGAAACGCCTTTTACGGTATCGGTAGATTTGATTGGGCATGGCTGTACTACGGGTATTTCGGCTCATGACCGTGCCAAAACGATTCAAGCCTTGGTTAATGAACATACAACCCCCGAAGATTTGGGTCGCCCGGGGCATATTTTCCCTTTGAAAGCCAAAAAAGAAGGCGTGTTGCGTCGCACGGGCCACACCGAAGCTGCCATGGATTTTGCCAAATTGGCTGGCTTTAAACCTTCGGGGGTATTGATTGAGGTACTCAACGAGGATGGAAGCATGGCTCGCTTGATGGATTTGCGTAGAATTGCCGATAAATTCAACCTTAAATTAGTCACTATCAAAGATTTGGTAGAATATCGCCTCAAACATGAGTCGTTGATTCAACGGGAAATCGCCGTAGATATGCCAACCGAATGGGGGCATTTCGATTTGATTGCCTACAAGCAAACGCAGTCGGGCGATAACCATATTGCTTTGGTCAAAGGAACGTGGGATAAAGACGAGCCTATATTGGTGCGTGTGCATAGCTCTTGTGTTACGGGTGATATTTTTGGCTCGTGTCGTTGCGATTGTGGCGGACAATTGCACCGTGCAATGGAGATGGTCGAAGAGGCGGGCAAAGGTGTGATTTTGTATATGTCGCAAGAAGGCCGTGGCATTGGTTTAATCAATAAACTCAAAGCGTATAAATTGCAAGAAATGGGTCGTGATACGGTGGAGGCAAACCTTGAATTGGGCTTTAAAATGGACGAGCGAGATTATGGCGTTGGGGCTCAAATTTTGAGAGATTTAGGCGTTTCTAAAATTAAGCTTATTTCTAATAATCCTAAAAAACGAGCGGCGTTGTTGGGCTACGGCCTCGAAATTGTCGATACTGTGCCTATCGAAATTACGCCTAATCCACATAATGAGAAGTACTTACAAACCAAAAGAGATAAAATGGGGCATGATATTTTGAAAGGATAATAGGCTCTATTTACTTATAAGTAATAATGCAAAATTATTTTATATTTGAAAATGCTATAATTATTTGATATTCTGAATACTCAGCACTCATAATTCAGCATTTATACTTAACACCACCCAAATTGTTCTTGGGTGGTGTTTTTCTTAAAAATGAATGCCCAAACGTTGATAAATAAAACTCAATAACCACGCTGGCCCTATCATCAAATACTGCACATCTTTGAAAAACGAAGGTTTTTTCCCTTCTATTTTATGCCCCCAAAACTGCCCAATCCAAGCTAATACAAAGATATTTAAACAAAATTGCCAAAGTGGCGCTATGGCCAGTTGCTCTATCATGACGCACAAAGCCCAACAACAACAAGAGAAAATAAACATGCCAACTGATAAGGCTCTCGACAGGATGAAATAATAGATGGTTGTGAGCAAAAGTACCAAGGCTGCTACATTGCCCGTAATGCCAAAAATACTAAAAAAGGGAAGTTTAATGCTAAAAAGAAAACCTACAATACTGAAAAAAATAAGTGGGACACATACCCAGTGCAATGTTTTATTAGTGGTATTTTGGTGACTTTCTCCATATTCGGAAAGCCATTGATAGATTGTTTTCATGCTTACAAGTTTTTTAGAAGTCAAATTTAGTTAAGTTCTAGGAAAAATTATAATTATTAATAATAATATTATACAAAAAGCAGTTGTGCACGACATCTTTTCAACGATTGCCTAAACAAACGTCTTGCTTATGTGCTGACAAGGGTGCTATTAGAATTTTATAGAAATTTTACTAAACAGAGATTGTCTTACTTGTATTATGCTTGATATGTAGGCTATAGTCAGGAAAGTACTTTAGACAAAAGATAAGCTAATATAAGGATTTTTGAGTAAAGTCCCAAACGAATAGCTAAAAGCCGTATCTTCGTTCTCCTAAATGATGTTTAAACTTTAGTTGTAATCGTGTTTATAGAACCTTATCATAATCAAAATCATCAACAAGAGCAGAAAGCCGGTTGGATAGAAGTTATCTGTGGCTCAATGTTTTCTGGAAAAACAGAAGAACTGATTCGCCGACTCAAAAGAGCTAATATTGCCAAACAAAGTGTAAAAATCTTTAAGCCAAGTATTGATACCCGTTATCACGAACACGACATTGTGTCGCACAATGCTTCATCTATCGAAGCCGTGCCCGTGGTAGAAGCCCAGCAAATTCTTAGCCTTGTAGGCGATTGTGCCGTAGTTGGTATTGATGAGGCTCAGTTTTTTGATGCAAATATCGTAGCCGTTGCCAATCAATTAGCCAATCAAGGTAAGCGAGTAATTATTGCAGGACTCGACATGGACTTTATGGGTAATCCTTTTGGTGCGATGCCCCCTTTGATGGCCATTGCCGAATACATCACCAAAGTACATGCCGTATGTGTGGTTTGTGGCGATGTTGCCAATTATTCTTATCGCAAGACTGCCGTTCAATCTCAAGTGCTGTTGGGCGAAACCGATGCTTACGAAGCTCGTTGTCGGCGTTGCTTTGAACAAACATAAAGCTCTTGAGCCACAGGGTTGTATGCAATACTTGAAACTACTACAACCCTTGTGCTCAAAAAAATAGAAAATTGGGTTAGGTAAAAAGTCGTCTGTCTCGTGCTATTATCTTCCACGTTTCGGCTGTTAGTTGTTGGTTTACAGCTAAATATGCTTTTTCGTATAAAGCTACTGTCGGACAAATATGAATTGGCAGACCAAACATCAGTGTACCAATTGGATATTCGTTGGGATGAGCCACTTGTATAACCAAATGCTCTTCACTTTGCGAAATGAAGGTAGCTTCAGGAGCATTCAAAAAATGAATGCGTCGGCTCAATTCGTTTTCGGCGGCAATTGATTTATGCCCAATGTCTATACAAAGGGTATCGGCTGTTGGTTTAGAAACGACTCTTCCCAACACTAAAGCGGCGGGTAAAAAGCCTTGTTCTGGACAACTTTCGGCATAGCCTTTATCCCAAAAAACAAATGTACCAGGGCTGCATTCCACCTTGGGTCTTTGTAAATGTATCGGAAACGAAGGCGAACCTCCCACGATAATTTCTAGGCCTCCGATGCCCGCTTCTAAAAGACTTTGATGCAAGGTTTCAACGGTTTTGTAAGCTTCATTACAGGCTTTAGTACGTGCTTCCAAGTCGGTATTACGAATATGCCCATCATAAACGTGCCAACCTTTTACCGTAATGCCATGCAAATCTTGGATTGCCAACTCTAAATCTTTCGCTTTATCGGGCGTGATGCCTGTACGATTCATGCCTACATTCAAATCAATATACACAGGAATGTCTCGATGTAATGCACAGCCTGCTTGTGCGATGACTTGTGCCACCGACAAGTCATCCACTAAGCACGAAAATTGGGTAGTAGTATATAATTCAATCAGGGTTAAAAAGCGTTGTAATTTTGCCCCAACAGGCTGATACGCCAGCAATACATCAGGAGCTTTACACAACCCGAGCATTTCGGCTTCGGCAATGGTCGAGCATTTGAATTTTGTAATGCCTGCTTCTATCATCATCAATGCTACCTCTTTGCACTTATGCGTTTTGACGTGTGGCCGTAAGCGTGCCACATCGTTTATCATTTGTATGGCGAGGTCGATGTTGTGCTGAACTCGCTCAGGATACACAACCAAAGCGGGAGTATCCCAAGCGGTTGCGTTTTCTAAGTTGTACCAAGTAGTCATTCGTTGATGATAATAGTGGCAATGATTATATAAAGTAAGGAACGCTAGTTTTATGATGACTTTGCACAATCGGTTATGATTATTTTAAATAACTAAAGTAATATATTGCCGATTGATAAGTTTTTTATAAATACTTATCAATATTAATAATTTTTTTTAAAAAGTGTATCATGCCATTACAAGATTTGATAATTTTTACCTTTTGGTAAAAAATAAACCAAGTTTTACTAGCTATAGTAAATTAACAGTTTTTAACATACAATTATACTAAAAATACGTACCTTTATTGGCGATTTAGCCGAAGAGGCTAATCATCTTTGTCACGTAGGTATGAAACTCTTGAAGCAATATAAATGGATAGCAATGTTGTTGCTCGGTCTCGTAGCAATGCAGGGGTATTCGTTTGCCAACCATGAAGAGCCTACCAAAAACCTGAGAGGTGTATCGAAAATTGCCAAGAAAAAAACTTTCGGACGGCAATTTGAACAAGAAAATCATTTACTCTTAGATACCCAAGAAGAAAAAGACGAAAGCCAAGAAGAAGCACATTGCTTTGTGGCAAGTGCCGCTTCCTCTTTTCTGCAAACTACAGCGAATTTCCTAGCATTTTATCATTCGTTTTTTGTTGAAAAAGCATCCGTTTATCCTTTCAAATTATTTATTTTATACTGCGTTTATCTAATCTGAGATACACTCTCCATCCACTCTTTGATTCCCTAAAAATTTCCTAAAAAGTACTTTTATTAACCTTCACGGGCTTAAACAAATGCACGCACGGCACATTGTTTAGCAGGTGCACAAAGTTGTGGTTAATTCTTAGTGTAGAGCTAAAACTTGATAGCCTAACCTTGGGCTTCAGAACTTTTTGCTTGCACGGATGCCTATGCTTTTCTGCCATTGGGTCAATAAAAATGCGTTGCTATGTCAATACTTGTGATAATGGTTTGTCACAACACCTGACGTATTAACTAAATTTTAATCACTTGACAGTTACAGCCATGAAACCAATGTTGGTTATGCTCTTATGCTTGATTTCGTCTGGTCTAAGAGCTCAAAAAAGCGATACGCTACACATAGCGATGGACGAAGCCGAACAGCTATTTATCAAAAATAACTTTACCTTATTGGCTCAAAAATATGCGGTTGAAAGTGCAAAAGCGGCCATCTTACAAGCCAAATTATTGCCTAATCCAACAGTCAATCTCGAACAAACGCTCATCACTCGTTCGACTGTTGCCAACGATGCCAATATCGGAAGCTTAGGACAACACGCCTTTCAAATACAACAATTAGTACAATTGGCAGGCAAACGAAACAAGCAAATTCAAATGGCTCAGTTGAATGCCAATATCACTGAATATCAGTTTGTTGACTTGATTCGTACCCTAAGTTTTCAGTTACGTAGCAGCTTTTATAATGTTTATTTTTTGTCGAAAACATTGGCAACTTACGAAGCCGAAATAGGTACGTTAAACAAACTCATCAGTGCGTATCGCTTGCAAATTCAAAAAGGAAATATTCCTGAAAAAGAGTTGATTCGCCTACAGTCGTTTTTAGTAACCTTAGAAACCGAACGCAGCGATATTGCCATGCAAATAGCTGATAACGAAGCAGTTTTGAAAACATTGCTGGCGGATACTTCTACCAAAACGATTGCCCCGGTGGTCAACGAGTCGGTGCTTGCCGATAAAGATTTAGACGATATTCATTTGGGCGAACTCAGCAGTATGGCAACCGAAAATCGCTATGACCGTAAAATTCAGGAAGCGTCGGTACAATTGGCTTCGGCAAATTTACAGTTGCAAAAAGCCTTGGCTACTCCCGACCTTACGCTGGGCTACAGCTATGATAGGGCTGGCAACTATGTGAACAATTATCATGCAGTTACGTTGTCGATGGCTTTGCCCGTGTTCAATAAAAACCAAGGAAATATCAAATCGGCGGCTAGTTTGGTACAAGCTAATCAACAGTATTTGGCTCAAACTGATACCCAAATCGGCAACGAAGTATTGCAAGCCTTGGTAAAAGCTAAAGAAGCCGAACGACTTTATCGCTCGATGGACAAAGACTATTTGCCCAATTTCGATAAGCTCATCAAAGGCGTAATCGACAATTACCTCAAGCGTAACATCACTTTGTTGGAATTTATGGATTTTTTAGAATCATATAAAAATACGGTAGCACAAATCAATACTTTGCAAAATAGTCGTATGCAAACCTTTGAAAATCTGAATTTTACGGTAGGTAAAAAAGTGCTTTAATACAAAAATATTCTTCGTTTTCCAGTATTTGATAAACAGACAAAATCATGAAAAAGACATTCGTTCATATATATTTCGCTCTTGCGACCGTCGCTTTGTATCGCTGCAACCAAAGCCAGACCGATTCGGATACCAAACAAGGTAAAAACTTCGAGCTCTCTAACCGCCTCAAACAAGAATTGAGCCTTGCTACTGCCGAGCTACAGCCCATCGAAACCGAGTTGCAGCTTACAGGTAAAGTGATGCCTTACGAAGACAAACAAGTGAAAGTATCGCCCTTGGTGGATGGTGTCATTGAAAAACTTTCGGCAAACCTTGGCGATTATGTAGCCAAAGGACAAACCCTAGCTGTAGTACACTCGTCGGATGTAGCAGATGTAGAAAACCAAACCGTAAGTGCCACCTCAGATTTGTTGTCGGCACAGAAAAACTTGCAAGTACAAAAAGATATGTACAAGGCTGGTCTGGCTTCTGAAAAAGACGTAACCTTTGCCCAGAACGACGTACTCAAAGCCCAAGGAGCTTTGAAAAAAGCACAAGAAGTATCGTCAATTTATGGCATCAGTAATGCTTTTTATACCCTAAAAGCACCTATTGCAGGATATGTTATTGATAAAAATAACGCCATTTCTGACAAAATGTCGTTTCATGAAGGCGAAACAGGGGCGTTTTTTACCATTGCCGACTTGTCGAATATCCAAATTGTAGCCAATGTATATGAGGCCGATATTGCCAAAGTAAAAGTGGGTTTACCTGTTGAAGTAAAGCTCATTTCGTATCCAGATAAAGTATTTCGTGGAAAAATTGATAAAATGAGCAACGCCCTCGACCCACAAACACGCACTTTACAAATTCGTATCAACTTGGCTAATCCGCAGTCGTTGATGAAGCCAGAGATGTTTGCTCAAATAAATGTAAACCTCAACAGTGCCAATCGCTGCTTGGCGATACCTTCGTCGGCTATCATTTTCGACCAAAATAGAAATTTTGTTGTAGTCTATAAAAACGACAAAGACTTGGCGGTGAGAGAGGTGCAAATCGTGAAGCAAAATGCCAATACCACCTATATTATGAGCGGCTTGGAAGCAGGCGAAAAAGTCCTAAACAAAAACCAATTGTTGGTCTATAATGCCCTGATTCAATAATCGTGTTCGATTACGTAAGTTTTTTGTATTTAGTCAATTGATTTTCAATGAAATACAAAGATAGCCTTACGCTGTAATCTTGTTGCTTTATTCGCTCTTTTTCAATTATCAACATCCATTTTTGTCATGAAAAAATTATTGGCATTATCGCTTAGATATAAATTTGCGGTTTTCTTTTTTACAACCGTAGTCATCATTGGCGGCATTTCTAGTTTTATTAATACGCCCATAGATGCCTTTCCAGACGTAACCAATACACAGGTAACGATTATTACGCAATGGCCCGGCAGAAGTGCCGAAGAAATAGAAAAATTTGTGACCGCTCCGCTCGAAATTTCGATGAATGGTGTACAGAAAAAAACAACGGTACGCTCTACTACCTTGTTTGGGTTGTCGGTAGTAGTGGTGATGTTTGACGACGGCGTGGACAATAATTTTGCCAGAATCCAAATCAATAACGCCTTGCAGGGAGTCAACTTACCCGATGGCGTAGAGCCTGAAATTCAGCCTCCTTATGGCCCAACAGGCGAGATATTTCGCTATACTTTAGAAGCCAAAGGACAAAGTTCTCGCCGCTTAAAAGAGGTTCAAGATTGGATTATTGATAGAAATTTGCGTTCTGTGCCAGGTGTAGCCGACATTGTAAGTTTTGGAGGCGAAGTAAAAACGTATGAAATCAGTGTGAATCCTAGTCTTTTACAAGATTATAAAATCACGCCTTTAGATGTATTTACGGCTGTCGAAAAAAGTAACATCAACGTTGGTGGTGATGTTATTACCAAAAATAATCAATCGTATGTGGTAAGAGGTATAGGTTTGTTGAAAAACATCCGTGACATCGAAAATATTTTGGTCGATAACATCAATGGCGTGCCCGTATATGTAAAAACCGTGGCTACCGTAAGCGAATCGGCTTTGCCTCGCCTCGGACAAGTTGGTCGTGGCGAAAACAACGATGCCGTAGAAGGCATTGTTGTAATGCGTAAAGGAGAAAACCCTTCGGAAGTAATCAATTCGCTCAATCAAAAAGTAGAAGAGTTAAACAGTAAAATATTGCCGAATGGCATTAAAATAAAAACCTTTTATAATCGCCAAACCTTGCTTGATTTTTGTATCGAAACGGTAACACACAACTTGGTCGAGGGTATTGTATTGGTAACATTAATTGTTCTTATCTTCCTTGCCGATTGGCGTGCGTCCTTGATTGTGTCGATGATTATCCCTTTGGCATTGCTTTTTGCCTTCAGTTGCTTGAAGCTTTTAGGCATGAATGTCAACTTGCTTTCATTAGGGGCGGTCGATTTTGGTATTATCATCGACGGCACGGTGGTAGTGGTCGAGGGTTTGATTGTCGTATTGTCCCATAAAGCCGAAGAAGTAGGCATGGAACGTTTCAATAAATTGGCAAAAATGTCGATTGTCAAACGCACTGGTTCGAGTATGGGCAAGGCAATTTTTACGTCAAAAATTATCATTTTGATAGCCTTGTTACCGATTTTTGCTTTCCAGAAAGTAGAAGGAAAAATGTTTTCGCCTTTGGCATGGACTTTGGGTTCGGCTTTGTTAGGAGCGTTGATTTTTACGCTTACGCTTGTGCCTGTGATGGTGAGTTTATTGATGAATAAAAATGTCAAAGAAAAGAGTAATTTTCTGGTAAACTTTATCATGAAGTATTCCATGAAAACCTTCGAGTATTGTTTTCAGCACAAGCGATTTACGTTTATCGGTACAGCCGTTATTACGGTAGTAGGCTTTTGGACGCTGAGTATTCATGGAACAGAGTTTTTGCCACAACTCAACGAAGGTTCTATTTATGTACGTGCTACCATGCCACGCAGTATTAGCCTCGACGAGTCGGTGCGTTATGCCAATGCCATGCGTAAAGTATTTGAAGGCTTTCCGGAGGTTCGTCAGGTGTTGTCGCAGGCGGGTCGTCCCAACGACGGTACCGACCCCACAGGTTTTTATAATGTGGAATTTCACGTAGATATTTATCCACAAAAAACATGGAAAAGTGGCTTGACAAAAGCACAGCTTATCACCAAAATGGAAGAAAAATTGGATGTTTTTCAGGGGGTAACGTTTGGATTTTCGCAGCCAATTATGGATAACGTAGAAGAAGCCGTTTCAGGGGTAAAAGGCTCTATTGCGGTAAAAATCTATGGCAACGACTTTGATTTTATAGAAAACGAAGCCGAAAAAGTAGAAAAAGTGTTACGCCGTATCAAAGGCATTGAAGACTTGGGCATTATTCGTAACCTTGGGCAACCCGAATTACACATCGAACTCGACCAGCAAAAAATGAATTTTTATGGCGTACAAACCGCCGATGCCGAAGCCGTGGTGTCGATGGCGATTGGTGGACAAACCGCCAGCCAGTTGTATGAAGGCGAGCGTAAATTCGACATTCGGGTGCGTTTTCAACCAGAATACCGTAAATCAGAACAAGAAATTGAAAATTTGATGGTACCTTCTATGAGCGGAACGAAAATTCCTATCAAGCAAATTGCAGAGGTAAAAACCCTTACAGGGCCAAGCTTAATTTTCAGAGAAGACACCAAGCGTTTTATTGCCGTAAAATTCTCGGTACGAGGCAGAGATATGGGTAGCACCATTGCCGAAGCCCAACAAGCCGTAGCCAAAGTCATTCCTAATTTACCGAAAGGTTATGATATGAAATGGAAAGGCGATTTTGAAAATCAACAACGCGCTACCAAACGACTAGCACAAGTTGTACCGATTTCGATGATTGCGATATTTTTTATTTTGTACATCATGTTTGGAAGTTTGAAAGATGCAGGTTTAGTCTTTACCAATGTTCCTTTTGCCATTATTGGTGGGTCGGTAGCCTTGCTGGTGACGCATACCAATTTCAGTATTTCGGCTGGGATTGGCTTTATTGCCTTGTTCGGAATTTGTATTCAAAACGGGGTAATTATGATAGAAGTATTTAAAGAAAACCTGCACAAACGGATGTCGTTGATGGAGTCGATACAAGAAGGTGTAAAGTCGAGGGTACGCCCCGTGATGATGACCGCCATGATGGGAATATTCGGGATGTTGCCTGCGGCAGCTTCGACGGGCATTGGTTCCGAGTCGCAAAAGCCTTTAGCCATTGTTGTGATTGGAGGTTTAGTTGGGGCTACCATTCTTACGCTTTTTATTTTCCCTTTGTTTTACGAAAAAGTGTATAAAAATAAATAACCGCCAACCGTTGTCGAGTATCAAGTACGCCGATGCAAACTGCGGAATCACTTTACAAAAACTTAAATAATCTATTTGTCTGTTGATGAATCGCTGTTGGCTCTGCTGGCAGCGATTTTTGTTTGATTGTTTATTTTTAACCTTTAGTATTGCAGGATAAGTGCAAAAAAAGCTATATTTGTCATATACAACTGTTTAATCCCAACATGATGAAAGGTTTACTTACACTTACTACGCTGTGTCTTATCTTACTACTCTCGTCTTGTGCCGACGAGTCACTTGTTCCTGGGTCAAGTAGCCAAACTAAGACCCCAGAGCCAGCCAGCATTGTTGGCAAATGGAATTTACAAGCCCTTGGCATGATTACGAATGTAAAAACGTATGAAACCACTTTAGACGAAATCAATACGGTGGCAAAAACCAACACACAAGTGGCTAAAATGGCAGCTCCGCTCAATACCCTTGCCAGTTATGAATTTAAAGAAGATGGTACTTATACTTTTGGCACAGATACAGGCAAATGGGCTTTGTCGAGCGACAAAAGTAAAATTGTGCTAACTTCTACTGCAATGGGTACGCAAGAGCTTGTGATAGAGAGTCTTAGTAGTACGAGTACCAAGCTTTTGGGTAAAAAATATGCTACTGTACAAGGAAACGTTACAACTACTTTTACTAGCCTCGAAGAAACCATTGCCTTTAGCATAAGTCTTTTACCTATGGCGATTAAAATGACCAATCAAAGCGAGTTGAACGCTACCACAAGCCTCCAAGGCTATACCATTTTGAAGCGTTAGGGCTTTCCGTCGGAGGTGAAGTATCACTCCGACGGAAATTTTCAAATTCATACACATTACTTCTCTTCAAAAAGCCGTATTTTTGTCGTTTTATACAAACGCATTAGTTTTTGAAAGACATATATGGCAAGACCGTCTAATTCTGATTCACCCAAACCTGCCAAAAAAGCAAACGAAACGCCACTGGCCAAGCAATACAACCAAATCAAAGCCAAGTATCCGGGTGCTTTGTTGCTGTTTCGTGTAGGCGATTTTTACGAAACGTTTGGCGAAGATGCCGTAAGGGCTTCTAAGATTTTGGGCATCGTGCTTACTCGTCGCAACAATGGCAATGCCGACGACCAATTGGCTGGTTTTCCGCATCACTCGCTTGATGTGTATTTGCCCAAATTGGTGCGTGCCGGCGAGCGTGTAGCCATTTGCGACCAACTAGAAGACCCTGCTACGGCCAAGGGAATTGTGAAACGAGGTGTGACAGAATTGGTAACGCCCGGGGTTTCTTTCAATGATAATGTGTTGAATATCAAGCAAAATAATTACCTTGCAGCCATTTCTTTTGCTAATTTTTCTAAAGAAATTATTGGTATTTCTTTTCTTGATGTGTCAACAGGCGAATTTTTATGCTCGCAAGGAACACCTGCTTATATCGAAAAGCTTTTGCAAAGTTTTATGCCTTCGGAAGTATTATTTTGTAAAAAAAATCGACAAGATTTCACTCAACTTTTTGGCGATAAATTCAATACTTTTTGTTTAGAAGAATGGGTTTTTACCCACGATTTTGCCTATCCGATACTAACCAATCATTTCAAAACTAATTCGTTGAAAGGTTTTGGTGTAGAAAACCTCCGAGAAGGCGTAATCGCCGCTGGGGTAATTGTGCATTACCTTGCCGAAACCGAACACCGAGAAATTGGGCATATTGTACGCATCAATAGGCTCGAAGAAGACAAATACGTTTGGCTAGACAAATTTACGATTCGTAACCTCGAATTGGTATTTGCCCAACAAGAAGGCGGTGTGCCACTCATCGACATCCTCGACCATACGCATACGCCTATGGGGGCTCGTTTGTTGCGTAAATGGCTGGTGTTGCCGCTCAAAGAAAAATCGCTTATCCAAGACCGTCTGCATACGGTGGCTTGTTTCAAAGAAAATGTATCGCTCCGTGAAGGCATCGTTCAGCACCTCAAACCTGTTGGCGATTTAGAACGCTTGATTTCAAAAGTGGCTGTGCGTCGCATCAACCCACGAGAGGTATTGCAACTTAAAAAAGCCCTAAGCCATATTCAGCCAATAAAAGACTTGTTGCAAACTTTTATTCAACAGGCAGGTGTTTCGCAAGGCGTAGATACGCTTCGTAAATATACCGACCAGTTGAATCCTTGTGCTTTTTTACTCGAAAAAATTAGCCAAGAACTCAAAGACGAAGTGCCTATTGTCACCAATCAAGGCAATATGATTCGAGAAGGAGTGGACGAAGAACTCGACCGCTTGCTCAAAATCGCTTATTCGGGCAAAGATTTCTTGTTGCAATTACAAAACCGAGAAATTGAACGCACGGGTATTTCATCGTTGAAAATTTCTTTTAATAAAGTTTTTGGGTATTATCTCGAAGTAACCAACGCCCACAAAGATAAAGTGCCAAATGATTGGATTCGGAAGCAAACCTTAGTAAATGCCGAACGTTATATTACGCCCGAATTGAAAGAATACGAAGAAACGATTTTAAGTGCAGAAGATAAAATTTTTGTCATAGAACAACGCATTTTCAACGAATTGGTACAGGTTGCCAACGAATATGTACATCAAATTCAACAAAATGCTAAAATTCTGGCGGTGCTAGATGTGCTGAGTAATTTTGCCACTATTGCCGAGAAAAATCGTTATACGCAACCTCTCGTGAGCGATACCAAGGCCTTAAAAATTACGGCTGGTCGCCATCCTGTTATTGAACAGCAATTGCCTGTAGGCGAGCAGTTTATCCCGAATGATTTGTATTTAGACGATACCCAACAACAAATTATTATCATCACAGGCCCGAATATGGCTGGTAAATCGGCCTTGTTACGTCAAACGGCTTTGATTGTGCTGATGGCTCAAATCGGTTGTTTTGTACCAGCCGAAGCCGCCGAAATTGGGATTGTTGACAAAGTATTTACAAGGGTAGGGGCGAGCGATAACCTGAGTAAAGGAGAATCGACGTTTATGGTAGAAATGACCGAAACTGCCAGTATTTTGAATAATTTATCGGATAGAAGTTTGGTTTTGATGGACGAAATTGGGCGAGGCACAAGTACCTACGACGGCGTATCTATTGCTTGGGCCATTGCCGAATATTTGCACAATCATCCGCAGTATAAGCCCAAAACCTTGTTCGCTACCCATTATCACGAGCTAAATGAACTTGCCAACGACTTCAAACGTATCAAAAACTTTAATGTATCGGTGAAAGAAGTAGGCAATAAAATCATCTTCATGCGTAAACTTACCGAAGGTGGTTCTGAGCATAGTTTCGGGATTCATGTGGCACAATTGGCTGGTATGCCTCAGCACGTGGTACATCGTGCCTCAGAAATTTTGGTTGAATTAGAAAAAAATCGGAGCAAAGAAACCCATCGACAGACCATCAAAGAGATGCCTAAGCAACAAGTACAAATGCGTATTTTTGAGGCGGAAACGTCGCCTAATCGTGCTAAAATAGAAGAAATGTTGAAGAAAATAGATGTCAATACCATTTCTCCTATTGAGGCTTTGCTTAAATTGCATGAAATGAAAAAAATCTTGGGTGCATAATCCATCCGCCAATTTTAAACGCCCGTAGCCTTATGTTTATCCTTCATAACCAACCTTCTGTTGCGAATCATTTTTTGGCAGAAATGCGTGACATCCGCATCCAAACCGACCGTATGCGTTTTCGTAAAAACATGGAACGTCTGGGCGAAATTTTGGCGTATGAAGTATCTAAAACGCTTGATTATCAGTCTGCTGCTATTCAAACACCTTTGGCGACGGCTTCTACGCAATTGCTCGTACAACAACCCGTATTAGTAGCGATTTTACGGGCGAGTTTGCCTTTTCATCAGGGCTTTTTACAGTTGTTCGACCACGCCGAAAATGCTTTTATCGGTGCTTTTCGGGGCAAACATCATCCCGACGAAACCTTTGATATTCAGATGGATTATTTGGCGTGTCCCGATTTATCAGGCAAAACGCTAGTCTTAATCGACCCCATGCTGGCAACGGGCAAATCTTTGTTAACGTCTTATACCGCTTTGTTGCAATATGGTACGCCACAGCGTGTGATTATTGCGGCGGCGATTGCTGCCCCCGAAGGTGTGGCATTTTTGCAAGAAGCTATCCCCGAAGCCTATTTTTTCCTTGGCTGTATCGACGACCAACTCAACCACAAATACTATATTGTGCCGGGCTTGGGCGATGCTGGCGACTTGGCGTATGGAGGCAAACTGTAAGTTTAGAAGTGATACACGTGTTGTATAGACTTTATTACAACCTTTTGTAAATACCTGAAAGTAAGAACATTACAAAATGACTAAAATTGTATTTATATTATATAAAACAAAAAACATCATATAATTGAAAATATTAGAAAAGTACAATTCTAATTACATTTTTAAGTAACATTTGATAGTATTCTGAAAAATACACAAATACAACTGGTTGATTTTCATTTGTTTGTGGAATTGCAAGAAGTTGTCGTAGAGTCTATAACTCCGTGAAAGATATATTTTTTATCCTTCGCTAATTGTTGGAGTAGAGGAATATCCAAAACATCGCCTTCGACCAATGCTAAATAAGGAGAAGCAGGAAAAGCTTTTGAGCCTTAGATAAGTCACGCACGAGCAAGGTGACAGGAATATTTTTTTGTAATAAATTTTCGGTAAATGCGTAGCCAATACTACCCGTACCACCTAAAATGAGCATTGCTGATTTCATAACATTTGCTTGATGATTTACCTTACAAAGGTGGCACAAAACAAGCAGGGCATTACTGACCAATGATGCAAGAAAAGTGACAAAATGCGAAAAGTCATTGGTATGTGTTCTTAAAAAATCGTAAATTGTTCACTAGACTCCTTTCTTATTTTTCGGCTTATGATACGTTTCTTACAAATATTACTTGTATGTATTTTTTTTGTTGTACATACCCAAGCCCATACGCCTACAAAGGC
>JACCDR010554408.1_pt1 | contig 19247 bp, 19 predicted proteins | sample 7446431 | NCBI WGS metagenome assembly JACCDR01 (sample SAMN15323443, study PRJNA562643) | freshwater metagenome | isolation source: river surface water | place: USA:Blue River Watershed | collected 2017-08-17 | reverse complement strand
CTACAATAATGCCGACATGCCCACCCCCTGTGCGACGCTTCACACCTATGCAGCCAAAAATTGGTTTCTGTAATGGCATGCCCCATGTGGCCCACTCTCTGGCAGACCACCATTTTTTAGGTGGCACAATCTTGTTTTCAACCATGACCAATCGAATAAAAGCACCGCACCAGGGCAACACAGAATCATCTTTACGTGCAACCGTGGACCAGATCCATGGTATGGTTTGCCACAAGCCCATAATCCAAGCGTTACTTTTTAAGCCAGGTACTTCTTTCTGGCCAAGGTATTTGCGTGCGCTTTTTAACCACACTGGATTAGTCATTTTTTGTCTGCTTTCGTATCAATTTTGTCGATAATTTTAGTAAGCAACTCTTTGACTTCTTGCATATCCTCACGATATTCATTCTTAAGCAAATAGTTTTTGCCTAAGTCCTCTTTTAGCCTGGCTAACTCTTTTTCATTTTCTCGTACATCGCCATGCAATAGTTTTGTAAACCAAGTCAATACCGCCGCTAACGCGCCCACCGCTATATCGCCAATATGCTGTTCCACCATAAATACCTTCTTAACTGTTATTTTTAGGTTAAAAAAAATCCGCATAAATGCGGATCGTTTGATACTCTTTAGGTAATTGCTTTCGCTTCAACTCACTTAAATAACTGTTGTAACAATGATTGTAATCATTAAAAAATACTCTAAAAAACCAATCAATCGCCACATGTAAATCATGCCAGCCAATGCTTTGATATGTCATGCGGTAGGCACGTGCACTAATTGTTTCATCTGCATAGCCATCATCAATTAAAGTGTTAATTAACTGATCGACCGCAATTAAAATTTGTTTTAATGCCATTAACCTAGTATTTCAGTTTTTCTGTTTGCCGTAATCAAACCTGCACCCACCAACGCAGTTAAACCATCAATCGTGCGTTGATCTGTTAAATCAACATAAGAGGCAGCCAGCATCATGTCATACCAAAGTTTTAATGCAGGGCTTTGTAACGTGGCTGCTACTACTGCAAGTTGTTCAGTTTGTGTAAACTTGGCCAAAAATTCTAAAGGCGTAAACTGCGTTTGCGCAGCATTTTGTGATGCGTTTACTTTCGCCTGGTAAACCGTAATATGCGCTTTGACTTGTGAAAGTGTAGGCTTATTGCTGCCAAACACATTGTTGGCCAAGTGCGTATTAATAGCGGAATCTGTTGCGTTTAAAGATAAGCTTGCCGTTATTTTATCTACGCCGCCCAAATCAAGTATTACATCGTTTAAATCAATACTCATTGCATATCCTTATGTAGTAACAAAGGCCAGTGTTGCACGTGTTGTTTTTACTGTACCTTTAAGGGTAACTGTATTTGTTTGATAACCTGCAATGAATTGTACGGTTTGCACGCCTGTTGGCACGCCTAGCGCTACAATGTCAATGACTGGTGTTGCACCATCAATGGTAGTGGCGCTTTTGGCGTAAAATGGTGAGCCATTAATCTCAACGTAAGCACTGGCAGTTGTATCACTATCAATACAAGACTTAACATTAAACGTGCCATTTTCAGAACCTTGCCCAAACCAATAATTGGTTGTGCCAATCCTAATACCAAAGCATGTTTTGTGTACTGATGCTGTTGCATTGTTTAAAATACGCCCAGCAAATGCTGCCAGCTCAATATAACCAGTGGCGGGGATATTGACTGAAAACGTAGAGCCTACATTTGATTGTGTGCCTGCAGCTGCCAAAGCTAAAACAATATCTGATGTATCAGTCACCACTCTTGTGGTCACTGGATTAGATGAACCCACCACAGCAGTACCATCATCTTTAAAAATCCACACTTCAAAAGTCGTCGTGGTAATGGCATGCCACAACATCATATCGCCTGCAGCAAGCGTTAAATTGGCATTTCCTTGTACTTGGATATTGGCATTATTCGTTAAAGTGTGTGCGGCATTGCTGCGCACCCAGCGCCATGCATCTGCAATAGGTGCATCGGCAACATCGGTAAAGGTAACTGCAGCGCCAGTGAGCGTGCAAAAGTTGCCACCTGTCCATATATCTGTTGTAGTGGCATTGGCCGCCACAGTAAAGCCTTTATCATTGACCGCGCCTGTTAAATTACCACCTGCTAGTGGCAGCATGCCTAAGTTTGCGCTGGCCATGGTACCCAGATTAATCCATGCACTATTGGCTGCATTACGAATTTTTAATACACCGGTTGAAGTATCAGCCCACAGCATGTAAGCCACTGTAAACGTGGGTGCACTTGCGCCAGAGTTAAGCGAAAATAACGCTGCTAAAGCAGAATTAATATCAGCGCGAAACGCAGCGCCGTTGGCGTTATCAATAACGCTATCATGTTGGGCCATATATTAAACCTTAATTACGTTGGAATTTTTGCGTGCACTGTTAAGCTTGAAATTGCTATGTTGTGATTAAGCGTTTGGCTCACTAAATCAATTTTAAATTTAGCAGCACGGCATGTAAAATCACTCACAAAAAATGGTACCCACGCACTCCATACAGGTGAACCAGCTGGGTTATCATTTGTAGTTGCAATGTATAAGGTTGCATCGCAATCATCTACTGATGAACCATCAATAAAATCCCACGAATCAACTAAATCTGTTAGCGAATCTACCGCTTGGCCTAAATCAAAAGAGACTGCAGATATATCTGCCTCAAAACGCCTGGTGGCCACTGTGGTGAGATCCATCACAGTATTAAATTCATAACTGCCAGTTAAGGTACCGTTTAAGCGTAAAGTGCTGCTAACCACCGTTGTATTTGTTTTTGTGCCTAAAAACGTAGGATCCTCAGTTACCGTACCCACTGTGGTAAACCCTGTGACTAATCCCTCAGTTGCCACAAAACTTACAATAGTTTCAGACCAGTTACCGCTTGAATCAATTGCTTTGGCCATGTAAGTGCCAGTAATAAGTGGTAAGAATCCACTGTTAGAGTTGCCAGCAAATGATTCTAAAATAATGCCGTTTTCCCAAGTTGCGCCAGTGGTGAGTGGGCTATGCCGTACCACAATACTGCCACCCACTTGCACATCTAAATCAGGATGCAGCTGCCAGGCTGCAAACGCAATACCACTTACTTTAGTGATTGAAAAACCAGTAACACTCACAGGTGGCAATGTTTTACCAGATACAGTAATTGCAATGGTATTGGCCTGTGATCGTCTGCCAAGCTCATTAACAGAAAATACGCTAATCGTATATGGCCCTTCTGCCATGGGCTGTATATCAATACTATTGTTTAAAATATTGTTAAGTATTACTGCATTTTGATTTTCACGTTGGTACACCACCACATAACTGATTGCGCCTGGTACAGTTTGCCATGAAATTGCGCCTTTTACAGAAACGGTACTTAAGCCAGACAAATACAATGATTCTGTAAACGTTAAGCCAAGAGGCGATGCTGGCTGGCCAGCTTCTAATAAACTTACTGGCAATGGTTCAAGCACTAAGTTTTGCTCTACCACCGCATATTTTTCAGCACGATAAGCCAACGCAGTAATATCCACTTGCGTTTTGTTAACTTCTGCCATGCTTACAATACGCCAGCTTTCTGGTACCAGGTTGGTGGCAGAAATCACCCATACAGACATTGATTGTGGTGCGCTGCTAAACGCTGGTGATATATCTATCAAATCCGTGCTGCTGGCAGATGTCATCACATCTCTAGTTTCAACCGTGCCATCTGGCATGATGCAGCTGATGGTATATGCATTGGCATTTGATATGGTAAAAACAGAGTCTAAACGCACTTGCGTGGTGGTTGCTGAAACTAAACGCCCACCAAATCGCATGCCACCGCGCACAGGATCTGCGGTTTGAATCACATCACCAGGGCCACAAAACACTGAATCAAGGCCAGCTCTAAAAGTGATTGTTTCTGTTTCGTTTTGTTCAGAGTAAATTAACCAACGGCCAACACGATGCGCTTGGCCACGTGATGTGCAACCAGTAGCAACTACTTCGGTTTGAATCACGCCATATCTTGCAATACCTGCAGCATCTTCAACGTATTCTATTTTTTGGCGATACGCATCTTGTGGATCGTTCCAACCTACTAAACAAACGGTATGCCGTACACGGCCACTGCTGCCAGTGTAGTTAAACTCACCGTTAATCACGTTTGCATCTGTAAATAACTGGCTTACAGAAGTTGGCGCATCTTGTGATGCAGTGATTGAGCCTGCAGACCACCATGCCATACCACGAAATACGCTTGCCAAATTTGCAATCACATTAAATGCTTGCTCTCGTGTTTGCAGATATAAATTGCAAGTAAAGCGCGGCTCTAAGCCACCAAAACCATCATCAACTAATTCATCGCAATATTGCGCTATGCTATACAACGCCCATTTATCAACTTGGGCGGCATCAATAAATTCACCTAAACCATAGCGATCATTCACCAGCATGTCGTAAAACACCCATGCAGGGTTATCTGACCATGCGGTTTTAAACACACCACTCCAAGCGCCACTGTATTCCCTGGTAAGGGGATTATAATTAATAGGCACTTGAATCAACATCAAGTAGCAATCAAAACCACGTGACGGTATGCTACTAAATTGCTTTGAATCTATTTTTAAACCAACATAAGCGCTGTTTGGATAGCTTAATTTTGCATCGACTATTTCAGTGTAGCTATCCCAAAACGTTTTGTTTTGCAAAGTCGAGCTGCCATTATCTGGCGTAATTCTGCTAACGCGCACATCCCATGGACCTGGTGCAGGTAAATCTATTCTATAAGCACGTTGATACCGGCTGGTGCATTTACCTGTAATGGTATCTTCTGATAGCTTTTCTAATACACTTCCACCTGTAATTGAAAACGTACCAACACCAGAATTTTTAACTACACGAAACTCATATAATCCACTTGCTAAACTTAAAGTAAATGTTTTTTTACCGCCTGCAGAAGCGGTAACAGTAATATTGCCAGCTGGCCCAGTAGCAGATGTAACCTCATTATCAAATTCATCTGCTGCTTGTGTTGTGTTAACTGAGTTTTTACGGCCTTTACCATAAAAATCATAAACACCTGCGACTAACCAAGTACCACTACCCACCACACGATATTCAAGCTGTGCTTGGGCGGTTTGCACATTTTGGCCAACGCCCTTCCATTTTATATCTACTTGAATGCTTGTACTTGCAAATGTAGTTTGTGCACCAATTGTGGTAAGGGTAATGTAATCACGCCGCCAAACATTACGTAAAGGCACACCAACAAAACCACCACCATTATTTTGCACTTCAACTTTAACGGTAACACTGGTACCGTTTAAATCACCCGTTTTGGTGTCTTGCAATGTCATTTGCGGGAAGCCAAGCGTTAAACGCAAGGCAGACACATTGGGGTTACTGATAGTGCGTGTAACACTGGCACTATTTTTAACTTCGGTACCCACTGTGGTTTCAGCTTCTGCACCATCAAACCCAGTCATATAAGACTGTGTTTGCAAACCATTGCGGCTATCCATCACCACATTGGTAAAATTAAAGGTACCGTCTTGGTTTTGTATTGGCGTATCGTTTAAATAAACTGACTTTAAACCATCCACCAAACCGCCAATTTCACCCTCTGATATTAAATCAAGTACCTTGGCATATTGAATCGATAGCAAGGTATCAGGCGCTTCAATCGGCGCGCGCCCACCATCACCACCTGCTTTACCACCGCCACCGCCAGCGCCTTGAATTATATTTTGCATCATTATTGGTTGGCCGTTTCTGTACCTGCACTAATCACTTGGCTGCCTACGCGCATGCGGCCATATCCTACTGGGATGCAATTGCCTTGGCCTATGGTGTTTACAGATCCATTAAAGCTGTAAGATGGTTTATTTTCTGGGCGCTCGTTACCACTTCTTTGTGGTTTTGGTGGGCTAAATAGCAGAGATGAAACACCGCCCAAAATCATTGAAACACCTACGCTACTCAATGTTGAAGTCAGCAAAGTATTACCAAACAGTGTGATGCCCTGCAAGCCAGGGATAAACGATGCACCAATCAGTGCTGCACCTAAAACAATTCTGCCCAAACCGCCGCTGCCAGCAATCACAGGAATAATCTTTAATAATTGTTTGTTGCCCACAGGTAAATGCAAGCCGTATTCATCTGCACGATCTTCACTGCCAGCCAGCACACGATAGCCTGGTTGATTGTGCTGCATGATGGCATCTTTAAAATCTTTATAGTTGGCCATAAATGCGCGGATAGCTTCTGCAGGCGTTTTAATATCTAACACATGTCGCTTGCCAAAACGTTTGGCAAGATGCCCATATAACAACACAGTGACCATTAACTATTTTCCAAACAATTCTTTATGCCTTAACACACTGCGTGTGGCCTTGCGCCAATAGCCACCGTAAGGACTACGGCCAGAGATTTTGCCCCATACGTGATGCAGTATTTCGTTACTAGCGCCCAAATAAATTGCGCCATGATTGGCTACTGGTGAAGCATGTTGAATCAATAAAAAATCATGCAACTGTGGCAGGCTGCCATCGGTGACTTCAATAAAATCGGTATCTGCAAAGTTATCACGGTATAGATCCATGCCGCGCAGCCACCAATTGTGTGGCCTTGCATAATCTTTTAAGGTAATACCTAGCGTGCGTTGATAATAATCACGCACAAGCGTATAGCAATCTAATACGCCATGCGAAAACTCGCGACCTTCTAACGGTGCAACATAACCACTAGGTTCGGTAATCGTGTAATGGCCAGCAGGGTAATTCACAATCACCCAAGGCAATTGTGATTTCTCGATCCCTACCATATCCGCTTGCGATGGCTGTGGGCTGATATGCGGATGTGAATGCACAACCGCAAGGACCGTACCTTTATCTTCTGCAGCTGCTTGCTCTGCTGCATCCATAATGAATTGCTCGTTTTCTGGTGCAACATTGCTAATGCGAATGTATTGTTTACGCATGTGGTGCGCAATAATCAAGCCACAGCATTCACGCTCTTTTGTTTCTGCAGCGTGCTGTTGAATGGCTGCAAGCAAATCATCGGTTAATAAATCATTCATCGCATTAACCCAACTGCTGGAAAGCCACCAAATGGTTTTTCTGCAGGCAATGGAAATCTAAGTGCGCATGAGCTTAAACGTTTACCACAGGCATCTAATGCAAGCACGGTAGTTGGTTGATCATTAATATCTGCCACCGCGCCGCCGGTATATCCGCACTCGGCGCTTCTGTACTTCCATGTGCAAGTGTTTTGAATGCATTGTCGCCTGGGCAATAACACATTGGTTAGATCACCTGCGCTAGCTAATTCCCACTCCACAAATACTTTGTTTTCAGATGATTTGCGATCAATAAACCAGATTTCATCATTAAAGTGTACGTTTGCATCTGCAGTGGGATTACCGCTGGCAAAATTAACCGCATCTAAATACTTTAAAAAAGTACGGCGACGGGTAAACTTTGCACCCACTAAGTCTTGATTCTCACGCGATAACGCGCCAAGTAAGCCTGTGATATTACCAACACGCACTCTTGGGCGTGGTTGCGTGCCAGATCCTACCCATTCAAAACCATCTGCCTCAATTGGAAAGCGCGTATACACTTGGCCTTGCCAAACAACATCGTTACCAATTTGGTTTAAATCATTATGAAAAAAATAGTTTTCAGCCACGCCAATCGGTGTTAAGTCGATTTCAAATAGCTCAACTAATGCCGTTGTCACCAACGATTGAATATCTGATTTAATCGTCATTACGCAATCACTTCTTGAAACGTGCAACTAATGGTGCCAAAACGACCATTGATAATAGGCGCGGTCCATTCTGGGCAAATCACTAACACCTCACTTCTGCCAGATGGTGTCCAGGTAAAGCGCTGCACCCCACCTTTAGCAATAAAAAAAGCTAAGATTGCTTCGATTTCCACGCGTGGGCGGTTAAAAGTCAAACTCCATTTGGGTAAGTTATTATTAATGCCATCTGCAGTATCTTGCCTGTAACCATCACCAAATTGTGATGTTAAAACCTTTGGTGTATAAGATGGGCTGGCATTGGGCGCTGGCTGATAATCAAAATCACTCATGCCAATATTCCCCCTGGTCGTTTTTGTTTAATTAATTCGCTTTGCACTGCAGCACCAATTAAACGACCCAATTCATTGGCTTGTTTGCCATCGCCTTGCACGCTGGTATTGCTTGCATTCACACTGACGTTTACCGTGACATCACCGCTACCACCTGTTGCTTTTACGCCCAGCTGACCGTTGACGCGTGTTAAAGGCAATATTGCCTCTGGCCCTGCTTCACCCATCAAGCCTATGCCTTTTGCAAACGGGAACAAAGTGGGCTTACTCACCACACTATTGCTATAACGATTAATACCAGGGCCGCTATACACATTACCATTTGCATTGGCAGTAAAGAAGCTACCAAAATCAAACCCACCTAAAAAGCTATCAAGCCCTTCAAACAGCGGATCTAATACTTTTTTTTGCAAGGTTAATCTTGCTAAATCATCAAGTATTGATTTCACTAAATCGCCAAATTCTGCTTTGCCTGTTGTCACAAAATCCGTCAATGTACGTGCTGCATCATCACCAAAGCCACGCACCGCACGGGTTAAATCCTCAAAATCGCTAGTACCTTTAGTTGCCAGTTCTTTAGTTTGTTTGGCAAATATATCGGCTTGTTCAGCCAGCAATATCTCGATCTGATCATTTTCTAAACCAAGGTTTTGAATGCGCTCAATGGCGCGTTGATTCTCTAGCTCAATTTGCGCTTGTGCACGTTTTTTATCATCGGTAATTAAATCGATATTGAGCTGCTCGTTTTGGCTGACTAAATTATTGTAAAAGTTCTCAAAATCCGCTTCACGTGTAGCTTGTGTTTCAGCTTCTAAGCGGCTTTGTTCTTCTAATAACTGCAGCGCACGATCATCACCCTCTTTAAATATTTTGTCATCTGCCAGCGCATCTTGAATCGCTTTTTGACTTTCTTTAAAAGCAGTGATTTGTGCAATTGCAGATTCTGCAGCTGCCAATTGGCTTTTATTGAGTTTTTGCTGGCTTAATTCATAACGCAGCAAAGCTTCATCACTTAAACCTAATGTGGCTGCTTGCTCTTTAAGTTTGTCTATAAATGCCTGGGCAGCTTTGGCAGCTGCTTCTGCATCTTTAACGGCTTGGCTTTTACCACCACCGCCAGTAGGCGTAAATGCCGGTTTATCTTCTGCAGGTTTAGGTAAAGTATTTGGTTTTTGTAAGCTAGATTGTAATTTAACTAACTCTTGAAATTCTTTTTTAGCTTCTGCAATACGGCTTCTAATGTTATCAGCAACTTTAGAATCACCTGCTACGTTGCTCAATGCAGCTTGTTGCGCAACGATGTACTCTGTTAGATCTGCAATGCGTTCTGCACGTTGCGTTTGCTCAGATCCAAAAATGCCGATTTCAACACCATCAGCCAGGCTAACCAGTAAGCCTTTAAAAATACCAAGTTGCTTGATATTTTCAACGGTTTTAGTCGTCAACTCCGCAAAGGCAGGGATTAATTCGTTACCAAACTGAATAGCAAGGCCGCGGCCTGCAGCTTCAATACGTGTTAAGTTATCGTTAAACTCTTCTGCAGCGCGCGCATTGTCTTGCGTGACCACGACACCAAAGCGCTCGGCTTCATCAGTTAGCTGCTTAATACCAGCTGCACCGCTATTTAAAAACGGGATTAAATCCGTGCCAGATTTGCCAAGTAGCTTAACCGCAAGTGCAGTTTTTTCTGCACCGTTTTGCATGGTGGCAAATTTATCTGCCAACTCAAGCAATAAAGTATCGCTTGATTTTAATGCCCCGTTGCTGGCAAGTACATCAATGCCCAGGCGTTTAAAATCGGCGGCTAGTGCTTTGTTGCCATCTGCTGCTTCAAATGCATTTTGGCTTAATTTTTTTAAACCAATCTGCAAGCTTTCAAAGCTTACATCAGATAGATCTGCAGCAAATTTTAAACCAGAAATTGATTCAGTAGTTACACCAACCTTCTGCGCAACCTTGCCCATTTCATCGGCAAAGTCTGCAGCAGATCGCACACTGGCAACTAATGCCGTTGCTAAGCCTGCCCCACCAATTAAACCGATGCTGCCAATTAAGCCATTGACTTTGCCAACAGACGCAACAACAGAATCAAATGCTTGCTTGGTTTGATCCTTTGCGCTGATGACAAATTCATATTTTGGTGCGGCCATAGCTACTCTCTAGGGGTATTTAATAATTCATCATAGGCTTGCCAAAGGCCAAATTCCTCGGCGGTCATGCTTTGTTCTAACTCAAATAAGCTGCGCCCGAGCATAGCGGCCAAACGCAGCCTAAATAGCTGCTCAGGCGCTGCTATTTTTTTTGGTTAGTCTCGGCATCTAATCCACTTAATTGTTTGGCTTTATTAAATAGATCAAGCGCCACAGTAAAATGGTTAGCACCAAACGCTTCCCATTCTTCTGTATTAAACACGGGTTCATTTTCTGCATCAATGACCGTGCATGCCAACAACTCTGAGATACTAAGTGAGCTGGTTGCAGCTGCTTGTAATATGCGTACACGCTCACTGAGTAAGAGCCCACGCACAATCACCTCGCCACCAAGTGCTGGCACATCCAGTACCTCTTTTGGGGGTACTGGGCGTGTGATATTGCTTTTATTGAGCACTGTCATGATTAAGTTGCGTAAGTGGTTGAACCACCATTTGCCGTGATTTTAATGGATGTGGTTACTTTTTCTTGCGCGGTACCACCTGGGCTTAATGTTGCACCCACGTAACCGTTAATTAAGAATTTTTGCTGGTTTTGGAATGTCAGCAAGAATGCACGCAAGCCCACCACATCGGCTGCCTTTTTAGCTGCAATTAAACCAGGGTCAGAAACATCCCAAACTGAGCTAGAAGTGATCACCAATGCAGATGGTAAGCCAGGGATGCTGGTTGCTTGGAAATCATGAATGGTTGTAGTATCAACTTCTGAATATTCACCGCCAGCCACGTTAAAATCTAACAAGCTAGTAAAGTTGGTACCAAAGGTAAGCTTCTGAATTTTACCGCTTGTAAATGTGCCATACAGCGTTGTATCTTCACCTTCCAAACTTAAAGTACTGCCAGATGCTGAGGCCGCACGAAAGATACGGTTGTTGACTTCAATCATGCCCTGCACTTCGGTCAAGATGAAATATTCACCTGTTGCAATACCGTGCGCAGATGCAGATGTTAATACACCAGGTGATGCTTTGGTAATGCCTGTAACGTTTATAGCGGCAGTAATTGCGCTTTGCATTGCAACCTGCACGCCCTTCCATAAGGTAACTTTTGCCATTGTATTGCTCCTTTAAGCAAATTGATCGGGCGAACCGACCTGTGTGAAATATGTGATTTGATATTGCAGTAAAGCTTCGCCAAGTGGTACTTCGCTATCTTCATTAATATCAATGTTGGTACCCACCAAGCTCACACCTTTTACGGTATTGCCTAGTGATAAATCGGCATCAATTGCGGTTTCAACGAGTTCAGCTAAATCATCAAGCAAGGTATCTAGCGCTGTAACTGCTTTTGCTTTAATCGAAACATTCACAGTTAGGTTACGCTCAATCAGCACGTTATGAATATCAGCATTTTCGATAGGCTCTTGCAAACTGTAGATCACAACAGATGGCATTTCAGAAAGTTGCAAGTTAGCAAATCGACTTGCAAATACCCTGCCACTAAAGGCAGGAATCGGCAAAATCAATGCTTTCATTGCATCGCGTATCTGCGTTCTTGTATGTGCCATTAAGCTGCTTTCTTAAGTTGCAATAACACCATGCCAGTACCATCTGGCTGTATATCGTCAATCACATAATTAATTGTTTCGATTTGAATCGCTTGCCCACGCGCAACATTTGGCATTTGTTCTACCACCGCCAATGCCACTGGATTACTACTTGAGATGCCCAATGACTCTAAATAGGCACGGTCAAATATCACGGGTATTTGCAGTGTTTGCCAAGTGGCATTTACTGCAAAGCCATGGTTCACATCCATGAACAAGTTGAGATTCTCGTCAAACATGATGCAGTGTTATGCTGTAGCTGCTGGCGCTGTTGCTTTACTCAAAGCAAGCTCAACACCTTGTTGAATCGCAGCGCCTAATGCCGTTGCAATTGCATCTGCATTCAAGCCTGCACCCGCTAAGGTTTGTTGCGTTTCGCGTGCTTTAATTGCTGCATCTTCGGCTTCAACTTGCTTTTTAATGTCAGCTTCAAGTTCTTTTGAATACAAACGTGCTTTGCCTGCACCTGCTAATTCCATTGCAAGTTCAGCCTCTACTTTTTTAAGCACAGTGCCTGTTTTAAGATGCTTACCATCGATTGCAGTGGGTGCAACAATGATGATGTCTACGGGTAAATTTTTATCCATGGTATTACTCCTAAAATAAAGTTTGAAATAGCTACGCTGGCATGTGGGATACCACATGCCAGGCTAATAAAAGCTAAGATTAAGCTGTGAGCGCGTCATCCATCACTGAAAAGTTTGCAGCACGGCGGCAAGCTACATCGACAAAGGCATTTAAAATCAAACGATTCATGCCGTTTGGTGCAAGTGTTAAGTCATCTAATGTCAACTCAACTGCGCCGAATGTACCCACTACCAACATATCCCAAGATGAGCTGAAAATCACGCTTGAGCACACGCCGCTTGAAGTGCCTTTTGTAAGGTTGCTTGGCACGTTGTTTGTTACTTCTGCACGGTAGCCATTCAATGGTTGTGCACCGCCATCCCAAATGAATTGTTGGAATCCAGCTGCTTTAAGCGTTTGTTTTGCAAAGCCACGTGTACGTGTGTTGATTAAGTAACCTGAGTTGGCATCTGGCTCTGCATTTACGTTAGCAACTGCAGACTCTAAACCTACCACATGGCTCCAGTTTAATTGCGCACCATTGGTACCACCTACCACTGAACCAATGGCAGATGTGTTACGAATACCGCGTGGTTGGTTGCTGGTACCCAAACCATTGATAGCCATATTTTCAACTTGCACTAAGTATTCAGAATCCAAGTCGTTACGTAGCATAGGCTCAACTGCTAATGCAGATTGAATCACGCCTTGTTTTGAATACTCGATGAAACCACCAATACGTTTAGGTGATAAAGTCACTTTACCTGTGTTTGGTTGTGTTTCAGCAGCTGCACCAATCTCAGTCAACCAACCTAAGCTTGAGCCTACTGTTTTACGTGGCAAATCTAGGTTGCTGGTTAAACCGTACAACATAGTCACGCCTAAACGGCCTAAGCATAAGCGGTTACGTAGAATGTCAACAAACATATCACCGCGCAAATCAGTTGCAACTAAGTTACCAGCTTCTGCTGCAGTACCCACTGTAAAATCACGTTGTGAGATTACATCGAATGGCACCACAATATTGCGGCCAGTAAATTCCATTGCTTTACCAAAGCGCTCACCGCAAGCTTCTGCAGCTTCTCTTTCTAGCGCAGCATCCTTCCAGTTGCCTGTTAAAACTGCTTTTACAGCACGTGCGATACTAAAGTTTTTAATATCACGTTTATCCATACCGATATGTGCTGCAGAAACATCTGCATGTTTAGTAGACATGCGCTCGATCACCAATTCTTGCAATTTTGGTGGGTTCCAGTTTTCGTTTACTGCACGTTGAATATCTGCCATGGTGATGTATTGATCATACTTAGCACCAATTTCAATAATCGCTTCACGGCGTTTGTTTTCAAATTGTTCGTTAGTTAAAAGGTCTTTAGTACGTTGACCTTCTTTTTCTAAATCGTCGATTGTTTTTTCGCTCATTTTTGGCTCCTTATTTGGGGTAACAAAAAACCCGCTTTCGCGGGTTTGGTCTGGGGTATTAACTTCATTTTTTGGTACGGGTTCGGGTTCCTCTGATTCTGGCAGGCTACGCCCAATGCCGACACTATCGTCGGCTGGAATCGTCACCATGCTAATTTCAAATGGTTCCCAGTCTGTGATGCGATAAACCGTTTCCTCGTCAGACTCTTTTTCTAAAAGCATTTCATGAACCGCATAGCCCACGCTTACTTTTGTTAAAATACCGTCTTGTACATCACGGAACTTCTCTTCGGCATCCTCGCTATTTCCAAAGCGAACTGTGGCACGACATACCCTGTCATTCCCCAGCGATACTGATTCAACGACTCCAATGAGTTGATCTCGGTCATGGTTATACAAAAGTGGTGCTTTATTCAGCAAACGCTCAAGGCGAACTGATCCAGCACTACAATCTAATACTTCGGTGCCCCACCAGCGTTGTACTGATTCTGTTTCGCTGGCAAATGCAAGTTCTACCGTGCGTGATTCAACATTCAATGCCTCACGCAAAAAGGTAAAGCTACGATGCTGCGTTTCGCTTTTAAGCTTGCGCATATCAAGTGTTTTTTTGCTCATTACTATCCCCTTTTAAACTGGGTTATCGGGTTGGTTTGTCGGATTAGGTTTGTTTGCTTGGCCAAGCGAAATGCCATATTGCTTAATTAATTCTTCTTCACGGGCCAGTTCAATAATGTTTTCTTCAAAGTCGCCACCTTTGCTTGCCACCACTTTGCTGCGAGTGGTAAGCCCGTTATCAATCGCATCAATCGCAGCTGTGATTTCATTTTTAGGATCTACCCAATCCCAACCACGTGGCACAAAGGTTAAACCCGCTTTAAATTTATCAACTTTAGTTGCAGGCAATGCAGATCCATATTGCGTGGTGATTGCACCCGCCAGCAAGCTTAAATCAAGCCAGCGCTCGGCAATGTGCCTAAACACATTGTTAATAAAAAACTTTTGCATGGCGCGCCAGGTATCACGCTCTTGCAACTCGGCAATGCGTGCGCTGCTGTAATTCACACCTGTCATATCACCACTTAAATTGTGGTGCGCTACATCTAGGCCCACCGCTAAATCACGTTTTGATTCCTGCACAAATGGCTGATACGCTGCATGCGGATAAGCTGGATTAAATGTTTTAAAATCGTAGCCTGCTGGCAGCACTTCAAACGCACCACCCACGGCATCTTTAATCAAATTGCCTGCTGCATCTACACCATCTGCCACTGCTGCTGCTGCTGGATCAGGGTTATCATCAGTGGGTGGTACCCAGCCAGGCTCACCAGGTGCGGGCGGTACATAAAAGCCCATATTACTTGCGCCGACAATCGATGCACCTAATGCGGCATCTTGAAACATCTGCAGCATTTTTTCGCCACTCATCACCGCGTGTGACCAGGGAAAGCCACGGATTTGTTCTGGATCAACTGGCACAAAACGGTGGATAATCTCTGTAGTTGCAATGCGCTCATGCTTACGCAAGCCTAAGCTTAGGGAATCGTTTGGGTTACGCAGCAATACATAGCATGCCACTGGTTTGCCAGATTCCTCACGCTCAATACCCATGCGTATCGTGTTACCGTTTTCTGCAGTACCGTGATAGTTAATATCTAGGCGATCAATGGCAAGCGTTTGCAGCTGATAACGATACGGTGTTTTTTTGGTACCAACCACCTCTTTAATTAAAATCTCACCATCTTGCGCAATGCAGCCAGCCCACATACGGCATAATTCTTCTAAACCAAATTGGCCAGTGGCATCGCAATGCTCTTTTTGTGACCAAATTTTAAAGTGTGCTTCAATGGCATCGTTTGCAACGGCATCAAGCTTCCATACTTGTTTGCCAGCTTCGGTGTAAGTATCACCACAACGGCTTTGCAAGCGAATGCCATCTGGTCCAATGACATTGTTTTTAACCAAGGTCATAAATCTACGCCCTGGGCTAGTATTGCGTGTTAAGTAGCGGCTACGCGCGCGCATAATCGCAAGTTGCGATTGCAACAAGGCATTAATGGCAATATCACTTGATAACCAACTTGCCGTAAAGCGATCAGTACGCGCCGCGGTAAAATTACGATATTTCACTTGGCCTGATGGCTTGTAATCGTTGTTTGAACTGATACGCACAACAGTCGGGTTATGATCAGATGCAGGCGCTAATTCTGGTAATGCAGGTGAACCCATGCTGCGAATTGCGCTGAATATCTTTGTAATCATGGGTTAAAACCTCGTTAAAATTTTACGGCCAGAACCAAAGCCTTTAGTCAAACCTTTAGCGCGACGTTCTGCAGCCACCTCTGCGCTATAAGTTGCGCGCAATTTAAGCAATTCTGCAATTGGTATATGCTTCATCATGCGGCCATTGATGCTGTACTCTTGCACATCGCGCGTGGCCTTGCCTTCAATCATCGCTTCAATCATGCTAAGCGTGCGCTCGGCATGGCTTCTAAAACTTACATCGGTGGCAACTGCGTTTGGATCTGGCAGCAACGTAATTGGCGCAGTGGCCAATGTGACGCGCTGGCCAGCTTTTTCAACCCATTGGTGCAAGGTATATTCACCAGCCACCCATGTGGCCGTTACTGATGGTAACGCTGTTGTGCGGTAGCTATCGCCTTCTGCAGTAGCAGTGAGCACAAACCTTGTGCTGCCGCTGCGTGGCGTAAAACTTGTTTTAAGCACCCAGCCTGCAGATTCTGGATAATCCGCATAGGTATCCAGCATATTGAGGCTATCGCCTACAATAAGTTGTGATTGCATAATTGTCCTAATGTAGTTTTTGCCAGGTAATACCTGGCGAAATGGGCTTTAATGTAATGCTGCTTTGCACTGGTTGTAATTCTGTATCAAACAACACGGCATCACCAAATACACTTAAACCAGGCAATGGCGTTAAATCATTTTTAAGCAGTGCTTTGTTAATCAAATGACCAATGTTGTTAAACTCTGGCACTTGGCCAAAATCAAAATCACCAACTTTATAACTAATATTAAATGCATATTCAGCGCTGTTTAACACACGCCAAGCATAGTTTTGCGTTTGGCTGATGGTATTAAAGATGCGGTAATTAAAATCAAAGCTTTGTGCAGCTGCATTAAATACGCGATAACTTGCATCAAACGCCTGATTTGCTGCATTTAATACACGGTAATTTACATCAAACGCTTGGTTGGCCGTATTAAACACACGGTAACTCATATTAAACACCTGGCTAACCGAGCCAGTATTAATAACCCCGTAGCTTAAATCAAATATCTGGCTAACCGTATTAAATACGCGGTAGCTTAGATCATACGGTTGGCTTATCGCATTTAATACGCGGTAATTAAAATTATAGGTTTGACTAGCCGCATTAAACACACGGTAGCTAATATCATGCGTCTGGGTGCTTGCGTTAAATACGCGATAATTAAAGTCAAATGTTTGATTTGCCGCATTCAGCACGCGGTAATTCACATCAAATGCTTGGTTTACCGCATTCAATACGCGGTAACTCATATCAAACGCTTGGCTAACCGAGCCAGTATTAATAACGCCGTAGCTTAAATCAAATATCTGGCTAACCGTATTAAATACGCGGTAGCTTAGATCATACGGCTGGCTGACTGCATTAAATACACGATAATTAAAATCGTAAGTTTGATTTACTGCGTTTAATACACGGTAGCTTAGATTAAACGCTTGGTTAGCTGCATTTAAAACACGATAATTAACACTAAATGTTTGGCTTACCGTTCCGCCTGCACTTGCAGCAGCCCAATCAAATGTTATTTCTGGCCGTTGACCGTCTGTACCTTCACTTGATGTAAAGCCTACAGAATCATTGGGTGATGTAGCGTTGGCAACCGTGCCAGCAAACATCAATATCAAACCGTAGTCTGGCGCGCCACCTAGTACCGCTTGAATGTACGCGTCTAACCCTGCGCCTGATATTTCGTAATACGAACCTGCTGTTGTTACGTTTATCGAACCAAGTAATGTTGGGTTGTGGTCTGTAGTTGTATTTAAAGCGCCACCTGCGCCCCAATTTGTTCCAGTACTAGCCTCATTCCATGTTGCTTGCGTTTCATTAAAAGCACGTGATAATGCGTATAGTTCAACAACCCCACCACCAAAAACGATATTGCAATACAGTCTTAGCTTGGCGTTGGTGACTGTACCTGCAAGAACACTTGATAACCCTGTGAACTTGATTAATGCAGTCTCACGGTCACCAGTTGTCCAAAACGTTACTGAGAAGCTACCAGAAGTTCCATTATTGGCAGTTGGTGATAGTTCTCGGACAAAGGTATCTTCTGTGCCACTGAAACTTGCGCCCGTGTTGTCAGAAATTACATAAGTAGTTGGCGCAGCACCAACATCAAAAACTACGCTATCAAATACCGCAAAATCAAATAATTCTGTGTCGGTTACATCATCAAATATAACCGCATCAAATACGGCATTGTCAAATAATTTGGCGCTCATAATGCGCCTTAATAATCAGTCTCAATATAAATACCACAAATATCTAAACCAACCGCAGCCGCGGTTGCATTATTTGTGCGCCACAATTGGTGGCAGAGTAATACGGTTGAAAGTGGTAATGCTGTTGTGAAATCACCCGATGCAACATCGCCTGTATTAAGTCTAACAACCTGCCATGAAACCGTACCGTCAGGTTTGCCAAATAAATTTAATTCATAAGCATTTACAGAACCAAAAGCAGCTGGAAAATTTACACCTAAATCAATTGGTGTTCCTGCTGTTGCACCTGCAGTATACATATGTAAATTTGAGCTTGTTGATAATTGGCACAAACCAATTGAGTTGACAAGTGTGTTGGGCTCAACGTTGGTTGGTGCCCCTGTGTTGGCCTGTAAGCCGACAAACATTCTAGCCCCAGCAACGTTTGCGGCATCTGAAATACCAAATCGGTATCTTGCAAAGAAACCACCCAACCCTGCACCTCCACCAGTTGTATATTTAGCCACAGCCTCACGCGCACCAGCTAATGCTGCAGCTGTTGCGGCTGAAACAAAACCCAAACGCGTCATGCGGTTAAACATATTAGTGGTCGAAACGTTTCTTGCAGTTGCAGTACCTGTTGCAGTTAAAGCCGCCATACCAAAAATGCCTGGCACGCCAGTAGAGTTGCCTGGTGGCATCCATAAAGCAATTTTATTACCCCCCAAATTCGGCTGTAAAGCGGTATCTAAACCACTTGGTCCAATTTGCGAAAGCATCATTCTTCCAGCAAGTTTCTTTGCAAATACACCAACATGATCTGCTGGTGCGGCAATTGGTGAAGAATCAAGCGGAAAATTAACTTGGTCTACAATTACATGGTCCTCATTCCATCTATTTACACTAACCTGCTTTGCGCCATCGTTAGTGCCT
>JACCDR012574324.1_pt1 | contig 19248 bp, 17 predicted proteins | sample 7446431 | NCBI WGS metagenome assembly JACCDR01 (sample SAMN15323443, study PRJNA562643) | freshwater metagenome | isolation source: river surface water | place: USA:Blue River Watershed | collected 2017-08-17 | reverse complement strand
GTTGCCGTCACCGCGCTTCGGGGATGGGTTCAGCCCCAGCTCGGCGCGAGCGTCCTCCGGCTTGGCGCGCATCAGTCCGGCCGTCGACCGCGGCTCGGCCCTCTTGCGCTTGCGGGGCGCGGTCGATGCCATGGCGACGACCGCACCCTGGCCGCCCGGCGCGAGAGGCCGGTTCTCGGCCATGATCTCGCGCAGGAACGTCCGCACCTCGGCGTCGGTCGCGCCGTTGCTCTTGAACCACCCGCGCAGCCAGTCCATGAACCGGCCGATCATCGTGCGAGGCGTGCGCAGCGCGGAGGCATCCACACCGTAGCGATCGGACAGGTGCCCAAAGTCGCCCGTCTCGTTGGCGGCGATCAGCTCGACGAGAGCCTCCTCCATCGAGACCCGGCCGACCTGGATGTCTCGGTCCGCGGCGACCGCCTCGGACAGCGCCTGAACGGTGGCGTTCGCGCGCAGGCCCTGCGCCCGGCGCATCGCCTCGCCACCGGTGGCGCGGTTCAGGGCGTCGAACCCTCGGTGCCCGCCCTCGTGAGCCGCCACCCACAGCGCACGCGCGCGTGAGGGAATCGCCTCGGCGACGATGTAGACCCGGCCCGTGCCCTTGACATAGGCGCCCTCGAGCACGTCCCCGCGCTGCAGTTTGAGCGCATCGCGCACCTCGCCCGGCAGGTCGGCAGCCGTGGCCACCACCTCGACGTTCTTGCGCGGCCCGATCCACGCGCGCACCTGGGCGACCGTGGGGTTCTCGCTCCGCCGCGAATCCGCCACTGTGGCGGAGTTGCCGGCAGCATTGCCCTTCGGTATATTGCCGGCGTCCTTTTGATTGGGCTTCCCGTGCAACCCAAGAGCCTCACTTGCGCCACTTGCGGCCTTCTTTTCACCAGAGAGGCCGCTCGCGTCCGAGACCCCAGCAGGTCGTTCTGCTCCAGAACTTGTATCAAGCCCCCGCTGAGATCCTGCGGGTTTTGCGGCGCCCTTTTCAGAAGAAAAGGCGCCCGCTCCGGGCAAACCAGATTCTTTTGCACGGTCGCCTGCAGGAATTCCGCCGATTGCGGACGAAAGAGAATCGACGAGGCGGCTTACCGACTCCGGTACAGGTACGTTACGAGGAACGGAAAGCCGATGGGTGAGCACCGATGGGTCATGCAGAACATCCTTGGCCGCCCCCTTGCGCCCAACGAGCACGTCCATCACATCAACGGGGACGGCCTCGACAATCGCCCGGAGAACCTCCTTCTTGTTGACCGCGGTGCGCACCTGAGAGAGCACCACCGCTTGCTGCTCCCTGTTGAGCGACTTAAAGCCCTTCGAGACCAAGGTCTGAGCGTGGCGGCCATTGCCAAAGATTTTGGCGTCAGCAAGAACACGGTTACGAACAGATTGGTTGACCTTGGGTATCCGCTGCGGCGACCTTGACCCTCGTTCGCGAACGATATCCTCCGGCATCTCATTCGGAGCCGAGGGGATCCGCTCATCCTGCGACAGCGCAGCGCGCGAGCCGCTTGCTCGCGCGAGGCGATCCACCTCGAGCTGGGTGGCGCCGTCGGCGCGGATCCCGGCCCGGCGGAGCTCGGCCTCGAATCGGCGGACGGGATCGGCGACCCCCTCCTCCGACATCACCCGAGACAGGATCTCGTCGCGGCGCGCGGTCGCCTCCTGCTGGCGGGCCCCGGCCACGCGCGCGTCGACGTCGGCCGTGGTCGTCGTCCTGGCGGACTCGGCGGCAGTGCGCGCGGCAGCCTCCGCCTCGGCCATGGCAAGGCGATCGGCAGGCTCGGCGAGTGCAAGTGCCTTGGCGGCGTCGGACCGCTCTGCGGCCTTCTGGGAGGCTCCTGCGGCATCCTCAGCCGCAGCCTCCTGCAGCGGGCGCTGGTCCTCGACCCGATTCGGCCGGCTGGGCAGCTCGCCGCCATAGGTCGACACCTCGCCCTCGATCGTGACACCGGCGGGCGCAGGCCTGGCCGCGGCCATCGCGGTGCTGCGCTCGCCGACCGTGGCAACGGCCGTCCCCGGCGCGCCTTCGCTCGCGGCGTCGCCCGGGCCCATCGTGAAGTTGGTCCGCTCGTTCCAGGTGGTCAGCAGGCGCTCGACGGCATCGATCGCCTGGGTCCTGACCACCTCGTCCACGCGCGGGTTGCGCGCGATCGTCAGCGCCTCGAGCAATTCGGTCGTCGACGTCGGCCCGAACCGCTCGTCCTCGCGCATGCCGCGCAGGATGTCGCGATCGATCGCCGCATCGGCGAATCGGACCCGCCCCTCAAGCGTGTCGTAGAACGGCGCCTCGGCCGCGCCGGTGGCGTTGCCGGCCGCTGCGATCGCGTCGTCTACCGTGCCGGCGGCCGCGATGTCGGCCAGCACCTTCCGGGTCTTGTCGGCCTCGACCTCGCCAGGATTCCGACGGGGCGACGAAACCAAGGCAGCGGGTCCGGCGATCACACCTTCGCGCGCAGCGTTGAGCCCGACGTCTTCGAACAGCGACTGTTCCGGACGAACCTTCTGCACGCCCACGTTGGTCGCGAACTGCTCCGCGCCGCCCTGCAGTCCTTCTGACCCGACCGCGACCGCGGTGCGCGCGCCACGCCCGGCGATGCCGGTGACGCCGGCGGCTGCGCCCTCCAGGCCGAACCGCCCGGTGATCGCACCCATGCCGGCCGCCAGGCCGATCGAGGCCCACTCTTCGGCCGTTCGCGGCAGGCGCTTGCCGAGTTCCTTCTTGGCCTCGGCCTCCGACATCGTCTGCCGCATCTCCTGGTACACCGGAGAATTCGCCTGCAGGTCGCCGTCGTTCAGCGTCTGGATCTTCTCGTAGATGTTGCCCCGCACCTCGCCGGCCGCCATCGCGCCGCCGAGCGTCTCGAGCACGCGACGAGTGCCGTTGACGCCAGCTCCGGCCGCCTGCAGGCTGGCGCCGATCGCGCGGAACACGCCGAAGTTCCCGGCGAAGTCAGCGACCAGCGACAGCGGATCGACCGTGGCGACGTGCTCCGCCCAGACGCCAATCTTGTCCACCTCGCCATCGGCGCGCTCGAGCTTGTTCTGGAGCCGGCGGTTCTGGATCTTCTGCCAGTCGGACTGCTTCTCCTGTCCGGACTTGATGAAGTCATCGAGCGCGTTGGAGATGAAGTTCCCGGGCGACACCAAATCGGGGATGGTCTTGACCAGGCCGACCGCGACGTTGGCGGTGTTGATGACCGTATCGTTGATCGCCGCAAGCGCAGTGCGCCTCGGGGTCCCGCCCTTGCGACGGGGGGACAGCGGACTGGCATCCAGGTCGAGCTCGTCCTGCTCGGGCTCCGCCTGCTGCCCGCGCGCCTCCGGGATCTCCGCCCCGGAAACCATCTCGTAGGCCTTGGCCAGCTTGCTCGCGTATTGCGGGTCCTCGGCATAGCCACCTTGCGCCATCGCCTGCGCGAAGCGGCCGATGTCCGACCCCGTGCCCAGCACGCCCTGGTAGCGCCTATTCGTGCCGATCAGGCGCGAGTAGTCGTTGGCGAAGGCCTCGGGCGTGTCATACGCCCGGTAGAGGTCCGTCGTCCCGAGTGCGTTGTCGCGCGCAGAGACCGTGGGGCCGTCCCACCCATGGGCCTTGATGTTGCCCAGGTTGTGGCTTCCCGGGATGACCGATCGCCCCCACCCGGTCTCGAGCCCCCACTGCGCCAGGATCGCGCGCGGGTCGACCCCGAGCTTCGCCCCGGCCTCCGCAGCGGCCTGGCCGTAGGTGTCGACGAAGTCGGCGATACCGCCACCGGTGCGAGGGGCGAGTTCCAGTCCGAGCGATTCGGCCATCAGGCGTTCCCGTTGATCAACCCACGAATTCGGCGATCGCGCAGGCCGTCATCCGGCCCGCGGTCGACCATGCCAGGGAGAAGCATCTGCTCGTTGTCCCGGTACTCGTCCGAGGCGGCGCGCGGCGCAGGGGCCGCCGAGCCGGTCGGAGAGGGTGATTCCGTCGGACGCGTGGCCTGGCCGCTGCGACGCAGCCCGTTCTGCTTCATCCACCGGTCGAACTCGCGGTTGGACCGGGTCATGTACTCGTCGGTCCGGGCCTTGATGTATTCGTCCTTGGTCATCTTGTTGCCGTCGATGGTGACCGAGGCACTGCTGCCCCACCCCTTGTCCGGGTGCTCGGCGTAGTCCTTCTTCGCCGCCGCCTCCGCGGTCTTGCGGCTGGGTACCGGCGCGCCGATCGCGGCGTTGGCCGCCTCCTCCGGCGCCATGCCGCCGCGCACCAGCAGGCCGGCGATCTCCTTCCTGCCGGGCAGTGAGTCGGCGTCGATCTTCGGTCGCCCCAGGTCGTCGACGTCCGCCTTGAACGCCTTGTCAATCGCGGTCAGTGCTGCGCTCACGTTGCGCTGCACCTGGGCATCGTTCGGACGCGGGTTCTGCGAACCCCACCGCGTGCCCGCGCCGATCGCGCTGGTCTCGGCGTCGGTCCGCCGCGTCTGAGCGTCGACCAGCCCGCCCTGCTTCTGGCGCAGCTCGCCTTCCGACTTGCGAAGCGCCGCCTCCTCCGGGGAGAGCGGGGCCGGCGTCTTTTCGAACTTCTGCTGACCAGTCCCGTCACCCGGGTCGTAGGTCTGACCCTCGCTGAAGGTGCGCGGCTTCGCGCGCTCGCGCTCCAGGAGGATGGGCGACAGCCGCTGCTCCGTGTCGACCTTGCGAGCGGCGTCAAGGTCAGCCTCCTTGATGCGGATGCCGGAGCGAAGTTCCTCGAGGCGAGCGTTGCGCGCCTCCTCGATCGCCGATCGCTCGCGCATCAGGTCGAGCTCCGCGCCCTTGCGGATCTCGGTGCGCGCCATCTCGCCGCCAACCTCGGCGAGCGCGCCGCCGGCGCCGGACAGGGCATTGGAGAGGTTGAACGCCATCACGCCTCCGGCGGTTGCGCCCCGGCAGGTTGTGCCTGCGGGGCCTGTTGCGACTGTCCCATCAGGGCGCCTTGAACCGCGCCCTTGTCCATGCCGATGCCCTGCATCACGGTGGCCGCGGCGAACTGCATGGCCTGGCGCCGAACCTCTTCGTCGACGGCCATCTCACCGGAGCTCGCCTCGGACACGAAGTCGGCCACCTCGGCCGCCACCTCGAGCGTCGCAGCGATGACGGACGGTGCGGAGATGCGGCCCTTCGCCTGCTTGAGCACCATGGCCATCAGGCCTGCGGCGCCCTCGCCGATCATCTGCGGCAACGGGACCTGGCGCGCCATCTGCTGCTGCACCATGTCCTTGGCCTCTTCCGAGTACAGGATCTTGGCGGCCGCCAGGACCAGGCGCTCGTATTCGCCGCGCAGCTCCTTCGGGATTGCATCCGCGGACTTGGTTCGGTTCCCGATGCCAGAGCCGCCCTCCGCGGGCTCAGCCGCTTCCTGCGGCTCGGCGCCTTCCACTTGCTCGTCGATCATGCCCGGCATTGCGTCACCCCTGAGAATTGATCATCCCGATACGGGGCATGTTCATCTGCCCGCCGGGGTACAGGTTGGCCTGCTGGTTCAGGCGGAACGGGATCCCCGGGATGTTGTTCTGCCGGGCGAGCTTCTGCTGGAGCAGCTCCAGCTCCATCGCATCCTTCTCGCGCAGGTACTTCAGGCGCTCCTGGTTGGGGTCCTTCGAGAACCCCTTCTCGACGAACCGGCCGCCCATGTTCAGGGCAGTGCTGGCCAGCATCGGATTCTGCTTGCCCCAGGACATGAGCCCGTCGATCAGGCCGCCGCTCTTGCCGGCGACGTCTGAGGGTGGCCCCTGGAATTGACCGGTGTTGTAGTCGCCCAGCATGGACTGCCAGGACGCAGCATCCGACCCCGGGGGCGCGGCCCCGGAGAGCTCGGCCGGGATCTGGGAGTTGATCATCCCGCTGGAGAGGGCCTGCTCCGCCGGCGCCTGGGCCACGGTGCTCATCGCCGCCTCTGCGGTCCCAGGGAGTGCGGATTGCTCGATCGCGGCCTGCGCCGGCGCTCCGAACGTCTGCACGCCCTCGCTCACCGGGGCGGTGGAGAGCCCACTGCCGACGGCGGCCGCATCCTGGCCCGCCAGAGTGGCGGTGGTCATCGTCTCGGTGGCGCTCGGCGCGGCCGCCTCCGCTGCGGCAGTGGACGCGCCAGCCTCGGCGCCTGCGGTCGCCGCCCCTGATAGAAGCCCGGCCCCCAGGCTGATCACCGATCCCGCGATGGCGACGTCCTTGTTCTCCATCGCAGCGCCCGCAGCGGCCACCACCGCGCCAGCGATCATGGCGCCAGTGATCGCCACGCCGGCAATCTCCGCGCCCACCAACGCAATGATCGGAATCGCTACTGCCATGATGCCTGCCTCCAGTAAGAACGCACCGCGAGGTACCCCTCGCTGCGAGCCCATCGGTCATACCGCTTGTCCGGGTTGAGCGTCAAGAACTCTCCGTCCGATCCGCGCGACTTGGCCCAAGTCTGCAGCGCTTCGAGGCACCGCCTCCCGCCAACGCCGGTGAGGGCGATGACGTGCAGTTGCCTCCCTACCAGCCACGGATGCTCGATGACGAAGCCGGCGGCCACGGAAACCAGCTTGCCGCCGTCGTCGCCGAGCATCGCGCAGTAGTCGCCCTGCGCCTCGCAGAACCGCTGAACGTAGGCACGCAGCTTCACTGGGTCGACCAGGCCCTCGTAACCCATCCCCTTCCGGACGAGTTCGAATAGCGCCTCGCCCCCATCCGTTGCGACAGCGCGGCGGACGATCATCAGATCGTGCCGGTGTTGTCGGTGGACCACGGGGGCGGCGCAGGCGCGACGTTATCGAGCCGCTCCTTGATGTCCTGAAGCCACGCCGGCTCGGTTGTCGGCGCGGACGTGGACGTGCCGCCAAGGGTGCCCGCCAGGTTCGTGTCAAAAGTGAGCAGCTTGTCCATGTCCGGGATGTTGCTGATCTTCCCGATGATCCCGAGGCCGGATTGCAGGAGGTTCGACTGCTGCTGCAGCGCGGCGACCTTGGCCTCCCCGGAAAGGTCCGACGTCAGTATTTTGTTCATCGCGTCGGTCGCCTGCTGATACAGCTTCGAGGCGCCCTCGTTGCTCGAGATGAGCGTCCGGTACCCGGCCTCGATGTTGGCCAGGTCCTTCGACTGCGCGCCACGCAGCGATTGCAGCGAGTAGTCCTGCAGGCCCTTGAAGCCGGTCAGGAACGTCTCCTGCTTGCCGCGCAGATTCTGCATGCCCATTTCCTGCTGACCACGCAGGTTCTGCATGCCGAACGCGGCTGCGGTGTTCGCGTCCGCCTGGGCGATCGGGAGCGCAGCGCTCATGGCCGCCATCTCGCCGGCTTGAACGCCCATGCTCGAGTTGACCAAGCCGCGGCTGTTCGCCGTCTGCGCAGCCCGCGTGCGCGCCCCGGTGAGCAGCGGGTTATCCGAGCCCATGATGTTGGTGAACCGATCCTCCACCGACATATCGCCGGTCATGGACCCGGTCGCCGCGGTGCCGGTTGGCGACATGTAGGCCTGGCTGGATACGTCCTGCAGGGCCGCGCCGTTCACCAGTCCGGTCGCCGCCTGTGGCGTGGGCTGCGCGCCGCCGATCGCCTTGACCGCATCGGTGTCGAACAGGTCGTTGGTGGTTGCCATTAGAGCCTCACGTAGGCGTACGCCTCTTCGCCGAAGTAGATGATCAGGGGGTCGCCGGCGGATCCGCTGAATGACGTCCCGGCCGTGAGCGTGAGCTGTATCCCGCCAGGGTTCGCCCGATAAATCGACCAGGAGAGCGCGCCGGTGATCGTGATCATTGACCCACTCGCCAGGTTCAGTGCGGCGATTGTATTCCCGCCAGGGTCGTCGTCTGCCGAATGCCACGTCGGCGTCGAGTGCTTCACCGAGTTGAAGGTGTGGTTGGGGCCGTTGTCCCCGACGGGAACCAGAACGACGATCTTGTTGGTGCTCTGCCGATAGGCCGTGAGCGGGCAAACGTTGCCGGTGAGGAACCCGTTCACCCTTCCGTCGAATACCCGGCCCGACAGGTCGCGCAGCCGCAGGCGCTCGATGTCGTAGGGATGATCCTCGAACTGGGTGGCCACCGACCCGCGCTCGATCTGCATGCGCGCGAAGTCGACCGTCGCCGACGCCACCGTGATTGGACTGATGACCCCGGAGAACGTGAGCGGGGAATAGGGGACCGCCGGAGAAGTCCACTCGTCGCCGGTCGAGGTCTCGAAGTTGGCCCCGGCCCCCATGTTGAAGTTGAACGTGACCAGGCCGTTGAAGATCCCGGTCGCCGTCGTCAACGGGGGGATGGAGATTGTCACGAGCTGCCATCCGGTGCCGGAGAGCGTGACCTTCGCCACGTAGTATTCGGTGAGCCCGCCGAAGCGGATGTAGAAGCCGTAGTTCCCCGAGCCGATGCTCGAGCGCATGTAGAACTTGGCCGTCACGTACTCGGCGTTCGCCGACCCAATGACCAGGTCGGGAAGCCAGGCGTACCCGTAGAACGAGTTGATGTGCGACGTCGCGTTGAGAGCGCCATTGGTGGTGACCGAGATGCGAGCGTAGTAGCGCTGATCTCCGGGGCCGCCATCCGTCCGCTTGACCGTGAACATCGTCCCCGACTCGCCCTCGGAGAACCACCCGTCGATGGTCTCGATCCCTCCGTCCGAGCCTCGATGGTCATACGCGGAGGCGCCACGCAACACGGAATCGATCTCGAAACCTGGGTTCAGGAACCCGTTCCGAAAGGCCCAGGTCCTGGTCGGGACGTTGTTCCCGAGTTCGTTCTGGGTGTTGTCCGGGATAGTGACGGTCCCGGTCATGATCACGTCGCCATCGAACGTGATCTCGCCAGTGAGCGTCTGGTCGCCCTCGGTCGTGACCGAGATTGAGGAGATTGGGTAGATCACCCAGTCGTTTGCCGACCCGCCGGCGCCCACCGTAGTCGTCACGCTGAGCACGAGCGACGTGCCAGAGTAGCTCGTGACCGTCCCCTGCATGAGCTCGTTGGGGTTCGAGATGCTCACCGCCTCGAGGCGCATGCCGGCGGCCCAGGCCCGGCTGGACTCGACGATCGTGAAGCTCTTCGAGCCGGTCCCCACCGTCAAGGTGGTGGTTGACGTGCCAATCGTGCTCGATGAGCCGACAACGGAATTTAGGTAAGCGAGGTTGACTGCATGATTGACGTGTGTCGGCGTCCCGACCAGCACCGGGGTGGAGAAACCTTTGTGCCCGCCGCCGGTCGCGGTGTCGCGCGTCGGCAGAAGATCGAACGCGGAGTCGACCGCGGAGTCCAGCGCGTTGGTCGTGGCCGCGCGCACGAGCGCGCCGGCGATCACGTCCGTCTGCGGGGTGTACCAGTTGTTGGCCATCTATCGCTCCAGACGCCTGGGGGAGAAGTGAATCGTGACGCCGGTCAGGACGTGAGAGGGCTCGCAGCTCGAGACGCTCGAGATGATGAACCCGATGTTCCGGCCGGTGCCGTCGACCTTGTACCGCACCCGCGAGTAAGGCGCCGAATCGTAAAAGGTCTGGTTGTAGTAGGCGTTGACGTCGTAGTAGCCGCCTCCACCGTAGACCACCTCCTGGCTCGAGCTCTGCGTGGCCGGGTCGGTGTCGTCGGACGAGAGAGAAGCCTGGATGTCCAGGGTGGCGCGCATGGCCACCTTGGCCTCGAAGATCGCGACCCTGTACCGCTTGCGCGAGTACGGCGAGCGGGAGTGGTGGAACGACAGGCGCAACGATGCAATCAAGTCGTCGCCGTCGAAAGACGTACCACGCTCGATCTCGTACACGTAGCCATCGGTCGCGCCGACGAACAGGCGCTCGGTGCCGTTGGACTGCTCGCTCGACCAGGCGCACGACGGGATGATGCCGTAGGAGATCTGGGCGATCCCCAGGATCCGGCGCCCATCCATGGTGACCGCCGCGCACGAGCCGTCGTCGAAGAAGATCCGGTACTGGTTCTTGGACGGGATGACCATGCTGCAGGTCGCGCGTCCTCGGCGGCTTTCGAAGAACTGCTGCGTCTTGCGCGAGACGGAAGAGTGCTCGAAGTTGCCGAACTCCTGCTGAGACCTCATGAGCATCAGGCCGCGATCGTCGAGATACATCGCCACACCGATGTTCTTCTGCGTCCACTCGATCGCCCCGGTGTCGGGGGACGACTGCGCCAACTGCCAGTCCGAGGAGCTCGAGCCGTACAGCATGCGAGTGCTGTTCCGGCTGAAGACCGCCAGCGCACCAGAGGCGCCCTCGTTTGCCTGCTGGGACAGGATGCCGGTGATGGTGTCTGTGACGTTCAGCTCGGCAGCACCCGTGAGCAACGTCCACGACCATGGGTTGTTGATCGCCGAGTGCTGGAGCGATGGCCCGTAGGACACGAACAGGTGCTGCTTGTGAACCGCGACGTGCGTCGGGTAGGAGCCGGACGGCATGCCGGTGACGATGTCCGCGAGCACCGTACCATTGAACTCCATGGGCGGATTGTTGCCGCCCACAATGTAGAGCTTCTGGCCATCCGTGGACCCCGTGATGTTGCCGATCGCGAAGTCGAAGCGGAAGTCGAACGGATCCGCCCCGCTCACGCCCTCCATGTCGAAGCTGTAGCCGCCGCCGACCGGGTCGTAGGTCGCCTCGGCGACCAGCGCGATCGATCCACCGGTGTAAGTCACCGTGCCGACCGCGAAGCTCGAGGGCGACGGCGCCGAGTGCCAGATCCTGCCGGTGGCGTTGTTGCCGGCGAAGGTCCCAGAGAAGATCTCGACCTTCTGCACCGTCGCGGTGTCGCCGCTCTGGGTGATGGTGTCACCCACCTCCGGCGCCGCCGTCGACCCGGTGTTGAACCAGAAGCTGCGCCAGGTCGGACCGAGCAGCGTCCACCCATTGGACGCATCGTGGCGGTACATGCGCACCTGGCTGCCGGTGGTGTGGCCGCGGAAGGCGTACACCACGTCGTTGTACATCACGACGCCAAGGATCGCCCCAGATCCAGGGACGTCGTCGATGTTCGCTCGAGCAGCCTCCGCGGCCAGGCACCGGTACGCGATGTGGTCGTCGATGTCCTCGGCCGAGTCCGCCTCCACCGCGGTCAGCGTTCCACCCGCCGAGGCGCCGCTGGCCACCGCCTCGCCGACCACGAACGTGCCCGTGACCAGCGCGACGATGTGCTTGCCCGTGTCGCTGAAGATGAGCTCTCCGGTCGCGCCAGACGTGGCACCGGTGATCGTGCTGCCGACCGTGATGGTCGAGGAGCCCGAATAGGTCAGGATGGTGTAGGTCGCGTCGGACGGCCTGGGCCGGCCATCGAATCGCTCGTACCCGTCGATCCTGCGGTAGCCGCCATGGATGGCCACATCGTAGTTCTGCGAGCCGATGATGCTGCCCGGCCTCGTGGTGATCGGCGGCGTCTCCTCGTCCAGCCCGCCAACAAGGGGGAAGAAGTCCGGCCTGACCGAAGCGAATGCCTGCTCTGCCATCAACGCACCAAGGGGGGCGCGATGCGAACCTGGGGCAGGTACTTCCGGCGCATCCTGGTGAGCATCCCGCGATAGTGGTTCTTCGCCCGGGTGAAGGTCTCGGGCGCCGATTCAAACTCGCCATAGAACATCAGCGCTCGCCACACCACGATCATGTGCAGGTCGTTCGACCAGGCCGGCTCGTCGGCCGTTGCCGACAGCGCGGTGAGGCGCTTCCAGTATTCGAACGTCACCGTGTAGACGGCGCTTGGCGTGGCCGAGAGGATGATCGAGAAGTCGTCCGGCAGGACGGTGAACACGGTCGGCCGGCCGGTCTGCGTCGACTGCAGGCCGGTGTCGAACACCTCTCGGAACTGGTCATATTCCCAGTAGTCGAGAGGCTGTTCGTCGGACCGGCCGGTGGCCGTGAGGTACGCCCGGAAGGTGCCCTCGATCCACCGGCCGAACGTCGACGACAGGCCGATGGTCGCCACCGAATACTGGCGCGTCCCCGATACCGTCGCGAACGAGCCGCGGCCGCGCAGGAACTGCCAGTCGGCGTGCAGAGAGACGATCTCGTCGTGCGCAGCCTTCGTCCACTCGACGATGCGCTTGAGCTCGCCACGCTGGCTCGAGACGCTCGAGGGAAGCGTGTCCGAGACGCCCGCCTCCCTGGCGACGGCCTGGCAGATCTCGAGGAAGTTCACGCCGCTTGCCTTGCCGCGCGCTCAGCGAGCCGCTCGAACCAGGCGCGTCCGCGCGGGTTGCGGTCTTCCATCAACGTCACCGGGAAGGTGTGCGTCGTGCGCGGCACCATGCTGATCTCGTCCGGAGCCGCCGGGTTCTTGATCGTCTGGTTGTAGCTCGTGGTGACGGTGTGGACCAGGGCCTCGAGGTACTTCCGTTTGATGACCTGGGCAACGCCGCGAACCACCGGTTGCTGGATGCCATTCACGCTCGGCGCGATGACAAGGAGCTCGCCTTCCATCTGGCTCTGCGCGACCATGACCTTCACCGGCTCGTTCATGAAGGCCTCGTCCTGCGCCAGCTTGGAGAAGTCCGCGTCCGGGTCGACGGTGGCGATGCCGACGTTGCCGGCGCCGATCTCCGCGATCGGGATCGGCTCGTCCTTCGGGTTGAATGCGTCCCGGATGTCGATTTCCTTGCGTGCCTTGGCCATTGTTCCCTCTGATGTGGAAAGGGGGCGCGAGCGCCCCCTCTGGTTCCCGTCTGGTTCTTGGTCTTACGCGGTCAGCGGACGGGTCGGCGCCGACGACAGGTTGTAATACGTGTCCGTGATGCCGGCCGCGCCCAGGTCAGTCGTCCCGGGGATGAACGGCACCGAGGCGTTGGTCGCCACGCGGATCGCCGCGACCATCGCCTTGCCCGCCTGCGCGCCCGGGAAGGCGAGCACTGCGGATCCGGCCGCCAGATCGGCGGTCAGGACGATCGGGCCCTGCACGGTGGTCACCGTGCCGGCCGTGTCGAGGTACACCCCGAACAGGCAGACGCTGGAGACCGGGATCGTGGTGTGGCCACTGGAGAACGTCAGGTTGTCGGTCGCGCTCTTGGCGTAGATCCGGCCGTCGATCGCGTAGGTCACGGTCGAGGCGTTCTGGAACGTCGCCGCGTCCGTGCCCTCGGCGAATCCGCCGGAGGTGAACGCCATCGTGACGCCTTGCATTTCGTGGTTCATCTCTGCTTCCTCTGATGAGTTTCGGGTGCCGTCTGCCGCCAGGTCAGGACGTGGTCGTGAGCGCGGCGGGATCGCAGGTCGAGGCGTAGTTCGTCAGGTTCACCCCGGAATCGCCGTCCAGCTTGGCGGTGATCGCGACGATCGACGCGCGCAGGGCGGTCAGATCGGCCAGGATGTTGACGAGCAGGGGCCGGATCTCCCGGACCGTCGCGTGGTCCGGGGCGGTGGCAAGCCGCTGGGCAATGCTTTCGCTTGGCATCAAAGTCTCCCAGGCCCCGAAGGGCCTTCCGAATTACAGGGCGGTGACGGCGTGCTCGATCCGCACCATCCAGTTCTCGTTGAGACGCACGGCCGCGGTCCAGGTGCTGGCGCCCACGTAGCCGAACATGCCCAGCGGGTTGGCGTGGTTGCGCTGGTCCACCGGGATCATGGTCGGCGCGATCGCGCCCATGCCCTTGAGTGCCACGCCGCCCCACGCATCCTCGGCGCAGATGATCATCGGATAGACGTCTGCCGCCGATCCGCCGTTCGACTTCACGGTGCTGCCCGGCGTGCCGCCCGCGTCCAGGAACGGCGCGAAGAGCGGCGAGGACACGAACCGGAAGTCCTCGCAACTGCCGATCTCGTGCGGGTCGACCGGCTTGCGACGACCGTAGTCGGCGACCTTGGTGAAGCCCGGCAGGTTGCGGATGTCCGCGACGGCGTCGGGGTGGACGTACGCGATGTAGCCCGCCTCGATCGACGAGGTGCCGAAGTTCGGCCCCGGATCGAGGATCGTGGTCACGCGCATCGCACGGTTGTTCTCCAGCCCGCGCACCGCGGCGCGCAGCTTGTTGAGGGAGATGACCGTGTTCACCGCCGAGCGGCTCGAGCCGTTGGCGTACACCACCGCCGTGCCGGCCTTGTACGCACCGTAGCGCACCAGCTCCACCACCTCGGCCATGCGCTGCGCGATCAGGCGCTGCATGTCGGCCGGGATGTCATCCTCGTACAGGTGCTTGACCTTGCTCGAGAACTTGTACAGACAGCCGTAGTTCTGGAGGGTGACCGTGACGTCGGTGTACGACATCGTGTCCGGCGCAGGGTTGGTTCCCTCCTGCAGGACGTGCGCGGCAGCGCTGATCACCGGGGTGCCGGAATAGCCGTTCGCCGGATTCGCGAGCTGCGAGGCGCCATAGGGCACCAGGCGCCGGAACACGATCGTGTCGGTCATGTTCTTCGGCTGTTCCTTCTGCGTGCCAGTGCGGCCGAGCACCATGATGTGATCGGCGTGACGGAGCATCTGGCGCTCCGCCCGGACGAGGTTCCGGGATGCGACGGTGCTGTACTGTTGCATGGTTCACTTCTTCCCTGGAGGGTTGGGCTTCTGCGTTTGCATGGCCCGGTTGATGATTCCGACAGGGGCAGGTGACACCGGCCGACGCGCTGGGGCGGCGGCCTTTGCGGTATTGCGCGACGGGGTCGTGCTGTACGTTTGCATCACCGGCGACGGGATCGCTCCGCGTCTTCCCTATCCATTTCAGCCCAGATTTCTTCCTTCGTCTTCAGGTGGTCGGGCTTGACCTGCACCCGCGCCGATCCGGCGATCGCCGGGCCTGCCGCACCTTCGAGTCGGGACTGCCTGTTGCGCTGAACTGTCGTCGGGTCGGGCTGAGTGCCCTTCCAGGATTGATACAGATCCAGCATGCGAATCGCGTCCCTCGGGTCGTCGCTGGCACCAAGCGCATTCACTTCCTGCGGTTGGGCCTGTCGCCACTTCACGAAGTCCGCCGACTTCACGGTCGTCTTCCAGTCTTGGTGCCTGAACTCCACCAGAAGGTCGCGAGTCGATTGAAGCTCGTTCGCGAGGTTCTGGTGAGACTCCAGCAGCACGCTGACCTTCGACTGCAACTCTTCCGGTGCGGGATTGGTTGAGCCGAGCACTGCATCGATCAACTCTTCCGCCCCGGCAGCGATGTCCGGGAAATCTTCCGAAACACGTTGCCACGTGTCCGGCCTCTTCGACAAGCGCTGCGTCGGAGACTTCGGCGGCTCCGGCGGGTTCTTCGCCTTGTCGAGCGCGGACTGCAAACTGGCCACGCGGCCGACTGTCCGCTTCAGCTCCTGGTCGCGCGCGACGTCGCGCTGCTGGAGGTCGTGGATCATCTTCTTCAGGGCGGTGATGTCATCTCCGCCGCCCTGGTCCGCCACTGTGGCGGACTTCGCGGGCTCGCGAGCCGGCTCGTCGCGCTCCTCTTCGCGCCGATCGTCGCCCTGCTCGTCGTCGCCGGCCCGATCGTCGTCGCGGTCTTCGGCCTGGTCGCTGGGGGCGTCGCCCATCACGACTTCGTCGCCCTTCTCGTCCATCTCGTCCCACACCGCGGCCGCTTCTGCCGGGGTCAAGCGTCGGCTGTTCTCGTCTGCCATCACTGCCTCATCTGTTCACGTGCGGACTCCCGCTTCACGAGGGTCTCGGGAAGTCGGATGAGTTCGGACAGTTCTGCGATGCGCCCTCGGATGACCTGCGATTGGTCATGCGAGAGCCCCTGCTTGGCCAGGTCGTGAAGCAACGCATCTCTTCGCGCCTTCGCATACGCGACAACGCTCTGCCATACGGCAGTGTTCGGATCGATCACCGGAACAGTTACCCCTCGTTCTTGCCAGCGCGAGAATCATCGCGCATGTCCGCCCTATTCCGGCGCTTCATGGGGACCCCGGCGGCCTCGGCCTTCGCCTTCACCGCGAACCACGCGATGTCGAGCGCCTCACGCGAGTAGACGCAGACGACGCCGGCGATCAGGTACCCCAGGGGGGAATCGGCATAGCCAACCCAGCGCATGGCCAGCCACACCAGCAGGCCGACGAACGCCGCGACCAGGCCCTTGCGCATGAGGTGCGAGATGTGCTCGAGCACGCTCAGCTCGGCCATGCGCCGATCGATGGCCCGAATGTGCGAGACGATCCCGGCGAGGGTGGAGATGGCCAGGTACCCGAAGGCGGTCGCGGCCGAGCCCAGCGCGTCAACGACCCGCTGCGCTTCCAGGATCAGTTCAGTGAGGTATTTTCCCAACGCTGCCCCCGCATATCGGCAACCTTGAGCATAAGGCTCAGGCCGGCCATGAGAGGGGGCGTGACCGTGGTAAATGCCCAATACCACCCGCGATCGAGCATTAATGCCGACATTGCTGCCCAGACCATGATGGACAGCACCAGCGCCATGCTGTAGATCCATCGACACTTCTGACGCCGGATCGTCCCGGCCGCGAGCACGGCGCCGGCGGCCATCATGACGTACGGCCACTCACGACCGAAGTCGTGGTCGATCGCCGCTGCGGCCGCCGCAATGGCGGAAGTCGTCCCGAACTCCAGGGTCGCGCCCCACGCGATCAGGACAACGGCGATGCTCATTGGGATCACGCGCGCCTCCCGTTCCTGGTCATCCACCACCGGCGCCGGTACAGCGCCGTGCCTGTGCCGCCCGTGTTTGCAGACGCCGACCCGGCGTAGCTGAACATGTACGCCGCGCCTCCGCTGGTCGTCGTGGTCGACGTCGACGGAGTCACGGACCTGCCGGTGGGGATGGCGAGGATCGGGCTCATGGCGTGGTGACGATCTTCTCGAAGAACGTGTTGCAGTCGGCCGCGCTGAACTTCAGCAGGATCACCGACCCGGTGAGCGCACTCGCGGCCAGGTCGCACTTGTACGCTCCGCTCGCGATCTCGGCAACGTTACTGATGCCGGTTGAGGCGAACGCGCCGCCGTCGATCGACCGCTCCACCGTCACCGTCTTGCCGGTGGCCGGCGCGCCGTCTGCGGTCAAGGTCATGACGAACGAGTAGTTCGCGATCGCGGCGCCGGACTTGAGCCGGAAGCTGGAGTACACCTGGTTCGCGATCTCGACCGCGGTCGGCGCAGCGCCAGTAGACGCTTCCGCAGTGCCCGCAGGGACGATCGAGTAGGTGCTCGTCGCATCGGGATTCGGAGACCAGGCGCTGTTCACCGTGACCGTCTTCGTGCTGCCGACGTAATCGGTGATGTCCTTGAATTGCCCGGACCCCGTTCCGCTCAGGATCGCGATCACACCGCCATTGTAGGTGTCATCGACGGTCGACCCTTCGTTGCCGATCACCACGGTCGTGGACGTTGCGCTGACGATCGACCCTTCGACTGCGTTGATCCCCCCGACGCCCGCGATGATCTCGAAGGTGGACCCGCTGGTGGGAGTGATCGCCCAGGCCCGGTCGAGCGAGCAAACCCGCGTCAAGGCAGTGTAGTTGACGATCCTGCGAGATTGCCCGACGCCCTGGCCAGCAGTGATCACCAGCGTCGCACCGGAGTAAAAGTCATCTGTGATCGCGGAGCCCGAGCCGAGGGTCGCCGTGTTAGACGTCGCGGCGGAAAGCGTCCCACTGAAGACCACAACGCCAGCACCGAGCGAGCGCAGCCGCCGGCCCGCAGAGTTCACTCCGTTGTGCGCGTTGCCCGTGAGCTGCTCGTCCCACACCAGGTCCGTCTGCCGATCCATGTCGATCGGCTCGAAGAGCTGCGGCATGATGTAGACGCCGCTGGTGCTCGACTTGCCGTGCAGCGCCAGGGTGACGCACGTCGCCTCAGCCGTCGTGACTGTGAGCTTATACAGCCCCGGCGCGTTGGTCGCGTCCACCTCCGACGCACTGTTTGTTGGCGCCGCAGGCGAGCCGCCATCCTTGATCAACCGCAAGGTGTGGTTCGCCACGTCGCCGGTCTTCGGCGCGTTCGCATTGACATCCCAAGCGAAGTAATAGACGACGCCGCCCTGGCCTTTATACATGCTGCCTACTCCGCAAGGAATTCGAGAGTGCCCAGATCGGCACGGGGTTCACCGGGCCTGCGTCGCCGTAGGCCAGCACCTGGTATGACATTCGGTTCACTGCCACCGTCCCGGTGCCGGCATTGCGCGTGACGTATGGCTGCGCGCCAAGCATCTCTTGGTACGTCCACTTCCGCGTGAGCGGGGACTTATCCGATCGCGACGTGCGCAACGGGTGATCGCCGACCGCAAGGCTCGGAGACGTGTACTCCATGTCGACGGAGTTGACAGTGTCGGTGATGCCGATCTTCGGCGTGGCCGCAGCGCCAGAGACGGTCAGCACCGCTTTGTGCAGCACTCCGGCGATGGTCCCGTTGATCAGCCCGGTCGGCGTGACATCCAGGCGCAGAGGCGATCCGCTCGTTGTAGTGCTTGAGTTGTCCGTGCCGCTCGGGATGACCTCGTCCACCAGCGCGTAGTGGTCGCTGCCGCTGGATGCGGTCCAGTTGGTCGTGGTCACATCCGACGTTGGGAAGAACGTGTAGATGTGAGGCCAGCGGTCCGCGTCGCTCGTGGCGGGGCAGAACGGCCCATCTAGCCACGATTCTCCCGCCGTGTCGCCGTCCTCCCAAATCGACACGTCGTCGATGCTGATGTCGATCGTGCCGCCAGGGGACGCCCCGTAAAGGAGCTGCACGCGGTTCGAATGCAGGCCATCACTTGCCGACGTGACACACCCTATGTGCTGATTGTCGAGCGCGCCGTTGATGTAGAGCGCGACGTTGCCGTTCCCTACAGTGCCCGCCATGTCGACCCGGAACTCGACGTAATACTCTTCTCCGATCGTCAATTGCTGCACCGATCGCACGGCTGGCGCGGTACTTACGCACTGCCAGTAGAGCCTACGGTCGGCATCGACGCCAATGTGCGCGTTGTAGAACGTCCCTTCGAAATAGCAGATTGAAACGCTGTTGTTCCACGTGTTTGTGGAAATGCCAGTCAGATCATCTATCTTGATCCAGAACCCGACCAGCATGATATCGAACGAGACGCCGTCCGTGGCACTGCGCAAATAGGCAAGCGTCCTCGGCGTCGTGTTGCTCGTCATGCGCAGGCGGCCGCTGTTGCGCGCCCCGCCAGTCGACACGATCGTGTTCCCCGTATTGGACGTGGAAAACGCCGGGACGATCGTTGCCGTGTCCGCATCGTCGAACCCGAACGCATTGACCATCGACCCGAGCGTGCTGCGCTCCGGGAATGGCAACCACGTCGCCGGCTCGAATGTGCCCTTGATCGTGACCAGAGAGACGGTCCACCCGTTCGATGCCCCGGTGGTGGCGCCGGGGCGGTACTGCACCGAGGGCGCCGCGAGGGGGGTCGAAACAAAGTCGTCCGCG
>JACCDR012033269.1_pt1 | contig 19257 bp, 25 predicted proteins | sample 7446431 | NCBI WGS metagenome assembly JACCDR01 (sample SAMN15323443, study PRJNA562643) | freshwater metagenome | isolation source: river surface water | place: USA:Blue River Watershed | collected 2017-08-17 | reverse complement strand
TATTCAGCTTTTGCTGAACACGAGCGGTATCAATATTGGCTTGGGCCTGCGCGTTAGAGGTCGCGACGGGATCAGGTGCTGAGGGTGCTTTGGGCTTGCCCATTATTAGCGCTTTCCTTTGTAGGCACTGGAATAGCGCTGGGCGGCACAGCCGGCTCGCTGCTCTTTTCTTTAATCCATTTGCAATTTTCTTTCAATAGTCCAAATGAAAAGCCATCGTTCCGCCCTAGCATTTTGCGGTGTGTGCCCTCATGGACGAATCCAAGCCCTTTGCACAGCTTAATAGCTGGTCGATTATTTCTAGCTATGACTGCCGAGATTCTACGGCAGTTCATCTGAAGAAATGGGTAAGAAAATATGTCCTTTAGTACGCCCTTGGCGCACCAACGCCCATTCTCGGCGGCTATCGCCACCTCAATCGTTTTATAGTCAGGCCTGTAGTTATACCAGACGATCCCAGCTAAGAACTCTGTATCCGAGACAACGGCAACAGCGCGATAGAGACCGAATACATCAGAAGCACGGTTCCTAGGCTTCTCCCGAGTAGCAATCGCTATCTTGTTTGCAACGTAGAGGCCAATCCGTTCGTCTACCTCAGGACCAGACAATAGGTCGAGGCTCAAAACAGCCCTCCAGGCTGTATGATGAGGTCAAAGCCGTTGATTGTGACAGTGGCGGTGGTCGATGAGAACCTCATGCGCAACGCACCGACCATGCCAATCCCGGTGAGGGTGGTCCAAGACTGCACTGGCTCAGAGCTGCTTGAAAATAGGCTAATACCGAATATGGCCGTTCCGAACGTTGCCCCGGAGATAGCCGGTAGGTCAGGATAGTTATCGGTTGGCACCGCTGTGTTGTAGTCTAGATCAACGTTGGTATTGAGCGCTACTGTCCCTGTACGGGTAAGATACGGCCGCATCATGCGATACATCTTGCGCCCGACCATGCTGTCGTCTGAAAAGGCCGTGAGCATATCGCAGACGATATTGACGCCGTTGTCTGAGGTACCAGTATCAGCCTTATACACGACTCCGCTCGTACTACCAAAGTACAGCTCATCATTAAACAACGTCCAACAGAAGGCAGCTTGCCCTGTAAAGCGGCACCATGCCCCAGTAATCGTATTAACGACGTACTGCTCCGCCATAATCGCCGATAATGGGACATTAAACAGCAGGTATGTACCCTTAGGATAGAGGCATGCCTGCCACCCAAAGTTGCTGCCATAGCTCCGGGTGGCATCGTTCACGGCAGACCCAATGCGGCTTGACAGGCTTTGGCTATAACCACCGGTAGACCGATCAAGACTAAGCTGCCGGTCGCATGATATGAACCCGTCTCGAGTGATAATCACAAGGTCAGAGCCGAAATTTACCAAGCAGCGTCTGCCAACAGGCTCACCAATCCTGAAGACGCCTATAAGCTCCCAATCAGCGGCGGTGGCCGGGTCAGTCCCTTGATAGACCGCGACCTCACCACGGCTAGACACGAAGACAGCGAGATCATCCATCCCGTCGCCGCCATCTCTGGTCCAATTGCCCATGGCCATGAGCTTTCCACCCATGCGAAACACGCCAGTGAGGTCGAAGTCAGACAGTGCGCCTGAAGCAGTATCAACCGGTGCATACCAGAAGCGCAATTGGTTCTCTTCGATGAGAAAGAGGCGCTTCTTGAAGGCGTTTATAGCGATGAAGTCATTGTCGGTCAGGACTGTCGCTGTAGCTGAGCTAAACGCATTCACTGCAACCGAAGTACCATCGTAATATTGTGGATTATCCACGCCATTTACGAAAATCAACCTGTTCCTGAATTGTACTGTCTGCCAGCGATTATTGGTAAACCCAGATGCGAGGCTCACAGCTGCACCAGCAGAGCTGCAATCCCAAATGTTGCCATTGGCAGCCGCCACCATCTTCACCGTTGATCCAGACGAATAGCTAGCTAGTGTTTCAACGGTTCCAACCATGCCAGTCGCGTGGGAAGCGTGACCATTCCTGGTTGTTACGTCCCCAGTGCGAGGGAAGTAATTCTGTAAGATAATCGCATCAGCCTTATCCATGCTATGTAGCGGGTCACTAGCGTTCCATCCGCGAGTAGGAGCTGGGCGTCGCTTGAGGACAGACGCCTTAGCCATAGCTGCCATCCGGGATGTTAGACTCGTCAGAAAGCTTGGTAAGAGACCCATTGCGACCTGCAAGGTTGATCGTCCTAGCGGAAATGCTCTGAGTATACATGCGGTCAATCTCGGCACGGTACTCTGCTTCTGCATCTTGCCAATCGAGACCGTTGACGCGCAGCCAACGAGCTTTAGTACCGAGCATAAACAGACGATCAGGCAGACGGGACATATCAGTATCGAGAGCCCATGCAGCTTGCCCTGTACCGCCCGAAGATTCACAGAAGTGATTACTGATATAAGTGAAGTAGATCAGGACACCTGTGTCACCTGTACCCGGCGTAGGACTAATCTTAATTGATAGCGGATCACCAAATACCGTATAGCGCCGATAAGGCCCAACTGCCGTAGTACCATACTTAATCCAAGCCCATTCTTGCGGAGAAAGAGAACCGAGTACCGGCCATTGTGACGATCCGTCCCAATGTGTTTCAGTGATAAACCGGTCGAAGTCGGCAGGTGTTGAGTAACTTTCAGTGCCACTTGCCAGCGTGAGCGAATCGATAACGCGAAGATGCGGCCATTCTTTGGAGCGCATCAGGTCTTGTCCAACCTGTTGCATCGCAGTTATCAGCTTTTGAAGAGATAAGTCGCTTGATCCAAAGACAGTGTTTGGCTTCGATAGGCCTAGCTCAACGGCGGCGTCCTGTACAATAGTCAGAAAGCTCATAACCAGCCTTTCTTGCCATGGCTAATTCAGCCAATCCACTCACCATCGCCAATCGTTCGCAATATCACGCTACCGAGTGTCGCAATCGTTTTAGGTGCATTAGCGGCGCCAGCATTGATACTTTCGCCGGTTGCTGGATATATGCTGAGTGTATTGGAACCATTATTCTTGATAACCACCATCACGCGTGATAACCCGTCACCATTCCTAGTTGCAGGCAATCTAACGCCAGTCGAGGCAGCCGTGGTCCCAACAATATTCAGCACCTTTGTGATGGCATAGGCATCGGACTGACCGGAACCAGCAGCGGTAATGTTGTAATCCATATCGAAGGCAAACATATGCGCGACTTCCTTAGGAAGGGACGTGCTCACCAGCTCATTAATAGTCGCCATAACTCAACCCCCTTAAAGAACGGCCCAAGTACCAACGCCACCCACGACGGCACCGAAATAAGAAGTCTTTGAGCCATTAGCGATTGTTCGAGTCGCGTCAGCCGCAGAAGTATTAAAACGATCACCCGAAGCTGGATAAATGGTAGCACTGTTGCCGGAAGCGTTGTGAATAACCCAAACCGCGCCTTTACTAATCTTAGGCAAGCGAATGCCACCGCTACTAGTATTTAGGTAAACAATACCACTCCCCTCAGGAAGTTGAGTTGCCGTGTCAGCTGTAGTCCCGGCAAGCACTGTCGTTGGCATTGACTTCGTTCCAAGAACTGAAGCGCTATGTGAGTCCACACCTAAGCCGATTAAGCTAGAAGAAGTAGGATACGTCATGCTCTGATGAATCCTCCGTTGAAGGGAAAGAAGTGACCGACGACTCCCGTGCCCAGGTCAAAAGATGATGCGTTATTGATCGTGTCGCTGCTATTCAGCGCAGGATAAACCTTCATGGTATTCGCACCACCATTAACAATGGTGATCAACCCACTCTCAGTCGATGATTTAGGCAAGACACAGCCCTGGCCAGCGTCGCAAGTCGAAAAGTGATTCAAGTCACAGGTGAGCTTCGTACCATCGCTAGCTGTACTTCCTGCGGCACTAAGATTCTTCGCCTTGCCGTTGGTACCGATTAGACGCGCATGCTGGGGCAGCACACCGAAGTTGACGAGTTCTTCAGCTTTCATCTTTTACCTCCTTGCGTGGCCGACCAGGACGACGCCTAATAGTTTCTTCGGACTCTTCATCCTCGTGCTTGAGGCTGGACAGTCCTGAAATCTGTTGCCGTAGTTTATCGAGCTCAGACCGCATATCAGCGTTGTCTTGCTTTAGCTCAATCACCTGTTCCGTATTCATCGGCCTGCCAGCAGAAGCCAGAAATTCCCGAGCTGCCTTGCGCAGTTCGTAGGCACCCAAACCAAGATGATTGAGATTGATATCCAATACACCGGCCATCTGTTCGACAGTATGAATACCGTGTTGCTTGAGATGGTCGATCTGATTAGGGCTGCGAGCAACGCGCCCCCAATCAGCTAACGGAATACCACTAATTCCGACCTGCTTACCAGCAAGGAACTTTTCCCACTTTTCCCGAAAGCGAAGCTTATCACTCTCTCGTACAGGCTGGTCATGGATCGTATATGGATTGCCCGGCATCTGAATCTTGCAATAAATCTCTTTATCAGGATTATCGCGCAAATCACCCGTTTTTTCGCGCGGATAGAATTCAACATTCAGCACAGAATCGCCGCCATATTGATCGACAACAAATCCTTCTTGCGTCATGCCATGGGGCACTGGTCCGCTAATATCATCGGTTGGCTGCGCTACTGGAAAATAGTTAGACATCTCTTCCCCTTGTTACACCGGTAGCGGGGCGGCCCAATTGCCGCCCCACCCCGCCCTCACTAAGCCGCGAGACCATCATCCATGAACGGACGGGCAATCTCGAACTCAGCTAGGCCAGTCGACGGTGTATCGACCGCAGAGGCACCTTTGGCACCCTTGACGCGATCACCGGCGACAACAGCGTCGTCCACACTTCCAGCAGTAGCTGTAGCATAAACATTGGCATTGTCGAGGAATCCGGTGAGAGCCTTACCCACCGCTTTCCCACTGATTTGATACCAACCATACTGGCTGGCGACATTCGCCGACATAGCAACGGCAACTGGGCCAATCGCATCAGCCGCGAGAAGCGCCGTCGTACCGTCATCGGCATTGTAAGTTACCCACGATCCGACTGCCGTCGATGCGACACCCTTCAGGTAGATGAACTCACCACCGAAATACGTCGGGTCGGCCGCAGTAACGATCATGCCCAACGGATGTGCCTGAGTCGTCTCAGTATTAGCAATCGGCTGGCCGCCGGTGATAATACGATCAATGATAAAAGCCATTCTTTCCTCCCTTAAGCCTGCAAGTTGCCCTGAAGCTGGCTGTTAGACACAGTCAGCTGACCCTTGAAGAACACCGGCAACACGAAGGCATCCTGATTGATGCTGATCCGCTTCTCACCGCGTACAAAGTTGTAGTCGCGATGCGGGCGGAAGTGGATGTAATCCGTATTCAGCGCATACATCCGGTTGGCCAAGCAATTACCACCGATACCGCCATCAAGGACCACATCAGCACCAAAGTACTTGAATGCCGAGAAGCCAGCTTCGATCAGGTCTGACTTGCCTTCCATGATCTGCGTAGCAGCAACTGCGGTCTGCAAGAAACCGAAGTAGTTGCCATCAGCAACCAGCAGGTCGGGCTTATCCTTGCCGCGAGTCAGGCTGTTCATCAGCGAACGAACATACGCACCAATCGTGGCACTCGAAACAGCAGCACCACCATCAGTGACACCACGGTACCGAGTCGGACGCCAGAAGGTCCAGGTCGCCCGGTTGATACCGCCATACGTTCCGGTGGTCGGATCAGTCGGAACTGCCGCCTGCAGGCCGGTCAGCTGCTTGCCACCCGATCCAGTGCCGTCGGAGTGCAGACCAGCCGCCACCATGTTCTCCAGCGACATGAACGCGTTGTCGATACGGGCCGAGGCCAGATCGATCATACGCTCTTCACCGGAATTCTGAGCCATTTCCAGGCCGCTCATGGTGATTTGGACGCTGCCTTCCGCATACGGGAAGTAAGCAGAGGTCAGAATGTTGCTAGCGCTCGTGTCGAGGCTGTCATAGCCGCTGTACCATTGCGCAGTCACGTTATCAGCGTAATTCAGCTCTTGCAGAATCACGGTGCCGCCCGAAACCGGCTTGATGTTGCCGCGCTTGCGCAGAACATACAGAATCGCGTTGTTGTCAGACATATTGTCCGCAGCCTTCTTGGTGCGGCTTTCCACAGCGGCCGTAATAGCCTCGGTGTAGGTTGAGCTAGGAATTGCCATCTCGTACTCCCTTTAGGTGCGCCGTTCTTCAGGATGTTTCACGAAGAACTCGACCGCATCCCGCGTTGTTTTAAACTGACGAAGCCCACCATTGGACTGCGCCACTCCCGATCCACCGGGGGCAGACAGCGCTTTCGCCCTCTCTAACCTCTCCTGCTCGGTCTTCTTTCTGACTTCCTCTTCCCACGTACGTTGCTGAAGAGTACGTCTCTCTTCAGCAGCTTGAGGATCAGCCGCCACAGCCAAGTCATAGGCCGTAATCAAGGCTGTCCTCGCATCCTGACCTTGAGCCACTAGGCTAGTCGTCAAAGCCGCGATGTGTGATTGGAGGCGGTCAAAGTGCGGCCGAACTGGATTCCCTGCGGAATCTGTCTCGAACGCAACGGCACGGATTAGCTCATGCGATCTATCGTCTTGAATGCTGGCGACCCGTTGATCTGCCTGGCGTCTCATCTCATCGAGTTGCGCCTGCATTTCAGCTAGTCGGGCATTCGCCGAGGCTAATTCGGCACTACTGCCACGAACAGGCGAATTATTACTTGACTCTTGTTCTCCCGTCAAGTCCTGCAATGAAAGTCCAGTAGTTTGGAGTATTCGGCTAACGAGTCCGATCTTCTCATCTCGACTACCAGTATAAGCAACCCGTGCATCAGAGAGGACCGCCGCGATCACATCATTGGGTTTTGCGCCCAAAGCATCCATAAGCGATTTATGCGGCTCAATAACCTTTGCGATACTCTGTACTGCTGCCGCAGCCTGGTCCCGACTGGCCTGGGCACGGCGGACCTCCACGTCGCGATCATTTTCTCGCTTTGTCACCTGGGCTTGCAGGTCGCGAGGAAGCTTGCCCCATGCTTCTTGAAAGTCCTTGCCCCAGGACTTAGGCATTTCGTACGGCTCGGGTGGCTTCTCAGTGCCGGCAGCAGCGGGTGCCGCTTCTACGTCTTTCTCTACCTTGGGTTCAGTAACTTCCGGTTTTAGATTGTTGTCCTGACCACCATCAGCTTTAAAACGCCCACTTTCGTCGCGAGAGCGTTCCGCTTTCTTCTCCACCGGTACTTCATCGCGGCTCTTAATATCATTCAAAGCCTGCCGCATCGCGTCTTGTGTCGAAAGCGGCCTCTCCGGTGTTGCATCAACGGGATCTACCTCTGGGACAGGTGCAACGACTGCTACATCAGGAGTCGGATCAGCGTTTTCCATTTTTTCCCTTGCTTGTTAACTTGGTATGATTGAGCCGGTCTGATAGGTCTTCCTTGATATCTTTCAGCCGGCTTCTACCGCTTTCAGAACGTGTTTGTTTGAACCTATCTGTCATTTGCCTGGCTTCCGCCAAGGTGAAGTCCACTAGCCCATGCCGTCGCTGATGGTCCCGTTTCTGGGACCGACTTGAGATCACAGTGCCATCTTCCTGACTGACGTAGGGGGTAATGTCGCCGATGATCGTTGGGCCTTTGCCATGCAGCTTAGTATAAACTTCATGCCGCCGATCGACCGTTACAACTCCGCGAACTTCTTCGTAGATCATGCCGACGCCAGGATACCACCGTTGGTATACTTTCATGCGGCGTACCCTTCCGGCATAGCCATAGGTTGTTGCATTGGCATAGCCATCGGCTGTACCTGCGGCTGCATTGGAGGCTGAGCCTGCATTTGCTGCATCGCCATTGCCTTTTCAGACAAGCCATCAATTGCAGATTTGATTGAGCCTTCAAGTTGCCTGCCGACTCTAAAGCCACGTACCCCAAACAGCAGCATATCGCCCATTAATGGAATCAGCTCAGGCTGCTGCATAGCAACGGCACCAGCTTGCTGCATAAAGGTCATCATCGACGAGATGAACTCAGTGCGGCGTTGCTTATCTTCTTGCTCATCCGGCTCAAGCGTGCTGTCAGTCTCAATCGTCACCTTCATACGCCGAGCTTTATCTGACCGCAGCAGATTGAGTGCTGCCTGCAAGTTTGGATCATTAGGATCAACCCCTGAGAGCTGGACTAGCGTTGCATCGTCAAACATCTCGGCGATAATCTCACCGTAGATGCGCATGGCATCACGGATATGACCTTGGAATGCCTTCTGACGTCGGCGGATTCGCATCTGAGCCCACTGACCTTTGATGCGCTGCGCTGAAGCAGTTTCGCTTGCCTGAGTATCACCCCGAATAATGTCGGAGATACCGGTAATCTCATAAGCGATCCGTTTGACGTTCTCGATCACTTCAAACTGAGCACGTAAAGCTTCGATAAGCGGGCTAAGGTTGATGAGAGCGATGTTACCATCAATACCGTTTTGGCCCATGAACTGTTGCCAGTTGGAAACAGCGATGAAGTCAAGGTTGCTGCCTTCAGCGAAGAGGCGGCTTAGCTCATCAATCGCCCCGTTTCTGAGGCCGTTGAGCTTGAGTGCTGAGATCAGTCCGTCGATGCGGTTATACGCAACGTTGATCTGCTGTTGCTGGTCCCGATAGAAGCAGTAATCAGGCTGCGGGACCAGGCTCTTAGTCGTCCTGGCGCCATAGAAAGGTTTCGGGCAGGGGAAGAAGTCCTTTAGGTCAACCGGTGCTTCTGTAACGAGTAAAGGATCCGGATAATCGAAGCAAACCCAGTAGACTTTACCACTCGTCTTGCACCAAATTTCACGCAGGCAGCGGGTTGAGCTATCCATCTTGCTATCAATCGGCGCAGGCCGTTCTTCATCAGCTGCATCAATCTTGTCCGCCATATCAGGGAAGCGCTCTTTGAGCCTTGCCTTGGTGAGATGGTGCGCGCGGCTAACCCACTCAACCATATCCCAGCGCCGAACGGGCTGATGTGCGAAGTCCTCCCAACGCACATTAACTGGTTGGCACCTCTCGCTAACTTTGACCTCTTGCAGGATGGGCTCGCCGGTCATTGGATCAACAGCAGGCATACCTGTCATGGGGTCAATCACCGGCTGCCTAGCCGTTTTTACTTCATACTCAACCCACTGACTTCCGCGCCCAGTTAACAAGTTATCTAAGGCCGTAGATTCGTTTGCCTCATCAGCATCGTATTCAGCGATGTTGTTAGCCGCAGCCCGCTCAAGGATGGTCGCGGCCAAGGTTGTCACAGCATCGGATGCATCTTTATTGCGTGTATCGACCTCGATCTTTGGTGTAGCGCTGTACAACGCAGGCATAAGCGTCTGCACGTTAGAGTAAAGCAAGTTGATCTTGCGACGACCTGTCTTAGAGTTAGACAGGTACGTTTCCTCAGCTATCTCAGCTTCTGTTTTCCAATCGGAAAACATCTTGTTGTACAGTTCATGCTGGGCCTTCCACCACCCAACAGAGTAGAGATCACTCTCATCGCTCATGTCAGTATGTCCGCATAGATGTAGACATCGGCGGTGCAAGCAGCCGTGCTACCGGTTGAGAGACTAAGGTACAGAGTCGAAGACGTAACGACATTCGTCGTCGCGATTGCTGCCAGCGTAGCATCGACGATCTTGCCTGAACCGGACAGACCCAGCCAAGATTGAGCCGCAGCGATCAGAGCCGATCCACCCTTGCTCGCAGCGGTATACACGCCGCCAAGACAAGCAACCGAGGTTGCTCCAGACACTTGATTGGCGACAACACGTCGGATCACGTATTTGGCTGGGACAGGCACTAGCCAAGTAAAAGCTTGATCATCTGTTGACTGAAAATCAGCGGCAGTCGCCTTAGCAACTGCTAAAGAATCCGGAAGGATTCCGGAAGCACGTAAGGCCATGCGTCAGTCCCCCATGCCAGCTGTGATATTGAGAGTTGAGCCAGTAGTCGCAGCAATCGCAGCTACATGCGTATGTGCGCTTGATCTTGAGATTGTGAAGGTTTCCACAGTATTGGGAAGCATCGCCATATCTGAAGTCGTCGCAGTTACAGCGCTTGTCCCGAACTTAATATAGACTAGCTGTAGGCCATTATTGACGATGCGAACGGAAAGGCCACCAAGGGGAAGTGCAACATTACCAGTGGTGCCAGTGACAGTAAGAGAAGCACTCGCACCAGGTCCAAACGGAGTGATAACGGTCATGAGGGGAACTCCTTATCTCTTTATCCCCTCTGCCTTCTAGCCTTGTCTAAATCTTCGATTGCATCAGCATAAGTATAGCTGTTCTTCTTTTTACTGCTATCCGTACTATTAATTGTATTTAGTAGCAGGTCAAGTCCTCTACCTACTAAAGACAAGACATCGACTTGATCATCAGTCCCAGAGGGCTCGCCATTAAAGGCAAGAAGCTCGTATTCTAGTTTGTCCACCCAAGACAAACGGCCGGCTGGGAACTTGATCATCCTTTGCGACATGCGAGCGCGAATAGAAGCTGATTTTCGAATCTTTGACCCAGAAGCCGGCAGGTCATGAAGTTGATAATAGTAATTCTGCTCTTGCATCATCTTGCGAAGAAATGGGCCAACACTTCGACTAATGTTCTCAGCCTCGATTAGCCAATCGCGAATACGCCACTTTTCAGCCATGACGTGCTGAACCATGGCCCAACGTGCTGAGTCTGCTGCGTTTTCTCGCCACCAGTCTAGGACGTAGATACTTCCGTCCTTGGTATGCCCGAAGATACCATGCACAGTGTAGTCATGACGGCCGGTCGCGTAGTCGCTGGCGCCAAAGACCCACAGAGTTTTTGGATCGAGATCAGCCGAATCGTAGTAGGCAAACATGTCGCGAGTGAATATTCCGCCAGAGTCAGCAGCCTCGAAGCTGCATTCCATTTCTTGCGCAAACTGCCCTGGGGTCATGTCTCGTCGCGCACTCTCGACTTCAGCAGCATCAAGCCAGCCCTTCTCGACCGCTTCCGAGGACTTCAGCATGAGCCGTCCATACTCATGATCCGTTGCGGCACGGTCCCACTGCCGTTTGAACCAGTTATCACCCTTTGGCGTGCCAATCCAAGTTGCACTTGCCTTCTTTTGGGCTAGCGCAGGCCGGATTACTAACGGCCAAACGTCTTCGCGGAAGTCAGCTGGCTCGTCCATGCTGATGTGATTAAGGTGCAAACCGCGCAACGCATCGTAGTTCTCAGCCCCGAGCATCATGTAATGAGAGCCGCTTGAGAACGATGCAGTCATCGTTGTTTGATTGAGCTTTACCCCAGGAATCGCCGCTGTGTACTTCTGGACGTACGGCCACGCGACGCGACGAACTTGGGATGCTTCTGGCGCCAGGAAAACCAAAAGCTGATTGGGCTTGGTTGCACAGTGCCTAATATCATCATTCACAACAGCGATCGTCTTGCCGGCGCCACGATGGGCGACCATGACGAAAAATCGTTCATCTCGATTGTGGTATGGCCAGAATGCCGGCCGAGGCCAATAGCCGGTTGGTATGACTCTAGGGCTGTTCATCGACCTTAGGAGGCTGCCATGTTATGGAAACTGGACCGCCATTAGGGCCACTAATCTCGTTTTGAACTCTTTCTCTATACTTCTCCGGCTTTCCGCCTTTAAGCAAAAACACCATCAAGGTGTCGCTATATCGAGTAATTGTATCGACACAGTGACCGTTGAAGAACACTTTTTCATCAAATCCACTGAACGCGCGACGAACAGCCTCGTCTTCTAAGCCCTCAAGGCCAAGCTGTTTAGCACGCTCCCAAGCTACGGCGAATTCTGGATCTTTTTCTCGCCAATCGTATATAGCATTACGTGAAACTTTCACGGTTTCACAAGCCTTTGTGACGTTTCCACCACTCGCTGACATGGCTGTCAGAAAGGCCATTCTCGTCTCAGGCGTAATTTCTTGCGACATGCCTTATTCTTAACACTTTATTTTCAATAATCAATGGAAAATGCGACATTGTCATAGTTATAAACGGAAAATTAACACTTTTTGGCTTATCATAAGTAATACCAAGGGTGCGATGCGCCCGCTCTAGAGGAGAAGATCATGGCTAATATTGTAGATTTACTTGGCGATGAGCTAAGACTAAAGCTTCACCAAGGAACATATTGCCTACATACGCATGATAATGAAGCACTGACTGTGCATGTATTGCTTGGTACGAAGTATTACCAGGCGACTATATCCAGGAGCACATCGTGTATACTTAGGACGGCTGAATTTGCCGAGGAGCTTTATTGGCACGTTGGGTACATGTCTTGCCCAAGCGATGAGATCACCTCGATGGACAAAGAGACGGCAGTTGCCAGGGGCAGGGACTTTTTGAAGCGCGTGAAAAGTGTTGAGGTATTTACTGGTTTGATAGCAAACCATTGAATTAAAACAAGAATCATGTCGGGTCGATTTTCTGTTGTGATAAAAAAGATGAGATATTTGCGAGACCGGCGTCCCAGCGTCCCAATCCCTAGGGCGTGGGACAGTGGTACACCCTCCGTCTGCTAGGTATTGACAAGTAGGGCTTATCGCCCTATATTGAGATTATCAACAGGGCACAGAGTGCCCGCCTAACGAAGGAGAAGATTATGGTCAAGACAAGCAACGGCAGCTTAGAATGATGATTGACTGGACTGACCCAAGTGTGACGGTACGGAAAGTGCGGCATGAGTTAGGACTTTCGGCGAGTGCGTTCGCGGAAAAGCTAAGGCTGGGGGTTTGGGGTGCCCGTACGGTACGTCGGTGGGAGGCTGGGGATCTAACTCCAAGCGGCACAACGCAACTTGCGATTGAGTATCTGCTTCGGGCAGAGCGTGAGCCGGAGGGTTGGTATAAGGCATATAAGTAACGTAAGCGAGCCTGATTTTTGGGAACAAGTGTCCTGAAGGTTACTGACAAAACTGACAGAAGTGGCTTTTGTCACTTTTGTCACCGCCAGCTCGAAGATGCCGCCAGAAAGTATCCCAATAACATTTTTGGGATACTTAAGCGTTGACCGGGGCGCGAATCCCCTCTAGGTGTGGATTTAAATAAAACACAACTGGAGGTGAGCCATGCGGACGATACGGCTGACGCGGTCGGAGGCTGTTGCGATGGTGGGGGAGGCGGCGGTCGCCAAGGTTGAGGGGCGAGCGCATCATCCGAGTAATCGCATAGGTTACTATAGGTACTGTCATACCGTAGAGGAAGGCGTCAGTCTGCCTAAGCGGTGGAGCGTCGGGGTGAACTGCCGGGATCAAAATGGGAAGCTTGTCGTACTGTTAGCTAGTTGCCTTACGTTAGGAAGTGACGATTGGGAAGTCACAGATTTTGAAGTCGTCGGGTGATACCATCTCAAATTAGTTTAGAAGGCCGTACAGTGGCGAGAGACGTTTCAAGCTACCTACCTAGCCAAGGCACCGTCTACAACTATCCCACGGCCTTCTATGACGATTTAAAGGCATATTGCTAATGCAGTTTGGCCAGTTCATCCGCGACAGCCGGGAAAACCTGAAAATCACCTTGCGGCAGCTGGCAAGGGATGTTGGCATGTCCCCAGCTTACCTCAGCCAGATCGAACGGGGAAGGTTTGCCCCGCCGTCAGAAGAAAAAATCCTGCTACTGGCAAAACGCCTCAAGCTGAACTCGGACGAGCTTATGGCGCTGGCGGACAAGATTCCCAGCGACCTGAAATCCATCTTCATCGCCCAGCCCAAGCCGGTTGCCGACTTTTTGCGGACAGCGCAAGGGCTTTCGGAGAGCGCTTGGGAAGAACTGCGGAAGCAGGCTGCTACCTGCGCAGGATAGAGCATCGGGTTAAGACTGTCAGGGTGAACCGAATTCCCTCCGTGTTCACCCCTCTGCCAGCCGCCTGCAGAATCCTTGATAGTTGGTTGTCTCAACAGTTGGTCCTTAAGAAGGATTTGGGGCGGGGGAGACTAGGATTACCTTGCGTCATACTCCTAATTTCTAATTGGGGCGAATTCGCCCTAATTGGAATCGTGGCTAGCGTTTCATGGGGTGGCCACGATGGGCGGGTGGATACCCTGTTTCCGAATACCCTATACTTTCTACTTTCCTATTTTTTGTATGCAGTCATTACATACTTCCGACCCCTATTATTATAATATATACTTCTTTTATATAAAAGAAAAAAAAGAGAAAGGACGCGCGCGTTAATTCTTGATATCATTGGAAAAATCCGGGCGGCCTGACTCTGTCCCCCCCTGCTTTTTGTCCCGGGACTTTTGCTTTTTTGGCGGTTGCAAAGGGATAGTCGAGAAATGGCGTATGCAAGTCCTGCTTTATAGCCTTTTTACAAAGGCCAATATTAACACTTTAGATAACGTGGCGTAACCTATATAACATAGCACGGCCATATATGTACGGACAACAAACTGTTGTTTGTCTGAACATAAAAAGCACAGCCAATTTGTCTATTTCTCCGTTGACAAGACAAGCGATGCCTTGTTATGCGTATGCCTCGTTAACTGAAGAAGAGGCTAAAATGAAGAGAGAATACACCAGGCACCTAACGGTACGCGTGAATGCAGAGATGGACGCGTGGCTCGACAAGCACGTAGAACGCACCGGTCTGAAGTTCCCAGATCTAATCCGAGAAGCACTTAAGATTGGCATTCCGCAGTTAGAAGACAGATTGCCGATATAAAAACCAGGGCGTATCACACCAGAGACGGGGCCTGGATTACCTGGCTCCGTCCAAAGAATCCATAGTATCCGCCGTTTATTTCTCGGCTCGCCGGACACCGGAGTAGTGCAGAATGCAGGATATAATCGCTCAATTCATTGAGGCGATGCGGGCAGCAGGTTCAGGTCCCGCCGATATTTCGGAAATTCAAGCAGACGACAAGCGAAGGCGATATAGGCTAGATAGCGACAAACGAAACCAGCGGACAGGTAGCTACCAGCTCAGAATCGACGATGACTTTGGCTTTGGCTGGTTTAGGAACTTCCGAATCGGCGAATCCGTAAATTGGCACAGCAAGTCAGACAGGACGTATACGGCAGAAGAGCGTGCCGCGTGGAAGTATAAGGCTGAACGTGACAGGGCTGCCTTAGAAGCCGAGCGTGACCGCGAAGCCGATAATGCCGCCGAGAAAGCAGTTCGGCTTTGGGATAAGGCGAACACGATCGTCAACGGTCACACCTACCTCGCACGCAAAGGCATACTGGCATACGTGGGGCCTGCCAGGTTACGCAGTAATCTGTTGGTTATCCCGGCATATAATGCGCGGAATACCCTGCGCACGCTTCAGTTTATCGCTTCCGACGGGGAGAAACGATTCCTAACCGGAGGTGAGAAATCCGGGTGCTTCTGCCCCATTGCCGCTAAAACAGATGACCGATCGAAAATCGTCATATGCGAAGGTTACGCTACGGGAATAAGCATTCGCTTGGCGACCATGATGCCCGTTATCGTGGCGTTCGATGCCGGCAACCTCACCCCAGTCGCCGAAATATTCCGCAAGCGCTACCCAGACAGCGAAATCATCATCGCCGCCGATAATGATGCTTTTACAGTAGGACACAGATTCAAACCTGCTGATATAGATATAAGCAGCTTAAGCGGCACATCAGAGTTTTGGGCTGCATGCACCCGTGATGGTCACTTAATTAATACGGGAATCGAGAAAGGCAAGGCAGCCGCTGAAAAAGTAGGAGGGCGCTGCGTTTGGCCTGAATTCAGTGACGTTACGGCAAGGCCGACAGACTTCAACGACCTACACACGCTAGACGGCCTCGACGCCGTGAAAGAGCAAATAACGGCAGAACGCCCGGTAATCGAGGAGAGAGAAGAAGAAGAAGAACCAGAAGAGCCGCCAGCCTGGGTTACAGACTTCATTCCATATAATGAAGACTTCATTAATCAAACCTCACTATATAGTCCGCAAAAGATGAGTACAACAGAAGATACAGATAAACCATGGCAAGATAAATTATCTAGGAAGAAAGACGGTTCTATTTGCGGAAGAAGTGTAGACAACCTGATTGTCTACTTAAATAATGACGAAGTATTAAGTGAGATTTTCTGCTACGATGAATTCTCCAAAATGAAGTATGTTTATAGGTGCCCACCATGGGAGAGACCCAACAGGTTTCGTCCTAGACCAGTCGGCGATACCGACGTTACCTATCTAACAGCCTATATTGAGAGACTCGGATTTAATCTCGGATTTCAGTCCGTGCAGAGGGCTTTAGATGCTGTCATTAAGAACAATCCTTGCAATCCTGCGCAAGAATATTTCAAGGGTTTGAAATGGGATGGCGTGAAACGCCTTGATACATGGTTACACAAGTACTGCGGCGCGACCCTAGAACCCGAATCCTATGTCTCTGTCATCGGCAGAAAATGGCTTTGCGCTATCGTCGCCCGCGTCTTCGAACCTGGCACGAAATTCGACTATATGTTGGTGCTAGAAGGCGCACAAGGAATCGGCAAGTCATCAATGCTGAAAGAGTTAGCGACGGTTCACGGCAAAGCTTATTTCGACGATACGATAAAAATTCGCGACCTGGGCAGCAAAGAGATTGTTCCGAAGCTCCAAGGCGTGCTCATTATCGAAATCGCTGAGCTTGCCGGTATCCGCAATAAGGACGTCGATGAGTTAAAATCTGCTATCACTACAACGACTGACCGGTTAATCCTGAAATACCAGAATGAACCAACGGAATTCCCTCGACAGTTTGTCCTTGCTGGTACCATTAATCCAACCGATGGTTATCTGACAGATTCAACCGGAAACCGCAGATTTTGGCCAATTGAAGTCTCAACGATAGATATGAAAGGTATTCGCCGAGACAAAGAACAGATCTTTGCGGAAGCGGTGGAAGCCGTAAAGAACGGCGAGGATCTAACTCTACCACAAGAGTTGTATATACAGGCTGCAGCTGTGACAGACGATCGTTTGTCCGAGCACCCATGGCTGGACGAAGTGTCGGCCCATGTTAATGGACTAACAACAGTACCTGTGAGAGACCTATGGGAGAAGCTAGGTATATCTGATAGGACGAAGAGGACTCACTCAGCTTCTATTGAGATATTCAAAATAATGACAAGACTAGGATATAAGAAGAATAGAAGAAGGTCAGGTAACGGAGTAAGGGAATATTATTGGATAAGAACTGATAACTCTATACCAACAGAATCAGATGAGGAAATAGAGTTTGATTGAACTCTATTCGGACCAGATAGCATTGCTCGATAAGACACGGCAGGCGATGAGTCGTCACCGAGCTGTCTTAATGCAGGCGGCGACTGGGTTTGGGAAGACAGTTTGCACCGCCTCTATGTTCGCAACGGCGATTGGTAAGGAGAGACGGTGCCTTTTTATCGTCCCCCGCCGGGAAATCCTCCGGCAGGCATCGAATACCCTGCATGACTTCTCGATTCCTCACAGCTTCATAGCAGCTGGATATGAGTATGACCCCAACAGCTATATGCATGTTGCTACGGTTGAGACACTGACCAGGAGGCTCGATAAGGCCCCAGACAAAGACCTGGTAGTCATCGACGAGACGCACCACGGCAGCGCCGGATTAGACCGTATCGTGAAACGGTACAAAAGCTCTGGAAGTTACCTTATCGGGCTTTCGGCAACGCCAACCCGTCTCGATGGCCGTGGCCTTGGCTGCTGGTATGATGAGATGGCTTGCGGTGAGTCCGTTAGCTGGTTGATCCAGAATGGCCGACTATCTCAATATCGCCTCTTTGCCCCTGACCGGCCGGACCTATCAGGCATAGCGACCGTTGCCGGTGACTACGCCAGGGGGCAGTTGGCGGATCGGCTGGAACATGACACATATCTAGTAGGACATGCTGTAGATACATACTATAGGCACGCTATTGGCCGCCTCAACGTCACCTTCTGCGCCAGCCGAAAACACAGTGCGATCACGAATCAGAAGTTTCGTGATGCTGGTATCCCTTCAGCCTGCGTTGATGGCGAGACTCCAGACGACGAACGGTCACGCATCTTTAAGGCATTCGCCAAGCGGGAACTGTTGAATGTCTGCAACGTTGATCTTCTCACCTTTGGATTCGACCTCTCCAGCGCCGCCGGTATGGACGTAACCGTTGAGAGTATGAGCGATTTGCGTCCGACGAAATCCTTAGCGCTCCAAATGCAGAAGTATGGGCGAGTGCTCAGGAAGAAGGACTTCCCAGCCTTGATATTCGATCACAGCAATAACGCTGAGCAACACGGCCTGCCGGATGATGACCGGGACTGGTCACTTGCCGATCAGGTTAGAGAGAAGCGGGATAGCACCGAGAAACCAATTTCCATCAGGCAGTGTCCGAAGTGCGACCGCTGCCATAGACCGGCTCCAGCCTGCCCTGAATGCGGACACGTTTATGTGATCACGAGCCGCGAGATCAAAGAGGTAGAAGGTGAGCTTAAGGAGGTGAGCGCTGAGGAGATGAAACGGCGGACAGAAGAGCGGAAGGCCGAGAACCGCAGTGCCAAGACGCTTGATGACCTGATTCAGCTCGGGTATCGCCGGGGCTATAAAAGTCCTGAAGCTTGGGCAGCAAAGATGTACAGTTTACGCGGGTTGAATCCCAGGTTTGCCAAGCGGAGTAAGGGGACGTGATGGGATATGCAGCGAATCAGATCATTTTCGCTGTTTCTCCTGCTGATGAAGGCTCGATTGCAGCAGCTAAGACATGGATTAAAGACCGTCACTTAACTCCACAGCAAGTCAGTATTCGTAAGTCTGAACACTTCGTCTATATTATAGCTAAAGAAAAGATAGAGTAGTGGGAAGTAAAGAGACAGATATAACGCATAAGATCATGTTGGCTTCACATGACTATGGTGCTGTCTTCTGGAAGAACGTGCGAGGGAAGTTCCGACCGATCACAGGAGATCAGAACCGCGTAATCTCAGCTGGCCTGCTCACCCCAGGCGCAAGCGACTTGATTGGAATCAAGAGAGTTACGATCACACCTGAAATGGTGGGGCAGACTATTGCTGTCTTTGCAGCGGTAGAGGTTAAGACTGCGGTTGGAGACGTTAAGCCAGAACAAGAAAACTTCATAGAAAAGGTCAAGAAGTACGGCGGCTTAGCAGGCGTCGCCCGCAGCCCAGATGATCTAGCCAAGATTCTACGTTACACCTCTTGACAGTGCGTTACATATATACTATCTTAACGCTAACGAAAGGGGCAGAGTCATGACATACACACGCGAAGAACGGATCATCACAAGCGAGCAAGATTGGCTTAAGTGG
>JACCDR012571673.1_pt1 | contig 19258 bp, 16 predicted proteins | sample 7446431 | NCBI WGS metagenome assembly JACCDR01 (sample SAMN15323443, study PRJNA562643) | freshwater metagenome | isolation source: river surface water | place: USA:Blue River Watershed | collected 2017-08-17 | reverse complement strand
CGCCCCGGATGATGTTGTTCCGGCCTACCGTGCGCACCCGCCCATCCGTGTGGAGGATTGTGTGCCCTTGGCGAACGTCATTTACGTGGCATTCACGCATGTACCAGAAGTTTCCGTCGATCTCGACGAACTCGCCGGGTTGGTTCTCGTGGTAGCTGCTCATTCCGCATTCTCCTCTGCGTTGTCCAGGATGCACAGTGCGAGGTCGGCGAACTCGTTGAGTTCTTTCCTGTTCATCCAACGGACGAACTCGGCGATAAGCGCGTCCTTGTCGAGGACACCCTCGGCCACGAGTCCGAGGATGTATTCCCGGATGTCTTCTCTGTACTTGCCTGTGGTGTTCATGGTGTCGTCCTTTGCAGTCAGTGGTTAGGAATGTATTTGAAAACGAACAGATGTGCAATCTGGGATTAACCCTTAGCTTGCTTCATCTTGCGTTGACGATCGAACTCAACAGCCCACCCCTTTTGCGCGGCAGAGGGAGTAGTACCCAAAACACTAATACCGTGACCGGAGCATCTCCAAGTCCTACCGTACACAGAACCAACAGATTCAACGGTGAACTTGGGAAGATTGCGGGTATGCATGACGTTTCCTAGTGATGTACATCGGTGAGAAGCACTTACAGGGAATCTGTAAGGCCTGCCGATGGAATTCATCATGCCTAGTTATTCGTCAGATGAGTCCTACGATGAAGGTGCGTTTCGTGCGCTATTTCCTACTTTGCTTGGCTTCTTGTCCTACGTGTCCACCCCTAGCATCACCTGAAGTGCATCTAGATGCTTCTTCACTAAGAAGCTCTTCTAGTACACAGCTTCTATAGAAGTACTTCTATGTCTCTTCTTCTATAGATGTACTTCTTGTTCTTCTTCTTTCTCCCCCTCTATCACTATCGGTCCAGAGAGTGTTGACAGAGAGAAGAGACAGGTAGAAGGATGAAAAGGAAAAGAGACAGATGCCCCCGCGCAGACAACGTCTCCCCAAACGACCTCTGTGAAGTCGAAGACAAGCATGTGCTGTGAAGGCTATCGTCCCTCTTCCATCGATAGGGAGAGCCTATGCTTCCCCTCTGTAGCCCCTATGTGCCGGATAGCCCCTAGCCCATGGATGCCCAGGAAGGCCCCTAGAAGGCCCGTAGAGCGTTTTTATGGGGTCCAAGCCACCCTCGCCTTGCCTCACCCCTGATCGCGTCTCCTAGGGGCCTCTACGGCCCTGCAATCCACGGATGCAAAGTCCCTACAGCGTGAGATCCGCACTTGACGGATGGACAGGTGTGTGCTAGCCGGATGCTCCGGCCGAGCGCCTTTGGCGTAGCCAGCCCAGAGCCTGCAAGCGAGCAGGATGGGCTGGAAGCGTTTAAAGGCCCGTAGAGCGCTTCACAGCGTCTCAGGCTACCCTGGCCTTAGTCAGGCCCTAACAGCGCCTCCTGAGCCCTTCTGATGCCCTTGGCGGGCATGTCCTGCGTGTGGTTCGTGCTCAGGTGCGACATCGGGCGGGATGACGTACGTGGTACGGGTGCGTGACGGCAGGGGGCCTATGGGGGAGGTTGGAGGGGGCGAAGTGGGAGGTGTCCCCTCGCAAATTTCCACCACTTTTTAGGCCGGGGTGTTCTTCACCATGACGTACCGGGTGATCCCGTCGTAGGTTTCCACGGGGATGTACCCGATATCCGAACCAGCCGTTGGCGGGGTGTAGTTCCCGAAGCGGATTTTCCCTTCACCTTTACCCGCGAGGACCACAGAGATATTCTCAGCGACCCCATCAGCGCGGATTAGAGGATGCCCGAACTTCCCGTTGACGGTTCCCCCGACGACGGAAAGATATTCCGTTGCGGGTTTACCGTTCGAGGGTACGGATACACCGAGGTTGGGGTTATCTTGCCCACCCTGGAGGTATATAGTCTTAGCGGATTCAGTGGCGGCTAGGAGTATCTGACCATTTACTTCGATCAGGTTCCGGCCGTCGTTCATTGCGAGACGATTACCAACGGCGCCGTTTAAGTTAATAGGCCCATTCTTATTATCCGCGAGTTCCCCGTTGGTTAAACTGCTCTTCACGAGGGTTCCATCGGACCACATCCCCCACACTTGCGTGCGGTCCACGGTGCTCCGGGTGTCGTAGGCTTTGTTGCCTACCCCGGTGATCCGGGTGCACCCCTTCCAGAAGGCGAACCCAGCGGAATCAGCACCTCCAAGCGCCCCGTTGTTGCACGCGGTGTTCCCGATGAACGGGAAGTTCCGCAAGAACTCCATGTAGAATCCGTCCTTCCCGGAGCGGGTGGCCGTGTTCCCCATGAAGGTTCCCCCGGTGTTGTTGTACAGGTAGAACCCGTACCCCCCGCAGTCCAGCACGGTGTTCCCGATGACGTTCTGGTTGGAGCCGCTTTGGATTTTGATGCCCTCTCGGGTGCACAGCTTCACCTTGTTCGCGGTGATCTCCCCGCCGTCCAGCTTCGATACGGACATCCCGTACAGGCACCCAGTGATCTCGTTGGAGATGATCTTCTGCCCGTCTGCCTCGGCGGATGTGATCCCGATGCCAGCCCCGGAGAGCTTGTTCCCTTGGAAGATCACCCCGTTGGACTTGTACGCGCTCATGCACGCCTTGTCCCCGATGGCGGCCTCGTTGTTGCAAACGTTACCCATGAGGAGGCAATCGTGAGAGCCCTCGTCGCACCGGATGCCCGTGCTGGGCGTCTGGCCCGTCACGTTGTAGATGATCCGGGCGTGTGTCTTGTCCCCGCCACCGATGCAGGTAGCACCGGTGTGGTGGACGTAGTTCCGCTCCACGAGCATCGCGTACGTCCCGAAGCCCTTGAGGTGGCAGTTGTCGAAGAGGGGGCCCGCGCCTGCGAGAATCCCCCCGTACACGGTGTCCGTGACTTCCAGGCCCACGCATTCCGCGTTCCGCATCTTCTCCAGGAGGCCGTTGAAGTACACCCCTTCGCGCCATGCGAAGTCCAAGTCGCCTTCCCAGGCGTTGATGTACCCCGTCTGGGTCTCTTCGTTCCACTTGAGGTGCGTGACCTCGACGATGTACCCCTTGTCGATGTCCTCTTGGGCGTTGGTGTAGCTGGGCTCCTTGCCGTTGCCGGCTGCCTGCACCACGAACACCCGGTCATCCGGCATCCCCGTGCTGCTCGTCAAGTCCTTGGCGTAGGAGATGATCGCGTTCGTGCGGTAGAGCCTCTCGGGCACGCCGTTCGAATCCTTGGCCCCCAGCTGCGCCTTCGTGCAGTAGGGTGGCTTACCCCCACCCCGAGACTTGTTCCCCTCCACACGCCCGTTTAAGGCGTGTATGCGGTGCCCGTGGCCGTAGGTGGCTTCGATGACGTTGGACCTGCGAGCCTGATCTGTCTTCAGCCAGTCATGCTGGGGCTTGCGGATCGTGGCGTTTACGACGAGAATGCGTACGTTGGACTTCGTGCCGTTCGTGCCGGACATCTTGACGTCCGTCATGTAGTACGTCCCGTCCGAAATGACGAGCGTACCCCCAGTGTCTGGGAGGCTGTCTATCGCTGCTTGGGCGATCGTGCTAACATCCACCGGGAGGAACCGTTCGCACTTCCACTTGGGGTCCGAAAGCCACACCTCGCTGGACAATCGGTTCCGCACGGTGGGCATCTCAGCGGGCTCTACGTACTCCCCGTCGCCGCCCCGTTGGGCGGGCAGGAGGTCCACAGTGGCCCCGTTCGCGCGGTGGAGGGAACCATCCGGGAGGCGGTAGATGCGCCCCGGTAGGAGCAAGTCCGGGCGGTACCCCGTGTTTGCTGCCTCTAAGTCCCCGAAGCTGATGTCTTGCGGAGCAAGCGCAGGGAGTTGCACGAACTCCCCGGTCTCCGTGTTGTAGAATCGTGAATCCCAAGACATGGCATCACACGAGTTCGTCCACCATCACACGCAGGGTGTACGCCGTGGACGCTGCACGAGCGAGCACCCGGACGTAATACGTTCCCGCCGGCAGGGTCCGAGGAACGAGGGCCATGTTAGGCGGGAACGCGTTCGCGTTGGACCCAATCGTGGCGATGTCCACCTGCGTGGCGCCGGTGAGCGTGCCCCCGGTGGCGTAAGCCGCCGTGGCCGCGTAGGCGCCGACACGCAGGGAGGTGTGCACGGGCGAAACCGCCGTGAGGGCCGTGAACGTGCCCCCTGGTGTTCCGCCGTCCTCGAAGGAGACGTTGATGCTACCCCCGCTCACGCTGGGCGCTACGGAGATGGTCCCAGGAGCCGTGAGGGTCACGCGGTACACTACGGAGGCAGACTGCGCAAGGCCCGTCTGGTAGTCCGCGACGTACGTTTGGTACCCGCGATCGCGGCCAGGGGATGCTTGCTCGACGCGGACAGCGCCGGCCGTGTCGTACGGGCCGGAGGCGGTGCGCACGGGGAGCGTGCGAGAGAGGGAGGTAGCCATTGGGTGTCGTCCTATGGTGGTTTTAGTTCTGCCCGGCCCACTCGCGTAGGGCGGACTTGTCGTCGTTGCACAGCCGGAGGGCTCGGCGGTAGGCCAAGAGACTCCGAACGAGGGCACCGTTCGTGGTAACGTCGATGTCGGGGTCTGTGCAGGGGGCTAGGAGGGCGGCAGGGGGCTGCCGGACCTCTATGGTGGAGCACCCTGCTGCCAGGGTGACAATGAGCGGCAGGAGCCTATTTAAGCGCACGCTGGACCTCTTCGGGTACGGGCGTGTCCGCCCAGGATTGATTATTCGCCACGGCGGACGCCACGGCCTCAGCCGCTTTGGCGGCCTGGGCTTGGGTCTTCTGGCGGGCCTTCGTGTGGTTCGCCAGAACCTTGACGGACAGCTTCGCCTCGGCGTGGAGGCGGGTGACCTCCTTCTCAGCCGTGACGGCACGGGCACGCCAGAGACTCGCACATACGATGGCCCCCAGGAGGAGCGCGATGTAAGCGAGGCAGGCGAGGCCCGTGCGGAGTGAGGTGTTCATCATGTGAGTCCATCTCCTCGGATGTAGCAAACGGTGGGGCTGTCGAACCAGATGGTGCACATACCGCGGACGCCGAGGGTTCGGCTCCCGGAGACGTTCATCCCACACCACCACATCGTCAGGCCAGAGCCCTGCCCGATGTTCACCACGCCCGTGGCGGCGTTGTTGACGATGGTGATCTCGTCCCCGGCGGCCATGGTGCTCGCGGGTATGGTGACGGTGGTGCCACTGGTTGCGTGTGTCTTACCGCTGCTCGCAGCGTTTACGGTGGTGGAGGTCAGACGGGGCTTCCCCCGGTACCCCATCTTGATCCCGCCTACGGTAGATGCGTCCATGACCGCCATGCCCGTGGCGGTAGCCGTGAACACGTTGGCCACCCCACCCACCCGACCACGCAAGGTATCCGTGGAGTGGTCGTACTGGAGGGTACACCTGTCGTTGGCCACAGTGGAGCCGAATACGAAGTACCCCGTACCGGTGGCGGTGGAGAGTATGGATATCCCTGCAGCCGTGTCCGCGTCGATTACGAAGTCGTCCACAGCCGCGTTCACGGTAGCGCCGCTACCGGCCCCCACCTTGATCCCCATGGTCCCCTGGCCTGTGGGGCTGTTCCGGAAGGTGGTCCCCACGAGGGCACCTGTGAGAGTGCCTCCGGTGAGGGGGAGCTTCGTGGCGTCCGCTACGGTGATGTCTGCGGTCCCGTTGAAGGAGACCCCGTTGATCGACCGAGCGGTCTGGAGGGCAGTGGCCGTAGAGGCGTTCCCTACGAGGGCAGCGTAGATGGTCCCGGCGTCAAAGTTCCCAGATGCATCCCTGGCTACAAGGTAGTTCGCGAACGAACCCGAGGACGCGTTCAACGCCAGCAGCCGGGGGGCAGTCCCGTCGTAGGCACTGGCCCCGCCGCTGTACGCCATGTAGGGGCCGACGTTGAGCGCGCCGTGTGGGAAGATTATGTCGGCGGTGCCGTCGAACAGCACCCCGTCGATCGACCGAGCCGTAGCGAGTTTGGTTGCCGTAGAGGCGTTGCCTGAGAGACTTGCAGTGATGATCCGGGCAGTGAAATCCCCGAGACTATCCCGCGCCACCACATAATTAGAGAGGCTGAAAGGTGATGCCAGGACGTCCCATGTGCGGGCGGTAGTGCCGTCGTACGCGGAGCCCGACAGGTACGACCCCGCAGTCAGGGCGGCGGCCGAGGATGACGGGATCGTGATGTTCGCAGTCCCGTCGAACGCCACTCCGTTGATAGTTCTCGGAGTGGCGAGCTGGGTAGCTGTGGCCGCGTTACCGGAAACGCTGATGGCGTAGGTGCCGGTGAGGCGTGCTGCTGCTACGGTCCCCGTAAGGGAGCCCGCGCTGACAGCCGTCACGGGAATCGTGATGTTCGTGGAGCCGTTGAACGAGGTCGCCGTACCCGTGACCCCGCCCGAGAGGGCAATGGTCCTGGCGGTCTGGAGGGTGCTCGCCGTGGTGGCATTGCCCGACAGGGCGGCGGTAACAGTACCTGCGGAGAAGTTCCCGCTGGCGTCCCGTGCTACGACCTTGCTCGGCGTGTTCGCGGTGTCCGCGTCCACTGCAAAGGTCTTGGAGGTAGTCCCATCGAACGTCCCGCCCGTGAGGTAGGAGCCTGCGGTGACGGTACCCGCCAAGGTGGCCGGGATGGAGATGTTGGCGGTGCCATCGAAGGCTACGCCGTTGATGGTGCGAGGGGTGACGAGCTTCGCCGCTGTCGCGGCGTTACCGGTCACGTCGATGGCGTAGGAGCCCGACAAGCGCCCGGCGGCCACCGTGCCCGTAAGGTACGAGGCGTCCAGTGCCGTGACGCTCAGGGCGACCGGGGCTGTGCCATCGAAGGCAACCGGAGCGGCGGTGGCGCCCCCGGTGACGCTGAAAGATCGAGGTGTCTGGAGAGCGGCCACGGTGCCGGCGGCGCCAGTGATGCTTATGCCGTACGTGCCGGACAGGCGCGCTGGGTCCACGGTGCCCGTGAGGGCTGTGGCGTCCACCGCAGTGACGGGGATGATTATTCCCGCCGTGCCGTCGAAGGCTGTAGCCGTCCCGGTGACGCCCCCGGAGAGGGCTATCGTGCGGGCTGTTTGTAGGGCCGTGGCCGTGCTGGCGTTCCCGGTGAGAGGGCCGGTGAAGCTGGCGGCGGTGGCACCGCCTGTGACCGTCAGAGCAGCCATGGGACGTGCCCCGGTGGCCAGGACGTATTGCGTGTGGTCGTCGTCCCCGAGGCCCATGAGGGCTCCGTGGTCAGACGTGCCCCCACCACCGGACCCGCCAGCGGCGGTGATGGTGAGCGTGTTCGCCACGTCGTTGTAAACCAGGGAGACGTTCGCGCCGGCAACCAAGAGGGCGCCCACGCGGTCGTCGATGAGTTCCGAGATGTCCGAGACTTTGACGTACTGCGCGTGGGGGTCCAGGGCTGCGCCGTGGGCGGTGAGCTGGGCATCCGAGTACGCGCGGTCCCCGTGGGGGTCGGCGGCAAGGGTGTGCGCTGCGACGGCGACGGTACCCTTGTTCGTGTTCGTGAGGTCAACGGTGCGGGTGCTCTCGTCGTAGGACGCAGAGATACCGTCGTGAGAGCCGTTGACGATGACCATACCCACGCTGCGATCATCTCCAACCTCAGTGGTAGACGACGCAGAGGGCACGGAGCCCCCGCGAGAGATCGCGGCGGCGACGGGCGTGCTGGGGGCTACGGTGGTCTGGGATTGGACGGAGATGTCGAAGCTGCGGGCCATGGTGATCCTGTTAGGTGCCTTGGAGGCAGAGGGCTTGTTCGGCTTTGCGTCTGGCGGTCAGGCCCGGCAGGACTCGTCCGCCTGCCTTGTCCCAGCGAGGGAGTTCGTTGCAGGCGCCCACGATGTCCCCAGCGTTCAGCTTGCGGAGCAGTGAGGACTTCGCCAGATTCCCTTCTCCGACGTTGAACGTGAAGGAGACGAGGGCATCAAAGGTGGGCTGTGCTATCGGCACACGGACTAGCCGACGAACGGCCAGCGCGGCCTTGTCGGCGTCCTGCCGAAGCAGGGAACGGCATTCCTCGGCGGAATACCAGCGGGGGCGGATGTCGGAGCCCGTGTGCCCATAACACACGGTGGGAACCTGAACGGCGTCCAGGTAGGGCTGTTGGCGCAGCCCCTCGAACCCTGCAATGAGGGCGAGGGCGGCTGCACCAACGCCCGCAACTATGCGGGCTTTGCTCATCACGGGGCTACAGCGGTGGCTGCGGTGATGGCGTTCTGGGCTGCGGTGAGCATCGCCTGAAGCTGAGTGTATGTGCCCAGGGGGACGGTGCCCCCACGGCGCATGGCGTTCGCCTGCACGAGGCTCACCATGTGCGCCAAGGACATGCGGAGTTCTTGGCCGGCAGCGCCGGTTACTTGCCCCGGGGTCGGGAGGGTGCTGTGCTTCATGATGTCTTACCTTTCTTGGGTTTGGCTTCCTGGGGGTCCGAGAGGTCCGCACAGGCACGGAAGAACGCTGCGAGGTTCTCTGGCACAGCCGATGACGGGCTGTACATCCGGGCCACCTGGGCAGCACCGATGGCCTTCTGCACGGCGCGCCGGAGTTCCGAAGCGCAGGACAAGGGGCCGCAGGATGGGAGTTCGTCGTTTCTCATGGGGTCAGGTTCGTGGCGCGCCGGATTTCCCGGGCGCGCTTCTTGAAGTAGCGGCCATGTGACAGGGAGCGCCCGAGGGCGTGCTGTTCCGCATGGATGAGTTCGTGCAAGAGGGTGGCGCGCCGGAGGTCTCTCGTCGTGCAGTGGTGCACGTTGACGAGAATCACATCTGTCCCGAAGCCCGGTACGAATAGTCCGTACCAGTTGTCCCCGCAGTCCACGTAATGGATCGCCAGCGGGCGCAGCTTCTTGAACAGCGGGGCGTACTTCGCCAGTAGGCTCTTCATCTTCGAGTCCTCCTGGCCAGCATCCCTCCGGTTGGCCTGGGGCCGGTGGTGGAGTAGCGGTTGCGACCCAAGGGGTCATTGGTCATCGCAAGCCATGCAGCGCGCTCGGCGGCGGCTTGGGCTTTCTCTTGGTCCCGAACGAGGTTCGGCTGAAGTTTCCGACATAGCCCTTCTAGGGCATCCCCCCGGTCATCGTGGGCCAGGGAGTTCTTGGCAAGCGTGAGCTTGTCCAGCTGGTGCAGGAGGGTGTAAACGATCCCGTTGGTGCCGTGGGACTGGACGGATGCCCATTCCCCCTCGACCGCTATGGTGTTGACAATCAAGGCCCCTCGGCCCATGATGGGCGCGAGTGTGGCGTTCAGACGGAGTTCCTTCTGCCCGTGTACCATGTCGTCCGATATACCTGCAGACGAACGGGACTTGAGGATGGGTGTCAGAACCTCGCGGAATGCACCGTACCCCATGTTCTTTTCGATGGTGACTTCTTCTACGCCCCACTCAACCGCCTTATCAACCAGCATGTCCATCTTATGCCGCTCGTACCCCCCGGGGATGCCCCCGTAGTCGAACACGAATATGTTCCCGTTCAGCTCCCCGCCGATGGCGTACGCCGTTTCGTCACCGTTCGCACCCCCCGGTGCGGGGTCGATGTACATGAACAGTGCGTTGATTCGGGCTACCCCACCGGAGACGGTGGGGAGGCTCAAGGAGAATGTCCTATGGCCGTAGTTGAACGACCGGAGACCCATTGGAGTGAACGATGGAGCGACGCTTACTGGCACCATGCGGGACTTGTCCAGCCGGATGGTCTGGATTTGGGCGACCTTGAGGGGGTGCCGGGTGGCGTCCAGAAGCTTAGTGTTCAGCATGTGCTGAAGCTGGAAATACGCCTCGCCTTGATCCATCTCCTTCTTCTGAAGGATTTGCTCGCCCAGGTACGTGCTGTCGATCGGCTGCCCTTGGTCCCCACGGAGGCCACCACCGGCAGCAAGTCCGGGGTCGGCGGCCATACGCTCGGCCAGGAGGGGGGCTAGATGCTCCCCGTAATTAGAGCGCTGCTTGTCTGTGGGGTAGCGGCCGGGCCATATCCGTACGCTGACGCCCCGACCAGGGAGGGTGTTGTAGATGGACTCGCTTGTCTGAGGAGTGCCCAGCCAGATGATCCGACCGTTCGTGCAGATGCTCGTGAAGTCCAGCGTCAGGTGGAGCAGTTGCTCCCGCATGAGCGCTGTCATGGAGTTCTTCGAGGACTCTACGTCATCCGCGAGCAAGAGGTTTGCCCGCTTGCCTTGCATGTTCGCCCCGATGCCGATACAGGCTACCGAGGGGGACTTGTCCACCCCCTTGAGGGAGTGGTGGAGGTCGAAGGCTTCTACGGATGTTCTGTCCCCTGCGCGCTTGTCTGGGCGGATGCACTCAAGGACATCCATGGAGAGGATGATCCGAACGATCAGGGTGCTGATCTCGTTCGCCTGGGTGCCACCGGCGGACACCACAAGGGTGCGATGCTTGGGGTTGTGGAGGAGATACCACACTACGTACGCGGCGGCAATTGTAGTCTTGGCCTGCGACCGTTGGGCCTGGACCATGATGCTTGCAGGCCCTTCGACCATGAAGCGCCCGATGTCCTCCTGGATGTCCGAGGTGCTGAATCCCAGGAGGGCCATCACTTCGTGGAGGAATGGGATGAAGTCCGCGTAGTGCTCTTGAAGCACCTTCAGTTCTTCGTGCCTCTCCGCTGCCCGCTCGGCGCTCTCTCGGGCTCCGATGCTCATTGCATCAGCCCATCACCCAGGCCGTCCAGCGCGGGGCTGACGGCGGGGATGCGGCGCTGGGCTTCCAGCTTCTCCCGCAGGGCCATGATCTTGGACCCCTGCACAGGCGGGGCCGTGATGTCGTTGTCCTTGAGGAACTTAGCGATGACGGCGGCCTCGGATGCCGTGAGGCACGGGCGGCCGGAATCGGGGTCGCGGGCGGCTAGGGCTGCCAGAGCCCAGTCCGCCAGCCCGTCATGGATTGACTGGAGTTTGTCCTTGTCGGCCATCGCGGCGCTCCTTCCAGGGCGTGTAAAACTTGTCCCTCAACAGGACGTATGTCGAGAGCGTGGTGTACAGGATGGTGGCGATTAGCACCCAGTCCGGCAGGGACACGCCCAGAACGGTCAAGCCGCTGATGCCGGCAGGGGGGACCGCTGCGGCTGCGACGGCTTGATCTTTCGTAAACATTACATTTCCTGGTGAGGTGGTTGTAGGGAGAGGCCCCACCGACCCGAAGGAAGGTGAGGCGTCTATCATTATCGGTCCTGCGGTCTCACTCGTTGGGGAGTTCGTCCAGCCGGCGAAGCTGGTCCAGCAGGATCGTGGCTGGCGGGAGGTTCGCCCCCGGCAGCAACCGGGAGGAATCCCGGAGAGTACGGCCTAACTTCTTGACCTCTTGATCTGGGTCCATCGCCTGGGCGGCGGTGGCCAGTGCCCCCTGGGCTGCCTTGCTGGCGTCCCGGACGTACCCCACGGATGGGATCAAGTCCAGCACGTCCCCGCCACCGCCCCGTCCCGGGGTTTGGTTGCGGGATTGGTAGCGCCCGAGGTCTTTCATGGTCTCGTCGAAGAAGGCCCCGCCGATCACGCCCGAGAGGTCCATCACTTCACCCATCGCGCCCGAGGCGGAAGAGTAGTTCAGGGCTGCCCGGGAGAGTTCCCAGGGGGTCAGCCGCTTGGACAGGTAGTCCTCGCGGTCTTCCTCCCTACGGCCTGTACTCGCCAGCCCCACGCGGGCGGTGTGCAAGAGTGCACCCATACCCGCCTGGACGGCGATCAACCCCGCGATGTACCCGTAGGCACCGGCGACGTGGGTGTCCTCACCTACGACGTAGCGGGTGCGAGCCCACTGCTTCTCCATGGCCGTGGCCGTGAAGCTCCGGAACTGCCCGAGCATCAGGCCCACGTCGTTGTGCATCCACGCAGAACGCTCACCGGCGAAAGAGCCCTGAATGATCTGGGCCACGCCCCGGTGGACGCTCGCCGCGAAGTCCGCTTGCAGCTCGTAGGTGCCGAGCTTGGCCAGATCGAACCCCAGGAGGTTCCCCTTGGCGTCGTAGGTTACGGCCTTGGCGATGTGGGCCTTGGTAGCTTCCACCATCTCCGGGGTGAACCCCATGTCTTTCAACCAGCGCTCCGTGCCGCGCTTCCCAGCAGCGGCGTCCGTGATGTACAGAGCGGCCTTGCGGACGATCTGTTCAGCAACCCAGCGGTGCTGGGCACCGTGGACAGCACGGAACAGGGAGAGCTTGGCCTGGAGGTGGCTGCCCTTGCGGAGCAGGCGCTCTGTCAGGCCGGACTGCTCCGCGTAGTCCGCGAGGCGGGCGTCAGGCGGGTCCGAGGGGAAGTGCATGTAGTACCCTTCCGTCCCGTAGTCCGACACAACCCCCTTGAAGGAGTCCAGCCAGGGGTTCTCTACCTTCTGGCCGTTGACGATCCGACGAACCTCGCCGAACATGGCGGGCAGGCGGGGTATGCCCTTGAGCATCGCATCCAACCCGAGCATGTGCGTCGCGTTCATCGTCTCGGCCAACTGGTTCCATGCGAGGCCCCCCAGGCGGGACAGCCCCGTCAGCATCCGCAGGTTCGACAGGGCCTTGTTCCTGTAGCCCTGGGTGGGCTCCCCGACGATCTCAGCCACTACGCGCTTCACAGCAGCGAGTTCCTGTTCCGTCACGTCCTGGCTTGTCTCCAAGACACGCATCAGTTGATGCCGGCCTGAGCGGCCCAGGATGCCGACCTCCGTGAGTGCGATGTCTCCCGACACGCGGTCAGCGTAGGAACTCATCAGGCGCTGGGGATCAGTGACGTAGAAGTCCATGATGCGCTTGCCGTTCCCGATGTCCGCCAAGAGGTCGATGTCTAGGCGGCCCTTGGTGTGCCCAAGGCCCCGGATGCTCTCGCCGATCTTCTTGCGGTTCTCTGGGGACAGCGTGGGATCGGACCCCATGTCCTCCAGAGCCTCCCGGACCTCGCGAGTACCTGACTGTTCTGCCTGAACCATGTCCGCCTCGGCCCCACGGGCACGGCGCTGGGCGCGCTCCACGTAGTACCTGGAGAACTCCTTGGCGAAGTAATTGTCCCAGTTGGGGTACACGGACTGCCAGTGGGTGGCCAGGGCACCCCGGAGGGCGTTCAGTTCGTCCTGGCTGGCGGCCAGAAGGCGCTGCCCGTCCAGGCGCTGGGGGAGGTACCCCACGCTGCTGTCCCCCAGGGCGGCGGTGCCTAGGGTGTTCGCACGAATCTGCTCCTGACGGGCACGATCCGCCATGGCTTGGATGCTGTCCGCAGCGCGGCGCACAGCGGGATTCACGTGGTCCGTGGTCCTCTTGTCTCCAGCCTCCCAGGCGCGGCGGCGCTCCAGGATTTCCGTCACGACCTCCCGGTCGAACTTGCGGCGGTTGTCCCCCACGAACACGTCGTCCCACACGGATGTGGCGCCCTTGGGCCTCCACTCACCGTAGGCGTTGTTGTAGGTGAAGAGGTCCGAGCCGATGAGGCGGGACTTCAGCATGGCCTTGCGGACAGCGGCTGTGGTCTGCCGGACGGCGACGCCCCCGGTGGTGGTCTCAGCCACGACGGCGGACAGCATGCGCATGATCTTGTTCTTGCTGCGGGCCATCACGAGACCGTCGCTGATGAAAGTGGTGTACTTTCCTGCGGCGGTGGAGGTCCGGGCGACCTCCAGGGAGTTCGTGTCGAAGAAGGAGTCCGCCTGCTTCTCCAGGGCCGTGCGGAGTTTGTCCGTCGCGGAGGTAACACCCAGGGGGTTCCTGAAGGACTTCTCCCGCTGGGCCGGTGCGGCCTCGGCTTCCCGGAGGATGTCCTCCAGAACGTCCGTGAACTCTGCGTCCTTGTCCACGAGGTTGATCCGCTTGGCGTCCTCGAACATCCCTTTCAGGGCTGCCACTGCGGGCTTGGCGTCCTCGCTGGGTACGAAGTCCGACATCTTGCGGGGTGCCGTGATGTCTCCCGACACCGATTGCACCCACTCCACGACTTCCTTGCGGAGCCCTGCCATTGCGGTGGGGCTGCCGGCGTGGCGGTGCATCACTGCGGCGCCGAGTTCGCGGGCCAGGGCAGCGCCGCTGGCTTGCTCGCCCAGGCGGGGGGCAATGCCGATGATGTGCACCGTGCCCACCTTGAAGGAGTCCGAGCCCCCGCCGTGGGCGGCTGTGGCCATCCGGTCGGACAGGAGGACCGTGGCGTCCTTCAGCCACTTGCCCCGGATTTCCCGGGCGGCTGACAGGAGGCGGGCGTTGTTCGGGACGTTTGTGTTGAACGTCCCCACGACGCCCACGCCGGGCACGCGGCGAGCCTCCACCAAGGACTTGACATCCTTGTAGAAACCGCCAGTCATGTAATTGACGTGCGCGTTGTCCTTGGGGGTTGGCTTGGTCTCCCGACCTTGCGCTGCGGACCATTCGGTTTTGGTAGCCTCTGGGGCCTGCAATGGGCCGATGGCCTCAGCAGCTGCCTGGGCCTTCACCTTGGCAGATGCCTCGGCTTCCGTGAGGATGCGCATGCGGTCCCGCGTGTTCGCACGGACCACGAGGTCGATCGCCTCAGCCACCTCAGTGTACCCCGTGCGCTCGTTCGCTTGCTTGGCGGTCCAGCCCACCCGGACCAGAAGGTCGCGGACGGAAGACAGGACGTGATCTAGGGCGTTGGCGAAGTAATGGAACTTGCCCAGCGGGCGCATGCTCGACAGGGCGAGCTGCGTCGCGGTGTCGGACATCGCCTGGGCCACGAACTCGTGGATGTTCTTGGCGGCGTAGTGGTGCCCCTGGGAGCTGTTGGAATCTCGGGCAGCCAGGACTTGGCTGCCCACCTCAGCGCCCTTGAACTCAGCCAGGGCACCCTGGTACTCCTTGAGGGTAGAGTAAGCGGCGCGAATCTCCGGGGAGAACTTCGCCAGGGTGCCCGTGATGTCCGCATCTTCCAGAGCCTGGAGGGTCCGGGCTGTGGCGCTGTGGACAATCTCATGGACCACGGTAGCGCGGGACCATGTGCCCATGTTCTCCATGATCTCGCCCGTGGGGGCGGTGGCCCAGTCCTGGCGGACCGCGCCTGCCGCGTCCTTGACGCTCACGGCGGTGCTGCCGTCGGCGAAGGACTCCCCACGGCTGCCCGCGAAGTCGAAGTGCGTCCGGGCGGAATCCAGCATCTTCGAGTCTGCCGAGCGCAGAAGCCACGAGGCAGCGCGCTGGACAACCTTTTCGGTGGCGCCTGGGCGGGTGGACGCGGCCAGGGCTTCCAACACCTCACGGTGGGTTACTGCCCGCATGCCCGTCTCTACACCAACTCGGCCCGACGCGGCTGCCTCTTCAAGCGTGGCAGCGCGGGACCGCAGGGTGACTTCCGTCCCGTCGTCCAGGAATACGCGGGGTTCGCGCTTCCCATTCACGGCATCCGCAGCGTCAGCGTACTGGGCGGTGCGGGTTTCCTCGGCGATCTTGATGAGGTTCTCGCCGTGGGCCTTGCCCTCCGGTGAGAGGTCCAGGTCTGCCATGGCCTTGGTGACGCCTTGGATGACGGCTTCGGGATCGGCACCAGCGGACTCCACCACAGCGTCCAGCATCTGCCGGTCCACCGCTACGGTGTCGAAGTCCAGCGCGGCGTCCTCGTAGGCGTGCTCGGGCACGTCCACACTCTCCAGTTCCTGCTGGGCTTTGAACCCTTCCGGCAGGGTCGGGGACTCTACGGCGGACTCGTCCCGCACAGGGCGGGCTGGGGGCTGGGTATCCTTGACCGTGGGCTCGGCGCCCTCGAACTCTTCCCGCAGACGGGTTTGCTCGGCGTCGTCGAACACCTGGAAGCGGCGACCCGGGCGGGCGGCTTCCGTGGCGTCCTTGGCCACAGTAGTCAGGGCGTTCTCGGCGTGCTCCTTGGGGGACAGTTCGAGGTCCACGGGGTGCTCAGCGGTGTCCGCCATGCGACCCACGGACTCGTCAGCGGCAGCAGAGGTTTCCTGACGGAGCTTGCCGCCGCTCTTGTTCCGCTCCTTCAGGAGGCCGTAGCCTTCCCCGACACCTCGGATGGTGGTACCCAGCACGAAGGACGCCAGGGCGTTCATCTCCATGTCGTCCTTGCTGCGGTACTCCCCGATGACATTCATGGCACCATCGGTCAGCAGGGAACCTGCAACCTGCTCGGCACCTTCCCCCAGCGTGCGGTACACCGCGCCAGCCACGGTGGGCTTGGCCAGGGCGGCCTGGGCTGCGGTCACGGCGCGGCTAGCAGTGCGGGCAGACGAGGCAGCACGGAAGGCTGCCCCTATGCCTGCTCCGGCCAGCAGGCCAGCGGGGTCCGTAGCACCCCCGATGATGGCGCCCACGGTGGCCACTACACCGTTCTGGCGACCCATCAACTCCGAGAAGTCTCGGCCCCGGTTCACGCGGTCCATTGCCAGGATCACGTCCACGTAGCCCTTGTCGGCCACGCCGTGCACCATGGAAAGTTCGTCGTCCGTCAGGCCAGCTTCCCAGTCCTTGCGGCGGGGGTCGGACCAGTAGTCGAAGCCCTGTTCCTTGTGCTTGGCGTTGGCAGCGCGGCGACTTGAGTCGAGTTGACGACCAATGAAGTCCCAGGCTGTGCTGCCTGAGTCCAGCGCAGCCTCTTTCACGGTGGCCGCGAAGCCTCCGAGGCTGCGGGCATTGTCCTTCTGCCATTGCTCCAGCATCTGCTGGTCGCGGCGTTGGGTGCCCTGCTGGGCGAATGCTTGGTTGTCGTATTCCGGGAGTGCCTGAGCACCGCCGATGCTCGACGTAGGGGCATCTTGCCGCTGCGTGTCTGCCATGGTGGTTTAATCCTTAACGTGTTTCCGAACTTCAAATTCCGGCATGCGCAGCGTGTACATCTGCTTGCCGGACATGACGTGTAGTACGAGGTCTGCTCCGCGCTCTCCTCGGATGTAGTAAGCCTCCTTGATGTCCTCCAAGGCGTACTTAGCGCCACCGCCCTTTTCGGACAAGGTGGCCAGCAGGGCGTCGTCCCACTGCTTAGAGCCCCGGTGCTTGGAGCCCGACAGGCCCAGCGCTGCCGTCCCCGGGGTGTTGGGGTCCAGGGGGATAGCCACCAGCTTGGTGCCTAGGGGGAGGGCCTTATCCTGTACCTGGGTCCAGGCTTGCTTGACCAGCTCCGGGGCGGATACGCCCTCGTGGCCAGTGAGGTGCCCTACCTGGGCGGCGACCATCTGCTCAATCTTCCCCCGAGACACGGCACTCAGGTCCGAGCCGAAGGTCTCTGCGGTCAGCTTCTTGACGGCTGACTGTGCCGGGGCGAGGTTCTTCTCGGCGGCGCCGAAAGTCTTCTTGAGGTCACCCAGGGTGTCCCGGGACTGCCGCTCCTGTGCCAGTAGAGCCAAGTCCTTACCAGCCGCCTCGCGGGTTTGCATGACCTTCTGCTCTATCTCCGGCGGGACGTTGGCAGGGACGGGCTGGAGAACAGCCAGCTTGCCCCCTTGCTCCAGCCGGGTGTATGACTCCCGAATCGCCTGAGCGTCCAGGGGGTTCTGCCAGATGCGGGCCACCAGGGCTGGGTTGTCCTTGACGGACGCGTAGGTTTGCAGGGCCTGGAGGGTGTCCGGCTGCCCGGCCTCGCGGCCAGACGCAACCTTGTCCCGGAAGGACTTCGGGACATCCCCACCTGGGAGGGAACCCAGGAGACGGGCGGCTGACTTAGAACCGCCCTGGATGGCCAGCTCGAAAGCCTGGGCCTCCATGTGGTCCGTGACGTGCTCCTTGATCTTGGACTCTTTGAGGAACGTCCGCATGGAGTCCGACACCACGCGGTTGTTGCTTTGGTCCCCGTCGTCCTGCTGGGCAATCCGCAGGAGATGCTGCCGGTAGCCCTCGGCGGCGCCATCTTCAAGCTGCTCCCGCAGTTGCTGCTTGCGTTCCCGGGCATCGTCGCGGGCATTGCGCCTGCGCTCCCGTTCATCCTCCTTGGCTTCCCGGATGGCTTCCGCCTGGGCGGCGCGCTGGGCTTGCTCTATCTCGCGGATGGATGTGCCAACAAGCGCGGCTTCCTCGTTCCCGTCGAGGAACTTGGCATAGCGGGTGCCGGCGGCGGCGCCCACTTTGTCGTTGATGTCCTTGACGATCTTGCGGACCTCATCAGGGCCACCGGCGTTACCCAGCCTAAGCTGGGCCATGGTGACCGCTAATTCCGGGTTGGATACGAATGCGGTTTGGTGGACTTTCTCGGTCTCTGCTTTTCGCAGATAGTCCATCAGTTTCGGTCCAAGCCCGGGATTGCTGGTTTCCAGCTTGCCCAAAAGGCCGTGGTCCAGGGCGGTATACGTGGCCGCGAAGTTCCCCCCGTCCACGTCAGCCATCAAAGCCGTGACGCTCCGCTGCATGAACTTCGGAACGTCCTGGCCGGGGGCCGGGGACATCAGGGCGTCCGCGAGGTTCCGGTTATTCTGGGAGAGGACTTGGGCGTCCGTGCTGTCCAGCGCGGGGGTCTCCTTCAGGGCAGCCTCAGCCGCACCGAAGGCCCTGATCGCGGTGACCTTGCTCTCTACGTCCACCCGCTCTGCTTCGTCCTGCAACCACTTGGCGCGCCCGGTGGCGTGCATGCGGAGGACGTTCGGGAGAAGCTGGGGTATGCGGGCCTGGAGGGTCTGGTCTCGCAGAGGGTCACCAGACTTCATCTTGGACGCGATGTTCCCAGCTTCCCTGGCTACCTCTGCGCCGTCCTTCTTGATGAGGTCCGGCATCGCGGTGTACAGCGCGGCCTCCAGGCGGCTGGCGTCCGTGGCACCTTCATATGCCCGAGCACCCTCGACGGCGCTGCTGTCCCCGAATGCCCTCGCCCACGCCGGGCGCTCGTGGTTGATGTCCTGGGCGGTCTCGCCGGCGACGGCGCGGGCCATGCCCTGGAGGTACTGCTCTTGCTCCTGCTTCTGGATGATGGGTTCCAGCAACCCCTTACCCGCTTCGTACAGGAACTTCAGGGCGTTATTGGGGGCCTTGACCTGCACGGCTTGGTTGATTACCCGGCCGTCGGCTGCCCTGCCCTGAATGCCCGTGCCCACGGAGGCGTTGATTTGCGTGGCCTGCACGGGGGCGTCGGCCCCTGCGGTTTTGATGGTGAAGTCTTCAGCCATTTAAGTCGTCCCTAATCCGTCTGTGTACGTGGGGTAATCCTGGGGTACGGGGTTGTCCTTGAACAATCCACGCAGGCCCGTGTATGCATCCTCTGCCGCGCTGACAAGCTTTGTGCTCTTGACGGTGCTGAAGGCGTACAGGAGGTCTTCCATGGCCCCGCCACCGGTGCGCATGGGGGCAGCCTCTATCGTGCGATCAAACGCCGCAAAGACCGTCCTGTGGTCCATGCCGGCGATGCGGCTGGCCTCCGTCTGGG
>JACCDR012053544.1_pt1 | contig 19260 bp, 18 predicted proteins | sample 7446431 | NCBI WGS metagenome assembly JACCDR01 (sample SAMN15323443, study PRJNA562643) | freshwater metagenome | isolation source: river surface water | place: USA:Blue River Watershed | collected 2017-08-17 | reverse complement strand
GGTTGATCGTCGTGGAAGAGGCCATCGAAGTCTCCCTTGACGCGTGGGAGCTATTCGGACGCTCTGCGCGTGACCCCAAGCTCAAGAGGGAGCGCGCCGGCCTTACCTCGACCGGATCGAGGTGGTGGTGCTGGACAAGGCCTCGACCGACCGACCCCCCGACGTGGTGGCCAAATGGACGGGCGAAGCAAACTTCCGCGCCGTGCGCCGGCCGGCCGGCATATCCGGCAACGCCAACATCGTCACCACCCCGCGCGAATACGCCGCCGGCGAGTTCTTCTGGGTCATTGGCGACGATGATCTGGTTCTGCCCGGCAGCCTGCCCCTGTTGTTGGATCTGCTCGAAAAGAACCCGGACCTCGACCACTTCGTGCTGAACTACACGCACGGCAGCTACGAGGAGTGCTGCCGGTTGCGCACGGAGAATGCGCCCGGCTACGAGCCTCCGTTGGAAAGTCTCGCCTGCCCGGACCGGCGACTCGTCCGACAGGACTCGATCGCTCGGGTCCTGGAGGCGACCGAGGGAAATTTTCAGTTTCCCAGCCATGTAGTCGGCCACGTCACCCGCACGAGGCGCTGGCGCGAGTTCCGGCTGCCGAACGAACCGCTGCAGCAGGCGGCGCTCTTCGACACTTTGGAAGACACCTTTCCGCACCTCGTGCTCCTGTTCAACGCGGCGCAGCGCCGCCCCGTGTTCTACTGCGGGCGCCCGCTGGCCTTTGCGAGCCTGGGCGCGCAGGAATGGGCCCGGCCGCGGTGGTTTGATTTTTTCTACCGCTGCCACGAACTCCGCGCCCGCTGGCGGCAGCTGGGCGTGGCCCCCCGCCACTTGCGCCTGATGCACCGGCGCTGGATCGAGCAATGGACCGGCGATCTGCATCGGTTCTGGTTTTTGGAAAGCGGGCCAACCATCCGCCCGGGGCTGTTGGCGAAGTTCATCTGGCGCTCACTGCCGGAGCCTGTGGCGCTGGCGCGGCGCCTGTTGCCCCTGCTGGCCCGCAAGGTCAAACGCAGCCTGCGCGGCACCCCGGCTCCGGCCCGCGCGACGTGATCGCCGAAGCTTGCCCCGCCAACACCACCCGGCCCATCCTTCCGTCTCCTTCGTGATGAAATCCAACCCGCAGGGTCCGATCGAAACCGCCAGCCAGGCGGCCCGACGCCTTGCCACCCGGTGCTTCGGAGCCGGTCCGTCCGGCGCGATCGAGCCCTTTGCCTGGCACCTCCGGCGCCAGCATGCGGGCCGGCGCCGCAGTCTTTCTCAACCCGAACGCCTCACCGGCACCCTCCGCCGCGAACCCGGCGAATCCTGCGCATTTACACCATTCAGCGTGCTCGGGCCTGACGGGACTGTCCGCCCCCTGACCGCGACCCAGCCGCCCACCGCGAGCGCAGGCATCGCCCCGGGGCCCGATGCCACGGTGTTCAGCCTGTGCCCGGGAGCGGTGGCCGGGAGCGACTGCGTCGTGTATTGCCCCGAGACCAGGGTGGCGGTGGAGGAAACCATCAGGCAGTGGGACACGCCGATCTCCCGGCATCCGTTGTTTGCCGCCCCGCGGTTTCCGCGTGCGGCGGCCCTGCCCGGCGTCGGCCTCGTGCTGGGGGTGCTCTCGATCGAATCGTTCTACCACTTTCTGCTCGAGTGCCTGCCCAAACTCGCGCTGTGCCGGGCGTGGTGGGATTCCATCGATCACTTCATCGTCAACGGCAAACCCGGCGGATATGCCGAACGCTGGCTGCTCCATGCCGGCGTCCCCGCCGCGAAGCTGCGCTGGCTGGGCGACCTCGGCCACTACCGTTGCGACCAACTCCTCTTCACCGGCCCGCTGACCGGGCATCACTACGCCACCCCGTCGGTGCTCCGACACCTGCACTCGCTCTGGCCACGAGGCGACGCGGGGGCCGCGGCCAGCCGGCGGCTCTGGATCTCCCGCCGCGGCGCGCAGGCCCGCGACCTGCGGTGGGAATCGTCCCTGCTGGCACAACTCCCCGGTTTCGAAACCGTGGTCCTGCAGGATCTGTCCCCGGCGGAACAGATCGGCCTGATGCGCACGGCCCGCGTCATCGCGGGCCCGCACGGTGCCGGGCTCGCGGGCATGGTTTTCGCTCCCGCCGGCACGCAGGTCTGGGAATTTTGCGAAGCCTCCGACCCCGGCGCGAACACCTTCTATTCCCGTCTCGCGCAGGCCGCCGGACTCAGCCACCACGCCGTGCAGATTGATTTCCAAAGGGAGTCCGATGTCCGCTGGTTGCAGCCTCACCTCGCCTGAACTCCCCTCCATGACCCGGCAACTGCAGTCGCTTTCCCATCACGGCAGCCACCTTCTCGGGCGTGTGCGCGCCTGGCTGGCCTCGTTGAGCGGCGTGAAAACCGGACCGGCCGTCACCATCGGCCCGGTTTGCGAGGTCGCGCTCGGACCGGCGCCCGGACGCCGCGGCGTCATCGAACTCGGCGAGCGCACCCGCCTGCAAAACGGTGTGCTGCTGCACCCCTACGGCGGCCGCATCGCCCTGGGCCGTGATGTCTTCATCGGCCCCGGCACCGTCATCTACGGCCATGGGAGCGTCGAGATCGGCGACGAAAGCCTCGTCTCGATGCATTGCCGGATCCTGTCCTCGAACCACACCGTTCCCCCGGCCGGCATTTCCATCCGCTCCCAGCCCGACCTCCTGCTCCCGACGAAGATCGGACGCGATGTCTGGCTCGGCGCCGCGGTGACCGTGCTTGGCGGCGTAACCATCGGCGACGGCTGCGTGGTTGGCGCCGGTTCGGTCGTGACCCGCGATCTGCCGCCGGGAGCGATCGCCTGGGGCGCGCCGGCCGAAGTCCGTCGGTTCCGCGACGGCAGCTCCGCCCAGACTTGATGCCCAACCCACGGCTCACGGTAGTCGTTCCGGCGCACAATCCCCATCCGGGACGGCTGCACCGCACGCTCGCCGGTCTGCGCGCGCAAACCCTGGCCGCGTCCGAGTGGGAGTGCCTGCTGGTGGACAACGCCTCTTCCCCGGCGGTCGCGGCGGAGACCCTGGCGGAGGCGGCCCCCGCCGGACTGCACATCCTGCGCGAGCCTGTCGCCGGACTGACCCACGCCCGCGTCCGCGGTTTCGCCGAGGCCCGCGGAGAGTTCGCCGTGCTGGTGGACGACGACAACGTGCTCGCACCCGATTACCTCGCGCAGGTGATCGCCCTGTTCTCGGACCACCCGCGCGTCGGCGTGCTCGGTGGCAAGTCGCAACCGGAATTTGAAACCGCGCCGGCAGAATGGACCGCAGAATTTCACGGGCTCCTCGCCCTGCGCGATCTCGGCGACCAGCCACTCATCTCAACCGGACTGCGCCCGCCCGGTGCGGCTCGCAGCGAGTATCCCGCCTTCGCCCCCATCGGCGCCGGCATGGCGATCCGGAGAGCCGCCTGGGAAGCCTGGCTCCGTTCGCCAACGCGCCACCAACTCTCCGACCGGCGCGGCGGGGAACTGACCTCCGGAGGCGACAACGACATTGTGTTCTGCGCCCTGCAAGCCGGCTGGGAAGCAGGCTATTTTCCTTCCCTGAGCCTTACCCACCTCATTCCGCCAGGTCGCACGACGCCCGACTACCTCGCGCGACTCAACCGCGCCATCCAGCAGTCGTGGATGCGGGTGCTTTCGCTGCACGACGCCAATCCCTTCCCCGCGCTCAGCACAACGGACGCCCGACTGCGCAAGCTGAAGGCCTGGTTCACCCACCGCGCCTGGACCGGCAATGCGGCACACATCCGCTGGCAGGGCGCCTGCGGTCACTTCGACGGTCGCGTGACCCCACCCGCTGTTTCGCGCTGAGCCTCCCCATCCTCCTGCCATGTCGCTGCAATCCAACCTCTCCACCCGGCTGCGTCTCCTCTGGATCGCGCTCACGAAGCGGTTCGTCTATGCCGACCTCGGCGCCATTATGCGGGACCACGGCATGGGCATCACCGATGTTTGCGGCGACACGGAGCCTTTCTCCCTGTTGGCGAAGCTTTCCCACGACCGGCATCCCCTGCTGGAATTTCCCGCCTTCGACCCGGCGCCTTTCAACCGGACCGACGCGGCCTACACCGAAGGCTGGTCGTCCGAGCCCAGTGTCTCCCAATTTCTCGGGCGGCTCGTTCATGCAAAGCGCGCCCGCACGGTCATCGAGCTGGGCTGCTTCACCGGCTGGTCCACCGTCCACATGGCCCATGCCCTGCGGCAGACAGGGTCCGGCCACATCCACTACCTCGACTACGACCAGCGCTTTCTGGATCAGACCGCCGGCAACCTCCGCCGGCTCGGACTCGCGGATCTGGCCACGCCCCTGCAGGGCATGTCCACTTCGCCCGAGGTGCTTCGCCGCCTGCCCGCGGAGGCTGATGTCGTCTTCATCGACACCTCCCACGAATACCAGCCGACGCTGGAGGAGATCGCCCTCTATCGCGCCCGGCTCGCCCCCGGTGGCTGCCTGGTGCTCCACGACTCCCTGTCCGCGCCGGGCGTGCGCCGCGCGGTGCATGAAAGCCGGGAACGGTTCCACCTCCACACCTTTGCCACCGAACGCAGCAACGGGCTGACCGTGATGATCCCGCGCCCATGAGCACCGCCGGCTTCGTGTATGTCGCCACCGGCGATCGCTACGTCGCCGAAGCCGTGCGCTCCGCGGGCAGCCTGCGCGCGAGCATGCCGGACGCCGCCGTGGCGCTCATCACGGATTCCCCGCCGGATCAGGCAACCGCCGGTCTCTTCCACTCCGTGATCGTCCGCCCGGAGGTGCGCCGCCAGCCCATCGACAAGCTCCTCGCCTGGGAGGCACCGTTCGAGCGCTGCGTGTTTCTGGACACCGACACCCATGTCTGTGGCGACCTCACCGACCTGTTCCGGTTGCTCGACCACTTTGACCTGGCCGCGACACCCGAAACCTTGCGCGGCTGGCACTACACGCTGCCGGAAGTGCCCGCGGCCTTCCCGGAATACAACACCGGGGCGATCGCCTTCCGGCGCGGTGCGGCGACCGAGGAGTTTTTCCGGACCTGGAAGGCTGACTACGAGAAGCTGCATGCCAGCCACGGCTTTGTCTCCGACCAGCCGGCCTTCCGCCTCGCGGCCTTTCGCCTGGGCCTGCGGATCGCGCCACTGCCGAGCGAGTTTCATTTTATCACGATCACGCCCAACTACACCATGTGGGCCGTGAGGTTGCTGCACGGCCGGGACGATCTGCCGGCACTGGCGCGGGATCTCAACCGCCGGCCCGGTGCCCGCGCCTTCGTGCCCGGCCTCGGTCCGATCGCGGCCTTCCAGGGGCATCGGTCATGGTTGGCGCAGTTCTTCCGCCTGATGCTCCGCGGCATGCTTGTTCCGCTCGCCTCGCTGCGCCCCAAGGCACCGGTCAAATCGCACTGGACCGAAGAAGAGCAGCGCCAAACCCGGCTCCGCGCCAAACCGACCGAATGACAGCCGGCCAGCTCTTGCTCCGCTTCTTCCACACGCCGGTCAACCGCGTGCGCGACTCGCTGCGCAACGGCGGACCGTTCGTCGAGCGCGAGACCGAACACCAGCGCTTGCTCATGGTCGAGGCGGCCAGGACCTTGCCCGCGCTGCCACATCCGCCCGGGGCACCGAAGGTTTCGCTCCACCTGCTCACCGGTAAACGATTCCTCTATCAGGCCGCCTTTTGCCTGCACTCTTTCGCCCGGCATTCCGGCGCTGCCATCGAGGCGCACGTTTACGACGACGGCAGTTTCGACGAGGGTCTGCGAACAGAATTGGCCCGGCTCGGCCCCGGCGTGGTTTTTCACCCCATGGCCGAGACCCGCGCCAAGCTCGACGCTCTGCTGCCGGAGTCGCGCTTCCCCGTGCTGCGCGAGCGCTGGCGGAACTACCCGAACCTCCGAAAAGTCATTGATCCGCACCTCGGCTCCACCGGATGGAAACTCGTGATCGATTCCGACCTCCTCTTTTTCCGCCGCCCGGATTTCCTCCTCCACTGGTGCGCCGCGCCGGACCGGCCGCTGCATGCCGTGGACTGCGAGGAAAGCTATGGCTACTCGCGGAGCCTGATGGAAAAGCTCGCCGGCGCCCCGATCCCTCCGCTGGTGAACGTCGGCCTCTGCGGCCTGCGCAGCGACGCCTTCGACTGGGCCGAACTCGAGGCCTGGTGTGCGGAACTGATCGCGCGGGAGAAAACCAGTTACTATCTGGAGCAGGCGCTCGTCGCCATGCTTGTCGCACGCTCCCAACCCTGCGCCATCGCTCCGGCGGGCGACTACGTCACCAAGCCCGACCGCACGGAAGGCACGCAGCCGCGCGCCGTCATGCACCACTACGTCGCCGAGTCGAAACGCTGGTATTACCGCCACGGCTGGCGCGCAGCGCAGCGCGCGCTGAACCCATGACGGCGCCCCTGGTCAGCCTCATCATCCCCTGCCGCAACGCCGAGACGTGGCTCGTGGCGACGCTTGAGTCGGTGCTCGCCCAGACGTGGTCTCACCGGGAAATCATCGTGGTCAACGACGGCTCGCGCGACGACAGCCTGGCTGTCGCGCAGCGCTTCACCAGCCGCGGCGTGACGGTCGTGGACCTGCCCAACCGCGGCGCCAGCGCGGCCCGCAATCACGGCCTGCGCCTCGCCCGGGGTGAACTCATCAAGTTCCTCGATGCCGACGACCTGCTGGCCCCGGAGTCGCTATCGGTGCAAGTCGCCGCCCTCGCCGGCCGGAGCGACCGGCTGGCCTTCGGACCTTGGGCGCGATTCCACGACGATCCCGCGCAGGCGGTGTTCACCCCGCACCCCGGCTGGCACGACAGCGCCGGCGCGGCCTGGATCAAGGAGACGTGGCGCGACACCGAGCCGATGTATCAGTGCGGCATGTTTCTCATTCCCCGTCCGCTCCTGGAAAGATGCGGCGGGTGGAACGAGCAGCTGTCCCTCATCGACGACTTCGAATTCTTCACCCGGCTCGTGCTCGGTTCCGCCGGCCTGGTTTTCACTCCCGAGGCCAGGCTCTATTACCGCTCGGGTCTGCCAGGCAGCCTGTCGGATCACAAGAGCCGCCGGGCCTGGGAGTCCGCGGTGCTCTCCACCCGCCTGGCCGCCGACGAATTGATTGCCGCCGAAGACACCGCCGAAACGCGCCGGCTCTCCGCCAACATGCTGCAGAAATTGGTTTACAGTTTCTATCCCGAGCACGCCGATCTGCGCAACCAGCTGGAGACCCAGATCGCCCGGCTGGGTGGCTCCGACTTGCCACCCGGCGGCGGCACCGGTTTCCGCACCTTGGCGCGGCTCACCGGCTGGCGTTTCGCCGCGCGCCTTCGCTATCGGCTCGGACGCCGCCCCCGCTGATTCCCCGATGGCCCGCATCCGCATCTACCTCGCCCGCCACCTCTGCACCGCCCCGCGCCCGCAGAAGGAGGCCGATGCGCTCGCCGCGGCCGGCCACGAGGTGTCGGTGCATGGGGTGTCCTTCGATGCGGAATCCGCCCGCCGCGACGAGCAAATCGCCCGGGACCGCCTGTGGCGCTGGGAACCGGTCGCTGATTATTCCAGCCGGAGGCGCGCGCCCTGCTGGCTGGCCGCAAGGCTGCGCCACCGGCTCGCCCGCGACTGGTTCAGCCTGACGGGCCGGGTCACCGCCGACGTGGGGGGTTACGGCCAGAACGCGCTCGCGACGCATGCGCTCCGGAATCCGGCCGCGCTGACCATCGTCCATTCCGAAGGCGGCCTCGCCATCGCCGCGGAACTGCTCAAGCACGGCCACCGGGTGGGCGTCGATTTCGAGGACTGGTTTTCCCGCGATCTGCCGCCCGGGCAGAGAGCCGGACGGCCCGTCGCCCGGCTCGCGGAGTTGGAAGGCGAGCTGCTGCGCGCCACGCCTTACGCGACGACGACCTCCCGCGCCCTCGCCCGCGCCATGGCGGAGGAATATCGCGGCCCGGAACCCACGGTGATCTACAACAGCTTTGCGCGCGGACCGGAACCGGAACTCCGGGCGGCGGCCGGGCGGCCCGTCGCGCTGCACTGGTTTTCCCAAGTCATCGGCCCGGGGCGCGGCCTCGAGACCCTGATGAACGCGCTGCCGCGACTCGACTTCGCCTGGGAACTGCATCTCCGCGGCCACTGCGAACCGGACTATCGGCGACAGCTGCTCGCGCTACTTCCCGCCGGGCTGCATGCGCACCTGCATTTTCACCCGACAATTCCCGCGGCGAAACTGGCCGCCGCCATCGCGCGACACGACATCGGGTTGATCCTCGAGGACAGCGCCATCCCCAGTCGCAATCTCACGCTCACGAACAAATTTTTCCATTACCTCCAGTCCGGACTCGCCGTGGTGGCGAGCGCCACCGCCGGCAACGAGGAAGGTCTCGCCCAGGCCCCGCGCGCGGGAGCCGCTTTCCCCTCGGGCGACGCCGCCGCGCTCGCCACCGCGCTCAACCGGCTCGGGAACAACCCCGACGGTCTGCTTGCCGCCCGCCGCGCCGCACGCGAAGCCTTTATTTCCCGCCTCGCCCACGAACATCAGGCCACCCGCTACGCCGAGCTCGCCGCCGCCGCCCTCGCCTGCTGATGCGCATCCTCCTCACCGCCGATCCCATGATTCCCGTGCCGCCTGCCGGCTACGGTGGCATCGAACGGATCGTGGACGCGCTGGCGCGTGAGTTCCGGCGTCGCGGCCACACCGTCGGTCTCGTGGCCAAGTCCGGCTCCACGTGTCCGGTGGACGCGTTTTCTCCGTGGCCCGGTCAGAATGTGGGCGGGAAAATCGACACCGTCCGCAACATCCTCGCACTCAGACGGGCCGTGAGTTCGTTCCGCCCGGATCTGGTCCACAGTTTCTCCCGGCTCGCTTACCTCTCGGCCGTGCTCCCGTCGCGCTTGCCCAAGATCATGTCTTATCAGCGGCACGTTTCGCCCGAGCAGGTGCGTCCGGCGCTGCGCCTGGCGCGTCGCGACACGCTGGTGTTCACGGGGTGCAGCGAATTCATCTGCGCGCAGGGCCGCACGGGGGAATCGAACTGGACCGCGATTCCCAACTTCGTGGATGTCACCCGCATCGACTTTCAACCGCAGGTGCCAGCCGACGCGCCGCTGCTTTTCCTGAGCCGAGTCGAATCGATCAAGGGTCCCGACACCGCCATCGCCATCGCCCGCCGGAGCGGCCGGCGCCTGCTCATCGCCGGCAACCGGTCTGCAGACGGGGCGGAGGCGGACTTTTTCGAGCGGGAAGTCGCCCCGCACCTCGGTCGCGACGGCATCGAGTGGATCGGCGAGGTCGGTGACGTGGAAAAGAACCGGCTGCTCGGCCAATGCGCCGCCCTCGTCGTGCCGATCCGCTGGGACGAACCCTTCGGCATCGTCTTCGCCGAGGCACTGGCCGCGGGCACGCCGGTCATCAGCTGCGCCCGGGGAGCCCTGCCCGAGATCGTCCGCCCCGGCATCACGGGCTTTTTCGTCAACGACGCCGCCGATGGCGCGGCCGCGGTGGCGCGCCTGGCGTCGCTCGAACGTCACGCCTGCCGCACCGACGCGGAACGCCATTTCAGTCTTCCTGTCTGCACGGACCGCTATCTCGCGCTCTATGCCGACGCCATCGCCGGCCGGCCTCACCGTCCGCAGCCTACCCCGGCCATATGAAACGGCTGCTGATCGTCAGTCCGCACTTCCCGCCGGTCAACGCGCCGGACATGCAGCGCGTCCGCATGAGTCTGCCCCATTTTGTGAAAGCCGGCTGGGAGGTGACGGTGCTGGCGGCGGATGACCGGGAGCCGCAGGCCCCGTTGGAGCCCGCCCTTCTGCAGACGGTTCCCGACTCCGTTCGGGTGATCCGCGTGCGCTGTTTCAGCCGGCGATGGACGCGGTTCCTCGGCCTGAACAACCTCGCGTGGCGCATGCTGCCCTTTCTCGCCACCGCCGGCATCCGCATCATCCGCGAGTGGCGGCCGTCGGTGGTCTATTTTTCCACCACCCAGTTCACGACGATGCCGCTCGGCCGCTTTTGGCGCCGGCGTTACGGCGTCCCCTACGTGATCGACCTGCAGGACCCGTGGGTGAACGACTACTATCGCCAGCCGGGAGCGCCGCCGCCGCCCGGCGGTTGGAAATACCGCTTTGCCGCCGCCAGCGCCCGCCTGCTCGAAGGCTGGACCCTCCGCCGCTGCGCGCACGTCATCAGCGTCTCCGCCCGCTACCTCGACGATCTGGCGCGCCGCTATCCGTGGTGGACGGCGGAGCGCGGCAGCGTGCTGACCTTCGGGGCGCCGGACGAGGACTTTGCCCTGGTGCGTGCACGCCCGGAGACCACCGCCGCGCTGCTGCCCGCGGACAAGCGCGCGCTACGGATCGCCTACGCCGGTCGGCTCGGTCCCGACATGCTGCCCACGCTCGAGGTCCTCTTCGCCGCCGTCGCACGCTGCCGGGACGCCGCGCGCCCGGTGGAGCTGTATTTTTTCGGCACATCCTACGCCGGCGCCGACCGGGCGGAATCAACCAGCACCGCCTGCGCACGACAGCACGGCATCGCGCACCTCGTGCACGAGCAACCGGCCCGCATCGGTTATCTGGATTCGCTGCGACTGCTGCTCGAAACCGATATTGCACTGGTGCTGGGCTCCGAGGACCGGAGTTTCTCGCCTTCCAATATCTACCCGACACTGCTGGCCGGACGTCCCACGCTGGCAATCGCCCCGGTGGGCAGTGTGCTGGCCGGGGCGGTCGAAGAGCTCGGCGGCGCGGCGCTCGTGACCTACCGAGCGCAGACGCCCGCTGACGAAGATGCCGTGTCGGCGCTGGCCGGTCTGCTGAAGCACGGTCTTGCCGGGCAACTTCTCCCGGCACCTCCGCTCGACCGGCAGCGCCTGGAGGCCCGGCATTCGGCCGCGGCGGTGGCCCGCCGCCAATTGGAGATTTTCTCCCGCGTCGCCGGCTGTTCAGACTGAGCCGTGAACATGGAACCCGTTATCCGCGATCCCCAGCCTGCCGCGCACGCGATGGACTACACGCTGCTTGGCGGTGAGCATCTCGAACGCGGCAAGCGCCTGTTCACGACCGGGCTCGTCCTGCTCGCGGCGGCTGTCGGCTATCTGGGATACACGGCCAACACCGAGAACAGCCTGCATGTCTTCCAAGGGCTGCTCATCCTGACGCTTTCGGTTCTGCCCGGCCTGCTCTGGGCGAAGACGGGCGGCAGCCGGTTCCCGGTCTTCGAGACGATCATGCTGTTGTGCGCCAACTCCTATGCGCTGCCGCTGCTGAACGTGCGTGAGCAGATGGCCGACTACAGCGACGAGGTCATCACCCGCTCCGGGTGGCTGGTGGTGCTCTACGTGGTCTGCGCCAATGTCGTTTACCAGATCACCCGCGGCGAACCGGGCCGCGGCCGTTTCTGGACGGAGTCCCTGCTGTCCGCCGGCATCGAGCGCTCCGTGATCTACGGCCTGCCGGTCTCCACGCTCTACGTCGGTATCAGCGTTTTCACCGACTGGATTCCCCCGGCCCTCGGCAGCGTGCTGCGCGCCGTGTTCTTCGGCCTGAGCATTCTCTGCACCTTCATCAGCGCCCAGCGCTGGGGCCGCGGCGAGCTGACCCAGGGGGAAAAGACCCTGTTCGTGTGCTCGCTGGTGCCGCAGATGATCTTCATGTCCGTGGGTCTCGTGCTGATCGGAGCCATCAGCCAGGTCGGCATCGCGCTGCTCGGCTACCTGTCGGGCGGCAAACGCATCCCGTGGGTGGTGATGATCGTGACCTTCGCCCTGCTGGCGGTGCTGCACACCGGCAAGTCGCGGATGCGCGAAAAATACTGGGAAGGTGAACTCCCCCAGCCCGGTCTTACCCAGCTGGTGGATTACTATGGAGAATGGTTCGAATACGGTCTCCAGAAGGCCGAGGAAAAGAAGGCGGCCAGCCGCCGCCTGCTCGAGCGCACCTCGCTGATGCATATCCTCTGCCTGATCGGCTCCTACACGCCGCAGCGTCAGGATTATCTCTACGGCTCCACCTACCGGCACGTGCTGCCCCAGCTCATCCCCCGCTTCTTCTGGCCCGAGAAACCGAAGTCCCACGTCGCCACCTACGAACTCTCGATCTACTACGGCATCCAGCGCGAGGAGGACACCGAGACCACCACCATCGCGTTCGGCCTGCTGGCCGAGGCCTACGCCAACTTCGGTCTGTTCGGCGCCGTCCTGTTGGGAGTTTTCTGGGGCTTCTCCCTGAAGAAACTCCAGATCTGGTCCACCTTCAGCCCGATGCTTTCCTTTGCCGGTCTGACCATGGTGCTGCTGACCGCATGGGCCTTCAATTCCGAGCTCACGATGGCGGCATGGATCTCCTCGTTCCAACAGGCCCTCGTCGTCGTGCTCGGCGTGCCTTTTCTCATCAAGAGCCTCCTCGGAGGCGACTGACCCCGCATGTCGCGCCTCGCCATCGTCCTCTCCCACCCCACGCAGTATTACAGCCCGTGGTTCCGCTGGATGGGCACGCACACGCGGCTGGATTTCCACGTCTTCTATCTCTGGAAATTCGGCGTCACCGAGCAGCGCGACCCGCAGTTCGGCCACCGTTTCAAATGGGACGTGGACCTGCTTTCCGGCTACGACCACGAGTTCGTGCCCAACCTGTCGCGTGACCCCGGCACGCACGGGTTCAGCGGCCTGCACAACCCGGCCCTCGGCGAACGCCTCCGCGCCTGGCAACCCGACGCGGTGCTGCTCTTCGGCTACGCCTGGCGCACGCATCTCGACCTTATCCGTCACCCGCCGGCCCCGCTGATCTTCCGCGGCGACTCGCACCTGATCGGCCACTCGCCCTCGTGGCTCAAGCGCTGCGTGTTGCGCCGCGTCTATGCGCGCTTTGCCGCCGTCACCTACGTGGGTCAAGCCAACCGCGACTACTTCCGGGCCTTCGGCGTGCCCGACGCCAAACTGCACTTCGCCCCGCACTGTGTGGACGCCGACCGGTTCGTGCGCGACGAGACCTGCCTGGCCGCCGCGGCCCGATTGCGCGAGGAACTGGCGATCGGCGGCCGCAAGGTCGTCCTCTTCGCCGGCAAGCTCGTGCCCGCCAAACAGCCCGGTGCGCTGCTCGAGGCGTTTCTCAAGCTGGCGCCGGAGGACTTCGCGCTGGTCTTCGTCGGCGAAGGTCCGGAGCGCAGCGCGCTCGAGGCCCGCGCTGCCGAGGTCCCCGGCCGCGTGGTGCGATTCCTGCCGTTTGCCAACCAGAGCGAGATGCCCTCGCGCTACGCGCTGGCCGATCTCTTCGTCCTGCCCTCGGGCGGGCTCTATGAAACGTGGGGCCTCGCGGTGAACGAGGCCATGCACCTGGGCGTGCCCTGCCTCGTCAGCGACCGGGTGGGTTGCCAGCGCGACCTCGTCACCGAGGGCGAGACCGGCTGGGTTTTTCCGGCCACCGAACCTGCCGGCCTGGAAGCCGCGCTCCGCCGCGCCCTGCAAGCGTTGCGCGGCGACACCACGCCGCTCCGCCTGCGGATCGCCGCCCGGATCGGCGGCTACACCTTCGCCCAGGCCACCCGCGGGCTGCAATCCGCGCTCGCGCAGGCCACCGCCCACTCGCCATGAAAATCACCATCGTCTGCGGATTCTTTCTGCCGGTGCCGCCGATTCTCGGCGGTTCCACCGAAAAGATCTGGCACCGCCTCGCCCGCGAGTTTGTCGCCGCCGGCCACACCGTGACGATGATCTCGCGCCGCTGGCCCGGCTGGCCGGACCGCGAGACTGAGATGGAGGGCCGCCTCACCCACCTGCGCCTCCAGGGCCGCACGCACACACGTTATCTGCCGCTCAATCTGTTGCTCGACTTCCTCTGGGGCCTCCAGGTCGCCTGGCACCTGCCCAAGGGCGACGTCGTCGTCTGCAACACCGTGACCCTGCCCGTCTATCTGCGCTGGGTGAAGCCCGCCGCCGGCCGCGTCGCGGTCGTGCTCGGCCGCATGCCGAAGGGGCAGAACCGGGCCTACGCCGCGGTGGACACGCTGCTCGCCACCAGCACGGCCGTGGCCGACAAGATCCGGGCGGAAAACTCCACCCTCGCCGCGCGCATCTTCAAGTTTCCCAATCCGATCGACTGGCAGCTGCACCAACGCGCCGGCGCGGCCGCAACCCGCGGGACGCTGACCATCGGCTATATCGGACGCATCCATCCGGAAAAGGGCCTGGAGCAGCTGCTGGATGCCGCGGCCATCCTGCACCGCGAACACCCGGGGCTCGCCCCGTGGCGCGTCGAGCTCATCGGCCCCGTCGCTGTGCCCCAAGGGGGCGGTGGCGAAGCCTACCGCGACGGGTTGTTGAGCCGCTACGGCCCGCTGCTCGGCGAACGCCTGACGATCCTTCCCCCGGTTTACGATGCCCCTGCGCTCGCTGAGCACTACGGGCGGCTGGCCATTTTCTGCTACCCCAGCCTCGCCGCCAAGGGCGAGGGTCTGAGCATCGCGCCGATGGAGGCGATGGCCGCCGGCGCGGTGGCGGTGGTTTCCCGCCTCGACTGCTACCGCGACCTGATTCGCCCGGAGGAAAACGGTTTCCAATTCGACCAATCCAGCCCTGACGCGGTCAGGCAGCTGGCCGACATCCTCACGCGGCTGCTGCAGGATGAATCCCTGCGGCAGCGCGTGGGCCGGCAAGGCCAGAGCGACGTGCGCCGCCACGACTACGCCGAGGCCGCAGGTTGCCTGCTCGCTGAGTTTGCACGGTTGACCGGCTCCGATTCCCGACGCTGACTGGCAACGCCCCCAACGCCTTGAGCACGACCGACAGTCCTTATCTGGGTCAGAACTGCGTCACACCCTACCCGAAATCGGAAGTGTTGCGCCGGTGGCTCTGGCTTTTGGTGCAATCCACCGTCTTCCGCTGGAGCCCGCGTCCGCTGCATGGTTTCCGCGCCGCGCTGCTCCGGCTCTTCGGCGCGCAGATTGAGGGACCGGTCGTGATCTTCCCCACTGTGCGCGTGACCTTCCCGTGGAAGCTCTCGCTCGCACCGCGGAGCATGATCGGACCCCGTGTCCTCATCTACAACCTCGCTCCCATCCGGCTCGAATACGGGGCCAACGTCAGCCAGCACACCCACCTCTGCGCCGGCAGCCACGACTTTGCCCGCTGGTCCATGCCGCTCATCGCCGCCCCCATTACCCTCGGTCGCAACACCTGGCTCGGCGCCGACGTCTTCGTGGGCCCCGGCGTGACCGTCGGCGAACTCACCGTGGTCGGCGCCCGCTCCGTCGTCGTGGAAGACCTGCCCGCGGGCAAGATCTGCGTCGGCGCCCCCTGCCGGCCTCTGCGGGACCGATCGCAACCCGCCTGAACGGCCGGTCACCTATGCGTCTTTGCCACATCGTGCCCAGTCTCGCTGAGCGACACGGCGGTCCGTCCAAATCGGTCCGCGCACTGGCCAACCACGCCGTGGACGCCGGCGCCACGGTCGAGCTGCTGGCCACCGGTGTGCGCGGCGACAGCGTCACGCCGGCCCCCGATGACCGCGCCAAGATCCGCCTCTTCCGGTGCGTCACGCCGCAATGGCTGACCTGCTCGCCCACGCTGCGCGACTACCTCGTCGAGGTGCCCGCCGACCTGATCCACCACCACTCGCTCTGGCTGCTGACCCTGCGCTACGCGACCGAGGCCTCCCGCCGGCACCGCGCGCCGCTGGTCATTTCCCCCCGCGGCATGATGAACGCGTGGGCCTGGCGCCACCGGCGCTGGAGAAAACGCCTCGCCGAGAAACTCATCCATCCCGGCGCCCTGCAGCACGCCGCCGGCTGGCATGCCACAAGCGCGGAGGAGGCCTCCGACATTCACGCCCTGGGTTTCCGGCAACCGGTCTGCGTCGCCCCGAACGGTGTGGACCTACCCGACGCGGCAAAACTCGCCGCGGCCCGCGAGACCTGGCTGGAACTCTGTCCGGCCGCCCGCTCCCGGCCCGTCGTGCTCTTCTATTCGCGCCTGCACCACAAGAAACGCGTGCGCGAACTGATCGACGCGTGGCTCTCCATTCCGCGCGGCGACTGGCTCCTGCTCATCGTCGGCACCGCGGAGGAATACACCGCGGAAAAACTCGCCGCGGAAGTCGCCGACCTCGGCCACTCCGAGAACATCCGGGTCTTCGACGGTGCCGGCCGGCCGGCGCCCTACGCGATCGCTTCGCTGTTTGTGCTGCCCTCGCATTCGGAAAATTTCGGCCTCGTCATCGCGGAGGCCCTGGCCGCCGGCGTGCCGGCCGTCGTGACCGACACCACGCCGTGGTCCGACCTGACGCCCAACCACGCGGGCTGGTGCGTGCCATGGCAGGAGTTCACCCCGACGCTCGCCCAGGCCCTGCTGACTCCGCCTGCCGAACTGAAGGCCATGGGCCAAAGCGGTCGCCAGTGGGTGGCCAACGAATACTCCTGGTCGCGCGCGGCGAGCCTGCTGCACAGTTTCTACCGCCACCTGTTGCATGCCTGAGCCCGGCAACCGCCATCGGGAATCATCCCGGAGCACTCCCTGGTCACACCGGCTGATCCCGATCCACTTCGGTGTCCTGCTCGTCTTCACCACCTGGGCCTTTGGCGGACAGGCCCCGTGGGCGCGGCAGGTGATCGCCTGGTGGGGCACGGCCGGCATCGCGCTGTTTCTCTGGGCCTCCTTCGTCCATTCGCGCTCGGATGGACGTCTGCATCCCGCCCTCCGCCTGCTGTGGCCGCTCTGGCTGTTCGACCTGATGGTGATGGCAAGCTGCTTCAATCCCGGTTTCCGCGAGATCACCGTCGCCGGCGAGGTGATGCTGGCCAAGGGTTCGCCTCATGCCTGGCTGCCCACGGCCGCCTTGCCCCGGCTGGCCGCCCGCGAGCTGTGGCAGTTCAACGGCATCGTGCTTTCCTGCTTCAACCTGCTCTACGCCCTGCACCGGCGCGGCCAGGTGCGGACGCTGTTGTTTCTGATCGCGGGCAATGCCGTGGCGCTCGCCGTGTTTGGCAGCTTTCAAAAGCTCGTGGGGGCGGACGGCCTCTGGTTTGGCGCGGTCCCCTCGCCCAACCAGCGCTTCTTTGCGACCTTCATCTACCACAACCACTGGGGCGCGTTCACGCTGCTAAACACCGCCACCTGCCTGGCCCTGCTTTTTCACTATCACCGCCACGGCGGATACCGCGATCCCTGGCATTCGCCGCTGCCGCTGGGCGCGGTGGCCACCCTGCTGCTCGCGGCCTCGGTGCCGCTGAGCGCGTCGCGGTCCTGCACGCTGCTCGCCGCCCTGCTGCTCGCCGGCGCGGTGCTGCACTTCACCCTGCGCATCGTCCGGCGCCGACGCGAAGCCGGCGAGCCGGTGGCGGCGCCGCTGGCCGGAGTTTTCACGGTGGCGGTCCTGGCCGCCGCCGCCATCGCCTATCTCGGTCGCGGCGCCATGGCCGAGCGCATCCAGCAGACCTCGCAACAGCTCGCCAATTTCTCGGAGGGCGAGGCGATCGCCTCGCGTCTCACCCTCTACCGCGACACCTGGCAGATGGCCGCCGAGAAACCCTGGTTCGGCTGGGGATTGGAGAGCTACGCGCACGTCTTCCGCATCTTCAACACCCAGCGCGCCGCCGAGACGTGGGTGTGGATTCCCTTCTACGCCGAGGCGCACAACGACTGGCTGCAGGCCCTCGCCGAGGTCGGGTTTGTCGGCACGGGCCTGCTCCTGCTGTTGGGACTGCGGGTGCTGTTCTCCGCCCGCTGGCGGCGCAGCCGCGCGCTGTTGCCGCGCTATCTGGGCGCGGGCTGCGGGCTGATCCTGCTCTACGCCTGGCTGGAATTCCCCTTTGCCAACCCGGCGGTGCTGCTCACATTCTGCGCGCTCCTATGCTGTGCCGTGCGCTATGTCGCCCTTGACCAGCCCGATCCAACCGACGAGGCCCGCTCCCGTGGCTGAACGCGCGCCCATTTCCGTGCTGATCCCGGTCCGCAACGAGGCGGCCAACCTCGCCGCCTGCCTCGCCTCGGTCGCATGGTGCGATGAGATCGTGGTCGTGGACTCGGGCAGCACCGACGGCACGCCCGCGATCGCGCAGGCCGCCGGCGCGCGGGTCGTGGACTTCCGGTGGAACGGCGCGTTCCCCCGGAAGAAAAACTGGGCCCTGGCCAACGTTGCCTGGAAACACGAGTGGGTGTTCATCATCGACGCCGACGAGCGCGCCACGCCGGAACTCGAACACGCGATGCGCGCCGCCCTCGCCGGTCCGCACACCGGTTATTACGTGAACCGCCGCTTCTGGTTCCTCGACGGCTGGCTCAACCACTGCGGCTACTACCCCAGCTGGAACCTGCGTCTCTTCCGCCATCGCCACGGGCGTTACGAACAGCCGGCGGGCGCGATCGCCACCGGTTCGGGCGACAACGAGGTCCACGAACATGTGGAACTGCAGGGCACCTCCGGTTACCTCGCCGGAGAGATGGAGCATCATGCCTTCCCCGACATCGCCACCTGGGTCGAGAAACACAACCGCTACAGCAACTGGGAGGCGAAGCAGCAGGTCGCCGGCGAGACCGGCGATGCCGCCGGACTCGATCCTCACCTCGCCCGCAAGCGCCGCCTCCGCCGGCTCGCGTGGCGGCTGCCGTTCCGCCCGACGCTGAGGTTTCTTTACCACTATGTCTGGCGCGCCGGATTTCTCGACGGTTATCGCGGATTCGTTTTCTGCCGCCTGATGGGCTGGTATGAATTCCTGAATGCCGCCAAGGCGCACGAACTGCGCCGCGCCGCCCCCAAGCAGCCCCTGCCGTGAGCGGTTTTCCCCGCGTCATCTTCGTCAACCGCGTCTATTGGCCCTCCACGGCCGCGACCGCCCAGTTGCTGACCGACCTTGCCGAGGGACTCGCCATGCGCGGCTGGCCGGTGCAGGTCATAGCCACCGGCGCCGAGGACACCCTGCGCAACGGCGTCACGATCCTGCGCACGGGTGCCGGTGGTGAACACACCGGCATGATTTCCCGTGCCCGCAATTACCGGAAATTCCTCCGCGATGCCGCCACCCGGATCACCGCGCTGGCCCGGCCCGGCGACATCCTGGTGCCCATGACCGATCCACCGATGCTCGGTGCGGCCGTGGCAAAGGCGGCGCCGGAGGGAGCACACGTGGTTCACTGGATCCAGGACATCTACCCGGAAATCGCCGCGGCGCATTTCGGCTTTCTGGCCAGCCTGGCGCTCGAACCCCTCCTGCGAAAACGCGACGCGGCCTGGAATGCCGGCGCCGGCTGCGTCACCCACGGCGAAGACATGGCCGCGCTGGTCTCCGAACAGGGCGTG
>JACCDR010228335.1_pt1 | contig 19260 bp, 26 predicted proteins | sample 7446431 | NCBI WGS metagenome assembly JACCDR01 (sample SAMN15323443, study PRJNA562643) | freshwater metagenome | isolation source: river surface water | place: USA:Blue River Watershed | collected 2017-08-17 | reverse complement strand
CCATGCAAGATTGCTTGCATAAGAATTCATCTTGTTACCATCAAGGTGACGTATTTGATGTTTTTCTGATGGTCTGTCAGGCAAGTAAGCCATTGCAACAAGTCTATGCACGGCAATTCGTGTGCGCCTTCCGTTGAGCGTCAAGCGAACGGATGGATAGCCATCGTTATTTAAGTCCTGAGTCAATTCTCGACGCCAAAATCCGCGCCAATTTGTGTTGGAAAACACTCGGCCTTCTTTCGTTACTTCGTATCCAGCCACGGTTATTCCCGGTGTGCGCTTACTCATACAACCCTCCCTGTTACTTCGATCGCCCTAGATATGCGCGAGTGGGCTACCTCTATCAGTAGTCGGTACTCTAGGTGTGTTTGTGCATCATGTTTTACCTCAGATGCGGAAAGAAACTGGTCTATCGAGCCTCTGAAACAACCTCGTGTAACTTCCAGCGTGCCGTCTTTGGTGTTATATACAGTCAGTGTCCCATTTTCTAAGCCAACTTTAGAAGCCCAGAAAATAGAAGCGTTGCCGTACACCTGAGCGTCGCCGGACACCCGAGCGTTGCCGGACACCCAAGCGTCGCCGTACACCCGAGCGTCGCCGGACACCCGAGCGTCGCCGGACACCCAAGCGTCGCCGGACACCCAAGCGTTGCCGGACACCCGAGCGTTGCCGTACACCTGAGCGTCGCCGTACACCTGAGCGTCGCCGGACACCCAAGCGTTGCCGGACACATGAGCGTCGCCGGACACCCGAGCGTCGCCGGACACCCAAGCGTCGCCGGACGACTTTAGAGAATGCTCGCCCTCTATGTACCCTCCAAGTGTTCCAGGAGTGACTAAATGCGCGATTGCAACCAATGCCCGAATACGCTTTACAGTGCGACCCGGTGCAATGGTGATTTCATCACCAGGGACAAATTCGTATTTCCTATTCATACCACCTCCCTCAGATACGCTTCAAGTCGTTCGATTCGTGCAGTGTTGTAAGCGACTACACTGGTTGCCCAGTCGCGGCCCGTCTCAGCTTCAAGCTTTGCCCTGCGAGCCTCTACAAGCTCACGCATGGCCAACTCAGCAGGCGTAGGCTTGGTGAACATCTTCAGTATCTGGTGCTTCATTTGTTGAACCCCCTCGATGGGATAGCGTGTGCACGTGTCGAACCCGCACGCGCAGGGATGTCCACCGGGGGTACGTATGTCTCACGCATCGACGAGTTGACATAGGTACGCAGGGGTGCTGCGTCGGGGTGACGTGGTAACAATAACGGTGTAACGGGTTTAACGGGGTTTTTAGGCATGGTTTGGTTACTGGTTAGGGGTTGGTAACAATGTGCTGTGCAACGTGGGCGCATGGGCCTCTACAAGGGCCAACACGTCCAATAGGCGGTGCACTGCTGCGCCGGGTTGTCGTGTACCGTTCATCCACTTACGATACGTGTGCACGGGTACACCTAGGTAAGCCGACGCTTGTACGTCGTCTAGGCGTAGGCGATCAGAGAGTGCATGGATGCGAAGGGTGAACGGTGTAATGGTCATAGGTCGAGGAAGATAGAAGAAAGAACGGCGACGAGGGTTAGGATGATGATTGCCGTGGTCACTGTATGCGCTCCCGCTGTGCTTCGCGTTCATCCTCCCTACCTTCGGTATACCCTCTTTCATACCCGCGTTCGTATTCGCGTTCATCAAGGGCAGCACGCTCGCCTTCCAGTTCATCGAGACGGTCCAGGGCATCAGCAAGGGCATCGTAGACATCTGCGAGTGCGGGCTTACCTTCGATGTAAGCCACTCGCGCTTCATCGCGCAGTGTGCGCGGGCAGTCAAGGTCAATTTGTTTCATAGCAGTGCCCCAGTAGTTGCAACGTCACGCAAAGCCCAGTATTTGCACTCGCGTGCTTCATGGAGCGCACTGCGCCATGCTTCGCGTTTGCGTTCGTTGACGCTATCGGCCAAACCCTGCGCCATATCCTGCGCTGCGGTTTCGTGATAGTCGTTCAAGGTTTCAAACCCCCAGCACGATTCAGAATCGTCGGTTTCTTCACCTTCGGCGTCCAATACGGTGCATGTAACACCAACATAGTGCCATTCGTCGTTTAGCCAACTGCGCCACATTTCCACATTTTCAGCAACCGCACGCGCAGCTATTTGCTTGCGGGTCAAGCCCTGCGCCCAATCGCAACCCGTGCACCATCCCTCTTCTAGGGCTTTTTTGTGCGCTTCGCGTATGTCGTATGCCCAAGCATCGTGTCCGCGACCCGCATAGAAAATCATTTCGCTGGGGCGCTTTTCGGGTTTTCCGTATCGGGTTGATTTTTCGTAAATGTTGACGTTACCGTCATACTCTGCCCATGGTTTCGGGCGGTATTCATCGTCGTAAAAGTATTCGATGCGGATTGATACGTTGTTGATTTCTACGGTATCAGTTTGAAATGCATTGTTCATGGTGTCATTCTCCTAACAGTTCACGGATGGCCCAAGGTTGAAAGTCGGCGTGGGTGAAGTTGTCGATTTCATTGGTCATAGTTAAACCCTCTCACGTTTTGAAACAATACGCAAAGGTGTACCGGGTTCATTCTCCCGATAGGCTTTGCGATCTGCTTTTACTTCGCGCAGGGTTTCTCCTGCGCATAGGCATTCCCAACCCTGCCCGTAATCCCCTTGCAGTTCCCAATAGCTGCGGGTTACTCGCTGACCTTTGGGCCAGGTTACGCGAATATCCGAGGGGTACCCATCGTGGTTTATGAGTGATCGGCGTACGCTTTCCACCGATTCGGGAATAGTCCCGAACATGCAAGAAAATACAGTATCGATTAGTTTAGGCCCGTGCCATACGTTAAAAGCAAACATGCTGCGCCCCCTTTTCAATAGTCTTGCAAAGTTTCTGCCAACTGCGCCAAGGTTGCGCCGGGCATGACCCTGCGTAATTTCTGCGCGTTGTCACAGCACGCGCGGTATATGACAAAGGCTTTTTTGATGCTGTCGCTGTCATACCCAAAGGTGCTGCACCAATCGGTAAAAGACTCGTCAAGCGCAGAGCTATCCATTACCAGCGAGTGCAACACCCCTGCAATGTGTGGGGCAACGGGCTTACTTGCCTTTGCTATGTCGTGCAAGTAGTTGGCGCGTACAGTCGGTGTCTTAATGGGACTCCAATACTGGGCAATGCGAAGTTTTTCAAACTCGCTAATTTTTCTGTGACCCGTCCCGGTGTAGTAATCGAAACATTCCGATTTACCGTTACACGTAAGGGTCACGCGCCACCCGTCGCACTCCCAGCTATCCCGCACCAATCCGACGCCAGCTGGCGCAATGGTGTATGCGATAGCGTTATCCGCTAGGGTTTTTAGTACAGTGGTTTCTATGTCGCTCATTTTCAGTTACTCCTTACAGTTACGATGTGTCTATTGTAGCCCATTGGGTTGACTTGTCAAGCACTATTCTGCGTTTTTAGGGTTTACCCCTAGGCGATAGGCGAATACGGCGGCGTCGCGTTCAGCTATCGAGTCAAAGTACCCCAAGTGGATCACGCGCTTACCCGCTCTCACTTGGGCTTTGTAGCGCTTGGGTTTAGTCACGCGCTTGACCCATTCGCCAGTCGATAAGTAATGGGCGAGTATGCGAGAGCTGTATCCGATGCCCTCATATGTCACCCGGTCCCCAACCTTTACCAATCGCTCGACTTCGCGTTTGTAGGTTGATCCGTCAAGGTTCATCAACTCATAGAGGGTAACCACTCGTTGCATGAGTTGACCATCCACCACGCGATAGGCGTCGTGCATGCTTCCTGGCTTGATTACGACGGGTTTGGCAAGTTTGGCGTAGGGTTCGGGTTTTGGGGGTTTTGGTGCTCGTGCGGGTTTGTCAGCCACCTCACCCTTGATGCGAGCGACGATTTGTTTGAGCTTTTCGAGTGGTGTGTTTTCAAGCTCGTCAATATCGGCGTCAGGGTGTGCGTGCATAACGACAGATGCACATCTGCGCACTTCGAGTTCGTATTCACTAAGTCCTTCGAGTTCGTGATCTTGGTAGTAGCGAATCTTGGGCATGTTTTTCCTTTCGATGTTGAGGGCTTCATTGTATCAAGTATCTGTGTTTCCGTGTAGGCAATATTTGTGAACCTGTGACAATTTGCCCTCAAATGGGGGGTAAGAGATTCGAGGAAAACGAAATCGAAAGTGCCTAAAAAAAAAGTGCTTTATTTTTGCCTCGCCCGTGCGGAGGGCGAATTGTCACAGCTCGCAGTTAAGCGGCTACTTGGATACAAATTACACTGACTTGCGGATACTTGGCTACATGTATCCAGTGTATCCGCAAGTCTACATCTGTCAATCATACACCCATGTATCCAGTGTATCCAGTGTATCCGCTAACCCCAATACACCCATGTATCCAGTGTATCCAGTGTATCCGCTAACCCGCACGCATCCATGGAACGCTGCTGCTGGGGTGTCAGACTGGTGGCGAGTCTGGGATGGACGCATCCAGGGGGGAGGGGGGAGGGCCAGAGGGTTGTGGTTAACGGTTGCGATGGACCCGTGAACAATTTAATAATTTTTTCAAAAATAAAAAACCCAATGGGCGCATTCCATCAACGTTCCACGGCTCCACGGAAACACCCCCACAAACTCGACAACTGTGATAGCATCAGTACCACTATGGAACAAGTAAACCCCTCGTCCGTAGGCACGGTTGTCACAGGTGACGAATCGCACAACTCGCACGATTCACCACTGCCCACCTGGTTGTCGTGTCCTACAACACAATCGCAATCGCCCAACTCGTCGCTGCCCAACTCGCAGGTATCTAACTCGACGTTGGCAAAGGAACTGCTGCACATGCAGTATTCCAATATGTTCGAGAACTTCATCGAACAGGTGTACCGGGGACGTTCACTCAAGTCCCTAGTCGAGGATGACCCACGACTCGTCAGTTACGAGGACTTCCTACGCTGGATCAAACGTGATCCCCAACGCCATGAACGCTTCAAGGAAGCGCAGGAGATGCGTACTGAGTTCATTGCAGGCGAGATACTTGAAATTGCCGATGGAGTGGGTTCAATAGACCCTACGTCGAACGATACGGTCAATCGGGACAAGTTGCGCATCGACACGCGCAAGTGGCTCATGGGAGCGCATAACAAGAAGCGCTACGGTGAGACTAAACAGATTGAACTTGGCGGGACTATCTCGATCACCGAAGCACTCGCACAGGCTCAGGCTAGGGTGATTGAGGCAGAAGTGATGGACGTGTCGGACGTATCAGATGTGACTCCGAGATTGGGGAACGACAATGATTAAGTTTGTACTACTCGTGGCGGTGCTGGTGGTTGTCGGGTACGTACTCGAACTGATGCTGGACTGATCTATGCAGCAAATGAAATATTCGCCAGAAGACGAGCAGACTCTAATGGCGCAATTGTGGTCCCCTCAGATTAAAGACGATCCCGAGGCGTTCGTCTTGTTTGCGTTACCGTGGGGTCAGAAGAACACACCTCTAGAGCACATGAAGGGTCCTCGAACATGGCAACGTCGAACCCTTCGCCGCATAACCGAATACATTAAAACCAATAAAAACAGAATAAAAGAAGGCGATATGGTCGAGGCGTTGCGCCGCGCCGTTTCGTCAGGACGCGGGGTGGGTAAATCTGCGTTGGTAAGTTGGTTGATCCTGTGGATGTTGACAACTCGTATTGGCTCGTCGGTTATCGTATCCGCTAACAGTGAAAACCAGTTGAGAAAAGTCACATGGGGCGAGTTGACAAAGTGGGCAACGATGAGCATTAACGCTCATTGGTGGGAACCGACTGCGACCGCACTGAACCCTGCACAATGGTTGACGACTTTGGTTGAACGCGATCTTCGGAAAGGCACTCGCTATTGGGGTGCTGAAGGTAAGCTGTGGAGTGAAGAGAACCCGGATGCGTATGCTGGTGTGCACAATATGGACGGTATCTTGGTGATCTTCGACGAGGCCAGTGGTATTCCCGATTCGATATGGTCAGTGGCTGCGGGGTTCTTTACGGAGAACATACTTGATCGGTACTGGTTCGCATTCAGTAACGGACGGCGTAACACCGGGTACTTTTACGAGGCGGTAGACGGGTCGAAGCGGGACTTTTGGGAGAGTGAGAAGATCGACGCTCGCACGGTAGAGGGCACCGACAAGTCGATCTACCAGCAGATCATCAATGAGTACGGTGAGGACTCGGACGAGGCCCGCGTCGAGGTGTATGGGGACTTCCCCAAGAGTGGTCAGGACCAGTTCATCGCACCACACACGGTAGACGATGCCATGAAGCGACCACTGTATAAGGACATGACTGCCCCTGTAGTGATCGGTGTTGACCCCGCACGCGGCGGCATGGACAGTACAGTCATTGCGGTGCGCCGTGGGCGCGACATCGTGGCGATCAAACGGTACAAGGGTGATGACACCATGACCACGGTGGGTCATGTCATTGACGCCATCGAAGAGTACAAGCCTGTACTGACTGTGGTGGACGAGGGTGGGCTGGGCTACGGGGTGCTTGACAGGTTGACGGAGCAGAAGTACAAGGTGCGCGGGGTGAACTTCGGATGGAAAGCGAAGAATCCCATAATGTGGGGTAACCGCAGGGCAGAGATTTGGGGAGCGATGCGCGATTGGCTCAAGACAGCCAGTATTCCGCAGGACAGGTTACTCAAAGCCGACTTGGTGGGACCCATGAAGAAGCCCAACTCAGCAGGGACCATATTTTTAGAAGGTAAGAAGGAGATGAAAGCCCGGGGGCTGGCATCCCCTGACGCAGCAGACGCGATTGCTGTAACTTTTGCGTTTCCTGTTGCGCATCGAGAGTACAATGAGAAGTCATACGTGCGTCGTAACGCGCAGGGTGGCTCGATTTCAACAAGTTGGATGGGTTCATAATGGCATTGCAAGCACTTCAAGACTGTCTGATTGTCCGTCCAGACCTTGAAAAACACGATCTTTTCGTCCTTTTGCGCGAGAAAAAGACAGGAACGGGTATAGTTGTCTCCGCTGGACCCGATGCACAAGACGTAAAGGTCGGAGATAGGGTATTATTCGGTGATTCCATCGGTCAAGACCTACGGTGGGAAGGTGACAACCTGCTTGTGATGCGCGAGTTACACACACTCGGAGTATTTGACGAATGAAAGACAACATCGGAATCGTAGCCGCTGCAAATGTGGCAAAAAACGGACCAAACCCGTCAAAAGGCGGTTCCGAGGATGTTTTAGCCGTCGCCCGGTCCCGCATGACCATGGCGATTTCGGCATATTCCGAGACTCGTGAGAGCGAACTTGACGATTTGCGGTTTTATGCGGGCTCGCCTGACAATCAGTGGCAATGGCCCGCTGATGTGCTTCAAACCCGGGGTGCTGTGCAGGGTCAAACGATCAATGCGCGCCCCACGTTGACCATCAACAAGCTGCCCCAGCACGTCAAACAGATCACCAACGATCAGCGCATGAACCGTCCGGGGATCAAAGTCATCCCGGTAGACGACAAAGCGGATATTGACGTTGCAGAGGTGTACAACGGTGTCATTCGGTACATCGAATACATCTCGGACGCAGATGTGGCCTACGATACAGCTTGTGAAAACCAAGTTACGTATGGTGAAGGGTATGTTCGGCTGATAACTGAGTATTGCGACGACGACACGTTTGATCAAGACATCAAAATCAAGCGGATACGCAACAGTTTCAGCGTCTACATGGACCCGTTGATCCAAGACCCCACGGGTGCGGACGCTCGGTGGTGCTTCATCACTGAGGACTTGACCAAGGCAGAGTACGAGCAGATGTACCCGAATGCCGCGCCGATCACCACGCTCATGTCGTTAGGGGTGGGCGACCAGTCTATCAGCCAGTGGATCAACGAAAACACGGTTCGGATTGCTGAGTATTTCTACATTGATAATGAAAAAGCGAAGCTGAACCTGTACCCTGGCAATGTGACTGCGTTTGAGGGTACGCCTGAAGATACGTCGTTGCGACTGATGTTCGGCAAGCCGTTGCGCTCGCGTGAAGCTGACCGTAAGAAGGTCAAGTGGTGCAAGATTAACGGTTACGAGATTCTTGAAGAAGGTGAATGGGCTGGCAAGTTCATCCCCGTCGCCCGAGTAATCGGTAACGAGTTTGAAGTTGACGGGCGTGTGTACATCAGCGGCTTGGTGCGTAATGCCAAGGATGCGCAGCGTATGTACAACTACTGGGTGTCGCAGGAAGCCGAGATGCTTGCGCTGGCACCCAAAGCCCCGTTCATCGGATACGGTGGTCAGTTTGAAGGGTATGAGGCGCAGTGGAAAACTGCCAACACTAACAACTGGCCCTATCTGGAGGTAAATCCAGACGTTACGGACGGTCAAGGTGCCGTGCTGCCACTACCACAGCGAGCGCAGCCCCCGATGGCCTCCAGCGGGCTCCTACAAGCCAAATCCGGGGCTGCTGAAGACATTAAATCGGCAACGGGTCAGTACAACGCATCGCTGGGAATGACCAGCAACGAGCGCTCAGGTAAGGCCATCCTTGCCCGTCAGCGCGAGGGTGATGTTGGCACATACCATTACGGTGACAACTTGGGTCGATTCACTCGTTTCATCGGACGACAATTGGTAGATTTGGTACCCAAGATTTACGACACGGCCCGGATCGCACGAATCATCGGTGAAGATGGTGAACCGTCGACTATCAAGATGGACCCGATGCAAGAGGAACCTGTCAAGAAAATTGTCAACCAAGAAGGCGTTGTGATCGAAAAGATTTACAACCCTGCGGTTGGTAAATACGATGTCCGGTCAGTCACTGGACCCGGTTACGCCACCAAGCGTCAAGAAGCACTGGAGTCAATGGCACAGTTGTTGCAAGGTAACCCGCAGCTTTGGAGTGTCGCTGGTGACCTGTTTGTCAAGAACATGGACTGGCCTGGAGCGCAGGAGCTTGCCAAACGGTTCCAGAAAACCCTTGACCCGAAAGTGTTGGCTGACGAGGACAATCCCGCTTTGGTTGCCGCGAATCAGCGAATGGAAGAAATGGCCCAGCAGATGCAGCAGATGCAGTCCATGTTGCAAAACGTGCAAAAGTCGATGGAAGTCAAAGAACTCGAAATCAAGGAGTTTGAGGCAGAAGTCAAGGCGTACAGTGCCGAGACTCAGCGCATTAGTGCAGTGCAGGCCAGCATGAGTCCAGAGCAGATTAGTGATATAGTAATGGGTACGCTCCATGCGGCAATGGACAGCGGCGACATCATCGCGGGTTCCCCACAAATGAACGAGCAACCTGAGTCTCAAGGGGTGATGGAATGAAACCTGCTGATTTTGTAGGCGAATTGTTCCTTGCACGGGACGTTGCGCATTCGGTTCACTTGACCACCCGTAGTTACTCGAAGCACAAGGCGTTGCGTCACTTCTATGAAGATGTGATCGAGTTGGCAGACAAGTTCACTGAGGCATACCAAGGGCGTAATGGGCTGATTGGTCCGGTGACTTTGCGCAGTGCCCGCAAGACCACAAACATTGTCGAGTTCCTTGAGGACTCGTTGAAAACAATCGAGGGTGCTCGTTACGATGTGTGCGAGAAAACCGACACACCTTTGCAGAATATTATCGACGAGATTGCCGGGTTGTACCTGAGCACCTTGTACAAACTCAAGTTCTTGGCATAATCGCCTACAGGAGTCAATATGGAACTACTCAACCCCCTCTCCAAAGCCACTTTTGCGGCTCAGACTGCGTCTTACACTGGCACTGCTGGCAGCACTTCCGGGTGGAACGCTGGACCTGAAGGTGTAATGGTGTGGTCTGACCAGCCTTGTTACGTTGAGGTTGGTGAAAGTGCTGTGGCAACAACTGCCAGTACACCTATTCCCGCATACACTCCGATTCCGTTTAAAGTGCCTGTGGGCACTAGTGGTGTGTGGCGAGTGAGCGCCATTCAGGTTTCTACTGGTGGCACTGTGTATTGCAAACCAATCAACACAAAATGAGTTTTCTTGCTGCCCGAAATGCTATCAGTATTGGACTGGGTGGCATTATTTCGCTATTTGGGGGGCGCGGCAGTGAGCAATCGCAAAGCAATCTTCTTACCGAGTCTGGTGCATCTTTGGTGCAAGAGGACGGCGGCTTGATTTTGTTGGAGTAACCTGATGCCTACTGTGTCTCTTTCTGTTTTCGGTGGTGTCGGTGCCCAGTTTTTCGACAATAACGGAAGCCCGTTGTCAGGCGGAAAAATTTACAGCTACCAAGCAGGCACAACGACACCGGTGGCAACATATACGTCCAGCAGTGGTGGTACTGCACACACTAACCCTATCGTGTTGGACTCTGCGGGTAGAGTACCGTCCGGTGGTGAGATATGGTTAGACTACAGCAGTCTTTACAAGTTTGTGCTAAAAACAAGTGCGGATGTGACAATTGCCACGTATGATAACGTAGGCGGTAGTTTCAACACATCTTCAATTGTTGCAAATTTTACAGGCAATGGGTCCACAGTTGCATTTACGTTAGCAAGTTCCCCGGCTAGTGAGAATTCAACAATGGTGTACGTCAACGGGGTATACCAACAGAAAAACACGTATGGTGTATCGGGCACAGTTGTTACATTTTCTGAAGCACCCCCGAACACATCGAAAATTGAAGTGAATTACGTCTAAGGACTACACAAATGGCTGATTTAAAAATCTCGCAACTATCGCCAGCAACAGCCCTTGCAGGAACAGAAGTTGTACCCGTGGTTCAAAGCGGCAGTACCAAAAAAGCAACAATTGACCAAATCCTATCCCCTGCGGCAGGCAAAGGAGTTGATTTTTCTGCAAATTCTCCTGCGGCGGGAATGACTTCACAATCGCTAGATTGGTATGAAGAAGGCACATGGACTGGCGCACTGGTTGCCGGAACAAGTGGAACAATTACGCTCAATGCTTCGTTTCAGACTGGTTCCTACACACGAATTGGTCGCCTTGTTACTGTTACGGGCTTGTTTCTTGTGGACAGTGTTTCTTCTCCGGTTGGCGTTTTAAATTTGACCGGATTGCCTTACGCAATTAGTAGCGGTGGTGCTTTTGCGAGAACCGCTGCCGCAGTTTGTGCTTTTGATCTTGCGGCAACTGCTACTACGTCAATTGTTGGGCGAGGTGTGGCAAACGAGTCTCAAATTCAACTGTATAAATATTCGGCGGGTGCAATTTCCAATCTTGCGGGTGATGTGCAAGCCGGGTCGCAGTTTTATGTCAGCATGGCTTACATTACGATCTAAGGAACCCAAATGGCGCTGACCAAAGTTTCTTATTCAATGATTGATAGCGCATGTCTAAGCGTATTGGATCGTGGTGCAAGTCCATCTGAAACAGCCGCGAACAATGCTGTGGCCTTCAATGCTGCAATTGCCTACTGTATTGCAAACAACAAAACGCTAATTATTCCAGACGGTACATACCAATTGCCAGCCGGAACAACGGTGAATTTTGCTGGTGATAATCTACGAATCATCGGACAAGGTCGCCCAACGCTTCAATACACCGGATCAGGGATTGCTTTTTACTGCAACGCTGGTGTAGACGGTACCCGTGTTGACAATATGCAGATTGAGAATCTGTTAATTATTGGTGGGTCGAGTGTGACGCATGGGTGCTACTTGTCCGGTGTTGTAAGGTCTACAATCCGAAACATTGAAGTGCGTGAATGTTCGGGCTATGCTTTTAACATTCGATGGGGCGTATCAAACACCTATGAAAACCTAAAATATTCAGCCGCCGGCGACACGACTACTGCAAGCACGGGTGTCTATGCCACCAATGCTGGAACAGGTTTATACACAGCAAATTGTACTTTTGTAAATTGCGTTTCTGAGGATTTTCCGGGCACTGGTTTGAATTTGCACGACGCATCGGGTTGCGTGTTTCTTGGTGGAACCTTTGAAAATTGCAACAAGGGTGCTGTTATCAGTACAGATTCCCGATTGAACACCTTGGAAGGGGTGTGGTTTGAGTTAAATGCGGATTACGATCTGGAACTCGCAGGTAACGGTAATGAATCAATCGGTTGCAATTTTTCAAGTTCGGGAACAAGCGGTACTGTAGTCGTATCGACGGGTTCCGGTAATTCTTTCAATGGTGGATATTTACGAACCATTGAACTTCAATCAACATCGGACAACACATCGCTTTTTGCATGTTCAATTGATCAGAATTTAAGCGGAACATTGGGAATTACAGGTAGTGGTACTTACAAGTGTATTGGTCTTACAAACGTAGACACCGTTGGTAACTATGTTTCCGATTACCCTGATGAAATTGGTGAATTTGGTGCGTACACTGCTACGGCAACCGGAATGACAACATCTCCGACCGGAACCGTTCAATATCACCGGATTGGTAAGACAGTTACTTTGAACATTCCGGTTATTACTGGTACATCTAATTCCACGGATTTCACTTTGACGGGCGCCCCTCAAGTGATTCGACCGGCAAACACACAACGGTCAATGACCGTTGTGACCAACAATGGATCAAGCGCAGTAGGGATTGCTGAAATATACGCAACGGGAACAATTGTCTTGTACCGTGATGTAAGTGCAAATGCTTTTACGGCCTCGGGTACAAAAGCTGTTCAAAATTGCACCCTGACCTATTTGATAGCGTAGAATCAAAACTGTATCGGCCCAGTAGACCGAGGAATCGAAAGGTTCATTTAAATGACTGATGAAGTCCAAGCCCTAGCGGAAGTAGACTCCGCGCCAGCCCCCGAAGTGACGGCCACATCGGATCAGGCACAGAATGCGCCGGAAGTAGCCGATCAAGGCAACGAACAACCGGAGGAAAAGAAATTTTCCCAGGCTGAAGTCGATGCGATGATTGGTAAGCGCCTCGCAAGAGAACTGCGCAAATTGGAACGTGAACAGCAAGCAAAACTAGCCGAAAGGCAAGTTGCGCAATCGGTGCCGAAAGAAGTACCGCCTGCCGATCAATTCGACTCTCCTGAAGCCTATGCGGAAGCGTTGGCTTTAAAGAAAGCCGAAGAACTGATTGCGCAGCGGGAAATCCAAAAGCAACGCGCTCAGATTGAAGATGCTTACGCGGAACGTGAAGAAGAAGCACGGGCGAAGTATGAGGACTTTGAACAAGTTGCATACAACCCGAACCTCCGAGTCACCGATGCAATGGCTGAAACGATCAAAGCGTCCGATATTGGGGCCGACTTAGCCTATTGGCTGGGTAGCAACCCTAAAGAAGCTGATCGCATTTCGCGTTTGTCACCTCTCATGCAAGCGCGTGAAATTGGGAAGATTGAGGCGAAAATAAGCGCCGAGCCTCCCAAAAAGAAAACTACGTCAGCGCCTGAACCGATTCGTCCAGTAAGCGCCCGTGCAGGTAATCCCGGTGTCACTGACACCACCGATCCTCGGTCTGTCCAGACCATGAGCACATCGGACTGGATTGCTGCCGAGCGTCAACGGCAAATCGCAAAGGCAAAGGCACTCCGCAACCGCTAAATATAGGAAATCATCATGGCAAATAGCCTGCTTACCATTGACATGATCACGCGCAAATCTCTAGAGATTCTGGAGAACAACCTCGTGATCACCCGTAACGTGAACCGCCAGTACGATGACAGTTTTGCTGTCAACGGCGCTAAGATCGGTTCGACTCTGCGTATCCGTTTGCCCGACCGCGCTCTGGTGACTGACGGTGCCGCCCTGCAAGTTCAGGACGACAACGAACAGTACACCACTCTGACTGTTTCCAGCCAGAAGCACATCGGTATCAACTTCACCTCTGCTGAACTCACGATGCAGTTGGATGACTTTGCCGAGCGTGTACTGAAGCCGCGTATCAGCCAGTTGGCCTCCACCGTGGACGCTGACGTTGCAAACGCATACAAGTACATCGGTAACTCTGTTGGTACTCCTGGCACCAGCCCCGCTACCGCACTTGTGCTGCTGCAAGCCCAGCAAAAGCTGAACGAAAACGCAGCCGTGATGTCCCCCCGTTACGCTACCGTGAACCCTGCTGCTAACGCTGCATTGGTCAACGGTTTGGCTGGTTTCTTCAACCCTACCGATGTTCTCTCTCGCCAGTTCAAGAACGGCATGATGGGCGAGCAAGTGTTGGGTTACGAAGAAGTCAACATGAGCCAATCGATCAAGGTTCACACCTGCGGCACTCGTGCTGCTACCGGAACCGTGACGGCTGCCGCCGTGTCCTCCGAAGGCGCTACCACGCTGACTCTGACTGTTGGCTCTGGCGAAACCATCGCTGTTGGTGACGTGTTCACCATTGCCGATTGCTACGCTGCTAACCCACAGACCCGTGAGTCCACTGGTTCGTTGTTCCAGTTTGTTGCGTTGTCATCCTCGACAGCTACCACTACTGCCACTGTGACCGTTGCTCCGATCTACTCGGCATCCAACGCTCTGTGCACCGTAGTGTCTCTGCCTGGAAACAACAAGGCTGTGACTTTCGTTGGTGCTGCTTCCACCAGCTACCCACAAAACATGGTGTACCACAAGGATGCCATCGCTTTTGCTACGGCTGACCTGTTGCTGCCTCAAGGTGTTGACATGGCCTCCCGCGCTGTCCATAACGGTATCAGCCTGCGCGTTGTTCGTCAGTACGACATTAACAACGACCGTATGCCTTGCCGTGTTGACGTGCTGTACGGCTACAACACGATTCGTCCACAAATGGGTTGCCGCATCTGGGGCTAATCCAAGGCGGGGGCTTCGGCCCCTGTTTTTGAAATCAATCTGAAAGGAAATCATCATGGCACTTCCAAATGGCGGCGGCGGTTATCAAGTCGGTGACGGCAATCTGACCGAAGCACAATTGACCGTACAAACGGTTCCTACAACCCTGACTGGCGACACCACGTTGACCGCTGCGCAAGTAGCTGTTGGTTTGGTTGTTTGCGACAAGGGTAGCGATGCAACATTGACTGTCACGCTGCCCACCGCAGCACAACTCGATGCCGCAATCACCAGTGCAAAAGTTGGATCGGCATTCGATCTGACTATTTGCAACGACAACAACTCCGGCGCTTCGTCTACCGTTCCTGTCACCGCAGGTACTGGTATCACGATTTACGGCTCCGTGACTGTTCCACGACGCTTCGGTGCTTACACGTACCGTTTCGTGCGTACTGGTGACGCTGCTTACTCGGCTTTCTTGAAGTAATCACACAGGGGCTTCGGTCCCTGTTTTTGAGGAAACACCATGCCAAACACCAAACCAGTCGGAGTTGCATACTTGGATCAGCAGTTTGACGGCGCTGTTATGGGTGCGTCTGGAGGTACTGCCGGGTTCTACGGCACCACCCCCGTGACTCAACCTGCTACAGTGGCGACTGCCTCTGTTCCTACGTTGACAACCGCCAACATCACCGGATTGACAACCACCCAGGTTGCAGCATTGAACACCACATTGCTGAACGTCAACACGGTTATTGCTGACTTGAAAACGCTGGGCCTCATCGCCCAATAATCTAGACACGCTTTGCGGGTACTGGATCACACAGGGCTTCGGCCCTGTTTTACATGGAGAACTGAATGAATGTAGTGTTGGTACACCCCATCCACGGTGCAAAAGTTGCAATCAGCGCAGCGGAAATACAAAATGATGAAAAGAACGGCTGGACGCGGTACAATCCGAATACGCCCGTCGAACCATCGACTGCAGCGGCACCCATTGAGGAACCCATCAAACGGAAATACTCGCGCAGGGTGACCAACCAACCCGTCGAACAGCCCAACGAGGTGCCTTCATTTCTGGCCTCGGTAAGCGACGAATCCGAAGGAAGCTAACATGGCTACGACTGCTGGCGATCAAATAAACAGGGCATTGCGCCTACTCGGTGTTTTAGCCGAGGGTGAAACTCCGTCAGCGGCAACCAGTCAAGACGCGCTACTTGCTTTCGACCAAATGGTTGATTCGTGGAATACAGAACGGTTGTCCGTGTTCTGCACCCAGGATCAGATTTTCACATGGCCCTCCGGTGAGATTAAACGCACCCTTGGTCCCAGTGGTAATTTTGTAGGCAATCGCCCGGTACTGCTTGATTCATCCACCTACTACAAGGCCCCTAGTGGCGTGTCGTACGGCATCAAGTTCATCAACCAGGACCAGTATAACGGCATCGCTGTAAAGACAGCAACGTCTACATTCCCCCAAGTCATCTTCGTAAACGAGACATTTCCCGATGTGGAGATGTACGTGTACCCGCGCCCCACACAAGACCTTGAGTGGCATTTTGTGTCGGTGCAAGAATTGTCGCAACCTGCGCTACTGTCTACAACGCTCCATTTCCCGCCCGGGTACATGCGTGCGTTTACGTACACCTTGGCAATGGAACTGGCACCTGAGTTTGGAGTCGAACCTTCGCCACAGGTGCAGCGGATCGCCATGACCAGTAAGCGCAATCTGAAGCGCATCAACAACCCTAACGATGTGATGTCGATGCCTTACGGTATCGTGGCAAATCGGCAACGGTACAACATTTACGCTGGGAATTTCTAATGAAGTCCCCGATTCTCGGTAGCGCGTATGTGGCCCGCAGCGTCAATGCTGCGGATAACCGCATGATTAACTTGTTCCCCGAGATCATTCCCGAGGGTGGCAAGGAGCCTGCGTTTCTGAACCGTGCGCCCGGATTGTCATTACTCGCCACTGTAGGATCTGGACCGATCCGTGGAATGTGGTCGTTTTCCAATGATGCGTCATCTGCATACGTGGTCAGCGGGACAAGCCTGTACAAGATCACCACATCCTATGCGTCTACGCTGCTGGGTACGGTTGTGGGCACCGGACCCGTGAGCATGGCAGACAATGGTACGCAATTGTTCATTGCCGCAAACGGTCCAAGTTACATCTACAACACATCCACGAACGTATTTGCGCAGATCACAGACACCGATTTTCCCGGTGCTGTCACGGTGTCCTTCCTCGACGGGTACTTTGTTTTCAATGAACCGGACAGTCAGAAGATATGGGTGACGGCGTTACTGGACGGTACAAGTGTTGACCCTCTTGATTTTGCCAGCGCCGAAGGGTCTCCTGACGGCGTGGTTGGCATAATCGCCGACCATCGTGAAGTGTGGGTGTTTGGAACCAACTCGGTAGAGGTTTGGTACAACAGCGGTAACGCAGACTTCCCGTTATCGCGCATCCAAGGTGCATTCAATGAAATTGGGTGCGCAGCCCCTTACTCGATTGCCAAACTCGACAACGGTCTGTTCTGGCTTGGTTCTGACGCACGGGGTCAAGGCATCGTGTACCGGGCAAACGGGTACACCGGGCAGCGCGTATCTACACATGCCGTAGAGTGGCAGATTCAGCAATACGGTAGTTTGTCAGATGCCATCGGATACACCTACCAGCAAGACGGGCACAGTTTTTATGTGCTGATTTTCCCCCAGGCGAATGCAACGTGGGTTTACGATGTGGCGACTCAGGCATGGCATGAGCGTGCTGGGTTTGTCAATGGTGAGTTCACCCGTCATCGCTCCAACTGTCAGATGTTCTTCAACAACACCGTGACGGTGGGTGACTACGAGAACGGCAACATCTACGCCTTTGATCTGGATGACTACTCGGACAACGGAAGCATTCAGAAGTGGCTTCGGTCATGGCGGGCACTTCCTACCGGGCAAAACAACCTCAAGCGCACAGCACACCACAGTCTGCAACTCGACTTGGAAACAGGGGTGGGGTTGAACACAGGGCAAGGTGACGATCCGCAAGTGATGCTGCGTTGGTCTGACGATGGTGGTCACACTTGGTCCAATGAGCACTGGGTGAGCATCGGGCGCATCGGTGAGTTCTATCGTCGGGCGATCTGGCGCAGACTCGGCATGACCCTGAAACTGCGTGACCGTGTTTACGAGGTGTCGGGTACTGACCCGGTGAAGATCGCCATTGTTGGCGCGGAACTGTTGGTGAGCCCGACAAATGCCTAACCCGATCAACGTTCCGATCACGCCGCCACGGGTTGCATTCCTTGACCCGCGCTCAGGCACGATCTCGCGGGAATGGTACCTGTTCTTCTTGTCGCTGTTCCAGTTGACAAGTGGTAGCAATGTGTCATTGGATGATTTGCAAAAGGGTCCATTGGCACCCGGCGTGTCCGAACTACAGGCTGATCTTGACACCGTGCGTCAAGAGTTGCAAACACTTCCGTATCCCGCCACGCCATTAGAATATCACGAGGTGCTTGCATGGCTTTCACCAGAATAAGTCCGACAAGATTCGGAGCGTCCGAATTGGACATTTCGCCTACTTTGACAACCATACGCACTACGCCAACGTATTGCCGCGATCTCATAAAGTCGATGGACATAGCAAATAACGCAGCAGTTGCAGCGCAGGTTTCAGTCTATCTAGTTCCGAGTGGAGACACGGCTGGTGCTGATAATTTGCTGATTCCTGCAATGTCGATACCTGCAAACAGCGTATTTCAATGGACAGGAACACAAGTCACAAACGCCGGGGCCACCATACAAGCGACTTCATCAGTGGCAGGTGTGACATTGACAGCATCGGGAGGTGAAGCAGTATGACCATTACAGTTTTTCCTCAGCCGGGTATGCGCGGAACGCAGGATAACGGTAATGTCGTCGATATTCCGGTAACTGCCGAAGGTCACTTAGAGGTAGCCATCCACGGTCCTCTGAATCCGTTTAGGTCAGTGCATGTTGAAAACCTTCGTCCTGTGTATCAGACGGATTTCGTATATGGTGTGAACTCTGGACAAGCTAGTTCTACAACGTCAGGTAGTGGTAGCGTCTCGACCACAAACAGTCTTACTACCTGTTCGACGGGTACGACTATCTACTCTCAGGCAATTATCCAAGGGCGTAAGCGTCTAAGGTATCGCCCCGGACAAGGGGTTGTGGCAAGGTTCACAGCAATCTATTCTGCACCAGTGGATAATTCGTATCAGCTTGCGGGTGTCGGTCATGCCGAAGATGGGCTGTATTTTGGGTACGGTAATACGTCAGATCTGACAGATAACCGTTTTGGTATTTTGTATGTCAAACGTGGTGTGCGGGAAACACGCACTCTGACGGTAACTACAGGTGCTACTTCGGCATCGAACTGCACGATTACACTAAACGGTACTGCCTACACCGTTGCGCTGACAGCAGCAAGCAATATCCAACGTACCGTGTATGAGATTTCACAAGCAACTTATGCAGGATGGGATGCGTACCCGTATGGTGCGACTGTAGTATTTGTCCGGCAGAGTGCTGGTGTAGCTAGTGGTACTTACAGTT
>JACCDR011062007.1_pt1 | contig 19267 bp, 14 predicted proteins | sample 7446431 | NCBI WGS metagenome assembly JACCDR01 (sample SAMN15323443, study PRJNA562643) | freshwater metagenome | isolation source: river surface water | place: USA:Blue River Watershed | collected 2017-08-17 | reverse complement strand
GGAAATCGCTGCGTTTTTGTATGCTATAAGTTGTTCATTGCTCTCATAAAAGGCGGCAAAAATTGTGTCCGGCTCATCGGGGCGGGCGCCCGGACCACTGATCCAGGTCAGCGGCAACTCGCGCTGCTCGAACTGGAACGCATGGTTCAGCTCGGCTTGAATCTGCGTGCTGAGGAACCCTTTGTAGCCGTGCACGTTGTTCGTCTGAATCGCGTAGATGTACTTGCTGCCCACCTGGACATTTTTGTCCACGTAGGCGCTAGAGCTAAGAGCGACGTTTTCCGCCACCATGGCCCAGGGATCACCAACGTTATTGCGCCGAAAGACGTTGAAAGAAGCAATGTCGTATTTGCCGTCTGGTGGCGGAAGCCAGTAGACACTGATGCTCTTCTGCGGTGTGGAGGGCTGCACCTGCACCGCTTCGGGCCATGAGGGCAACGCATCGTCCTTTGTGACCACGTAGGTCCAGTTCCGGCTTGGGTAGCTGACCAGGTACTCTGACAGGTACGATTTCTCTGCGGTCACGTCGCTCGGCTGGTAAGTCTGCAGGGCGTTGATGTGGTTCTGGAGCTGAGCGTCGCTCATCGGAGCGTTTGAGGCCAAGGCGGCCTGTAGAGCGGTCAAAGAGCTGGCCGCTTTGGAACTGAGGGCCTGCGCAGCGGGGCTATCCACTGAATAGTTGAACTGGGGCACACCTTTGGAATCCATCGACAGCTTCACGTTATCGCTAAGAGCCACGTAGCTCTTGTTGTTGGCATCGGCCTGTGACTGCAAACCCTTGGGGATCAGGCGCTGGACCAGCGAAGCATTGCTGCTGGCCGCCTGAGCGATGGATGACGCCAGAACTTTGGTTAGATCCTTCTGATACAGGTTAAAATTGACCGTAGAAAGCTGTGCCGCTGTGAATTTGACCACTGTGCGGATGCGATAGCGATACGTGTGTCCGTAAGCGACGCGAGTGTCTTTGTAGCTGCATGCCTTGTTTCCCATGATGCGGTACTCTTCGAGGCGCACCCAAGTGCCGTTGGACTGGTCGAGACGCTCCTTCTCAATGATGTAGCCCACATAATCGAGGCCGCGAAAATCAGGCAACGAAACGAAGGTCTGTGGATCGTCAGGGCGCAGGTCCAAGGACGCCAAAAATCGACCGAACGCCTCTAAAGCCGCTGGCTCCGGGGTGAAGGGCGTCATCTTCTCTTGTCGGATGATCTTGGCAAACCCGCGAAGAGAAAAGTTGACTCTAACGAGCCCTGTTGTGGCAGTATCTGGCATTAAAGGTCTTCCAAGATCAGCTCGTTGAAATTGATGGTGTTCAGGTCAATGCTGTTACAGTTTATGGTCGTGATGGCCGTATTTTTGAATAGACGCGAATTGGAGGTGCTGTTGAAGGCCCGTTCCAGGTCGTGCGTATCTACCAGCTTGAGCGCCTGCCCTGCCCTGAAAATTGGCTGCACTGTGGCCAATTGACTCTGAAAACTTCTTACAGTTGGCTGATTCGACAACGTAGATTGACCTCGCACAGTATTGATGTACTGGTTGACCATCTGCTGCTCTGCTGCAGTTCGACTAGAAAAGTCGTCTGACCGATTGCGGGTATTGGACACGTCCCAGGTGAGATACACCTGCCGTGGCACTGGGTCGCTGGTCAGCAGCGGATCCTTGGCCTGGTCTTCCTGCGAAGCGAGGTCCGTCTCTGTAGGCTCATAGAAGTTGTAGCTGAACCGGGCCTGGAGCTGTGGCGTCTGGAGCATATTGAGTTCGACTGGCTGCGACTGCTGCGACTTGACGCAAAGCGCATAGTCGATTTTGATCGAGTCCTGGAAGACCTGTGCGGTGTCGGCTTGCGAGAGGTTCAAACTTGCGATCAGACGAGCCTCGTTTTGCTGCGTCAACGAGCTCAGGTTACCAAAAGTCTGCGGTGAGAATGTCTGCCCGCCTGGGGGCTTGATCCGCAGCTCGGCAAACAAGAGCGTGGCCAGCGACTGCTTACGCGTGACTAGCGTTCCATCCGCGTTGTATGCCTGGAACTCGTACTCTTGACCCATATTCTGCACCGTGCCGACCGGACGACCCAGCAGGGGAAGCCCCAAAACCGGTTTTGGCGTTGGCAGTTGCAACGGACGGGTGGTCGTAATGGGCCTCATGCCGACCCCAAAGAGATTGGTGATAGGCATTATTTGAGCTTCCCTAATATTCCCGGCAGCTTGAGGATGGGGTTAGTAATTGGCGCCGGCTTGTTGCTACCCAAGTTTTGCAAAATGCTCTGAAGCACCACTTTGAGGTCGTTGTCGTTCGCATACAGCACTCCTACCAGCATTGTATTCACTCGCAGAAACGTGTAGGTGAAGTCCGAGAGGCTGTTGAATCTGTTGTCGTCGCTGTAATTCGGAATGTCTAGCGGCGAGTTAGGCAACTTGCCATTGCGCAACTGAGTCATGTAGTCGGCATAACGCGGGTACGCCTGCTGCAGCTTCTGCTGGAGCACACTGTAGGATAGAGCGTTCTTGCTCTCATCGATTGAGTCCACTACAAGCTGGAAGAAGTCGGTGGTTCCGATTACGTCCACCGTATCGCGAGTGTAGTTGAACAGGTTTGTGAAGGTGGCTTTCAAACCAAAGTAGTAGATGCTCTCTTGCAGCGCCCGAGGAATGAACGAGAGATCGTTGGGCACGTAGGCTGTGGGCCCAATGAATTGCGATAAAGGTGTCATCGCTGCCTTCTTGCCAAAATATTGGGCGCCCGGATTGAGAAGGGCGATAAGCCAGCCATAGTCCGGCGACCCAAAAACACGATTAGAGAAATCGGTCAGCTTGTCAGTGCTGTTGACAGGGACGGTACTGAGCTGGCCCTGGCTGCGCAGCAGAATCTCAAAATCTAAGTCGGCGCTGTTGGGGTAATTGCCCGCAGCCACCTTGTACTCCACGATCTGGTCTACGGCCACGTCTGTGTCCAGGATGGCGTAGTAGCCAATGTCGATGTTCAACCCGAGGCGATTCTCGATGTACGGCTTATACTGCGCTGTTTCTGTTGCTAGGTGCCCGGAATCAATAATGAAGATACGCTTCCAGGCGTCGTCCTGAGCGGTGTAGACGCGCTTGAATACTTCGTAATGCGTCGCATTGTAATAATTCTCCCACACCACCAAGGCGCCCTGGCTCTCCTGCCCCGGAAGGGCGTACTCGGCGACGAACAGAATATCTGGAGCATTGGCCGCGAAGTTTTCGCCAACCGGACGGCTTCTGTTTACGGTTGCAGAAATGTTGATGGTCGGAATCGCTGGAGGCGGGATGTTGGGATCGATAGTTCCGGCAGCTTCTGCTACCTCGTCAATCTCAAGCGCTTGGGGCGAGAAGTCGATGATGGTTGTCGGCATTAAGTGTTGACCACAATCTCTTGGGTGTCAGATTCGTCGCCCGTCGCACTGACGGAGCGCACCCTATACTTATACTGCTGTCCAGCTTGTGGACTACGGTCGAAGAACGAGTTGTCCAAATACGCATTGCCGATGACCCGAAAGGTGTCTGTGACGGAGTTGGTCATGCGCTCAATGCGCCAATGATCTGGTTTGTTCTTGAGGGGATCTACCTCCCATTCGAGGCGCACCACGATAGGCGTAACCCTGGGGTTCAGAATGGAAGCAGACAGCCCTACGGGCAGCGAGATCTGAGCTGAGGCAATGACTGTGATAGGGACAGAGAAATCACTGGTGCTGCCGTCTAGCGTTACTGATGCCACCCGGTACTGGTAGACCTGCTGCGACTGCAGGAAGTCTGGCAGGCCGAATGAGCGCGAGAGAGCCCCTGAGAAGGCCACCAGGCTACTGCTTATTTGAACCGGCGAACCCGATAGCGCTGCTGCCGAGAAGGGCACGGCATCGGGCGTAGCCACCTCGTCCACTACCCAATTGTTCTCGGTCAGAGGAAAGGATTGATACACCGTGTCACCCGACAGACGGCGCTGGAGTCGAAACTTCAAGGGGTTGTGAGCGGTGGCCAGCGCCTGAAGCTCGCTTTGAATGGCCGCGATTTGAGCCTGCTTGACGTTGTAAGGGCCAAGAACAGTGCTCAGGTCTACCTTGCTCAGGTCCTGGTTCCCGATCGCATCTTCGATGCTGCTTTGAGCCTGCTGGCTTAGGTCAGCCTGTGCCAGCGCAAGAGCTAGGTAGCGTTGCTGCGCGGTGTTGTTCACGTCTTCCCGAGCAGCGAGGTTGTCATCTTCCCAGACCAGCTTGGTGCGAAACGGCGCCTCACGCAGCGTTTCTGCAATGAAGTTGATGGGTGCCCGCAACGTGGCTTTGCTCTGCGCTCGCAAAGAAGCGAACCCGTAGCCCGTCACGTTGCCGTACAAGTCGTAGCCTGTGGTTCGATACTGGTAGTAGTTGTTCGGTGTGACGATGTTGTCTACGAAAACGATGGGCTCTGCAAAATTGACAAACTGGGACTGGGCGGGCAGCGAACCCGAAGCGATGCCAGCCAGCGAACTTGAAGTGACAAGCGACTGGCTGAGCTGCTGCACGAAGAACTGGTTGAGAGGCCAAAACTGGTTGGTCTTGTTGGTCGGCGTCCCGAAGTCAGTGTCTCCCGCCGTCACGTTGATGCGCTCCAGGTCGTAGTAGAGCACTCGTTGGTCGTTGGGAAAGATGCTCAGCTTGATTCCCTGGCTGTTTTGGTCCTGCGAAGCCAGGATGATGGGGAGCTTCAGGTTGTTCGAGCGGGTGCGGCTGAGCACGTGCTGCTGCGTGCTGGTAAAATTGACTTCAAGGGGCTCAGAGACGGCGCCGAATACGTTTTCAAGCAGAACTCGATACACATACGAGTTCAAATATTCAATGTCCGCATCGTAGATTGTGGCGTGATCGTTCTGATTCGCTACCTTGGCGAAGGGATGGAATACCAAGTCCTCGACGTTGCGACGATACACGTAGATGTACCGCACAAGATCTGCCGGGTTACAGGTGAGAGTGAGCACAGCTTGCGTCGAAGAAGCCTGTTTGACCTGGCATGTCACTGGAGGATCGATGCCCGCCAGGTTCAATACCACCATTGAGATGGCCTCAGACTCAGGACTTTCCTGCGAGGTGGCGCAGTAGGAAGTGACTGTGTAGATGTAGCCAGTGCCATAAGTGACGTTATGGTCCTGGAAGCTTAGCATAACCTTGTTGTTGGTCTTGACGTACACCTGCCGAAGCTGCGCTGACTGCTGGTAGGACGCGTTATTGATTGTGGCGATTAGAGTCTTAGCACCAGGTTTGGTCTGTTCAGGAAAGTACGACGGCAGGCTTGCGTCGGCACTTGCCAGGTTCTGCTGATTCGCAGTCTGCTGCAATGTGTACAAGTTGGTGTTCTGATTTATGTTCGCCTGCTTGAACGCGTCGATGGTGTAGGCCGACTTCTTATCGTAAGAAAACTTGCCGCTGTCCGTGCTCTGTCGAGCGATTTTGTCGAAGTCAGCAGCGGTGAACTCCTCCACTTCTTGGGCCAGGTCTTCGGCAGGGACCTCTTGACGGTAGATTTTGAAAGCAACCACCTGGTTGCCGTCCACTACGCCTTGGTCAATTTCAAAGTTGATGACGGTGTAGGGGTTATTGATTCCGTCTACATCGATCTCACCTGTGGTGATGGTCGGTGGAGTCAACATTGGCTTTTGGCCCACCGCTGGGTTAGAGCCAAGCGCTACGGTGGTGCTTCGGTAGGTGCCATTGTCGAAAATGAGATTGGGGTCAGTGCCCGCGTAGGCGCCAGACAACACATACGCTGCCCGATTCACGCTCTGGACCATGCGGCCAATGCGGCCCAAGATCTCCTTAGCAGTCAGAGATACGGGTCGAATCAGTGTCATACGTCTAGCTCCAGATTGATGTAGTCAGTGAAGCTGCCTCGCACCACCGACAAGTCGGCGGGGTCGATAATAGGCCGCTGGTAGATGCGTTTCAAAGAGCCATCTGAGCCGCTTAGATATACGGTCACTAGGAACCCCTGGATGGGCGTGATATTCTCGTTCAGTCCCTTAAGGTTGAAGTCGATAATCTGCTGATCGCGCCCATCAATCCTGGCTACGACTTTGTTCACAGTTAGATTCTTCTGACGCAGCACAGCAGTCTTCACCAAGTTGGCGGCTTGCTCCTCGGTAATGATGATCCCGTCGTCTGTGGAAAGGTAAGTGTCGGGAGAAAGTTTGATGACTGCCATTAGTTCTTCGTTAGCAACACATATTGCGGATCTTCTTCCGCCAACTTATCTAGGCTCTGCTCGGCGCTGTATTGCGCTTCTCTATCGCCTAGTTTGGTGTCGTCCCTTTCAGTAATTACCACCACGTCCGGGTTCTGAGTCGTATCTCCGAGCACGCCGAGAATGAAGTCGTCAAACAGATAGCTTTTGTACAAGCGAGTGAGGTTCAAAGCGCCAGTGACATTGCTAGTAAAAGGCGGCAGAGCGTCACGCTGCTCGGGGCAGGTGTAGAGAAACGACTTGAGGTCCGTGACTCGTCTCATCGAGGTCGTCTCGACCGGCACGAAGTTTTTGTAGACGATTGCATCGAGCGACGCGGATTGGGCGAGAGACTGGCTCAAAGAGCCGCTGTAGTCGATTAGCTCATCTGAAAAAGCGTAGTGGACAACGCGAAGTTGATTGCGGGCCAGCAGTTCGCGCCCATGGTCCGTGAGCTGCATGTCGATGATTCGAGTTTTCTTGTCAAGTAATCCCATCGTAAATCCATACTCCAAAGGTTATTTTTCCGGTGCCCGCCGAGTAGTTGGAGCTGGCAGCCGCATAGAGCCACCAGAAATCAGCAATACTGTCAGATCGGTAGTCGTTGACTTGAAAGGTCTGCATCGAATACAGATTCTGCCCGGTGCCCAACACCGCAGAAGGGCAGCTCTGCACGCTGATGTTCTTTTTCAAGGTAAAAGTAAGCGAACCTGCCGCATTCACCGCTGCCACGAAGTAGATCTGAATGGCAGCAATCGAAACAGGAGTGGACTGAGGAGAATACTGCCATTGTCCCGTATTGCCTATCGCAGGGAGCGTCACCGTCTGATTGGCTGAAAGAATCGAGCAACTAAACTGGTTGTAGCCCAAAAACACCCGTTTCGCTGTCGGCAGGACAATCGTTCTGCCCGGCTCAGCCAATCGAGAGTACAAGTTGACGTTCCCAAAGCGATTACCCATTAAGTTTCTGTTTTCGAGTCAATGAAGCGAGCCCATACCAAGAAGTTTTGGTTGGGTGTGTCTTGACCGAACTTGTGCCGGGCGCCAACCCGGACCTCCCTCACATTGACCAAAGGCACATCTATGACGTAGCTGACCTCTGCTCCGTTCACACTGGCGTAGTTGACGGCCTTGGTGTGGTGAATGTCTCGATATCGCGCCTCGGTAAATGACCCTGACACCGTGTACTCGACAGTTTGCTCTGTTGCGAACCCAACACTCAGCAGCGGACGGCGCTGAATCTTCACGATAATGTCATCCTGAGTGCCCACGGCCTGCTTCAGAGCGTAACAGTAAAGCGACATATGGTCGTACCCGGTCACATCGAATGGTACGCCATATGTGAACTCAGTCGTTAGGTTGCCAGGCGACTGACCGATTGAGGACTCGCCGAAACCCATGACTGGGGCGGTGAGAGTGCTCTGATTAGGCCAGAGAACGTTGACAACAGAGCCTACGTGCGTGACCTCCACCACATTATCGATGCCGCTTCCAATTTTTCCCACGTTCTGAGTTCCCAACACAATGTTTCTCATTTGGAACAGGCCGCCGTAGTGCGGGAATTCGGAGATGTTCCCCAGCTTGTAGCCGTAGACCAGATTTCCGCTCACGCTAGAGCTGACAAACTGCTGGGACGTAGCCAGGGTCGAGGGACCGTAGGTGACCTGGTTGTTTTCTAGTGTTCCAATCCGAGCCAGGTACGTGTATGTGTAGTTGGGGTCAGAGTATCCACTCTTGGCATCGTAACCAAAACCTGTCGTGATAAAGGTTTCGTCGTCTGGAGACACTTGCATTGTGCCCAAGGAAACAGCAGACCCACTTGGGAAATCAGCAAGGACTGCCCATGTTCGGCCATGATCTCCAGACCTCCACACGGTCCATGGCGTCACGTCGGAATTGTTTGTGCTTAAAGAATAATACACGTTGCCCCGATTGTCCGTCGTCAGAATCCCACCTGCACTCCCGAGAACCTGTGTTGGGGCAACAGGCTTGCCTACTCCGTAAGTCATAGGGCCGCCAGTTGATGAACTTAGAACGGTCGTAAAATTAGGGTTTGAACGACTGGTAGCAGCAATATAGGCCCACCCATCCGCCGCAATGGCGAAGTCACTGACTGTGGTTGTGCTTCCACTGAAGACTTGAGTCCAGTTCAACCCCTCATCGGTAGAACGATACACTCCTGCCGTGGGATTGTTGAAATCTATTCCCCAAAACGTCCCTTTGTTGTCGATGACCAATTTTCCAAGATAGAAGTCTAAGAGTTGTCCGTCAAAAGTTCCTGTGGCATCAACCCAGGCGATTTGGTCGTTGAGAGAGAAGTAAACTCCCCCCTTGTAGATGACCGGCGAATAAGGAAAAACCACTCCACCGACTGTCACGACTTGTTTCCATGTTACGCACGTATCTGTAGACTTATAGACTGTCATGTTGGAGCCGCTAACGGCCAGCGCATAGGCTAGTTTCTCTCCAATGAAGTCGAAAGCAAAGGCAGGATACACCGTAGGGAGTGCAGAAGAACGAAGAACCGTCTTGCCATAATCATTGGACACACTGAAAAGAGTGCCTGAAACATTGATTCCATAGAGAAGGTTGCTTTTGCCCTGAACTACATACGTGCTGGGCGAAAACTGCCTGCCCATCACTGTATTCTTGACTTGAAAGAACGAGCCCGAAGGCATCACTCCCGTTGACACTGACGGCTTGAGAAGCCCTGGGGCGACGTATGACTGAATCTTCTTCGTATGGCTATTGCCCAGTTTTTGAAAGTAATTGACTCCCGCATCTGTCAGCGGCTGATAGTAGTCGAGCCGGAGCTTTCTGAATGCGTACTTGGCTGTGGTGTTGGCCATGGAGATACGCCAGCCGGCAAACTGGTTGCTGTTGGCCAAGCTGCTCGACAGAGCGAAAGCCGTCTCTAACCCTGAGCGCAAGTACATCGTGTACTTGAACCAGCCTGGACTGTTGGTGACGGGACGCCGCGCACTATAAGGCAGCACATAGCCTCTGTTCAGCGCCGGATTCACGAACAGAAGAGGCCAGGCTGCCGTGTTGTTGTCAGCGTACTGGAAGTAAAAGTCGGTGGTCTGGAGACCGTTGTTGCCCACGTTGCTAGAGCAGGACACCTCGAAGGACATGACTGCGCCCACCTTCTGACTCACCGATCCCCAGTCCGGGAAGCAGAAGGCGGAGCTGACATTGAGCGCCACACCGTTTTTGTCGGTGAGCTGCATCTGCGGAAGACTCTGAGTCTGCGCTCCTGGGCCGCAGGTGAACGATGAAGAACCGCTGATTGTGCCTATGATGCGCATCTCCATGCTCTTCTTGGTGCCGAAGTAATGGCTTTCGCTGTCGTTGGAGTCGATGTTGCTGAAAACAAACCCGTTGGCGCCCCAAAGACCGCTTGTGATCTGTGGGTCGATGACCTGACCTCGGGCCCTGGCAAGAGAACTGTCGTAGGCTCGGCGAGCACCCTCTTTGGCGTAGTTTAGAGAAGCATTGGGCAGGTCTGTAGCGTCTGCATCGTCGCTAGAAATGCTGTACTTCGGCGAAGATGCTTGCAGCAACGGCGCCAATACCATGTTGCGAGCCGTCATGGTCTGATCATGAGGCATGTTGGTCTGCAAAGCGACAAAGTTGCTCTGGCCAGGATCGAGTTGAGCGAACAGACTGACTGGTTGAGATACGCCTCCTACCAGGTTGACGTGCACCGAGTCGCCGATTGAGTTGCCATCTCCGTCTTGCAGGAACACATCGATGCCAATCGAAGACGAACAGAATGCGATGTAACTTCCAGTAACGACCGAACCGCTGACCACCTGTTGATAAGGGTAGCCCCAAATACCAGCGCCATCGGAAGTAAAGGCTGTCACTGTGCCGTTGGCGTAAGATACCCAGGCACTCTGCTGTGTGTAGTTGCTAGGGTTCGTGAAATCAGGCGTTACGATGAGCGAAGAAGTCGCGGAGAATTTGGCGTAGGGTGAGTCGCCCGCTCTAATGTAATCAGCCAATGTGACGTTTCGGAAGCGAGGCATTATGGCCGCATCGATCTCTACACTCGTTGGCCGATGAGTCAACTTACGCCTTGGAGAATCCTGAATGCTGCGTACAGTTGTGCCCCGGAACGGAGAGCTGGCGGTGAGCGTGCGCTGAAGAGAGCTGGCCATCTTCCCAACCGCCACATCGCCACCGTCAATATCTTTCGGAGTGTGAAAAATGGGGTACAGATATTGGTACTTGTTGCGCTCCAACATATGCGACTCGACCACGAACTCGCCGCCGATGAAGTCGGTTCGCGCCGGCAAAAGCTGTTTGATTGATATGGCCAGTTTTTTGTCAAACCAACGGAACAGCTTAAAGAACTTCGTGAAGTGCAGACTGTCGGTCAGACGCTGGAAATACATCTCCCGATATGATTCCAGATCGTGATAATGGTCCCGGTACTTGTTGATGGGGGCGCCGATGATGTTATTCATGGCGTCCATCGTTGAAAAGATCTTGGAAATGTCTTCGTTCAGCGCGTCAGTGAGGTTGAACTCCAACGCCACCTGGTTGTTGTCATTAGCCAGGTCCGACAAATCCAGCTTTGTCTTGTTGCGAATGCGAACTTTGTTCTGTGTCCATTTGAGGTCGAACGTCGGACTCAGGAAATTGTAGTCGATCAGCTCAGAGACGTAGGGATTGCTTCCAAAATAGGAGCTTTGTAGGGTTCCAGAATAGTTGTTTCGTGACTGGTCCAGCAGGACCAGCGTTCCTGATGAGTTCGTCTGACGATTCTCGTTGCAGGCGTAGTGCACCAAAAGACCTGAACCACTGGCAAGCGCATCTGAATCGGCTATGTTTTCATAGTCCAGAGCATGAGCATCGAGATCTTGCTCGCTTAGAGCACGATTCCAAACTCGGGCCTGACCTAGCAAATGGGTGTTCGAGGTCGTGGGCAGACCAAGCGTCGCATCGTGACCAAAAATGGCCGATGTAGAGCCAGAGTGAAAACCCAAAGCGCTTCCTGACTGAGTTTGTACCCACCTGAGAACAAACTGGCCCTGATTTACTTGCCGAACACCGAGGACCTGATTCCCGAACCCGTCATCCTTCAAGCTGACGTGAGAAAATTGCCCTCCAAACAACGGCAGGTTGTACGTTGTGTCAGTGTTGATATCTGCAGGCCCAGACCGAAAAGCCAAATATCCTACGGTCGGATCGTTCGCGTCTACTATTCCGAATACAATTGAGTACGAACTGCTCTGGTACAAGCTGAACACGTCGATAGGGTCATTAACCTCAGCCCCGTTCGGGAACTGAATGACGGATTCAATGGTCCATCCGCCTGCTCCGCTTGTGTTGAGAGGCGGCGTTTTCAAGCAGTCGCTGCCCGACATTCGCAGGAAGTAGGTGTTTTTCTCTTTCGCTATGTATTCGTCATCGATCGTGCTTTTGAAGACCGAGCCGTACTCTTTCAGGTTGATGAGCTGCGGATTGATTCCCAACACGTTGAAAAACGAGTCGAGGTTGTCGCGCTTGCCCTTTGTCTTGTAGAGATACGGAAGATTATTCAGGATTCGGCGCCAGAATTGGTTCTTAATCTCCAACAGCGGCGTGTCGAGAGAGCCGGTGGGCAGCACGCCCTCGCCAAACAAGAATTGAAGGGGCTCAGAGTCACTGAAGTGATCCGTAACCTTCCATCCGAAGTAATTCTTCATCAGCGGCAACATCAGGTCCGGCGCCTCGTTGAGGTCCGAATAGTTCGTGATGCGCAGATTGTCGAACTGATCGAAGTACATCTTCAAGTCGTCGAAGTACCGCGCCATTGCCAAAGCGAAGGTGCTGAGCAGGCCCTGCTCGTTCTGGTCGTCGATCAGCAGGTCATCGGGCAACAGCCGCATGATGTAGTTGCGATTGACCGCATCGTAAATCTCAGCGGCTGTCTCTTGGCTGCCGGTGTAGGCCATCACGTCCGGCTGCATGGGGTAGAGGATCAGGTCCCCTGGATCGCTGAGATTGGTTGATCCAGAGCGCCGGCAGTTGGGGCCGTACTGCATCCACCGGGCGTGAAGCTTGGACTTCGAGTAATCAATGACGGTGGCGTCGAGCTGAGGGATTCCTGTGATCCCCTCGTTGAAACGGTAGTTGAGTTTGACGTAATCTTCGCTGGTGATGGGCCGAGAGAAGTTTTTGACGTGGAACAGCTCACTGGCGGTGTGGAGCACTCGAATCTCAGCGATGGAGCCTGTGTAGTTCGTTCCTACGGCGATTTGGGCAGGGCCAAAGGTTGGGATGGCTGTGCTAGGCGTAAAGCTCGCCACGCTCTTTTTAGAGGCGTCCAGCCACATTGAGATTTTCTGCTGGCCCGCGTCATAGATGACGCCCAGCGTCGCAAAGCGGTTTGTGATGCTGGAGGTCGTAAAAAGTGCGGTGTAGGGCCATTGCGAAGAGCCCGAGTAGATCGTGAACGTGGCCAGCGTATTGGTCGTGGTCAGCGTGTAACCGTACTGATGACTTGCCTGCCCGCCGCTGAGAACGCTTAGAATCTTGTTGTTGATGCCCGCGATGGCAGGGGCAATGCGGGCGGTGATATACAGCGACTGGGAGGGCGCCAGATAGAGCTTGCCCTGGTCGTCGGAAGCGGAAATGACTTGGCCGCCGCTCAGGAACCCGTAGCCCACGTAATGAGGCCATTGCTCAGCGACGTAGTTTTCGTAGTAACTGCCCGAAATGGTGAAGAGGTCTTTCTCTTCCGAGCTGCCGTTGAACGGGTACTGATTAAGAATCTTGTCCTTGGCAATGTCAAACTTCGACATGGCTGAATCGAAGAAAACGTGGTTCGCAAAATCGCTGAAATCGGTCTTGGGCTCAGCCTCACGCAACGATTCGAGCTTGCGCTGAATACGCTCGCGCTCCTCTACGAAATCGGCAATGTCGTCGAACGACAGGTTCTTCGACACGGCGGGCAACGCTGCATTTTGCTCCATGGTCGGCTGAACGACGAGATTGAAAAGACTGGCGAGATCTCTGGACATTATTGGACTTTAAAGATCCACCCTTCGTCTACAATATCTGTCTCGTACTTGTTGTACTGGATCAGGAACTTGAGACGGTAGGTGAAGCCAGGGACGAACGAGTTCATCCCGATTTGGAAGTAGTTGCCATCCTTGTTGTAGGACAGCTTTGTATATGGAACCGATCCGGTGCCAAAGGGAATGATTGTTTCGCCGGACTCGTTGTTCACGACGCTCCAATACATATTCTCGATGTACTCCTTCTTGTAGTCCAGGCTGGCAGTGTGAATTGCCAAATGATCGTTGAAAAAGTTCTTGCGCACGCTTACAGTGATGCGCGCCTGCTCATCGGTGTTGTAGATGCGCTTGAGGCCCACAGCGTTCACCACGAAGGTGTTGTACGGGTCCACCTGGCTGCCTGTGAGGATTAGGGGCCACAGATTGCCCGTCATCAGGCACATGCCGTTGCCATCTTGCCACACGTCTATCCAAGACGCTGAGTAGTTCTGGGGAGTAGCCGTATAGACGCTCACTGGCGCCGAGTAGACGCCTGTTGCTGATCGAGAGGCGCTGAATGTCTGCTGATAGGAACAGGACTGAGCCATCCAATTGTCCTGGACTCGGACTGTCACAGGCTCGACGGCATTCTTCAGGTTGCCGCGCACGAAGTTGTAGAGGTAGATGGCATTGGGATTGTTATAGGCGAAATTTCCTCGATTGTCCTTTACCACGTCTACCCAGCGAGCCTCCAGATAGGGGATCTTCTCGACGGTGTGGGTCTCGCGGGAATAGAAAACCTTGCGGTAGTAATCGTTGTTGTTCTGCTCGCAGGCGTCGGACAATTTGACCAAAAGTCCGTAGGGCGTAACGGTGCCAGTGAGCCACGACTGGACAATGGCGGTCACATCGACTTCCAAGTCCTCGTCACCCACGTCAAAATGTTGTGTGCCCGAATTCTGCGTCAGGTAATCCCCTCCTCCGCTAACCCAGTTGATCGTGCTGGTGCCGGCGAACCAGTTGGCGTAGCCCCCGTCCTGCCAGCTCCGATCGTCCTGACCATCACCCTCGTCCCAAGGGCCCGCCACGGCGCAAACGTTGAGGTCGAAGCTCTTGGGCGTCGGGTCGCCGATCACGTAATTGAAGGCTCGGAGCACGTATTGCACGCCGCTCTGAGGGATTGTTTGGTCGCTGTAGACCATGCCCGAAAGCTGGGCGTAATCGAACTGGAGAAGGCTACGCGCCAGCTCCGCATCGGCAGTGGGAAAGCTGCTGGTGATCTTCAGGCACTGCAGCGTGGGGTTGGCGCCCAGGCTGGCGCTGGTGGCCCGGTTGTAGGGCGCGTCGAGGATCCGGTTGGTGATGTACGTGTCTTTGATTGGGAAGAATCGCGCTAGGCCCATTATTTTGCTGTCCCGATAAGGTCTTTAGTTGGGTACATCACTGAGAAAATTGCGTTCTTGGGGCAGTAGATGATGCCATTCGCAGTGTTTCGGGCGATGTTGTAAGTCGTCGAGCTGTAGTCACGGCCATCTACTAACCCGGCCAGGTTGCTCACGCTCAGTTGGTAGACGCTCAGCACGCCATCCTGGTCAGCCAAGAGGTAGTTGAGGTCCGTGAGCACGATAGGCTGAGCGATTTGCCATTTGTCGATGACGAAGTAGTTGCGCAGCGCGTTGAGGCAGTTGGTCAGCACCTGAGAGCGGTTGTAGTCAGGGCTCACCAGAACGCTGAAGCTCACGCCGATGTTGATAATATCGCCGTCCAGCAGCTCCACAGCGTCGGTCAGCATTCGGAACTTGCCGAGGTACGTCTGCAGGTTTTGCTTGAGAGTTGGAGAGGCCACCGTCACGTTGTCATTGCTGTCTTTGGCAAGAACGGCCAGCTCAACGGAGCTGCGATTCACCATGCCAGGCTGCGGAAAGGCTCGAAACACTGCGCCGAACTTGCTGGGCATAGAGAGGGTGCGAGCGATGTAATCCTCGACCGTCACAGCCCTGCCTTGTGCCGCAAAATTGGCAGAGATGATCTGCTTCAATTCGTTAATGGACAACTCGTCGCGGCCACCTTGCGCCGGTTCCGTGTTGAGAACGGACAAGGAGTTCTTCACGTCGCGGACGACGTTGCTGTCTAGCGTATTGTCCGCTACGTCGAAGTTGGCGTTCACCACCTTGTTGATGGTCGCCGCACCAGCATTCGTGCTGATTCCGCCGCCGACTCGATATGTGACTGTCAGCGTCGTGTTGACGGGCGCGAGGCCAAGTGTTCGCGTGCGCAGGAAGTTCTGAGGATCGATGGTGTAGTCAGTGAACGTGGCTTTCCCGTAGGTGGGGATGGACAAGTCGCCCAAGTTGGGGATGAGGTCCAAATCCGTAGAACTTCCATCGCCAGTACCAAAAGTGAGGCTGGTCTTTCCCGTCGTGGTATCGAAATCGGTGATGAAACGGTACGGAACGGTGCGTAGCACCATGACGAACGGCACCTCGGTGGCGTCGGCGCCAGTGTTTGGCACACCATCGAACACCGTATCCTGAGCCAGATAGTCCACCTCGTACCAGACGTTGCCAAGCGAATCGACCACGCTGAGAACTTCGATCACGTCCGAGTCTTGAATCTGGAGCTTCAGAAACGGCTGATAGGAGCCAACGTTGAACGTCGTAGTTTTGGTCTTGCCGGCCTTTACAGGCACGTTAGGCAGCAGGAGACCGAAAGCCGTGGGCTGCTTTGTTTTCGGGTCCGTCTTTGACACGACCACAGAAGCAGGATCTGTGAGGTCTACATCGCCGAAATCGGCGTCCACCAACGTCTCGAAGGTCTGTCCCGACGTGCTTTGAACCTGTGCCCCCATGTAAGTGACACCTGCGTATCGCATGTCGGGCACAATTTGCTGGGCGATGGTCGCAGCAGGAACTGAAATCATAAGATTGACATTGCCAAAAGCGCTGGTCTTGCCGAAAGCCTTGAACCCAAGCTGCCGGGCATGCTTGAAAATACTGGCACGTTCTTGAGCAGTAGATAGAAACGATTCAGAGAATTTTTTGTCCAGATAGAACGACAAGTTGTCGCCTACGAACGCCATCATCTCGACCAACATCATACCCAACGAACTTTCATTGAAGTCCTGATACGTTGTCGGAAAGTAGACTCGAATATGATTGTCTACAATGTCGGTCTTGAAGCTCTCGAAATCCTTGTCGAGGTAAGTGAGAGCACGCTGCTTCTGAGTTACTGTCGATTTGACTATTTTGCTTGCCATTATTTTACGCTTACCGTCAAGTTCCCTGTTAGTCCTGTCTGACCCACATCGAAGATAATTTTGATGAGAGCGGAGTTGTAGTCCACGGTGGCGTCGTCCTCATTCAAATAGACTTCCAAGCTGTTGATGACTACGAATGGCATCCACTTTGCTACCGCTGCGGTGATAGCGTCAGAAATCTGCTCTTTGGTGTCCACCATTGGCTCGAACAGCAGGGACCGCAAATTGGCGCCGAAATCGTACTGAATGACCCGTTCGCCCCAGTTTGTCTTGATCAGAATTTTGAGGTCGTCTGTAATCGCATCGACTGTGGTGTCGTTTGTTGCGAACGCTCCCTTCGAGGCATACTGCATCGGGTAACGAATGTTGATTGGAGAGGGAGCTGGGATGTTGAGCTGGGTGGGTGAAGCCATACGAATAAGTACGGAGAGACTACAAAAGCGGAGTAGGAATCACCGCGCCGGCTGGGTTTACCAGGTTCACAATGACTGTTTTGGTCCACGCGTCGATGGCTGCAGCCAGATCGTCCAGTGCTGAGGCGCCTCGATTGGCTGCTGTGTTCGCTGCCTTGAGCGCAGTTATGGCCGTGACCAGCACCGGTGTGCCTTGGATGCTTACGACAGGTCCATTGTTGAGCCCGACAAACGGCGTGCCCATCCAAAATGTTGTAAGGTTTGTTGGAAGCTGGTCCAAGAACGTCTGAGCCTGCATCGCAGCCAAAAACGTCGCCGCCAAGGGCTGGAACGTTTTGAGATTCAATGCCGCCAGCGCCGTGGCATCGAGGGCCTGAGCCGGCAAGGCGTAGGTGAAGTACGCCTGAGCCCATTTCTGCGAGGCATCGGCCACCGACGTAGGCGGCGCCGTCACAAAGCTCTTAAGCGCCGTCTGTAGGGTCGCTGCGACGAGAGCCATCAGCCCTTGACCACTACCGTATTGGACAGCGCAGTGTCGAGCTGGTTCTTTATGGCCTCGAACTGTGCCTGGTTGACCACAGGCGGCGCAGAGGGGCCTGCCGGAGTGTTGACCACGATGTTTTCAATGGCGTCGATGAGGCTCGACAGAAGGCTCTTGAGCGTGGTCCCCAACACTGCTTTCTCGGTAGCTTGGTCGCCGATGATGATATTGGCACCTTCGAGCACCAGGTCGCCTCCTGTAACCACCACCTTCATGCCTTGACGCGCCACGACGCGGATCTGATCGGATTTGAGTCCGATGGTCGCGACTGGCCCTACCCCACTGGTTCCTGGCGCCCCGACTGCCCCAACGTCCATGTTGGTGTCCACGTCGGACTTGCGGGCGACCAGCACTCGGGACTCGTCGGCATCAGACATATCCTCCGATTGCCGGCCCGCCACGATATCGATGACGCCTGCGCCTGGTCCCGCCTCGCCTGAGTCCACGTCCCCTGGGCGATCTCTGCCGAAGACTACAATCGTGTTGTTGCTGCCATGGATGACGTGATCGCCTACTCGGGCCGTGAAATCGGGCACATCCTCGATGGCGAAGTCAGGATCGGTATCAACAGCAGTCGGCTCTTCTGAGGTGCCAGCAACTGCTTTGTCGGCACTGATCTCACCCAGGCCGTTGACTTCGCTTTCCTGATACGGCTTGCTTCCCTTGACAAAATTTTTGGAGTCCAGGTCCGCTGGCGTAGGAATCCGGGTCAGCCAGAGCCCATGGGTCCGCCCTGGGTCCTCAAACACCACATACACCATCTCGTTCTCTTTGATGGGCATCTGCAAGTGTGGAAACATGGGCCAAAAGATGGGCAGATCATCGTCTAGTGTGGTGGCATTGTAGCCGTTGGTGATGATGCGTGCCCGAATCGTGTTGCGTGGATTCTCTGGCGTCAGCTCAATCTGACCGCCGACCTGATCGACCTGCACCACCGTTGCCCTGAACAAGAAACGGGTCTGGTCCAGATTGCCTTCGATGTAGTCCCTGAGCATCTGAGGCATAAGGCTCTCAGGGTTAGCGATATGGTCACTGCCTATTGTTCTGCGGGGCATCTGCGTCTGTGTAGTTCAGGTTGGTGGGAAGTTTTCGCTTGTGCATCTCGTCCATGAGCACACCTAGCTCTTTTCGTATGCGCCCGAATTTGTCCAGCTCGTTAGCCAGAATAGGCGCCTCTCGGATGTACTGCTCAAAGACCTCGGCATAGCGGGCCTCCAACTCCAGGTCACTTACTTCCATTGCCGTTTTTCTTGGGTTTCAGCTCCGTGACCTCGTTGCCGATCATGTTGTACAAGCCCTCGGTATCCTTGCTGGTGAGGTGATCGGTGTCGCCACGCATGTTGTGTTGCAACTTGGCCAGCTCTAGAAGCTGAGCGGTCTGCTTGGTCAGCAGTTCCAAGCACTTGTTGACGTTGGCGCCATTGACTGCGTAGTCCTGTAACGTGGCCATTTGCTCGGCAAACTTTTCGTAGCTGTCCTTGATCTTCTCGCGGTCCTCTTGCATCTGCTCGAAGGCCAGCTTCATTGTGTCTTTCGTTTTCAATCCCAGCATGCTCCTCTGTGCGTGGCATCGCGGCGACTGTCTTGGTCTTCGACACGGCCCTCTCGCTTAGCCGATTGCTTCATTGTGTACTGATGGACAACCTTGGGTTTGCAGCACCAGCAATGATAGTTGCCCCACTTGCTGCCCTTGCGGCTGTTTTTGCTTCGGCTCATACTTTTCCCGCCTCGTACTTTTTCTTGAACACCTGGTATTTGCGTCGGAACTTGCTCAGATTGGTCACGATCTGCTTAGTATTCAAGTTGGTCATCTCCCGAATGTACAGGTAAATGCCCTTCTTGTTATAGATAGACGGCGCGTC
>JACCDR010833841.1_pt1 | contig 19269 bp, 24 predicted proteins | sample 7446431 | NCBI WGS metagenome assembly JACCDR01 (sample SAMN15323443, study PRJNA562643) | freshwater metagenome | isolation source: river surface water | place: USA:Blue River Watershed | collected 2017-08-17 | reverse complement strand
CCGATAGCTTTGTTAGGAGTGGATTTAAGCATTTTAGGGCGATCTCGACTGACATACGACAAGGTTTTGAATATGAAACGCAATTATTTAGAAGAACGCTAGATACAGTGGGTACTCTTGATAATGGCAGCTTAGAAACTGATGCTTTTTATATTGATAATAGCGGCGATCAAAACCTAGTAGAGCAGACAGATTATTTTGATGAAGAGCCAGAAGTAAGAGTATTATCTATCCCTCTAAATGGCAATCTAATAAATAACGAGCTTGTTTTTTTAGTTTTGGACATTTTAGATGGCACGATAAATCAACTACAAAAAACAATTGATTTATCGTCGCTGCCATTGGAAGAAATAGAAGAGGCTGAACGGATCGTAAGGATAGATGATCAGTTGTATAGCATTTTGTCTCAGAGTGCTTGGTTAGCAGGTTGACCTTTTTTGTTAATTATTTCTTCTCAACTCCTTTTGCCAAAATGCCAGCCGCAATAGTGCCAATAGTAGCGATCGCCTATTTAGCGATCGCTGTAATCACCTTTGGAGCCTGACGAGTCTGTTTTTTATGCATCCGCAAAGCCTCATTAAGCAAAACATCTAAATCATACAAATCATCGTCACAAAAACAAGTTGATTGAGCCAATCCTTCAACTAAACCTAAATAGATGTCAACTTTTTCTTCGCGCTTTATCCGAGACAATTGAATGCGTTTTTTTAATGCTGTTACAATATCTCGCATTTCTTGTTTAGTCATTGATTGAGCATCCTGTTTTACTGGTTTAATTTTATGTTTGGCGATCGCCGATTGTAAAACAAATGGCGGATATGGCTTAGAAACTGCTCGCAAAAAGCATATAACAATTAATTCTAGTATTTCTTCGTCTTCTGGTGAAACATAAGCCTCTGCTTCTTTGCCAAATTCTGTGTATTGGGCGATCGCGCTAGACATTAATAGTCTACCTTTATTTATTTTGATAATGCCGTCAGGCGATCGCTCCTTGGTAAATGTCCACAGGAATATATGCGTAATTTTGCCACGCTCTTTTGCCAAAACCCTAAGCAAGATTTGCTTGGCTTGCTCTACTTCTAGTTGTTCAAAAGATTTTGGAACGGCGATCGGAAATTCGGCAATTATTTCTTCAATGCCATCAGCCTCGTATTTGAACTCAGCAAGATATTGTACCGAAACTATTCTATTAGAGGCGGGTTTTTTCTTTGTTTTTGGCATAAGTGGCGATCGCTTAGAGGCGGGTTTTTTCTTTGTTTTTGGCATAAGTGGCGATCGCTATTTTTGTGCTTCCAATGCTTCTTTGTATCGCTGTAGCAATGCTGGCATAGGCTTGACCGATTGATTATAAACACCCTTTAAATCGCCATCATACTTAGGTAGTGAAGCCCAGATGGGAGAAGCTTTAGCGATCGCCCCTGCGATATCATCTTTTTCTATCAAGGCGATCGCGCCAACATCGTTAAGCAAGTCAATCGCTGCAATATATTGATTCTTGGGGGAAGCATCTTTGAGATTTAGTTTTTTGACTTTTGCGTCCCAAGTAGTCGAAAGAAACTGAAAAGCCATAGCCGCATCAGAACATAGCGATCCGTCTTCAGTACACATAATTTTTCTTGGATGATCCACAAATCCATTGTCAAATTTTGCGCCTGTGAACATCATTCTATATCCATCTTCTCCGTCTGTGCCTTCAGCCCATCGAACTGTTTTTAAGAAAGCTTTGACCTTTGGTGATGTGTTTACTTCAGCGATCGCACTGCCATTATCAGAAATATTATTAACTGCTGTTTCATTTGGGCGATCGCGATAGTAAAGATTTAAACTAAACACTCCAATTAGAACCACCAAAATTACTGAAGTGTTGCTAGGCGATCGCTTTGACCATGATGTTAACGACATAGTTTTAATAGATGTAGAGGGATAAAGGCGATCGTCCAAAACAGGCATAACACTCTAAGCATCATATTGAGTGGAAATTTAATCAGAAAGGGCGCGTAATCAAATATGCCGACGATCGCGTGAGTATATTTGTTAAGAGGTACTACATGCAAAATATAAATCTCCCATCCCAGTCCCCAATAAGCTAAATGATGGACATGGTTAGCAGGAAGTAATGGACAAATCGCGTCACGGTGCATTAAGAATGAGTGAAAAAATGGGAGTTTATTTCTCCACTTATAGGAGTTGATATAGGCAAAATATCTTTGACCTATTTTGGAGCGATATTTTTTACTCATAATGATCGCCCATCTGCAAAAATGCCTGAAAACTTGCACCCAACAGAGCAATGATCGCTGCTACGACCATGCAAGGAAGCATTAACCAAATGCCATAGAAGATATGAGGGAGTGCGATATATATCCCATAGAGCATCAAACCGATACAGACGATCGCGCAAAGTATTGTTAGTCCATTAGCGATCGCTTTTGGAATATTGATTTTAGGCGATCGGCGTTTTACTTTTAGCGATCGCTTAGAGTAGAACCTTGGGCGGCGGGTTAAGGTTGGCAATTTATTCATATTAGTTATCTTTGGTTAACTCAAAAACAACGCCACGACAGTAAAGCTCACCATCTTCCACGATGTCAAAAGGAACGCTTTTAGCCCCTTCTACCTTAATAAGCCATGATGCATCAAGATCCTTAGGAAATTCATCAGCTTCGCACCAAATAGCTTTGACCGTAGTTAACGAAGGGATGGGAGTATTGAACTCCTTGGAAACCTCAAGATATTTCTCGTCAAAGCCACTCTCTGTGATTACCTTGCCATTGATTACATAGACCAGAACACTATTATAAGCACCGCACTCATCATAAATTGCGCCGCGAAATTCCAATAAATCATCACTAGCACCAAAACAAACTACAAAATTATTGTTTTTGGCGATCGCTTCTTCTTCTTTGGTGATTTCTTCTGTATACTCACGCCCATCTAAGAGCATCGCAAAATCTTCAATAGTTGGCTTCATCGAATTTTACCTATGTAATCTAAAACTTTTGGCGCGGTAATAGCCCGATCGCTAATCCTTTTATCCGTTCCCGTCGGCGACAACTCTAGATGAATATGCTCACCTGTAGAATTGCCAGTACTGCCTTGAATAGCGATAAATTCACCTTCACTTACAGCAGTGCCAACGGGCAAGCCTTCTTTTGCGAGATGAGCCATAAACCATCGGTAATCTTTGCAATCAACGGCGATCGCGTGACCATAGCCTTGCATCTCTTTAGATACAGCTATTTTACCGTCGCATGGGCTAGGAACTGCTACACCTCTAACTTCTCCATTGGATATCAAAGTAAAGTCGTAGGAGCCAACGGGGGAGTCGTCTATGAAATTGTCTTTGTAGACGAGATTGGGTTTTAAACCTTTGATTTTGCTTGTACTGACTTCTGGTAACGACACATTAGGAATGTTGACCTGAGCCATTTTAAAGAAGCCAGTAGAAAGCAAATATCCAAGTAGGATCACCAGAAAAACTATCAGGTATTCCATCACTTTGTTAGAGTGATGATCGCTGATATTGTGGACAGCCTTAAGCAAAATCTTTTCGTTGAGATGACCTGACTCGTAAGCCTTGATGATCTTCTCAACTTTTTCAATTTGCTTAGGGTTTAATTGGCTGTCCATCGTCAAGATTAATAATTCTGTGTTGAGATGTTTCGGGATTAGTTGGAAATGAGTTGGAATTAGTGATTAATGCCTTGCCCTGCGCCTCTTTCCATTCAGGAATATAAACTAGCTCGTTATGCCCAAATGATCGCCCTCCCAAACTGTTTTGATGCCACTCACAAAACACATATTGATTTTTGTCCATGAGTGGCGATCGCACTTTAAGCTTGATAGCTCTTTCGTGTTCTTCGTAAACCTTGAGAGGCAATCGAGCGTTAGGAGTAACAGTATTTGGCTTGCAGATTTTTTCGCCTAATATTTTGTTTTGAGTGTCGGACAATGGTTTGGCGTTGCCTATTTTTTTATCCCATTGAGAGGCGATCGCTCGACCGCCTGACTGCATTATGCGATCAATAGAATCAACACCTTCCCATTGCCTTATATCTGCCCATAATTTTGGGATAAACTCAGTAGCACCACTGAGATACAAAATCGTTATAGTCCCTACTCCAATTAGCGATTTTTCAAGAATGCTCATGGCTTTCTAGCTTTATTCTGTGCAGCTATTTCTTCGGGACTAATAATGCCGTCTCCATTTGGATCTTCATAAACAAAGATTACGGGTGCTGATGTGTCCGCTACATTTGCATCATTAGTTTTTGAGCTAGTTGGTAAGATACTGTTAGGGGCGCGATTAGGAGACAGTAAGCGCTGATTGGGTTTAGCATCACTACCAATCTGCTTTGAGTTCTGGAAGTATTTTTCATCTCCAAAAGTTTGAACTCCAGAGTTTCCACCAGCATTAAATAATCCACCAACATACTGTCCTGTTTCCCAAGGATTAAGTAGCGATCCTCTAATTGGTACATTGCCAGTGATAGCGCCCATTGCCAAGCCAATTAGGAATATTGCGCCGTAAATACTGGTTACGCTGCCTACAAGCATTCCTAGTAAGCCTGTTATGGGATTGTTGTTATTGTGATCAGCCATGTCTCTACACCTTTTCTAATACTTTTGCTTGAGATTTGATTTGCTCGATCGCCGCCTTTAATCGCATATACCGAGTATCGTCATTGTCTAGCTCAATTTTGAACCGAGCCTTAAATTCGCTCCTAATATCTTTGACAGAAGATAAAGGGCTTTTGCCTGACTCAATGGTGTCGATAATCCATTGCTGATTAGATTCTGTCCAGATTTGGCTCCACCAACCAGCGACGGGATCGGATGGTGATTGAAGTGAGATGTCTTTCACCCATGAGAGATCAGGTATTTTGCGAATCTTTGGATTAGCGCCACCAAATTGAACGAGGGCAAGATATTTAAACTTTTTGAGAGCTTCAGTAAATTGCAAGACTAAATCCTGCGGATTGTCAGAAATTTTCTCAACTTGCTTGGCTTGAATTGCCATCGACTTAAGCAAGATAATGCACATTTGATCACGCTCTCCAAGGTTGATCCCGTTGTCAGTTGCATTGAGGTATTGCAAGATGATTAAAGCTTTAACACCGTAACCACGACCATAAAGCAGGATCTCATTTAGAGTGTTATCAAATTCCTGTAATAATTCTTTGCCAATATCAGGGATAGCTTTTAGAGATTTCCTTGTACTCATGTACTCTTCGACGACTAAAAGGATGTTGCCACGTTTAGCGGCGATCGCTTCTAGTCGTTCATGCTCTTTGGTGTCACCTTTTGATTTGGCAGTGGCGCTATCAATATCGGACTGTCTGCGGACTCTAAGCTCGTCTACAACCGATCGCACTGTCGCCATGATTTCATCGGTTTTGGCACTAATAAAAGCCCGATCCAAATCCATCCAAGTGTTGAGGTTTCCTTGATCGTCTCTTTTGCCATAGTTGATATCGCAAATTGAGAGGCGATCTTTACTCGTACCATCAGTATTAGTATTGCCATTGGCACGTTTCAAAAACTCAATAATGATGGCATTGAGTAACATTGATTTTCCGTCGCCTGTGGAGCCGCAAATTAAATAATGGCGACGCTCTGCTAGAAACTGAGCAAACCAATCTTTTTGAGTAACCGCTTCAGATAGGCGATCAACTAGTTGAACGGGCAAGGCTTTGACTACAATACTCCGAGCGACCGACTGTTTGCCGAATAAAAACTTGATACCGCGCAAAGACACAAACTCTAAAAAACAAGTTGCATTATTAGCAAGTATCTTTGTCGCTTCTCCAATGTCATCAGACAAGGTGGAAAGTTTGATTAGGCGATCGCCTTTCTCATCTTTCGCCCTTGCTAATGCAATAGAGGCAATTACAGAACCAGCGATCGCGCCTAGGTATAGACCCTTACTGCGATTTGGTGTTTCAATGCGAGAGATTATAGGCTCACCGCGATCGTTAATTCCTGTGATACCAGAGGTGATGTCTGGAACCATTGAAGCTGACCACAATAGCAATGCATTGACAGCTAACGAGCCAATACCGTAAATAGCGGCATGTTTTATTGAGGGGGTAATAAATTTCACTTGTTACCCTCCTTCTTAGGTGTTGGTAAAACTGTTTTGGGCTTACCTTCTTGCGCTGCCTTTAGGTTTTCTTGCTCTTGCTGTGCAATCCGTTTAAGTTCTTGCTCACGGTCTGCTAACAAACTGCGCTTGTTTAGATCCTTGATATTTGAGAAATCCCTAGATCTTGCAGCAAGAAAAATATAAGGAGATTTTGCAGTAGGAATAATGCGAGATCTCAACGCTTCTGGAATATCTTCGGGAACCATTTGCCCGATTGCAACTTTATACCGAATTAATTCGAGTGCTACTGCTAGAGAATTGACAAGCGACTTGCTAGCGATCGCAATTTGAGCGTCAGTCCCAGTAAGGGTAGTTTGATCGGCTTTTACCAGATTAGCTAATTCAATATCTACCTTTTCCGCTTGCTTGAGCAAGTAATCAGGGTAGGATATTGGATTCCTAACCGCTAGTTGCTGCCCTTCAAGCTTAAGAAAAGATGCTCTTGCCTCAACCAATTGATTAAGAGCATCAGATCCTTCAACTGAGTAAGCAATTAGCAATAAGTTAAGTTGCGCTTTGTCAGGATCTCTTTCTGGCATAGGTAAAGTTTTAAGCTTTTCTGTTGGCTTAGGCGCTTCTTCACTACCTGTTACCGTTGCAGTTTGCACTTGTGGCGGCGCTATTTGGATATCGGTAGATACGGTTTTGCTGCCTTGTAGCATTGAAAAGCCAATTAAACCCAAAGTAGCAATACCAATCCATAGCAAGGGCTTAAAAGAGTCGATTTGCTCCTCTGTTGGCTTGTCGTCCTTTTCAGGGGGGGCGACTGGGGTTAAATCAATCTTTGGAGTATCCGCGATCGCCTCTTGCTCTGAAATATTGAGCTTAGGCAGTGGCGGTAATGGCATGGGTTTAGTTAAATCGGTCATAATCCCAATCAGCTAAGAAGCTGGTGTAGCGTGGTTTGTTGGTCTACGGACTGCGCTTCGACCGTATTTGCATACAGCGCAATCACTTCTGAGAGATTCTGTGCTTCGATAGAGCTTAGGTTGGAGTCTGAAAGCTTTAGCCTAAGCTCGTTTAAGACCGCTTTGTTGATGTCATTTTTTGTGACTTCTCGACCGTTGAGATACTTTTGAGAACCCGCAAACGTAACAACGCCAATGGATGCCGCGATCGCTGATACCCATCGGATATTCCTGAACTCAGTCCATGTACTTGCAACCGTGTAGGAGGTGACACATCCTGCGGCGATCGCGAGTAGTCCTGAGAAGAAATAGTTAGTGATTTGACGGGTTTTCATTGTTTTTGCCAAGGTTAGGCGGCTTCGATTAACTTCATTTCTTGAAACATTTGCAACGCGATCGGCTGTGTTGTTTCTAGCTTGGCTACTTCGTCTAAAGGCTGGAAGGTAGACAGTGTGGTAGTAGACAAAAAACCGCGTAACACTGTCCCTGCGCCGCGATCGCCTGTCAATGTTTTAGACAAACCTATAACTAATTCCATCGCGGTAGCGTTTTGGATATCTTGAAGGATTTCACCTGCGATCGCGGTAGATGCATCACGAACAATCGCCGCTTTAGCGTTGCGAGTATTTTCCTGAGCTAGTTGTACAGCAAGGGTTAGAGAGTTTTCTTGCTTTTCGGTAGGCTTAACTGTTTCAGCTTTGTTTTTAACAGTGCGCTGACTTCTCTTGCCAACATTCTCGTAAGCTTGATTGTCGGCGGGTGTTTGAACTTCTTTTGTAGCGGGTTGAGTTTGCATGGTTAATTCCTGTTTGAATCTCTTGAATGATGATCGGGTGGTAAAAAGCTTTACCTCTAACGGTTTCAAGGAAAATATCGTCATTAGATATTTGCTGATTTTTGATTAATTCATTGCGTTTTAGCCTAAGTTGGTTAAGTGCAATGGGTAAATAATCCTGAGTCCTTCGAGAGCTTCTACCAACGGCGATCGCGATTTGTTCGATAGTTAGCATGATCTTTATTGCTTCGGAAGTAATAAAAGTATTGTTTCCGAACTAATTAAAAATGAGCATAAAATAAGCGCCCCTAAGAGCGCAATAGTTTTATACGGAGAGCGTATATATGGTTTCAGGATAAATCAGGGCGTATACCCAAGCCTTCTTTCACAGAGTTTATTTGATCCGCCCACTTCAAAGCTGCTAAAACGCTTTTACTTGGATTCTCGTTAAACTTACTGTAATCTTTGCCCCATTCTCTTATAGTAGATTCGGCTAAACCTGTCACTCTCATTAATTCTCTAACACAAGCCGATCTATACCCTCTTGCGTCTGACCTGTAGCCAGATATCTTTGTTACCCACTTCTCGCAGTAATCTAACGGACTCACATAGTTATCCTTAAATATCTGCTTCTTTATCGCAGATTCTCGCGTGATTTGCAATTGTTTTGAGGCGATCGCGTACATATTGTTATCTGATAGTTTTGCTTAACTATACGGACTTTGTATAAAATACGCAATAGGCGATCGCCTATCAACTCCCCACAAAGTGCTTTAAAGTAAACCTGTTTTTAGGTGTAGCGATCGCTGAAACCATTGCAAATCAAGCAAAAAAGTGCTTAAAAGAAAATCTAAACCCATCTATTAGATGTGAGTTTTGGCGATCGCCCTAGCAGTCTCTAGCCAATCTTCAGTAGTAATGCCCTGATTGTTATAGTCCAATTCTTTTTGGATATTGCCAGTAGGGTTGAGGCAATTCTTGTGGTTCAATTTTCTGCAAATTCTGGTACGAACAAAATCTGGCGAACTTGTTGTACCGTTTTGGCGATCGCATGATGTCTTAAAAACTAGCCCGTGCTTCTCAACTTGACAGTGTGGACAGATTTGCATGGCGATCGCCTCAAATGTTTTGCTAATTATATCGATTTGCCGATTGGCAACTGTAAAATGCACTGCAAAAAATAGATAATAAATAGATACCTAGCCGTTAAAAACATGCAGCGAAAAGTAGCCTTAAACTATTTCTATAGCAGTGAGTTTTTAAACACATTGCAGATTGTAGGAATTACCTCAACTCCCTATATTGCGTTAATTGCGAAAACTGGCTTTAGTTTAGATGGAATCTTGATGCTGCTGTTTGCTGGCATTGTTGGCGGTATTGCAAAGGCTCGAAAAGATTTGGAAATAAGCCCTAATTTGTATACTCCTGTCGGGATAGTTGGCACAAATCCTAGTCAGGCGATCGCCTATGTTGCCCAGAACATTGCATTAGAGCAAGCAACTCAGCAAGTTATCTCTAAAGCAGCAAGCGATCGCATAACCGAGGTTGCAAAAGATATTGTTGCGACAACACCGATTCCAGAATTGCTAAAGCCATACGCAGAAAAAGCTGCCTCAAACCTTTTTAGGAGAATCTTCAAAAGATGACAAATGAATTGATTGAATTAAATTTAAAAGTGGCGGCGATCGCTGGTTGGACTAACATTGAGATATGGAATCCAAAAGCGATAAAAATTAGCTATGTTGGGACTAACTTGGCGCATCCTGAATTAGGTGTCCATATTCCTAGCTATGTTGAGAGCGTTGACGCGATCGCCAAGGTATTCATTTTCCTGCACCTCAATTGGGAATCGTCTACTAGTTGGGACGGGCGCTCTACTGCCAAGTACTACAATTTTGGACAGGATATTGTTGGAGAAGGAAAATCACTGGCGATCGCCCTATGCAAATTACTGGTAGCGATAAGCCCTGAACCAATCAAGCCAGCATCAAAAAAAGAAAAGCCAGAAGAAGTTCAATCTGCTGTAGTTGAGGCAAGTTTTCAATGACTTTAGTTGATTGGGAGATACAGCACAGATGTGGCGATCGCTCTTACAATCCGCAATGGTGGAACTTAAAGGCGATCGCTTATAAATACTTTGTGTCATGTCCTAAACGTCCGATGATTGAGCCTTACGATGCTAGCTTGGTTAATGCCGCTAGCTATGATTTGAGGTTAGGCGATACATTAAAAATCGCTAAGGTTGTTGATTATCGACTTGAATATTTTTCTGTTGGTAACAATACCTATACGATGAAAGTCCCTTTGAAGCCTACGGAATGGATAGACATAGATCTATCAACTGGCTTTAAGTATTGGATGCAAGACAACGATTTTATCTTGAGTGAAACAGAGCCGATCTTTCACATCCCCAGAAATGTATCCGCACAATTTGCGCTCAAATCGTCAAGAGGTAGAGAGGGCTATGAACATGCATTAGCTGGCTATATTGACCCTGCTTGGCATGACAGTAAGCTAACCGTAGAGCTTCACAAAATCAATCCTAATCCCGTAGTTTTGCACAAAGGTTTAAAAATTGGTCAAATCATTTTCACCAAAACAAACTCACAGCCAATCCATGCATATGACGAGCGTGGTAGGTATAACGGCGATCGCAAAGTTATGGAGAGTAAAGGGTGATAAAGGATTACTTAGATTTTTTGTGTTTTTCAATAACGATAACTATGTTGATTGTTTTGCTTGCATATGGTCTTTCGTGGGTTTGGAATTAATATATGTTTAACATTGGTATCTGCGGCGCACACCGCACTGGCAAAACCACACTTGCTAAAGCTGTATCTGAGTTAATTGGCATTCCATATGTCCCAATCAGCACAAGTCAAGTCTTTAAAGACAACGGATTAGACCCGTCCGATAAACTTGATATTTGGACTAGATTTGATATCCAGAAGAAGATTTTGCTTCATGCCTGTGATGTTTGGTTTGATATGGATCAGCAATTTGTCTGCGATCGCACTCCACTTGACATGCTTGGTTATATGCTCGCAGATATTCAAGCTAATTCAATTGGTGTGATTAGTGAGGAAGATATTGCCGCTTATAGCGATCGCTGTTTCGCAGCCACAAAGCAATATTTTGGCGATCTAATAATTGTCCCTCCTGCGATTCCATTAGTATTTGAAGATGGCAAAGCGCCATTAAGTAAAGCCTATATTGAGCATCTTCATTACTTGATTCTTGGTTTGGCTACTGAGGTTTTTAACGATACTTGTTTTATCCCTCGGTACTGTATCGATTTAGGCGATCGCGTGGCAACTGTTAAAAGTTTTTTGAGGATTTAAAAAAGTAATGATTTACGTAGACAATCCGATTCATCCTTGGAAAAACAAACTATGGTGTCACCTTGTCGCAGATGACATTCAGGAATTACATGATTTTGCTCAGAATATTGGGTTAAAGCGCGAATGGTTTCAAAACCATAGGATTCAACCGCACTACGACATCACAGCGTCTAAACGCGAACTGGCTATCAGGTTGGGCGCTATTCCAATTGAGACAAAGCAGATGGCGGAACGAGTCGAAAATATTTTAAAGGAGAGGAGAAAGGGGTGAATATGATTCAAATTACACGATGGAATGATTCTGTTTTATGGGAAGGAAGCGTAAAACCCGCGCCCTTTAGGCGGGGGTTTTACGCAGTCTGAATTTATTCAGACGTAAAAGAAGTGTAATAACCTCTATTTTATGTTATACTAACGTACATAAGATTAAATAAATCCATGTTAGTTCTCGAAGCAAAATTAAAAGGTAAAACAGAGCAGTACGGACTCATTGATGAGGCTATCCGTACTGCTCTGTTTTGTCGTAATAAGGCTTTGAGGTATTGGATAGATAATCGTGGCACTGATAGATACGACCTCAATAAGTTCATGGCTGTACTTGCCAAAGACTTTGATTTTGCAAATAAATTAAACTCGCAAGCAAGGCAATCAAGCGCTGAAAGAGCATGGTCTGGTATTGCCAGATTCTTTGATAACTGCAAAAAGAAAGTATCAGGCAAAAAAGGATATCCAAAATTCAAGAAACGTGGTCATTCAGTTGAGTACAAACAGACAGGATGGAAGTTATCTGAAGATCGTAAATATCTAACTTTGACGGATGGTTTTAAGATTGGCAGGCTCAAATTAGTTGGCAGTCGTGACCTTAACTTCTACCAGATAGAGCAAATTAAACGAGTCAGACTGGTAAAACGGGCTGATGGTTACTATGCTCAGTTTTGTGTTGATGTTGACCGTAGAGAAGATTTAGAGCCATCTAAAACCACTGTAGGTTTAGATGTCGGGCTTAATCATTTCTATACCGACAGCAATGGTCAAACCGTAGAAAACCCTAGATATCTTAGGAAGTCGGAGCGTCAACTAAAGAAGTTGCAACGCAAAGTTTCTAAGCGTAAAAAGGGATCGGCTAATCGTAGGAAAGCAATTAAGCGGTTAGCCAAAAAGCATTTGCAAGTATCAAGGCAGCGTAAAGACTTTGCGGTTAAGACTGCAAGGTGCGTAGTTCGGTCTAACGACCTGATTGCCTATGAGGATTTGCAAGTGCGGAATATGGTCAAGAATCATAAATTAGCTAAGTCAATATCTGACGCAAGCTGGTCTATGTTTCGGGATTGGGTTGAGTATTTTGGCAAGGTATTTGGTAAGGTTACGATTGCAGTGCCGCCACAATATACAAGCCAGAATTGCTCAACCTGTGGAACAACAGTCAAGAAATCGCTGAGTGAGAGAACTCATCAATGCAGTCATTGCAGTACGGTTTTAGACCGTGACCATAATGCTGCGTTGAATATCTTGGCTATTGGATTAAATAGGGTAGGACATACCCAAATTTCTACGCCTGTGGAGAGTTCAACCTCTGCCTTTTAGATTTAGGTCTATCTGGTAAGTTGTCTCGCTGAATCAGGAATCCCCGTCACTTCAGTGCGGGGAGTGTCAAATTCAAGAAGCTCTTTACGACAAAAAACTTTTGATTATTAAAGAGTAACCATGCTCCCAATTAGAATTGAAACCTTGCCCGATCGCGAAACCAGTTTGCAAACTTGGAAGCTGGTTGAAAGCAAATTAGCGGCGATCGCCGCCAAAGAATACGCCAACAAAGACCTTGAAGCTAGAGATCGGATTGCTAATAATTCAATTGCTTATGCTCGCTACCAAGCATCAAAAAAGCAATGGTCTGATCTATGGCGGTACTTGCTAGATCGCCAAATCATTGCTATTGGCGATGTGATTAAGCCTAAATCAGTAAGATCGCCAAAACCTTCTCCTGTACCTAAAATCGCGAAGCAAATTAAACCGCGATCTCCTCGTAAGCCAAAAGAAGAAATCAGGCATGAAGCTTTTGCTCTAATTAGACTAAAATCATTTGCTTTAATTTGGAGATGGGTTGCCGCTTTAATTTGGGGCTGGATTGTTTATTTTGCGTTGCCATGCGTGCGCCCTAAAAAAGAGCGCTCTTTGCAGCAAAAATCTCAAGGCGATCGTATTAAATCCCTGCTTAATTACAAAAGCAATGGATGCTTTTATTTAAAAGCGCGATTGCGTCGTTCTGGCTGCGAATGTCGTACAGGCAGTAGTGTTAAAGCTCTTCTAGTCGAAAAACTTGGCGGCTCACCTGCATCTCCCGCGCAATGTGCAGCCAACAAAATAAAAGGCTTGGCAAGAAGGACTGTATCGCTGGAGCAATTAAATCAAATCTTGACTGATAAATGGCAAGATGTAGGCGAGATTGCGGCAAAAATAAACGAAATTGTTGACGTTAAATTATCTTTTGCTCAGGTGAGTAAATTACTAAGTAACAGATACAGGAGTGGAGAAATCGTTCGGCTAGAAAATGAAGGTCATCACAAAATTTCTTACTACTCGCGTGTTCAGGCTACAGAGTTTGAAAATGTGTGGATGACGCTTGATGCTGCTCACAAGTTGGCGCGATCGCGTGGCTGCACGGTTGCAAAAAATACGTTTAGGAAAAACTTGTATTTTGATTACGCTTTGTATGGGCTTGAATTTCGCAAAGAAGTTCCAGAGCCTGAAAATTGTTTGCTGCGATGGCGTGACATTTGGAAAGATCGCAATATTTAGCCGATCGCCCTGAAAACTTAAAAAAAGTTGTAAATTAGATTTACGTTCGGCGAACGTGAATCTTTTTTGTTTTGTGGCGATCGTGGTTCTCAATCTTTCATCTCGCAACTGTGAGCTAATAATCGGTAGCCAAAATTGGACACCTTGGATTGACGCAAGCTCTGGTATTCAGGTTGGATATCCTGAGTACGAGATGGGTAGCGGATTAATGCCAGTAGAGGGCAGTATCACGCTTAAATACAGTATTTACGATCCTAATCTCCCCTCAAACCCAAATTATTTTTTAAATCCTAGCCAATGGAAACGAGGGCAAACCGTTTCAATACGAATTGTAAATATAGCGGGGACATTAACTTATTTGCCTTGCAGTGGACAACTACTCTATTTGCTGCGTCCGACTCAACGACCAAAAGTCGAAATGGATGGCATTGCTACCTTGGTTTTAAATATTGGATGTAGGCTCGCTCTTGATAATTTCCCGCCTGAACCAAATAGAAATGTCGCTGGAGTAGTTGCGGGTGTATCCACTAATCGCAATACAATCATCGGTAATATTCTTGACTATATCAGCGTACCGCACAGCATAGGCTCGTTACCTTATCCAATTGATTACCCGTTGCCTAAAACTGACGGTAATTGGATCTCGTTCGCAGGGGCGATCGCTGATAGTGCAGGCTATTATTTGCGATGCAATACGTCTGGTACTGTGATAGCTGAGCCTATAAGCCTTGATCCAAGCGCGGCGATCGAAACTTATGTGATTAGTGCTGATGAAAAAGTATGGGAACCATCAGGGGATAGCGCCGAAAATCCATTAGAAAAGCTGATACTTTCAAGCATTAAGCAAAACGTAAACCCTAATATTAGTGATACTACCCCTGAAATTATTGAAGAAAGAGCGCCTTTAAGCAAGATATCTAGTTTTCCTGATTATCAAAGTTTAACCGTTTTAGTTCCATCAAAACGCACTACCATTAGTCAAAGCCTTAATAGCACTAGGTTTATCAAGACAGAAGAAATAAGAGAGCCTTTAAGTACGGTCTGCACATTCCCCGATTACCGATCTCTTTATCTTTTGGTTCCTTCAAAAGAAACTACGATATTTTATTTGTTAAAAGATGGGATTGTATACAGGCAAGTTGAGCAAATAAGAGAGCCTTTATGCAATGTTTGCAGTTTCCGAGATTACCGTTCCCTTTATTTTTTGGTTCCTTCAAAAATAACCACAACGGATTGGGTGAAAACAGGGGATAAGCTATGGACAAAAACAGGCAAAACTTTTGAGCCATTGTGTAACGTTTCCAAAGAGAGAGATTTTCAATCCCTTTATCAATTAGTCGAAAGCGGTAGGCTAGTAAATAATCGTGATACAAATGGACCACCCACAGATATCGGAGAGACTAGCCTAAATACAATTTCAGAAGAGAATCTTACGGTAACAGTTTATGCTCAACAATTAGCCGAAGATCCTTTTAGAGAAAGACAAAGAACTGTTAACGTCCCTTATGTCATGAGTTCGGAGCAACTATCCGCCTATGGCGATCGCTTTAACAAATTACTAACAGGGCGATCACTTGGCTTTCAATTTGGCGGCGAGTTAACCGACATTACGTTAAGTTCAGATTTTAAACCATTTGCACAAGTAGCAGTACAGGAAGGCGATGTTATTTATTATCCCAAAATCGACGCAATTCAGTACGCCTTGAATCTTACGGAGTGTTATGTATTGTGGAATGGGATCATTGTTGGTAGCGCACCCATAGCCAATCCTGACGACATTGCTAGACCTATGAACGTTCCATTTGGGCGAGCTATTGCAAACCTAAGTATGACGGGTAGCGTTCTCAATGATGCGATAAGGATTCAAGAGTCGAATCTCAGTATGACAGGTAGCGTTTGGAATACAAACATATTGCCAGATCGCGCAAATCTAAGTATGACGGGTAGTATTCTCAATGAAAGCGCTCCACCACCTACAGGATTAGTGGCAAAAACGATTACTTATTTTGCCTGCGAAGAAGCTAGCGGCGTTCGCAATTCCAGCCATATAGATTCGTTTGTTTTCTCTTGGAGTGGTTCTGGCTTCGCGTTATCAACATCGGGGGCTGTAGGCGATGGAATTGATCTTACTACTGGCTTTTCTCCAAACGGGTTTAGAGTGAACGGCTCATTACTAGAAGAAACTTTTAGCTTGAATGAGATACCGTTTATAGCTTACGCCTTTGCCTTCTCATTTGTTACTCTTCCTGTTGGCGTGACACCATTGTTTGAAAGCGCTCAGCTTAATATTGAGTACGATTCTGGGAATATCAAGTTAGTCGTTTTTGACGATACTTTTACAGCGTCCACATTAACTTACAGCGTTGCCTTAAGTAGCTTAGATCCAAGCAATGTCACTGACTGGCATTTGATTATCGCAACCGTCAACACATCTACTGGAGAAATGAGTCTCCAAATGAATAATATGGATATTGAAACAGCTACATGTCCCACACTTGGTAATTTCGCGTCTTGGTCTGAAACTCCACGGAATGTTTATATGGATTGGATTATCGATGAGTTTGGCGTATTTAACGCCGACTTAGACACCAGCGATCGCAATACGCTGTGGAACTCAGGGGACTTTAACACTTATACAAATTGGTAACAAAAAAAATGAGATTATCTAATTATTTAGAAGAAACGATTTTACTTTGGATATCTGGAACAAATTTTCCTAGCGCCCCTACAACCCTATATTTTTCAGTACATAGCGCCGATCCTAGCGATACGGGTGCGAGTGAAGTTACTGCTACTTATTTTTCAGGACGTGCTAGCTATACTTCTTCAAACTTTACTACGCCCGAAACAATAGCGAGCGATCGCCAGATTAAAAACTCAGCAATAATTAATTTTGGGAATAGCATCGCATCAGGATCTATCTCTTGGATTGGCATTTGGGACGCTGCTACATCTGGGAATTTTCTATGCTCTTTTCAGTTGGTTGATGCTGATAGTATCGCAGATCCTTTGTCTTTTGCTGATGGCGATCCCGTAACTCTTTCAGCTAATACGCTTACGATTAATCTATCGGTTTCAACTTTTTCAATATATTTTGTCAATGCTATTTTTGGATGGCTTAAAGGTACGGCAATGCCAGTCGCGCCTACTATATACGCTGGTTGGTATACCGCTTTAATTCCTAGCAATGTAGGAACCGAGGTGACAACCTCAATCCGTGTAGCTGGTAGAGTGTCTGTATCTTTTGGAACGGTATCGGATGAAGGAACTTCTAAGCTATTAACTAATAACGCGATCGCTGATTTTGGCAATAGTAATAGCCCTGTTAATGGAGTGTCAATTTTAGGATTGCTAGACGCATCAACGGCGGGTAATTTAATTTTACTTATGCCGATCGAGCCTAGAGATATTATTACTGGGCAACCAGTCAATTTACCCACAGGATATATCAGGATTACAACAAGCTAATGTCTAATTTTTTTAGCACTGCATTGCTAGTTCAATCAACAAAAAGGGCTAACCGATTGGAGTCAATAGTATCTAGTTTCAAACCCGTAACTAGCGCTATTGCTGTACCTAGTGGACAAGATCCTGTATCAGGTTTATTTAAGGCTACCACTATTGACGGTGGAGAAATCCAATACAAAAAAGGCAGCATAACGGCTTCGCCTAATCAAATCTCTGTGACTTTTGCAAGTGCTTCTTCAATTGGGTTTGGTGATTGGTTATGAGTTTGTTTGATGAGTCGTTGAATCGCCAGCAACTTAAGCGTTCTGATAGGTTGAAATCTGTCAAAGAGAAAGCTGAAATTGAAGCCCAAAAATACCCTTATGCTATTTACCAAGGCAAAGATCCTATTGATGGGACAGATATAGTTAAAACAGGTGCTAATGAGCCTGTAAGTGGTTTTAGGCTTATTAGCAATGCTCCTGTAGATATTGGAGGTCGCGTTGCTTTGCGGGAAAACAATCAAGGAGGTTTGCAAAGAGTTGATGATCTTAATCGTCGCAGAATTGCTGAACAGCAGCCAATATCGCAAACTTTTACTGTTATTTATCTATTGCGCGAATTAGATACAAATAGCCTCTATGTATCTGACGGTGTGCAGACTGAAGAAATAGCAGCTTTTGACGTGCTTAGCACTGAGGTTAGTACTGGGATAACTGGCACAATTACAAAGACGGGTACAGAATTTAGCGATTGGATTGTTACGGGCTTATATCGCAAAAATGAATCCGATTCAAGCGTAACAGAGAACAGATTGGTATCTTTTTACCTTACTCCTTTTGAAGAACTAGAAGAAGAGGTTAAGTATTTAAGTGAAGATGTTGTAAATAACCTGATATTTGAGCAGCATCTCGAAGATCCTCTTTTGTCGGATACAGATTTAATACTATCTAGTCAATTCCGAGTGGGAGAAACGGTATACAGTTCGACAGATAATTTTGCTACTCCTATTACCGTGACAACTACCAACGAAGCAAGAGGCGCTTTGACTACTCGTTTTGTGTCTGGTGTAGATATCGGCTATGGCTGGATTATTAGCAACGATCGCTTAAAAAATGGTAGCGATGAACTTGATGGCGGCGGCAAAAGAGGGGCATTTTTGTATAGGGGAGTAGAAACTACTTACCCTTCTACCGCCCCTGACAACGACACTACTGGAGAAATGCGAACGGGTGGATATTATAGATTTGGAACTTACGAGGGGAATCCTGCTTTTATATTGCGATCGCTTTTAGGTGTAGACTTTGAGTCTGGGCTTCCAGCTAAAATCAGATTCTTCAGGGATGTTTTGGCGGATTCTGTAGACGAATTAATTGATTTGTCTACCGAAACAATTCAAAACGATGTTTATGATCTTACTCCTTTGGGAACTACTCCTATTAGTGGGGGGTTTCTCTCAGCTTATACCCTTACTTTAGATGGCGACGAAATAACCAGTCTCCCTTATCCTACACAGGAAACAATCGCTTTATTTTTGATTGATGGCGATGAGTTTACTTATACGGATGTATATTTTAACCAAAAAGAAAATTTTGTGCGCCGCAAAATGTACGAATTTACGATGACAGGCGATCACGATGCTGATGTGTGGCTAAACCCAGAAAGGATGATCACTCAAAAGGTGGGTTATAGATATATTCAGGGATACAAGACACCAACAGAAGAAGATCCCGATAGCTTTGTTAGGAGTGGATTTAAGCATTTTAGGGCGATCTCGACTGACATACGACAAGGTTTTGAATATGAAACGCAATTATTTAGAAGAACGCTAGATACAGTGGGTACTCTTGATAATGG
>JACCDR011447250.1_pt1 | contig 19270 bp, 14 predicted proteins | sample 7446431 | NCBI WGS metagenome assembly JACCDR01 (sample SAMN15323443, study PRJNA562643) | freshwater metagenome | isolation source: river surface water | place: USA:Blue River Watershed | collected 2017-08-17 | reverse complement strand
GGGACGTAGGCTTAACCAATTGACGCAAGGCAGCAATGCCCCATGTCGCTCACATTACAGGCTACGAGAAACAGCCAAGGCTCGGAGGAATCACCGCTGGCCGAGGTAATGTCAAAATGTATACCGCGAGCGATAGTCTGCTCAGTTCAAAATACATTGAGTCCTTTAGCTAGGGCTCATTGTGCCCACTCGCTCCTGTCGCTCAGTATCGAAAATACACTCCCGCTCTCCAACTCCACCATGAAAGAAACTCCAACTCAACGCTACATCGGCCACTGCCTCGGGATACTCACGAATCTCGATCGCCGCTGCCCAACCGTGAACCAACGAACGGAAAACGTGAGAGAGATTATTCGCGGTGCTCGCAAGCTCCTGAAGCAAGAAGCGGCCGAGCTGCGAAATGAGCTTCTCTTCCAGCAAGAAAGCAGTAATGACTAACCCACGCCGACTACGCTGGCGCCAAACACACATGAACGACACCCCAAGAACAGACGCAGCCAAGGCGCGGTTAAAAGCTAAAATCGCGAGCGACATTGAATGTCAGAGCTACGAAGACTACGAGGTAGTTCCCGCCGACTTCGCCCGCGCCATGGAACGCGAGAACGCCAAGCTGCGGGAGCTGCTCAAGCACATGCTGGACGTGGCTGAGAACGCCGACGAGACCGGCTACGTGACGGACGCTGGCTTCGTCGATCTCGACGAGCTGCACGCCGAAGTGCGGAGCGCGCTTCAAGCACCAACCACATGAACACCCACGCATCCGAATGGCTCCCGATAGAAAGCGCGCCCAAGGGTGGCGGTGCCGAGCGCACAGATGATCCAGCGTGGGTGGAACCACCTAAGTTGCTGATGGCCTTCGCCGACGGCTCAATCGAAATCTGCTATTGGGATTGGTATTACGCGCCGGGAGGCCGAGGTCACACATCAGGGCTCTCGGCGTGGATTGGCGCCCACGGGCAGCAAGTGGCCAGATACCAAGGCGACCCTACCCACTGGATGCCGCTGCCGAAGCTACCAACATGAACACATCAATCCTATTAGCCAGAATCACCTGCATCGCTTTCGCCATTGGTGTGCTTTTGCTTGTCGGCTCCGTTGCGGCGAGCAATGAGCAGTTATCGCATCGTGCGATTTGCGCGGCAGCCCTAGGAATCATCGCCACCTGTTTGTTTTCATTGCATTTGCGCGACTCGACTAACACCACATGAACCCAGAAACATCTGAATCCCACGCACAGCCCGCGAAGAACATCGTCTATCGCGCGACGAGGGGCGTGCTTGAGATTGAAGCCTTCGACGGCGAATTCAACGCTGACATGGTTCGCTACGTGGCGCGGGGTGAGCCGGCGCGCAATCTGCACGTCAACAGAATCGGCCACTATTACGCGTGGTTTGAGCGCGAGGCCGATGCTAATGCGTGGCTCCTGCAAACGGCGAACGAAGACATCGCCAAGGCATACACCGAAATCGACACCCTGAAGAACCTTGTCGCGCTGCTTGAGGCGAAGGAGGCGGCGGCGTGAAAACCAAGAAACACCACTTCGTTGTGACGGTCGAAACCCATAGGCAGAGGCGATACGCCAAGGATGCGCTAGTCCGGTCCATCAGTTGTGAGCCAGCAATCGGCGTCACATCCATCTCCGTGACCGACTACGCGACGTTCAAGCGACGCGAGCACAAGGCGTTTAACGCAAAGATGGCGAAGCGCATAGGCATCCCGATGGATTGGTGTGCAAGGCCACACAAAAATAAGCCATTTCCCTTGACGGGAACACATTGAAAGATGCGGTGATTGGGCAGAGCGATGCCCAACGAAATTGTATCCCTGCTGAGGGGAAAATATCCTGATGATCCCCGGAGCGATTCCGGGCTGACGCTGATCTACGGTGATTGGGCGGCGAAGAACCGGCCTGATTGGTTTGAGAGCTACCCGGATTTCGCGAACGAGTATCGCGATTTGAAGCGCGGGTTCCGGCCCTCGATGGCGCAGGAGTTCAAGGGGTCAGTGGGGAGCGCGGTGGGCAAGTTGCAGGCGACGGGTTGGGGTGGGTTGGCGGGTGGCGCGGATGTGGTGGGCGCGAACAAGATTCGCGACTATCTATCGAAGGCCGCCGAGGAGCAGGAGATACAGGCGTCTGAGTTCACGCCTAGTGTCGGCTCCTACAAGGACATCTATTCCGTCGGCGATGCACTCCGTTATGCAACCTACGGTGCCGGCCAGATCGTCCCGAGCGCAGCGGAAACTGCGATCACTGCTGGTGCAGGTGCCCTCATCGGAGCAGGCGTTGGCTCTGCTGCTCCGGGCGCTGGAACCGTGGCTGGCGGCGCCGCTGGGGCCGTGGCCGGCGTCATCGAGAAGGAAGCGGTCAAAGCAGCGATCCGCCAAGCGGCAAAAATCGGCGCGCGGGCGGGCGTAGCAGCGAGCACGATCCCTAATAGCATTGGCGAAATTTACAACGAGACGAAGAATCCCGGACTGGCGTTCGGATTCGGCACATTGACCGGTGCGCTGGACATGCTACCCGAGGGTTACGTGGCGGGTAAGTTCTTCGCGGAGGCTGGCAAGAAGGTGGTCACACAGGAATCTGTTACGGCTGCACGTTCCTTTGCGAAGGAGTTCGCCAAGACGGCGGCGCGCGAGGGGCTGATTACGGTGCCGGCTGAGGGCCTCACGGAATCGGCACAGGAATTCATCAACATTGCGGCGGCCAAGCTGAATCGGGGTGAAGACCCGGCGACAGTCACGGCACAGGACTACGAGCGCTTGCTGAACGCGGGCCTTATAGGCTCGATTGGTGGTGCGGTGATGGCTCCGGTGGCGGGTGCGGGAGAAATGCGCCAGAATCAGCCTTTGCCGCAGGTTGAGGCCCCTCCGGCGCAGGCGGCTAATGCTGCTCCCACGCTATCACCCGATGTGGCGGCTGCTGTCGCTGCGGCTGAAGGGCAGATGGCGGCAATGCTTCCTAATCCGATGCGAGGGCTCGGCTCATACGAGGAAGAGCTTTCAAGGATTCCTTCGGTTCAGGAGTCAGCCGGCCCAATGGAGTTTGGTGATTTGCCGGCGCACCCGAGTATTCTGCGCGCGGCTGAAGCCAAGCGTCAGGCCGAGGCAGATGCCCGCGCCCGTGCATTCGCCAACAGCGATCAGGGTGCCGCCAGTCTTCGCGCTGGTTTGCTGCAACAAGCCAATCCGCCGCTATCGGGCCTCAACGAGATTGTCGAGCCGACCAACGAACCCACCCCGTTCGATCTCGCCATCGCGCAAGCCACGCAGAGTGCCGCCAAGATGGCTGGCGACATCGTGGCCGAGAATCCAGACATGGCGCAACATGTTGCTCAGGTTGCGGATGCGGTGCCAGGCGCCGTCGCCGAGGCCAAGAACAATCCGCCTGATCCCGCGCCCACGCTCTTCAAGTTCCGTGAGATTCAGCAGAGCGAGTCCGACATGGATGGCGTCACGTTCATCAACGACGACATCGTGGAAAACGAATACCCCGCCGAAAAGGCCGAGGAATTATTCAAGGACACGGAGCGCGCCGTCAATCGCTACACTGCGCTGCTCGACTGCCTGAGCCGAAAGGGCGCCAATGGCTAGTCCCGCCAAAGGCAAGGTAGTCGGCTCCCTGCTCTCGACCCGCAAGTGGGTTGAGCCTGCGCCCGTCAAGGTCAAGCCGGCCGATGAGAAAGTTGAGGCTAAGTCCGAAGGCATCGACCTGTCGCCCATCTGCAAAAGCCTGGACCGTCTGGCCGAGGCCGTGCTCAACCAACAGGCCCCGCAGGTCACGGTCGAGCCAGTCGTGAATGTGGCCGCCCCTGTGATTCCGGTGCAAGCGCCGCGCAGCTACGTGGTAAAGGTGACGCGGGACTCGCGCGACCTTGCCACAGAATACCGCATCGATCCTGTTTCCACCCTAACCCAAAAATAACTCTTAGATCACTATGGCTATCGCAACCGACTTCGAGATTCAGAACGACAAAGACATCCGCTATATCGGCGCAGCCCACGGCGCGAGCGGAGCTGGATACTACACTGTATTGGAATTCCACCGTTGGCTCCAAGACCTCGCCGACGACGCCTCCTCAGCCAGTGACGACTTCCTTGACATCACCAAGGATACGCCGTCCGACAAGTCGTTCGATACGATCATCAATCTGGTAAACGGATTCAATATCGACGACACTGCATCCGAGCACCTTTACGGAGGCTCGATCATCCAGACCAACGGCGATGTGATCTACGACGGCCTTCAGGTCATTGCAAATCAAGGCATGGACCTTCAGATTGTGCAGAACGGCGCAATCCTGACGAACGATTTCTGGAACTACAACGTCAAGGGTGCGCACACCGGCTCAAACGGGGCGTCCGTGCTAACCGATTCGGGCGCGTCGTGGACGACGAACCAGTGGGTCGGCTACTTCATCAAGAACACCACGGACGGCAGTTGGGCGAAGATTACGGCAAACACCGCAACGACAATCACCGGAACGCTCTACGGCGGAACAGATGACGATTGGGACACGAGCGACGCATACTCCATAGTCCAAGGACTGAACAACAGCGCGGCCTCTGGCTACTCGCATCAGTTCATGCTCAAGGTGCGCACCGGCGCCGCCGACATCGACGCCCGCCGCATCATCGGCCAGACGCGCGTGTGGGGCAAGACATTCAGCGAGTTCCGCATCGGCACCGGCACGGGCCGTGGTAACAACGTGCTCGCGCTCCAATACGCCGACGACGCCAACAACACCACGGCGTATTCCGCGCTCACCGCCTCCCCGTTCACCACGATTTCCCTGACGACGGCAGGTTACAACGGAATCGACGTGAACAACGACGCCTCCGATGAGTTCTTCTACTCGGAGTGGGATCGTGGAAGCGCATCAATCAACCAACTCTACGAGTATCAGAAATACCGCACGCTCGGCACCAACTCGACGACGATCTACGGAAAGGCCGGAAACCTTGTGCGCGGCATCACGCACGAGATCACAGTGGATGCCCCGACCGGCACCTTCGCTGCGCAGGAAGCTGTAACGTGGTCTGGTGGCACCGGCTACATGCTGGCCATCAATTCGACGACGGCGGCGACAAAGATGTGGATTCAACTCCTGACAGGCGTTGCGCCGACGGACAATCAGGTGATTACAGGCACCGGCACGGCGACGGTCAATGTGACCGTAACTGAGCGCACGCTAGCGTTCCCATACATGGGGTCATCCACCGGCACGTCAATCAGTGGCGGCTACGGCTTCGGCGTCGAGGCGCTGGACCTGAGCGCCAATGACAGGATGCTCGATCTCAACAACACCACATTCTCCCCGCCGAACTTCGTTACGTTCACGGTGGGCGGCGTTGTGGCATCAGAGGACTACGTGCTTGTGGCCCCTGAGTCTGGTGGCGCCATCGACCTCGATCAGTTCACGCTCAACGGCGCGCTCACGGGTGCGGCGGTTACGAGCGTGGTGGTCAATGGCTCAATCCCCGCCGACACTCCGGCAACCGGGACGATCCGAATCCAGCGCGCTAACGGGGCTTATTCACGGCATCCGTATTCGGCGTGGAGTGGCAGCACATTCACCATCACGTCGCACAATTTCAGCTCGAACAACGCTGCTAATGGGGCGAACTGCTACATCAGCTATATCGACCGCGTGGCGACCGCCACGAGCGAATCGTTCACTGGCGTTTACGTTTCCAACCGCTCGCTGTTCATCCGCGTTCGCGACGGCGGTGGATCACCCATCAAGACATTTGAATCAACCGGAACGCTCGGCTCGGCTGGCGGTTCATCCACGGCTGTTCGGACCTCTGATGCGTAAGCCAAACCAAACAACCCAAAATCCATCATGCCAATCCAAACCACCAAGGGAAACTTTGTCGTCGCGGGGCTCAACCTCGCAAGTAGAAAGTATTTCTGGAACGGGCTCGAACTCACCGAAGTGCTCGCGATGAACGCGCACGTCGATGAGGACACGAACCTAGTTAAGCTCACCGTCAGCAACACAACCAACTTCGATGCCGCCTACGCCTCAATGGTCGCAGCGGGCATCAAAGTGAAAAAGGAGGGGAATTAACATGGCTGCAAATGACATCGTATTGGTGATCGGCGAAGGCTGGACCGAGATCGAAAACGCAACGGCGTGGATCACCACCAGCATAGGGGAGACGGGGCTTCAATCAATGGTTAATGGCATGGAGTGGGGCAACGTCTCTCAGGTTCTTGAGGACGGCGGCTACATTGCGCCAAACACACAGATCACCGAGGCGCGCATGATCAATGTAGGGACGGGTGATGACAACTACCTGCGGTTTTGGTTTCGCCAGTGAATAATACTGCATGGCCGCTATCCGCGATTCTGCCGTTACGATCTACACCGCCGCCACCGCTTCAATGGTGTGTGAGATGCCCACGCACGCGACCGGCGATCTGTTGGTCGCGTTCGTAAACAAGGACACAAACACCGCATTCACCACACCGTCAGGATGGACGGCGCAGCAAACGGTGATTTCGGCTGGCGCGGCAGGCGGCGTCTATCTGAAACGCGCCGCAAGCGCGTCAGAGACAGTGACGTTTGCCCTTACGTTGGAGACGTGTCTAGCCTTCATCATCGCCGTGAAGAACGTCAACGGCACCACGGTAGCGGATGCCGTGAGCGCCTCGGCGGCATCGGGCGCAGACGATTCCACACTGCCATACGCCGGTATCGGCGTCACGCCAGCCCACAACAACTGCCTTGTGCTTCATGGGCTCTCCACGGACAGCGGATTCGGCCCGTCGGCATACCCTGGCTGGGTCAACCTATTCGTAGGCGACACCTCAGCCAACTCCCTCTGCGTGTCCTACACGGCGCAGCGCACCGCCGCAGCTATCACTGCTCCGAACCATTGGGGTGCGCTGGCGGATGACACTCGCGGTGTCATCGTGGCGATTCGCGACGACGGAACAGACACGGAGTTTCCGGCCTACATCGCACCCGGCACAACTCCCGCTACGCTAATAACGCCGTTGGTAGCAGCCAACGTGGCCGACCGTGGGACTTGGGAGTTGACGACGAACGACATCACCACGATTGGCGGAAAGACAATGGGGCAGGTTGACTTCGCCATCGCAGCGGACTCGGGCTACAACCCATTTCGTGCGGCGACGCGCATCTCTGCCATATCATCAACGACCAACCTGACCGCCGCCGAGTTGCGATTCACATCTGCTGAAGACCTGACCTTGCAGGCCGGTGTCGTCTTCGGGACGTGGCGGTTTCAGTTGCCACGCGATTATCTCGACGCAGCCAAACCATCCAACGGCGGCGGGGCTATCGTCATGTTCGCAGACGCAGAAAACGACTATAAGGCATGGGTCGTCGGCGCGCAGTTTTCCAAAACAACCGACCCGTCCAACCGCCAGAACTTCGCCATTCAGGTGCAGGGTTCGAGCGATACGAGCTTCGCCACCAGTGGGACAATCGGATGGAGCGCCATCAACGACCTGTATCTCGCCGGAGGAGGTTACTACGGCGCTTGCGCCGTGGAGTGGTCTGACCTCTATCTACTAAACGAAACGGTGTTGGCTGGCGGCACCGCCACGACGCCGATGGTTTTCGATGAAATGGTTGACGTTGTGAATCGTGGCAGCGGCTACATACCCGTGATGGTTCAGTCGGGCGCAGGCGCTACTTGCTGGACGCGGTTGCGCTTCGGTGGAGTCGATGCGTTTCACGCGCGTATTAACCTCCGAACCTTTCAGTTCCCACGCAAAGCCGATGAAGTGGATTACCTCGATTTCCATGTGGATAACAATCACATGGGGATCGAGTTCTACGGGCTTTCCGGCGACACGTTTGATTTCGCCAACAGCGTATTCACCTCGGACTCGCCCTACTACTGGCGTTTCAATGCCAGCCATAACGCCGGTGCCACGCTCGATTTCAGCGGCGCGACCGTGGTTAATGCCACCGTTACTCTTCGCAGCACCTCCGATCTAGACGGAGTGAACTTCATCGACTGCCCGAGCTTAACGCAGAACAGCGCGACGCTCTCCAACTGCTCATTTGACAACTCCAAGGTCACTTCAGCTTCGCCGGCGGATGCCGCTCTCATCACAGACAGTGCGTTTATTTCAGCCGGCACCGGGCACGCGATTGAAATCTCCGGCACGGCGGCGAACATCACGCTGGATGGCTTGCAGTTCACGGGCTACGCAGGCACCAACGGTTCGACGGGTAATGAGGCGATCTACGTGAACATCGGCAGCGGATCGATGACGATTGCGATTGGCGGCGGCGGTTCGACGCCGAGCATCCGCACGGCGGGCGCGACCGTCACGGTGGTGAATGCCGTCACGGTGAAAGTCACGGCAAAGGATGCGGACAACGCTGCTGCGGTTGAAAATGCCCGAATCCTGCTCTACGCCACAACTGGAACCGCAGTCACGATCACGCGCTCCGGCTCGACGGCGAGCGTATCGCACACGGCGCATGGCTACGCCAATGGCCAGAAGGTAAACATCCTCGGCGCCAACCAAGGCGAATACAACGGCGTGCGGACAATCTCAAACGTCTCGACGAACGCTTATGATTACACCGTCTCCGGCACACCCGCGACCCCGGCGACCGGCACGATCACTTCTCATCGCGTGATATTGGACGCGCTGGCCAACGCCTCTGGCATCGTGCAGGACACGGGATTCGCCTACGTGTCTGACCTCGCTGTGACTGGCCGCGTGCGCAAGGGCACGGCCGCGACCTACTACAAGACGGCGCCCGTCTCAGGCACCATTACCAGCTCCGGATTCGACGCCACGGCGTTCCTTGTTCGCGACTAGCCATGCCCTCAATAAATTGGAGCACCAAGGTGATAAGCGTGGCACAATCTGAACTAACACCGATTTCAGCCGGACTGTTCGAGTTGGACGTGAACGCATTCCGGCTTGATCTGAAGGACATTGAGGACGGCGAGGAGGGCATGGGATTTCCTGACACGCATCGGCACAGCACCGAGGTTGTTCTATCGGGTGTAACCTACGCGCGGACGTTTGAGATCATCAACGGCTACACGGTTGAGTTTGAAAATGGCAGCTACACAGTCCGCTGCATTGGGGCGAATCACAACCTGGCTGATGTCAAGGCAGCCAACTCCGTCTCACTCATCATTGGCAACAGTGCCGGCCTGATCTCCGTGGATAACGGCGGGACGGCGGCATCCATCGCGGCGGCAGTCTGGCAGCGCGCAATCGAGAATAGCACCACCGCCGAGGAACTACTCCGCGCCATCATCGCACTTAGCGCCGCCAAAGCCACGGGTGGCGGCACTAACACCATCGAGTTCAACAGCCTCGACGGCACCAAGACACGCCTGCGCCTGAACATCACGGACGCCGACGGCAACCGCAACAACCCCACCATCGTTGACCTGACATGATAATCTGGGGCCAACGACCGAGCCTAAGCTACCCGCGAAACGCCATGCCAGAGCTGGCGTTGGTAGGGGGTAGGACATCGCCTGTCCCACCCACTACTCCGTCTCCCGGTGGTGGCGGTGGCGGCGGAGGAATCCACTACTATCAGCGCGGCTTGAAGGTCGGTCAGAAACCCAAGATGGATGACGAGTTCATCGAACTGCTGCCTGTAATCATCGAAACTATATGCCCGTAGCCAACGCCCTTACCACCTGTCTCCGAGGCAAGGCTTTCTCTCAAGTCGAGATTGATCGCATCACGCGCATGGCCGAGAAGGCGGGCGAAGATGGGCTCACGCCCATCAAAGCCGCGATGGCTTCTGTCGAGAGCATCCTCGATGTCCACCGCCAGAATATCGCCAGTATCCGCTCAGTGATGGGTGAGTCTTTCCTTGCGCCCGCATTGCCTGCGCCAACCCCTGTTTCCAATGAACAAACAAGACAAGCTGAACCAGCAAAACCTGAAGACGTTCGAGCGCCTGACCAACCCGCCTCCAGTCAACCAGCAGAAGGGCCAAGTGTTGCCCAACTGGCGCCCGTCGGAAAACAGCCGGTCGCAATTCCTGAAGAAGTTCTCGTCGCCTCGACCGAGCTAAGCCCGCTGCCCGACGCCAAGCCAGAGGTGGCCATCCCCGTCTCGGCCATCGTTTACTCGGATGGCAACCCCACAGACATCGACCGCGCCTACGATCTCACGGGTCGCAACAAGACCGATATGCGTGCGGCCATCATCATCGAGGATGTCCAAACGGGCGAAGTTCATTCGCGTGGCATCTACAAGGATGCGACCGGCCGGCGCATGGTGGAGTTCTCGCGGGCGCGCAAGGACGGCGGCGGGGCCGGTGAGCGCACTGTGTCGCTTGGCGCCAATGGCACTGAGGGTGGTCCGCTGGCTAACGTCCTATCGGAAAAGACCCGCGCTGGTGGTGTCGTCACGCCCCGTTACCGCGTCGTGGGCTTCGCGCCGTCTGGTGCCGTGAAGAATAGCTTCGCGCTCAATTTCAAGAATCGCGGCGAGTTCGATGCACACCCGGATGTGCAGCGTTTGGTGAAGGAGGGGCTCCAGAATCCCGTCCTGCCGAAGCGCAGCCGCACAGATGAGCGGGCCAAGACAGTTCCGCTGAAGGAAACCGGCAAGGCGCAGAAGCACGAGCTGACGGACAGCCCACAGAAGATCGTGGCCGACCTTGCAGAGCACATCGAGGCGATGGGCGAGGCTGAGGCGCGCAAGCAACTCATCGAGAAGATCACCGCCTACAACAAGGCCAACGGTTCCAACCTGAACGCGAAGACGTTTGCCGAGGAATTGATCCTGCGGGCGCGCGAGCTGAAGGAGCGGGGTGGGATGCTCAACGAGAACTTCACCATCCGCCGCAACGCGCAGTGGTCGATCACGCCGCAGCAGGCGCTCGCCATGATCCGCAACGCGGTGATTGGAATCCGCAAGCAGGGCGGCGACATTGCGCTCTTCCAGAAGAACGCGGCCTCGGAGTTGGCGGCCATCAAGCAAGGCTACGGCCTTCAGATGACAGATGAGGAAGGGCGCTCACTCATCGCGCTCGGGCTCGACACGGCGGAGGATTTGAACGGCGAGTCCGTCATCAAGCTCTACCACGAGGCGGCGCACCAACTCATCAAGAAGCTGCCAGAAGCGGAGCAGGCGGCTTACCACAACGCCATCTCACAGCTTCCGTCGTCGGAGCAACGCTGGCTGCTTAATCCGTTCTCCACCGATCTCCGGCTCATCGCCAACGCGAAGCCTGAGAATCTATCGGCCCCTCAGCGCGCTATCCTTGCAAAGCTGACGCCAGAGGAAATTACCAAGCTGCGTTCCATCGACCCCACTACGTTGCTGGTGGAGCAAGGCGCGGAGCATCTCGCCATGCTGGGCGTCGAAAAGGCCGGCGCGCGGGACATCCTCACGCAAGTCATCCGTCTCGCCAAGGAAGTCGCCTATCGCGCCGCAATGGCCATCCGCGCAGCCTTTGGGTTGCGGCCCAATGAGCGCCTCGTGCGCGCCTACGTCGAGAACAACTACCTGCGCTTCATCAACGCGGACTTCAACGCCTCGCAGTTCCGCCAGTCGATGCGCGTGGCGCTTGGTTTGCCCGCGAACTACACGGATCGCGTAACGGTTTATTCATCGCCAGAGACCGACAACCCTGATGTGATGCACATCGACCTCGCGACTGGCGCAGTGTTGCCGCCAGGATTTGTGGCTGAGGACCAACAGGGCATCCGCGACCGCGTGCGCGCGATGATTGTCGCGGCGGAGAACAATGCCATCCTCGCGAACGAAGGCGACCGCCCGAGCCTCACGATGCGTGCGGCGCTTACGCCCGATCTGGACGCCAATGCACAGATCGCGGAACGCAACGCCATCGACGGCGCGCTGGAGGCCCTCTACAACGATCCCGAAATCAGGATGTCGGTTGGGCCAAACACGCCGTTCTCGGAATTCCTGTCGGACCACCTTGGTATCGCCGAGAGCAAGCAACCGCAGGCCATGCGGAAGACGCTCGTCGAGGAATTAGACAAGGCTATCGACCCGATTACGGGGAATAAGGTCTCCTATAATCCTTCGGCGCAAATCAACACATTGCCGTCCGCTGAGGATGGCGCGCTAGGTTCCGGCCAGCAGCAGGCGCTCTACAACACCCTGCTCTACATCGGCAAGGTGGCTACGCGCGCACAGGATAATCTCGCGGCAGACCAACAGCTATTCGACCAACTCGACTCACGCGAGAAGGAGACCAAGCGCGGCCTGAACGATGCCGAGCGGCGCGCGAAGTCAGACCTTGCGACCCGCATTCCGGTGATGCGGAAGATTGTCGCCAAGCTGGCCGAGAACACTGGACGCCTCCAAGAGAAGCTGCGTGGCACGCTTGAGATTTCCATCATGCCGGGCGGCACGTATCGCGCGCCGGACAACGACTCGGCAGCCCCGTCCCAATGGAAAGAGCATCGCATCCCGCTCGATCTCAAGTTCCACCCCGATGCGGCGGCGGCCCTGAGCAAGCACAGCGCGAACCTCGTCGATTGGGCGCGCAATCCCGAGAACGCCAAGTATGGCGCCTACGTTGACCACGCCTCCCGTGCGGCGGTGAAGCTGCAACAGATTCCGGTCAATCAGCTCGAATACGCGGCCAATACCTTCCGCTTCCTCAAGACGGACTCGCGTGGCCAAGCCGATCAATTCGGGCGCATGGGAACACCGGCTTCGCAGGTTGCCCGCGGCAAGATTTACGAGGTCCAGAACTTCATCACTGGGCGACGCGATGACGCCGTTATCCGTGGCAACAAATGGGCGCACGCCTACCAAGAGCTGCGCCGCGCCCTTGGTCGCCAAGACCAACCGGAAGACCTATTCCAAGCCGAGGTGTATGACCGGATGCTGCACGTCATCCAGCGCATCGACGATGGCTCGCCCGATGTGATCGGGCGAAGCATTGACGCGCTCAACAAAATCTACGGTCTGAAGATCGACACGCCCAAGAAGCGCGCCGCGTTCTCGAATCTGTTCTTTGAGCAACAAGCGGCATCCAAGCAGGCGAATCAGTGGTTCAAGGACGCCAGCCTCAGTGTGGCTGACAAGGACTTCGACGTTGCTAATCAAGGTGCCGAGCGCGGCCTAATCCGCCGTGGCGCAGGCACCTACATGCGCGGGTTCTCCAAGAGCCTCGCCGCCATCGAGCAGGCCATGCGCCCGCAGTGGGTGAACTTCAACGACGACATCGACGCCCTGATGGCCGATTCATCCGGCCTGTCGAAATACTTCACGCCGGTTGTGATTCGCGACATGGTGGTGCCCTACGTCAACAATCTGCATCAGGTCTTCGATGTGGACACCGGCTCTGGCGCCCGCAAGGCCCAGCTCTACAATGTCCGCGAGGCTTGGAAACAGGGTGGCGGCACGATTGATGGATTCGCCGCTGCGCTGCATGTGCTTGAGGGTGGAGACTCGCGCAACACGGCGCCAACGCTGAAGGCCGTGCTCATGAACATGGGCAACATCTACGGCAAGGTCAAGGCCGTCGTGGCCGAGGATGATGCCGTTGGTGAAGTGGGCTCGAATACCACGCCGCGCTCAATGATGGACGCACGCAAGGGTGACGACTTCCCGCCTGAGCATCTGAGCTACCGCTTGATGGACGCCAGTAGCAATGGTGCCCTGCTTCACGACTTCGCCATCAACAAGGCATTTGGTCGCAACGGGCTGACGGCGGGTGGTTCATTTCACGAGTTGGTCGTCAAGATCAAGCATGAGCTTCAGGAGCTTCAGGCCCGCGCGCTGGCTCTGCATCAAGCCGGCATGGACGCGAAGGCTTCCAAGAAGGAGATGGGTGAGGACAAATACAACATCGCCCTTCAGGCCAACGATCACATCGCCAATCTCGACGGCCTAATCAAGCGCATGGTCGAGGCGTCGCAAGGCAAGGGCGTCAACTTCGGCGATCAACGCGTTGTCGTCGAGGCGCTCAACCTGATGGCGAATCAGATTCTCCAGCAGCCGCGCTCCTCGCTGATTCAGTCTGTCACCGATCCACTCTCCGCGCTCTACACGATGAAGCTGGGCCGCACCTCCGCCAAGGCGGTCGCGAACAGCTACAAGGAGACTGTCGCTGAGTTGGTCAATTCCATCTCCGGCGTGCGGATGTCAACCGACATGGCCAAGCGTATGCACGATGCCGGCATCAAGAATCCAGCCGCGTTTCTTACTATCGACGAAGCGTTGGCGAATCTCGGGCCTGGCAACACCCAAGCCAGCACCGACCTTCCGCAGCGCCCGTTCACGCGCTTTACCAACGCCGTATCGCGCACGCTGCGCAACACGCGCACGCGCCTGCAATACGGGCCAATCGACAACATCGTTCAGGCGTTCTCAAAGACATCAGACCGCGACATGGCGGACATCCGCAAGATCGATCCGAATAGTCCAAAGGGGATTCGATTCTCACCGTTCACCATCTTCAACGTCGCCGCCAACGCGTCGGTCAACTCCAACGTCAAGAGCTACGTCCGCACCATCGAGGACTTCATCCTTCGCGGCTTTGAGCAGATCGCCAATGCCAAGGCGAACATGGACCCGAAGGCGTTTGATAAGTATCTCGCAGCACTGGAATCAGGCGCCGCCAAGTTCGACCAAGAAAGCATGGGCTACGGTCGCATCACAAAAGGCATCGGTGACGAGCACGCATGGGACACCATCCGTGACGACATCTCGGTGAAGATGCAGGAAGGAACCCCGGAGCGCCTCATCATCCAGAAATGGAAGCAGACGGGCGGCAAGACTGAGGGTGTGGATTTGCTCACGCCGGCTCAATTCGCCGCGGTGGCCAACATCGCCAACACGCACCTGAGCCTTCAGTCCAATGCATCGAACACGCCGCATATGATGCTCACGAATCCGTGGGTGCGGGCGCTTAGTAACTTCCTCGTGTGGCCGTATCTCGCCACAATGCGCGCATTGGGCTCTGGGCGAACAGCTTCGGGAAAGATTACGCCAGCGGCCATGGTCGATGGCGCCGCCGCTGTGATGATTGCAGCCCTTCCTGCCACGGTCGCCGCCTCCCTCGTGGTCGATCTCTACGACGAATACCTGCTCGGCAAGAAATCAAATCTACGCCGCGTTGGTGCGGCCGGCGCAATCCCTGGCGTTGGCCTATTCACGGAAGACCCGATGGCATTGCTCGAACGCTTCTCGCGCTTCGGCGGTCTCGGATTTATCGGCGATGTCGCCAACCAAGCGTTCAACACAGACGACGCCCGCAACGGCGGCCTATCGGTGGACAACCGTGTGCTCGCCATCTCTGCGGCCCGCAACTTCTTGGATACCGTCAGTCGCTTCAAGAATCAGGATTTCCAAGCGACCTACGCCACGGTGTATCGCCCGCTCATGTCGATGGTCGGCATGAACTCGGTGCTGCAATACTCACAGCTCACGAGCCGCGCGCTCGGGCTAAGCAACGCCGAGACCGAGGTGAACAACCGCATCTCCGTCGGAAACTACCTGCGAGCCGAAGGTCGTGCGCTAGGCATGAATGTCCGCACCGCCTCCCAGACGGGCGCCGCTCCCACACCTATCACACCATGGATCGGTGAGATGGAATACGCCGCGCTCACCAACGACTACGGCCGTTTCCGCGAGGTGTATCGCTTCGCCGTGAAGGCAGCCATCGACGCCGGCAAGGAAGACCCCGTGCAATACGTGCGCGAGGCGTTTTCCTCCCGCCACCCGCTGCGCCGTATCTTCCGCACGTCGCCCTCCGAGACGGAATACCGCCGCATCCTGGCTGGCCTTGATGATACCGGCCGCGATGCCGTCTCATCCGCAGTCAACAACTACAACCGCTTCGCCGAGCGCCTGCGCCTGAAGCCGTTCAATGGTGTGTCCGATGATCGCCGCCCGACAGCCCGCGCTGTCTCGATCTCCGATGCCCACTTGGCAGCCGCAAGAGCCGCCCTGTCCGATCTTTAACCATTTCCCTTGACCGCATCAGCCGCGATTCCAAACCCACCTTAGCACCCTCCCGCCCATGCCCACCGTAAACGACACAGTTTTCAAGAGCACCATCACCGTCACGGTGCCTTACGCCACCGACCGATTCTACCTCAATCGCAATCGCGTGGAGGAGGGCTGGTTCGTTTTTGCCAGCGATACCAATACGCTCTACGTGATCAAAGATGTTGACAACCTTGATAGCGCACTAGGATACACAAACATCTCGGCTGGTGGCGGCAGCGGAGAGCCTGTCTGGGGAACAATCGTTGGCACAGTTTCAAGCCAAGGCGATCTCCAATCGGCCCTTGATGCCAAGGTTACAGCCATAGGCGGCACCCTTGAGGACGGCACTCTTGCTGGCACAACAACCGCTGAGACCATTGATGCCGACACGGTAACGACCGACGCAATCGCCATCGGCACCGCACCATCGGTTGACGACACCTACCGCGGCCTCACGCTGACGGGTCGCAATTTCGGAACTACGGTAGCGCAGTGGGAGGCTGTGTATATCGGCGCGTCTTCGACGTGGCTCCTTGCTGACGCAAACGGCTCTGGCACCTATCCCGCGCGAGGCTTGGCTGTGGCATCGGGCGTCAACGGCGGGGCTGCAACGATCCTGACGTTTGGCGTCGCGAGAAATGATGCTTGGAATTGGACGCCCGGTGGCGCCATTTATCTTTCCGCCACTGCTGGTGGCCTGACCCAAACAGCTCCTTCGACCACGGGCGATAAGGTGCAAGCGGTCGGTTATGCGGTCACGGCCGACATCGCCTTCTTCGACTTCAATTCCGCCTACGTTGAGGTTGCCTAACCCCCATGGCCGTCAATAAATTCATCGGTGTCGCGATTGATGACACATCGACCATCCTTGGGGTGGCGGGGTGTGCGGCTGTCTTGGGTCAAGTGACCGCTGGCGGCGGCGGCTGGTCGCCCGACACCGAGGGCACGTTGGTGCGATGGATCAACCCGGAGGCGCTCGGCACCGCCTATTCCGATAACGACCCCATCGGCTCCGCGGCGGATCAGAGCGGACTCGGCAACAACCTCACGTCCTCCGGCGCCGCCCGGCCAACGTTCAAGGCCAGCGTAGTCAATGGTCGCCCCTCGATTCTCTTCGTCGCCAGCAACTCTACGACTCTCACCGGGAGTGCCGTCGCCGGTTCCGCCAAGACCTCGATGATCGTCTACACGGCGGACAGCGATTCGCGCGCGCTCATGTCCACCAAGTCGGGCATCGCGAACTATACCAACTTCGGCGGCGCCGGTTATTTCGCCGAATGGCGCAGCGCGCGGGCTGACAACTTCCCGGCCACGATGCCGACCTCCGGTGTCAACATCCTGATCATTGTCTCCAATGGGTCTGGCTACGAGGTGTTCCTTAACGGCAGCAGCGCCGGCACCACGAGCGCAGCGCACGATGCCGGGGATGTATTCGGGCTTGGTCTCAACGGTGTCGGCGGGGCGGCGTGGAACAACTACATCCATGAATATGCCGAATGGAACGAGGCATTCAACTCAACCAAAGTCGGCCAAGCTAGCACCTACGCAGCAACTCGCTGGCAATAAAACAAAATGGCAGACGTAATTCCATCTGTTCGTCGATTTGATGGCACGGTCGGTGCGGCTGATGGCACCGGCTACGGCGTGCCCGGCGGCATTTATCAGTATCGCTCGCGCACGGTCGTCAACGCCACCGGCCTTAGCGACACGAGCGGCGGCACGGACTACACCAACACGATCCGCGACCAGCTCGACGCCCTCTCGGCCAACCAATGCCTGCTCCTCCCGGCCGGCACCTTCCTGATCAGCGGCACGCTGCACACCGGCTACAAGCGCGCGGGCAATGCGCTCAACACCAACAAGACCCTCCGCGGCTCCGGCCCCGGCGTCACCATCCTCAAGCTCGGCCCCTCGGGGCAGGTAAACCACTCCGGCGGCAGCGGCTCGGATTTCCCCACCAATTACCCAAGCGATAGCTACATCACAGCCGATACGCTCGCGGGCTCAACCACGCTCACCTTTGCCTCGCCGCCCGATACCACCACCAACGACCTCGCTTTCATCTACGCGCTCCAAGACACTTCGATCCCGGTGGTCAGTCCCTTCGGCCGCCCGGTGCTCGTCCGCATCACCGGAGTCTCGGGCAACACGGCGACCTTTTTCCCCGCGCTGCCCTACGACATGCTCACCGGCAGCCGCTTCACCCGCGAGATCGGCACCGGCTCCGGCTTCATCTACGGTTCCGTCGATGGCATCGGGCTCGAGGATATGACGATCGACGGCGCCGACTCCACGAGCGGAAATCTCGTGACGGTCTCCAAGGTCGTGAAGTCGTGGATCTACAACATCGAGGTGAAGAACGTAAACAACTGGGGCATCTCCTTTGGTCACTGCCTCCAGACCTCGCTCATTCACTCGACGATTCACCATCACAAATCGGACACGGGCGGCACGAGCCGCAACCTCGTGCTGATGTCCAACTGCACGCTCATGCTCGTCGAGGATAACATCGTTCACAGCGGTTACTCCTCATTCGAGCTTAACGGAAACACGATGTCGGCCTTCAGCCACAACCTGACCGACCGCATCAGCCTGCTCACTACGCTCTCGTCGGATTTCAACATCAACCACGGCCCCCACGGCTCGTTCAACACCTACGAGGGCAACATCTCCTGCCGCATCCAAAGCGACGGCTATTTCGGCTCCGCCTCGCACGAGACCCTGCATCGCAACTGGTATCACGGCACCAATGGCGTCTACACGACGGACTGGGACCAAGGCGGCACCGTCGTTAACAATCGCCTGCCGATCACGCTCAACCGCTACAGCCGTTTTTTCAATATCGTCGGCAATCTGATCGGTCGCGTCGTCTCCGGCGTGACGTGGGAATACACCAACGCCGGCCCCGGCTTCGACACGACGAGCACGACCTCGCTATCGGTCGGCACCGGCACCAAGAATTTTACCTTCGGCACCGGGTTGCTCTACAACGACAACGGCACCTGCGCCATTGCCTACTCCGCCGCGGACCCCACGAAGTGGATGAGCGGCATCATCAACAGCTACAACAGCGGCACGGGCACCTGTGTGATGACGGCCACGCGCTCCAATGGCTCCGGCACCGTCAACGATTGGGTGATCAAGGGTGGCGGCGGCTACGGCAACAACAACCTCCTCTCGCTCGGCGGGCCGAACATCGGCGGCGGCGGCGTCTATTTCGACAATGGCGCCATCGTGGCCCCGCAGACGCTCAACATCTGGTGGCCCACTTGGGATGGGCGCCGCATGGTGCTCCGCTCCGGCACCTTCAACAGC
>JACCDR012628823.1_pt1 | contig 19277 bp, 14 predicted proteins | sample 7446431 | NCBI WGS metagenome assembly JACCDR01 (sample SAMN15323443, study PRJNA562643) | freshwater metagenome | isolation source: river surface water | place: USA:Blue River Watershed | collected 2017-08-17 | reverse complement strand
TCAGGTGCATGCGCAAACCGGGGGCGGCATTGACTTCCACCACGCCGCCGCTTTGTTCTTCGAGTGGGCGTAATACAGATTCACACACCACATCGACACCGCAAATATCCAAGCCCACCATTTGTGCAGCGGCGATCGCGCGCAGCGCCACTTCGGGGTGCACGTCATCGGTCACGTCTGTGGCTGTGCCGCCTGTGGAGAGGTTGGCGTTGTTGCGCAAAATCACGCGCTCACCTTTGGCAGGCACGGAGTTGGCTTCAAATCCTTGCTCTTTCAGACGCGCAATGGCGATGTCGTCAAAGCGAATTTTGGTGAGCGATGTGGCATGGCCTTCGCCACGGCGTGGGTCAGCGTTGACGATGTCGACCAACTCGCGTACGGTGTTCTTGCCATTGCCAATGACCAAGGGCGGCTCGCGTCGAGCTGCAGCGACGAGCTTGTTGCCGACGACCAGCAAACGGTAATCGCTGCCGGGCAAGAAACGTTCAACCAACACATCGTCACGGTGCGCCACCGCTGCGAGGTAGGCCTCTTTCACGCCAGCTTCTGTGGTGACGTTGACGGAGATGCCTTTGCCTTGGTTGCCATCGCGCGGTTTGACCACCACGGGCAAACCAATTTCTTGTGCGGCAGCCCATGCGTCATCCGCACTGGTGACGGGGCGGCCTAACGGCACGGGCACACCTGCGGCGTGCAGCAACTTTTTGGTGAGTTCTTTGTCTTGCGCGATGGATTCGGCAATGGCACTGGTGGAGTCAATCTCTGCGGCTTGGATGCGGCGTTGCTTGCTGCCCCAGCCCAGCTGAACCAAACTGCCTTCAGTTAAACGACGGTAAGGAATACCTCTGGCAATGGCGGCGTTGACGATGGACCCGGTGGATGGGCCTAAGCGGATGTCTTCGTCGAGTTCACGCAGTTGGTGGATGGCCGCATCGACATCAAAGCTGGTGTTGTTCAACGCTGCCAAGCACAGTTCATGGGCCAATTGGATGGCCATGATGCCCACTTGTTCTTCGGTGTACTCCACTGCGACTTGGTACAAACCGTGATCCGTGGTGGGGGTGGTGCGACTGAAGGTGACAGGGCAGCCCGCCTCAATTTGTAAATGCAAGGTCGTGGCTTCGAGGGCGTGCGCCATGCTGAGCTTGACCTTGTGGTTGGTCGGGCGCAAGGTGCCCACGCCTGGAAACAGGTTGCGCAAGCGGCTTTCGAACTCAGGGTGTTCGTTCAGGTCAATTTGTGCGTCTTCGCACTTGACCATGGCTTCCACAGCAGTGTGACGGGTCCAGAGGTTAGGGCCGCGCAGGGCGCGGATACGAGAGACTTCCATTAGCCATTCATCCTTGCAATGTCTTTGGCAACGTGTTGGTTTTGTTGTCCAAAATTTTTCAGGCCCGCACGAATCAGCAGCGGTGCAATGTCCAGTGACCAAGCCGCTGCCACAGCGGCCAGCAGCGTTGAGATCTGCAGGCCGTTTTTGAGCAGGCGTGCAATCAATTCCAAGTCAAGGTGGAACAGTTGTGTTTCTTGGTCGCCTCGTGCCAAGGTGACGTGGCCATCTTTGCAGAACACGGCACGACCACCAGCTTGCAAGTGCGCTTTCACGGTGGCGTTGTCTTGGGCTTTGGCGTAGTACACCACTTCACCATCGCTCAACTCTGCCAAGGTGGTGACAGCTTCTTCGTCGGCGTTGAGCACTGCGGCACCCTCTGGCAACACCAAGTCGATTTGCGTGCGCACCACGGTGCGCATTTGTTCTGCGGTTTGGATGTCGTGTTTTTCAACCAGTGCCGTAGTTGTGTCGGGCATGTTGGTCACCACGCCAACCAAACAGCGGTCGTAGGCCAAGCCTTCGTCCAAGATGTGTGCGGGTGTGGTTTCAAACACCGCGGCATCTAAGGCGCGGTTGATGAGTAAACGTTCAGAGGCTTCAAAGCCGCGTGAGTCGGTTTTGCCCAAGTGCTGTTGGTCCATGTACAGGCCGTCCTTGCAGGCCAAGCCCGTGCGTTTGCCAGACAGGTGCAGCAACCAAGCCACGAGCTGCGACAGCTCGGTGGTTTGTTGACTGCCCACAATGCCCACCACAGGGATGCGACCTGATTCATTGGGGCCAAACAAGTGTTCAACGATGGCTTTGCCTACAGGGCGAGGCTGGCCTATCGCAGGTTTGACGTGCATCAGCAAGCCTGGACCTGCGTTGACTTCAATGATGGCACCTTGGGTTTCTTCCAAGGGGCGCGAGATGTCTTGCGTCACGATGTCGATACCCGCAATGTCCAACCCAATGACGCGGGCGGCGAGGGTGGCCACAGCGGCCACTTCGGGGTGAACCAAATCGGTCACATCGTTGTTGAGGTTGCCATTGCGTTGCACCACCACGATGCGGCCTTTTTCGGGCACGCTGGAGGGCTCCAAGCCTTGGCGTTGGATTTGCAGCAAAGACATTTCGCCGCGTGGGGTGTCTAAGCGAATCAAATCGAGTGGGAAACCTTCGGCCACGCCTCGGCGTGGGTCGGTGTTGATTTGCGAGTCGATGAGTTGTTCGACGGTGGACACCCCGTCACCCGTGATGGTGGCGGTTTCGCCACGCACGGCAGCCACCACTCGGTCGCCCACCACCAGCACGCGATGCTCGTCGCCGCGCACATAACGTTCGATCAAAACATCGCTGCCTTCTTTTTCAGCAGCCACCCATGCTTTGCGCACCGCTTCTTCGGTGTTCACATCCAGCGAAACTCCCCAGCCACGGTTGCCATCCAAAGGCTTGACCACCACGGGCAGGCCGATGTCTTGCGCGGCTTCCCAGGCTTCATCTTCGGTTTTGGCAATTTGGCCTTCTGGCACAGGAATGCCGCATTGTGTGAGCAAACGCTTGGTCAGGTCTTTGTCGCTTGAAATGGTTTCGGCAATCGCACTGGTGCGATCGGTTTCAGCAGTCCAGATGCGACGTTGTTTGGAGCCGTAGCCCAGTTGCACCAAGTTGCCTTCGGTCAAGCGAATGAACGGGGTTTTGCGCTCGACCGCAGCATCGACAATGCACGCGGTGCTGGGGCCTAAGCAGCGCAAGTCAGCAATTTTCTTGAGGCGCTCGACTGTGCCATGGATGTCAAAGGGTGTGTTGTTGGCAGCCGCCATCACCAACTGACGTGCCGCTAAGAAGCTCTCGCGACCGAGTTCTTCGTGTTCTGTGCGGAAGACGACTTTGTAGACGCCGCGTTTGCTGATCTCGCGAGCTTTGCCAAACTCGGCACGGGCACCCGCTAAGAGCTGCAACTCGATAGAGACGTGCTCCATGATGTGGCCCATCCATGTGCCACCCACCAAACGGGTTAAGAAGCCACCACGATGACCCACGCCGCAGTGGTGTTCCACCAATCCGGGCAACCAAGCGTTGATGCGGTCGTTGAAGCCTTCGATTTTGTTAGACGGATGGTCTTCCATTTCGCCTAAGTCAATGAGCGCTTCAATGATGGGGCGGTAAGTCCAGATGTTGGGCCCACGCAAATAGTCCATGCGCAGGATTTGAATGTCTTTGAAGGCCATAACTTAGCGAGGTGTATGAGTGGCGAAAGCTGAGGGGAGAGCCGAGGCCGCCGCGGTCAGCGACAGGGCTGCGGCGATACAATCGTTTGTCATTGTGCGGGGGTGCAACAAAGTCTTGGCTCCTGCTTTTTATTTTTCCAATAATGAATTCTTCTTTATCGGCTTCCACCAAAGTTGTTTTGCCCGAGGGCTGGCGAACTTCAGCGTTTGCACAACTGTCTGAACAAGAAAACGTTCTAGCTTGGCTAGAGGTTGACTTGAACGCCCAATTGCATTTTTCGCTAGGGCTACTGATTGTGACAGACCAAAGGGTGCTTTTTGCCGCCCAAACAGCGGGTTCAAGCCCTGTTTGGGACAGCTGGTCGCTGGTCGCTGGCATGAAGATGACCCACACCGATCACGCGGGCGTGGGCACGTTGAGCTTGGTCGATGCCACGCAACGCATAGCCAGCTGGCGTTTCACGCTGACGCACAACGTCATGGCCATGCGTTTGCAAGAGAAATTTGCTGATCGCATTGAGGTGTTGACCCATGGGCAATCGCTGGCAACGGCGACGCAGGCACGCTGCCCGCAATGCAAACTGCAGCTTGAAAACGCGGGAGATGAATGTCCCGTGTGCAGTCGAGAACAGCACACGCCTTTGTCGACGTGGGGCTTGTTCCGTTTGTGGCGCTTTGCCAAACCGTACCAATGGCGTCTGTTGGCGGGGTTCTTGTTGACGCTGGCGTCTACTGCGGCGACCTTGGTTCCGCCGTATCTGACCATGCCCTTGATGGATGATGTGCTCATCCCGTTCCAAAACGGCAAAGATATTGACCACGATTTGGTCTACATGTACTTGGGTGGTTTGTTCGGGGCGGCTTTGTTGGCTTGGGGTTTGGGTTGGCTCAAAACCTACATCTTGGCCTTGGTGTCTGAGCGCATTGGCGCTGACTTGCGCACCACCGCCTACGAGCACTTGATGCGTTTGTCGCTCGAATACTTTGGCGGACGCCGCACCGGTGACTTGATGAACCGCATTGGCGCTGAAACCGACCGCATTTGCGTGTTCTTGTCCTTGCACTTGCTGGACTTTGCGACCGATGTGCTCATGATTCTGATGACTGCATCCATTTTGATCAGCATCGATGCCAAATTGGCTGCTGCCACGCTGCTGCCGTTGCCCTTCATCGTGTGGTTGATTCACACTGTGCGCGATAAATTGCGCACCGGCTTCGAAAAGATTGACCGTGTGTGGTCTGAGCTGACCAACGTGTTGGCTGACACCATTCCTGGCATTCGCGTGGTCAAGGCCTTTGCGCAAGAGACGCGCGAAGCCAATCGCTTCCGCGATGCCAACAAGCACAACTTGGCGGTGAACGACCGGATCAACTTTGTCTGGTCGCTGTTTTCGCCCACGGTCACGTTGATGACCGAAGTGGGCTTGCTGGTGGTGTGGGGCTTTGGCATTTGGTTGGTCTCGCACAACCAAATTTCTGTGGGCGTGTTGGCGGCATTTTTGGCCTACATCGGTCGCTTCTACACCCGTTTGGATTCGATGAGCCGGATCGTTTCGCACACCCAAAAAGCAGCCGCGGGTGCCAAACGTATTTTTGAAATCTTGGACCACGTCTCCAGCGTTCCGGAGACCACCAACCCGCAAAAGCTGCCAGAACCTCTTAAGGGGCAGATCGAAATTCAAGATGCAGGTTTCCGATATGGCAACCGTGCGGTCATTCGTGGCATGAACCTCACCATTCGCCCTGGCGAAATGATTGGTTTGGTGGGGCAAAGTGGTTCGGGCAAGAGTACCTTGGTGAACTTGATTTGCCGCTTCTACGATTTGAGCGAAGGCTCGATCAAGCTCGACGGCATTGATATTCGCAACATTGCTTTGTCAGACTTCCGCAGCCACATTGGCATGGTGTTGCAAGAACCGTTTTTGTTCTTCGGCACGATTGCCGACAACATTGCGTATGGCAAGCCTGATGCCACGCGCGAAGAAATTGTGGCAGCGGCCCGTGCGGCCCACGCCCACGAATTCATCTTGCGTTTGCCACAAGGCTATGACTCCTTGGTCGGCGAGCGTGGCCAAGGCTTGTCGGGTGGTGAGCGCCAGCGCATTTCGATTGCACGTGCCTTGCTCATCAACCCTCGCATCCTCATCTTGGACGAGGCCACGGCGTCTGTGGACACCGAGACCGAACAAGAAATTCAAAAGGCTTTGGATAACTTGGTCAAAGGCCGCACCACGATCGCGATTGCACACCGTTTGTCCACTTTGAATCAAGCCGACCGTTTGGTCGTGATGGAACAAGGCGTGGTGGTGGAAGAGGGTGACCATGACACGCTCATGGCGCGTCAAGGTGCGTACTATCGCTTGTACGAAGCCCAAGCCAAAAATGCCGAAGACGCCGTGGCGCGTGCTTCAAGCAAGGAGTCTGTATGAGTGCCGTGATGACTGCCGCTTTCACGCTGGCCTTGGATCCGTTTGGCAAATTGGTCATCACCTTGGCCGATGGCGCGCAACACGTGGGGGCTGTGGTGGCACGTGCCTTCCCGATTGCGTCGCCCGATCAAAGTATTTCTATCTTGAGCGCTGAGGGCAAAGAACTGGCGTGGGTCGAGAACTTGCACAATTTGCCTGCGAACGAGCAAGATCTTGTTTCGCAAGCCTTGCAAGGCCGCGAATTCATGCCTGAGATTCTGCGTTTGGATGGGGTCAACAGTTTTTCCACCCCCAGTGTCTGGCGCGTGCAAACCAACCGTGGTGCCACACAGTTGGTGCTCAAAGGCGAGGAAGATATTCGCCGCCTGAGCACCACACGCCTCATCGTGGCCGATGCGCATGGTGTGCAGTTCTTGATTCGTGATTTACCCTCGCTTGACCGTCATACTCGCAAACTGCTAGATCGCTTTTTGTAACGCGTCTCTTGGAGTCAACGCCCCTCGCAGGAGTTGAAAAAATCTAACTCACGTTGGTAAACCGCTGTTTTCACTGCCATTAAGCCTAACACTGCGTGAAACAAGTGGTCATGAGACAACGGTTTTTCGCGCTGTGTTTGCAAACAGCGCGTGCTCACACGACTCAGCTGTTCAAAGCCAGGCGAAAGCCAAGTGATCATTGGGACAGTGGTTTGTTCTGGCGGAGCGACACGGTAGGGGAGGCCATGCAAATACATGTTTTTTTCACCCAAAGATTCACCGTGGTCTGAAACATACAGCATGGCTGTTGCGCTTGTTTTGTCTTGGGTTTTTAACCATCCAATGACGCGAGATAAGAAATGATCCGTTAAGAGAATCGTGTTGTCATAGGCATTGACAATTTGCTCTCGTGTGCATTGCGACAAGGATGCATCGGCACATTCTGGTTTGAAATGTTTGAATTCATCCGGCGTGCGTTTGAAATAAGCCGGACCATGACTTCCCATTTGATGCAAGACGACAACGGTACCCCGAGCACGACGCTCAGCGGGTAGCTTGGAAATTTCTTCCGTCAATCGCTCAATCATGACGGTGTCACGGCATTCATCGCCTTGGCAGTGATTTTTTATTTTGAGGTTCGATGTATTGGTGTTGGGTATGCGTGCGCATTGCTCTTTGCATCCCGACTGATTGTCAATCCAAAGCACGGCATAGCCTGCACGATAAAGTACATCGAGCATGTTTTCGTAATCGTTCTCTCGATCCAAATAACCTTCTCTGCCTAAATGGGAAAACATGCATGGAAGCGACTCTGCAGTGCTAGTACCGCAAGACTTGACCCGGCTGAAACTGGTGACGTTGAGTTTTTCAAGATTTGGATTGGTGGGGCGGGCGTAGCCGTTGAGCGAAAAATTTTGGCTACGCGCAGTTTCGCCAAGAACCAGTATCAACATGGGAGGCATCACGGCCTGTGAGCCATTGCTGTGCTTGATTTGCGCGTCGGTGCCAATCGGTTGAATGGGGCCAAGATCTACCTGGCTGGGGAAAACCGTCAAGCGCAGCACGCCATACACGCTGTTGAGCGGGTTGATTTGAAAGCGCATTTCTGTGTGACTTTTCATCAGTGACGCAAAGTCATGAAACACCAGTTGGAGCGTTCCCAAAGCGAGCAGCATTGATGCGAGAAACAAACCTATGTTGCGAAGGAGTTGTTTGGCCATGGAAGTTTCTAAAACGACTTGTTTCCATATCCAAAACGAGGGGAAGACCGCTAAGACGACCACCGTTATGGCCAGCTGCCAACTCAATTGATCTCTGGCTTCGCGGTAGTCTGTCTGGAAAACGTTTTGCACCATCGATGAATTCACCACGACGCCATACATCAGCATGTAATACGAGGCAAACGCAGCTAGCAATAACAAGACGGTGATGGCTGGTTTAAGGGTGAAGCGCCACGCAAAAATCGCCAAAAGCGCAGCAATCAAACTGGCGATCACGATGCCAAATGCAAGGCCAAAGAGCAGACCGCGCCAGCCCGATATTTCAGGGACAGCGAAAAAGCTTTGCCAGAGTGCAAGGTTACCCAAGCTAGCCAGCCAAATGCTGCTGAGTATGACTAAGCTAACTGTTGAGCGTGGCTCTTGGCGTGGCTTGTCGATGAACATGATGCGCATAAAACAAATAACCCGTCAATCAAGTTGGCCAAACGCTACCGTGTTCGGGCACGATGGCACGCCACTTCAAGTCCCGCTCTATGCGTTGGCGTAGAGCGTCAGAGGCCTCAGGTTCGCCGTGAACCACGTAAACCTGATCGGGCTTGTTGCGCATTTGGTTCAACCATGCAATCAGTTGCGAGGCGTCCGCATGTGCCGATGAGGATTGGAGTTGCACCACTTCTGCATGAATGGCCACGTCTTGACCATGCATGCGTAACATCGTGCCACCTCCTGCAATCGTGGCGCCACGTGTGCCCGGTGCTTGGTAGCCTGTGAGGATGACCATGTTTCGGTGGTCGGGCAGGTAGCGCGCCAAATGGTGTAGCACACGCCCTCCTGTGGCCATTCCGCTGGCAGCCAAGATGACCATCGGACCATGCCGCCTCGACAGCGCTTTGGATTGCTCTGTGGATTCAATCATGGTGGCAACATGCTTTAACCCTTTGAGACCGTGTGCATCCAAACGATGTGCCTCTGGGTGACGTTGGAACAACTCTGTGGTGTGCACGGCCATTGGGCTGTCTAAGAAGATAGGCAAGCCATGAGGGATATCGCCGCGTTCTTTCATGATGTCAATGGCATGCAACAGCGCTTGTGCGCGTCCCACAGCAAACACCGGCACCACGGCCACGCCACCTCGTGCGGCTACACGTTTGAGGGCGGGTGCTAGTTCTTTCATGATGTTTTCGTGCGGGTGTTCACGATTGCCGTAGGTGGATTCAATCAGCACGGTGTCTGCATCGGGGGGCGGTGCAGGTGGATTCATGATCATGTCGTCAGGTCGACCTACATCGCCGCTGAACAAAATACGACGCCCTGCCACTTCGACCAACACACTGGCCGCTCCTAAGATGTGCCCAGCCGTGCTGAAGGTCGCTTTCCATCCGGGGATCGGGGAAAAAGAGTGTGTCTCACGTTCGGGTTTGAGCAATTGCAACGACAAGAACGCATCGTGCTTGCTATACAACGGCATCGCCGGCTCGTGCTTGGTGTAGCCGTGGCGGTTTAAAAAGGCTGCATCTTCCTCTTGAATATGACCGCTGTCTGGCAACAAGATGGCGCACAAATCGCACGTGGCGGGCGTGGCGTGGATGTTGCCGCGATAGCCCTGGCGGTAGAGCAGGGGCACATAGCCGCTGTGGTCCAGATGCGCGTGCGTCAGGATGACGGCATCGACATCGGTGGGGGTGACGGGCAGCGGACTCCAGTTGCGCAAGCGCAATTGTTTGTAGCCCTGAAACAGCCCGCAATCGATCAGCAATTTCTTGCCATCGTGTTGGACCAAATACTTAGAACCGGTGACGGTACCGGTTCCGCCTAAGAAGGTGATGTTGACGCTCATAGGCGAAGTATCTCCTGTTTGTGTGAGGGTACTTCGCTGTTTGGGCGTCAGTTAAAAAAGCGTTTGAGCTTGTCCGCCCATCCGCCTTCAGCAGGTGAATGCTTTGTGCCACCTTTTTTCAATGAATCATCCAACTCTTTGAGCAACTTGCGCTGATGCTCGGTGAGTTTGACGGGGGTCTCTACTGAAATGTGGCAATACAGGTCGCCAGGGAAGCTAGATCGCACGCCTTTGATGCCTTTGCCGCGTAAGCGGAATTGCTTGTCGTTTTGGGTGCCTTCTGGAATGTCGATGGCAGCCTCGCCCGCGAGTGTGGGTACGCGAATTTCGCCTCCCAACGCGGCTGTTGTGAAGCTAATCGGCACAGAGCAATGCAAGTCGTCACCATCGCGCTCGAAGATGTCATGCTTCTTGACGCGAATTTCAATGAACAAATCACCGGGAGGCCCACCGTTGGTGCCAGGCTCGCCGTTGCCGGTGCTGCGAATGCGCATGCCGTCGTCGATGCCCGCAGGGATTTTGACTTCGAGCGTTTTTTGTTTTTTGATCTTGCCTTGGCCGTGGCAGCTGGTGCATGGATCAGGAATGATCTTGCCCGTGCCGCGGCAATGCGGACAAGTTTGTTGCACACTGAAAAAACCTTGGCGCATTTGCACTTGACCGCTTCCGTGGCAGGTAGTACAAGTCTTGGCCGACGTTCCGGGCTTAGCGCCTGTGCCGTCGCAGGTTTCACAGTCATCCCAGCTAGGGATTTTGATTTCTGCGTTCTTGCCGTTGGCCGCTTCCTCGAGTGTGATTTCCATCGCGTAGCTGAGGTCGTTGCCACGGTACACCTGACGCCCACCGGGCCCACGGCGTTGCTGGCCAAAAATGTCACCAAAGATGTCGCCAAACGCTTCACCAAAACCTGCGCCACCAAAGCCACCACCAAAACCTCCCGCACCGCCACGCATGTTCGGGTCCACGCCTGCATGACCGTATTGGTCATAAGCTGCACGCTTTTCAGGGTCTGAGAGCATTTCATACGCTTCTTTGACCTCTTTGAATTGCGCCTCCGCATCCTTGGCCTTGTCGCCTTGGTTGCGGTCAGGGTGGTACTTCATCGCGAGTTTGCGATAAGCCTTTTTGATCTCGTCGTCGCTCGCGCCTTTGGAGAGGCCGAGTACTTCATAAAAATCGCGTTTAGACATGGTGTGGCAGTGCCGTGTTATGTGGGGCTTGATCAAGACTTCGCCGCGTGTTCACCTGGTCAGGCGAAACGCGGCGAGGTCAGCTCAGAAGGTGAAGAGGGGATTAGCCTTTTTTGACTTCTTTCACTTCAGCGTCGACCACGTTGTCGTCCGCTGGTTTGGCTTGCTCTGCACCGGGGGCGGCGCCACCGGCTGCTTGTGCCGCTTGCATGTCAGCGTAGACTTTTTCGCCCAGCTTTTGAGAGGCTGTCATCAAGGCTTCGGTCTTGGCATCGATGGCAGCTTTGTCGTCGCCCTTCAATGCTTCTTCGACTTCTTTGATGGCCGCTTCGATGGCGTCTTTTTCACCAGCGTCGAGCTTGTCGCCGTGCTCGCCCAAGCTCTTCTTCACGCTGTGCACAGCGGCGTCGGCTTGGTTGCGGGACTGCACGATTTCGAGCTTCTTCTTGTCTTCAGCGGCGTTCAACTCGGCGTCTTTCACCATTTGTTGAATTTCGTCTTCGCTCAAACCAGAGTTGGCTTTGATCGTGATCTTGTTTTCTTTGCCAGTGGCTTTGTCTTTGGCGCCCACGTGCAAGATGCCGTTGGCGTCGATGTCAAAGGACACTTCAATTTGTGGGGTGCCACGTGCTGCAGGCGCAATGCCTTCGAGGTTGAACTCACCCAAGCTCTTGTTGCCAGACGCCATTTCGCGCTCACCTTGGTAGACCTTGATGGTCACAGCAGGTTGGTTGTCTTCGGCGGTCGAGAAGGTTTGTGCAAACTTCGTTGGAATGGTCGTGTTCTTGGCGATCATCTTGGTCATCACGCCGCCCAGGGTTTCGATGCCCAAAGACAAAGGTGTCACGTCGAGCAACAACACGTCGGTGCGGTCGCCTGACAACACTTGACCTTGAATTGCAGCGCCCACGGCCACGGCTTCGTCAGGGTTCACGTCACGGCGTGGCTCTTTGCCGAAGAACTCTTTGACCTTGTCTTGCACCTTGGGCATACGGCTCATACCGCCCACCAAGATCACGTCGTCAATGTCGCTCACCGACACGCCAGCGTCTTTGATGGCGGTGCGGCAAGGCGCAATGGTGCGCTCGATCAACTCGTCCACCAGTTGTTCCAACTTGGCGCGGTTGAGCTTGATGTTCAAGTGCTTAGGACCTGTGGCGTCAGCCGTGATGTAAGGCAAGTTGATGTCGGTCGCAGCAGACGATGACAACTCGATCTTGGCTTTTTCAGCGGCTTCTTTCAAGCGTTGCAGCGCCAACACGTCTTTGGACAAATCAACGCCAGATTCTTTCTTGAACTCGGCAATGATGAAGTCAATGATGCGTTGGTCGAAGTCTTCACCGCCCAAGAAGGTGTCACCGTTGGTGGACAACACTTCGAATTGCTTTTCACCATCGACGTCCGCGATTTCGATGATCGACACGTCAAACGTACCGCCACCCAAGTCATACACCGCGATTTTGCGATCGCCTTTTTCTGTTTTGTCCAAACCGAAAGCCAAGGCCGCAGCAGTGGGTTCGTTGATGATGCGCTTGACGTCCAAGCCCGCGATGCGGCCTGCATCTTTGGTGGCTTGACGTTGGGCATCGTTGAAGTAGGCAGGCACCGTGATGACGGCTTCTGTTACTTCTTCGCCGAGGTAGTCTTCGGCAGTTTTCTTCATCTTGCGCAGAATTTCAGCGCTGATTTGAGGGGGGGCCAACTTGTTGCCGCGCACTTCCACCCAAGCATCACCGTTGTCGGCTTTGGCAATGGTGTAGGGCATCAAGTCGATGTCTTTTTGAACTTCTTTTTCGCTGAACTTGCGGCCGATCAAACGCTTGACCGCGTACAAGGTGTTGCGTGGGTTGGTGACCGCTTGGCGCTTGGCCGATGCACCCACCAAAATTTCGCCGTCTTCTTGATACGCAATGATTGACGGTGTGGTGCGAGCGCCTTCAGCGTTCTCGATCACTTTGGTCGTGTTGCCTTCCATGATGGCCACGCACGAGTTGGTGGTGCCCAAGTCAATACCGATGATTTTTCCCATGTTCTTACTCCAGTAACTTTTAAAAATTCAGATGAAAACTAAATGTGGACAACGGCCCACATTTCAAGTGTTTATTTCGGTGCTGCCACCGTGACGAGTGCGGGGCGCAAGACGCGCTCGGCAATCAGGTAGCCTTTTTGCAGCACGGTGACCACGGTGTTGGCTTCTTGCTCGGCAGGCACCATGCTGATGGCTTGGTGCTGGGCTGGGTCAAACTTGGCACCAGCTTCGGGGTTGATGGCGATCACTTTGTTGCGCTCCATGGCGCTGACGAGTTGACGCAGCGTGGCTTCGGCACCTTCGCGGATTTGCTCGGGGGTAGCCGTTTGCACAGCCAAACCCGCCTCGAGGCTGTCGAGCACGGGCAGCAAGCTGTCGGCAAAACTCTCGAGCGCAAATTTGCGGGCTTTGGAAACTTCTTCGTCAGCACGGCGGCGGGCGTTTTGCACGTCGGCTTGGCCGCGCACGTATTGGTCTTGCAGCTCGGCCACTTTGGCTTGCAAGGCTGCCACTTCAGCTTGGGCTGCGGCCAAGGGGTCGAGCGCTGCGGTAGCTTCAGCCGCAGAGGCTTCGGAGGCGGGGGCCATGCCGGCCATGTGAGAGGCCAAATGGTCAGCGGCAGAGGGCGCGGCTGCGGAGTCTTTGTTTTCTGTAGGTTCTGACATGCTTTGTAGGGCTTGTGGGAGGGGAGATTCAGCGAAGCTGGGGGCATCCAACCCTATTTCAAGAGGGGTTTTGTAAAAAAACTGAGTGGGCAAAACTAAGCGAACCAAAACAAAGCGGGGCTAGGCCCCGCTTGTCATTGGCAGTCTTGATGCTGCCGCTTGGCTAGCTTATTCGAGGCCGAGCAGCTCGACATCAAACTTCAAAGTGGCGTTGGGGGGAATCACACCGCCTGCGCCGCGTGCGCCGTAGCCCAACTCTGGCGGGATGATGAGGGTGCGTTGGCCGCCAATCTTCATGCCTTGCACGCCTTCGTCCCAGCCCTTGATGACCATGCCAGCACCCAAAGGGAAGTCAAACGGGTCGTTGCGGTCGCGGCTGGAGTCAAACTTGGCGCCTTGCTCGCCATCTTTGTAGAGCCAGCCGGTGTAATGCACGGTGACGTGTTGGCCTGCAGCGGCTTGGGCGCCATCGCCCACCACGTTGTCGATGTATTGCAGGCCGGAAGGGGTCGTGTTCATGGCAAATCCTTGAAAGGGGCTATAGAGACAAAGGCGACAAGTGTACCCAGTGACGTGCGCCTAGCGAGGGAGGTTTTTCTTGACGGCCCCAGTCGGCCTTTCGTGATGAAAGAGAATGGGGCTTTACTGATTTCGTGGAGATGTCCTTATGCAAGCTCGTCGAGGCCTCGTTTCTCGTTTGTTGGTGGTCTGCTTTTTCGCATGCGGTGCGGTGAGCGCTCATTCGCAGAATTTTCCAGCCAAGCCTTTGCGCATCGTGGTTCCCTTTGGCGCTGGCGGTGTCGCAGACCTAACAGCTCGTACCGTGGCACAAAAAATGTCTGAAGGTTTGGGGCAGTCGGTGGTGATTGACAACCGTCCAGGTGCGGGTGGCATCGTCGCGGCCGAAATGGTGGCCAAGTCTGATCCCGATGGACATACGATTTTGTTGATGTCCAATGCCAACGCTGTGAGCGCTGGTTTGTTTAAGTCTTTGCCTTTTGATCCTGTCAAAGATTTCACCCCAGTGTCTTTGATGGGCACATTCGATTTGGCGATCGTCACCAGCAGCGAGTCGCGTTTCCAAACCTTGCCTGAGTTGCTCAGTTGGGCCAAAGCCAACCCAGGCAAGCTCAACATTGGGAGCATCAACATTGGCAGTACGCAGCATTTGACGGCGGAGTTGTTCAAGTCGGTGGCCGGTTTAGATGCGCAAGTGGTGCCATTCAACGGCACACCTGCGGTGATGACCGCGTTGCGCGGTGGTCAGATCGATGTGGCCGTGGAGGTGCTGAGCCCCGTGTTGCCTCAAATCAAGGGCGGTGCCTTGCGAGCTTTGGCTGTGACGGGGCAAAAGCGCAACGCTGCTTTACCGCAGGTGCCAACTGCCAAAGAAGGTGGTGTCCCCAGCTTGATTTCTACTTCATGGAACGGCTTAGGGGTGCCTGCCAAAACGCCACAAGCTGTGGTTGATCGTTTGAACAAGGAAGTCAATGCCGCCTTGCAAACACCGGCCGTTCGACAGAAGCTGTTGGACTTGAACGTAGAACCGCACCCTAGTACGGTGACGCAAGCTCAAGAATGGCTGCAAACCGAAATCAAACGTTGGGGCGATGTGATTCAACGCGCAGGTATTCAAAAACAATAATTAATGTTGAACATCCTTACCATCACAGGCCCCATCTATCTAGCCATTGGCTTGGGCTTTGCGGCCACTCGTCGAGGCATGTTCAGCAAGCTCGATGGCCAAGTGTTGGGCCGTTTTGTCTTGAATTTTGCGCTGCCTGCCATGCTGTTTAACGCTTTGGCACAGCGCAACTTTGCAGAAGTGATGAACCCGAACTATTTGCTGGCGTATGGTGCGGGTTCTCTGCTGTCGTTTGCGATCGGGTTGGGTGTGTGGCGTGTATGGCGAAAGAAATCACTCGCCGAGAGCGGTATGGTGGCCATGGGGGTGAGCTGCTCGAACAGCGGCTATGTGGGCTATCCCATCTTGTTGCAGTTCTTAGGCCCGGCTGCGGGCTTGGGTTTGGCATTGACGGTGTTGATTGAAAACCTCCTCACCATCCCCTTAGCCTTGGCCATAGCGGAGAGTGGTGACGCCAAGCATTTGTCTTGGCAGCGCACCATCTTTGAAAGCCTGAAACGCATGACAAAAATTCCCATGATGCAAGCCATCGTTGTGGGGTTGGTGTTTTCCGTGTTGGGTTGGCATTTGCCGGAAGTCTTGTCGAAAACGGTGAATCTTTTTGCTGCCTCTACCGCAGCAATTGCTTTGTTTGTGAATGGTGGCTCTTTGGTTGGTATGCGTATGGTGGGGCTGATTCAAGAGGTGCGTTGGATTGCTTTGGGAAAGCTGGTCGTGCATCCCTTGGCGGTGGGGCTCATGCTCATGCTTGTGGGGCCGATTGAACCGAGCTTGAAAATTTCTGCCGTGTTGTTGGCAGGCATGCCCATGTTGGGCATTTACCCTTTATTGGCCCAACGCCATGGTCAAGAAGGGTTTTGTGCCGCGGCTTTGTTGGTGACTACGATTGTGTCGTTCTTCACGATCAGCTTGATGTTGTGGGGTATGGGCGAGTTACCGGGGTGGCACGTCTAAGTACCCGTCATGCACATCCAAGAGTCTGAGGTTGAAATCACCGCCATTCGCGCGCAAGGGGCGGGTGGTCAAAACGTCAACAAGGTCTCTAGCGCAATCCATTTGCGCTTTGATGTGAAGGCCTCGTCTTTGCCTGAGGATGTGAAAGCGCGTTTGTTGGCGTTGTCGGATCACCGCATCACACAAGACGGGGTGTTGGTCATCAAAGCGCAAGAACATCGCAGCCAAGACATGAACCGCATGGAAGCCTTTGCGCGTTTGCACGACTTGGTGCAAAGCGTGGCGAAGCCACCCAAAAAACGTAAACCCACCAAGCCCACATATGCCTCGCAGCAACGACGCTTAGAGAGCAAGAAAAAAGCCTCGGCGATCAAATCGAACCGAGGCCGCGTGGTTTAGTTGGTGCGTTTGTCAGCGCACGATGAGTCGTGCACCGCTGGCTGTCGTCGAGGTGATTTCGCCTACTTCACATGCGTGCGCAAATCCATGTTGCGCAAACACGGCCAGTACTTCGGCCACAGACTCTGGTGCGCAGGCGACCAACAGGCCCCCACTGGTTTGGGGGTCGCTCAGCAGGGCTTGGTCAATCGCGTTGCAACTAGAGCTCAGTTCAATCTCGTGGCCATAGGCCGACCAGTTGCGACCAGAGGCGCCCGTGAGCAGGCCTTGCTCGGCGAGTGCACGCACACCATCAAGCAAAGGTATGTGGCGCATGTTTAGCTGGATGGTGTGTTGACAACCTCGGGCCATTTCTAACGCGTGACCGGCCAAACCAAAACCCGTCACATCGGTCATGGCGTGCACGCCACTCAGGGCTGACAGCACAGCACCTGGGGTGTTGAGTTGGGTGGTGTTGGCAATCATCTGTGCGTAGCCTTCGGGGCTGAGCGCATTTTTTTTGAGCGCGGCAGACAACACGCCCACACCCAAGGGCTTACTCAAAATCAATCGGTCACCCACGCGGGCATCGGCATTGCGCTTGATGCGCTTGGGGTGTACCAGACCTAAAGCGACGAGGCCGTAAATGGGCTCGACCGAGTCAATCGTGTGGCCCCCTGCGATGGGGATACCCGCTTCGCGGCACACGCTTTGACCACCATCCAAAATTTTTCCGATCGTCTCGGGGGGCAACACATTCACGGGCATGCCTACCAAGGCCAACGCCATGATCGGAGTGCCGCCCATGGCGTACACATCGCTGATGGCGTTGGTGGCGGCGATGCGTCCAAAGTCAAACGGGTCGTCCACGATGGGCATGAAGAAGTCGGTGGTCGCAATCAGTGCTTGCTCGTCATTGAGTTGGTACACCGCTGCGTCATCTGCCGTTTCAATGCCCACCAACAGCTGAGGCGGGATGGGCATGGCGCTGGTGCTTTTCAAAATCTCGCTCAGCACGCCCGGTGCAATCTTGCAGCCGCAGCCCCCACCGTGCGAGAGGCTGGTTAGACGAGGTGGTTTAGCGGAGGGCAACGAACTCATGGCATCACTTTCTTGAAGAGGGGTTGATTTTGCCAGTGACGCAAGGGCAAACCCATAGGTGGGAATGGCCATCCGTCTAGTAGGCTGTGAAGCATGAGATTTAAAAAAATGAAAACACGCATCGGATGGTCTGTGTTGTGTGGTTCGCTGTGTATGAATGTGCATGCCTCGCCTGTGTTGCGCTGTCATTTTGAAGTGAATGCAGAGCGGTTTGAGCACAGTTTCATGCCTGTGTCTGAGCCTTATGGCGTGACCAGTGTGAATCTGGCTGATCGCTTTCGCTTTAAGGCGGTGGTATTGGGTGATCGCACCCGCGTTGACTTAATTAATTTGTACGTGTCATACCAAACCGAACGACAACCTATGGTGTTGCAGCACGTGAAGTTTGTGGCACCTGTGGCCCAAGCGCAAGCGGCACCTGATGCTCTGACTGGGCGAGTGGCGTTGTACTCACCATTTTTGGGTAAAGAGCTGTTGTATGGTTGCGCACTGCATGAGGTGCAGCCATGATGCGCGGCGTGCGGTGGTGGAGCCTCGTGTGTTTGAGTGCATGCGTGACGTGGGCACATGCGCAAACAGAACCTACCCAAGTTGAACCCGTGGTGTCGGTGGTGTTTGCCGGTGACATCATGCTTGATGGTGCACCTGCACGCGCCATGCGACGTGGGCAAGACCCGTTTGCAGGGGTGGCGCATTTATTCAAAAAGGCTGATCTTCGTTTGGGTAATTTGGAGTGTGTGGTGGCCACTGTCGGTTCGGTGGAGCCGGAAAAACCAAATGTCTTTCGTGTGTCTCCGAATAGCTTGAACTATTTGCGTCGCCATTTCGATGCGGTGGGGCTCGCCAACAACCACTCGGGCGACTATGGCCCCAAAGCCTTTGCTCAAATGTTGAGCTTACTCAGACGCACAGGCCTGGGGTATTACGGCGGGGGGCACCATTTGAAAGAGGCGCACACGCCCCTCATCTTGGAGCGACAAGGCGTGCGCATTGCGGTACTGGGCTACAACGAATTTCAACCACGCAATTTCGAAGCCGATCACGACCGTGCAGGTGTGGCCTGGAGTGAGGATGAACAAGTCGTGCGCGACATTACCGATGCGCGTCGCGTGTGGCGTGCCGATGTGGTCATCCCTGTGATGCATTGGGGGTGGGAAGAGTCTGTGGCCAATTCACGTCAACGCGCATTGGCCAAACTGATGATTGATGCAGGGGCCGATGCTGTGATTGGTGGTCACCCGCATCAGTTGCAAGACACCGATACCTACAAGGGAAAACCAATTTTTTACAGTCTAGGCAACTTTGTATTTGAAGGTTTTCCTGACAAGGTCAACAACGTGGCGTGGACCGTGCGTTTGCAGATTGATCGCCAAGGCGTACGCGCTTGGGAGGCGCACAAAATTCAGATTGATGCGCAAGGTCTGCCTCATGCAAGCAAGACTCCCGTGAAAACGGTGCAGTTGCGCTAGTGCGCAGGCGCTAGCACTCGCAACCATTCGGTTGCAGGGAGTGACCAACGTGTTTCAATGGCTAAAGCGCGTGCGTGCAAATCTGCTGCACTGAGTTGAGGTGGTGCGGCAAATGCGAGCACGATGCTATTGCCTGCTGTGGTTGGGCTAAAAGCCCATATCGCATCGGTTCTGAAAATTTGGCTCATCTTCTGAACGGTTTCGCTCACATTTGAATCTTGCCCAAATACATTGACCACCATACAGCCCGTTCCTGTCAGCAGGGCATGGCAGTCTCGGTAAAACGACACGGTGTCTAAAACGGGGCGTTTAGCTTCAGGGTCATACAAATCCACTTGGAG
>JACCDR012222410.1_pt1 | contig 19277 bp, 23 predicted proteins | sample 7446431 | NCBI WGS metagenome assembly JACCDR01 (sample SAMN15323443, study PRJNA562643) | freshwater metagenome | isolation source: river surface water | place: USA:Blue River Watershed | collected 2017-08-17 | reverse complement strand
CTACACGCCGCCGAAGGGGGTGAAGACATGAGCAATCTGGAGATTAAGATCAGCACCGAACTGGGACCGCTTGAGCGAATCACCGATCGCTTGCAGAATTCCCAGGCGCTCTACAAAATCTGGGCGAACCACCTGGAAGCGGTGACGGTGAATGCGTTCAAAACAGAGACCGCACCCTACGGGAGTAAATGGGCACCGCTGCAAGAAAGTACAAAGAAGAAAAAGAAAAAAAGAAAGAATCAAATCCTGAGAGAGACGGGGACGCTCTACAGCACGGTGGCGGCGAGAGCCACGGCAGATGGGGCAGTGGTGGGGACGAATCAGGTAGTCGGTTCCTACTCGCTAGGAGCCATTCATCAGTTTGGGGCACCGCGCCGCAACATTCCCGCCCGTCCGTTTTTGCCGATGGATGCTCAGGGGCAAGCCCTGCCGCAGTTACAGGCGGAGTTGCAGGAACTCACCGAGGAGTTTTTTAGAGGGTAGATCCCCCCCTTACCCCCCTTAACAAGGGGGGAGAGTTTAGCGCCCCTTTAAAGCCCCTAGAACGGGTGAGAGTTTTTAGACGGGTAAATCTAGCTGATCTACGATTTTGAAAAATTTAACGGGTATTAACGCCCCATAGAGCGAACGATCGCAACAGGTGATCAGATCGGCTCTCGCCAGAACTCTAAGAGGCAGTATGTTTCTGTCCCCCAGTTTGAGGCAACCCCTAGCCCGTTCGTGGCGCGGGTGGTGCCAACCCGGTATTCCAACCGCAGAACCTTAGCGGAGGTGATGGTGAATCGGGCGATCGCTTCCGCCCAATAACCCACCGAGGTTGTCGCCGAAGTCCAAACATTGGGGCTGACTTGGTTTGGCACAACCACCGAATCCGACACATTCCAGATACGGATCTGCCCACTGTCACATATCGCTAAAGCCTGGCTGGCGCGGGCGCGATAGGTGCCGGACTGCAAGGTGATCTCATTGTTAGTGAGCGAGCCGAGGTTATGAGTGTCCACGACCTCTGTATTGATTGGGCAGGTGCGCCATGCCCCGGATGTCGCCGCCCCGCCGGGTGTGCCGCTGGCGAGTTGATTGGCGAACAACAGATACGCTTCTGGGTTCTCGGTAAACTGCGTCTTGCCTAACCGCATACGATCGCCCTCCAGGTGCCGGTAAGGGTGCCGTAGCTGGTGAGGTCAATGGTGCAGGCGTTGGCGCTGGTGGTGGTGTCTTCGTCGGGCAGGATCTTGCGGTTGTTGTTATCCCGAATCACCACCTGGACATCCTGATGACCCAGGTTATGGGTAATGGTGAGAACGCCAGCGGTGAGAGACGCATTGGTAAACGTGGTGCGGAAGACTCGGGCGATGGGGATTTCGGAGCCTGCTAAACCTGCCGCCCAGCGGTCGTTTGCTTCGTCCCAGGTGAGAGCCGCGCTGGTGACGGTGCCCCGCTCGATTTCGATGCCGCCATTTTCGGTGGGGGTGGAGCCGGTGTACTCCTGGTTGAGGACGATGACGTTATCGCCGATCGCCAACGTGTTGGATTCGATCACGGTGCTAGACCCCTTGACCGTGACATTTCCCACGACGATATCGGCGTAGCCAGTATCACTGGCATTCCGCACCTCCAACCCACCCGCGTTGTTTTTGAGCAAGGGACCGGAGGCATCATTATCGATCTGGAAGGTGGTGGAGGTTGTCCCCGTGTCGGTGTTTTGGGTGTGAGCGCCGCCTGCCACACTCACCCAACTCATCGCCCCACTGGTATCGCTGGCGAGTGCCTGAGTGGAGCCAGGGAGCGACGCGGGGAGGGTCAGGGTGTAATTGCTAGGGATACTGGCGGGGGGCTGCAACTCGATATGGTTGGAGCCTTTAACCAGGCGCAGTTTGCCGAGCAGTTCTACAAGTCCGAGTTTCATGATAGGTAATGGGTAATGGGTGTTAGGTGAGGCAGATGCGCCAGGTGCCAGCCAAGGGCGCGAAGGATTCCAGGTAAATGGCGCAGGTGTTGAGGCTGGTGATTTCGCCGCGATCGGGCACAATCGATTCCCCAGAACTGTTGTAAATCGCGATCCCAGACGGATAGCTATTCAGGTTATGGGTCACAACCAACACTCCGGCGATGCTGAGATTCGCCTGGGTGAAGGTTTGGCTGTAGCTGGCTCCGGTGCCAGGGACGGCGGTGCCGGGGGGTCCCTGAATTCCCTGAGCGGCGAGGGTGAGGATCAGTTCATCCCCTTTCACCTCCAGCCGTAATTCTTCGTTAATCAGTTGCAAATCGCTCATAGGGTCACCCTGTCGCTTACCGACAACCAAACGCGAGGCGTGTAAATCACCGTGCCACCGGGAGCCGTTAACCGGACATCAAAAACCAAATCACTCTGACCGGGGGTGAGAGTGGCGGTAACAGCGGCGGGGAGTTCTAGTTCCACTTGTCCAGGGAGATTAGTGGCGGGGTTGGCTTGCAAGGTACACGTAAATGTGGCAATCACCGCCCCGGCTCCATCCTGATCCCGTAATTGTGCCGCAAGTCCGTAGCCCGTGAGGTTCCACGGCGTTCGCAAGACGCGCCGCAACGTGGCTCCCTGAATAATTTTGATGCTGGGTTTGGGCATGGAGCGGGCGAAGCCGGGGGAAAAATCACTTCCCGGTCATTCACCCTGAGATTAGGATAGAGATCTATCTGAAATGCCCACACCTGTAACGCTTCAGGTTTCTAACAGGGGTGGGGCGGGGCATAGTGGCAGTCAGGATGACATACCTCCTAACTGCGTCATGCTCAGGCATACCCTGAGCCTTCTTACTCGCCCATGCACATTTTTAAAGCTGGTACCCGAACGGATGCGAATGGTCAGACGGTGACCATCACCGCCGCCGATTTGCAAAAATCCGCTGAGGTCTATGACCCCACGAAGCACGAGGCACCGATCGTGGTGGGTCACCCTCGGTTAGATGCCCCCGCCTATGGGTGGGTTCAAAGCCTGCGCGCCACTGGCTCCGACCTGATTGCCCAACCGCAACAGGTAGATCCGGCGTTCTCTGAGTTGATTCAGGCGGGGCGTTATAAGAAAGTTTCTGCCAGTTTCTATTGCCCCGATGCGAGTGCCAACCCCGTGCCGGGGGCTTACTACCTCCGGCATGTGGGCTTCTTAGGTGCTACGCCCCCAGCTGTGAAGGGCTTAAAACAAGTTGAGTTTAGTGACGCGGAAGATGGCGTAGTGGAGTTCGCCGATTGGGCAGACTCCACCTTTCTCACGTTCTTCCGTGGCTTAAGAGATTATCTGATCGACCAATCGGGGATGGAGACCGCCGATCGCGTGATTCCGCCCTGGATGCTGGAGCAGTTGCAAACCGAGATGGTGTTGAGCAATGTTGCCCCTGATGTAACCCCGATGTTTTCAGACCCCCCCGCCTCCGGCACCCCCCTTGACAAGGGGGGCAGGGGGGGGGCATTACCCCTTACCCAAACCCCATTACCCATGACCAATGCCAACGAAACCCCAACGACCGAAACGACCGACTTCGCCGAACGGGAAGCCGCCCTCACCAGCCGCGAAGCCGGGCTTAGAGCGCGAGAGATTGCCCTCCAGCGGGCGGAGTTTGTGAGCTTTGCGGAAGACCTGGTGAAAGACGGCAAACTCCTCCCAGCACAGAAGGCGGCAGCGGTGGAAATGCTGGCAGCCTTGAGCCTCCAGGAACCCCAGGTAGTGGAATTTGGCGAAGGTGAACAAGCGTTTAAAGGGGATTTAAAGACCCTGTTTGAACAGTTCTTAAAAGCCCAACCCAAGGTCGTCGAATACGGCGAAGTCGCAGCGACAACCAAGGATGCGAAGGATTGGAGCCAAGACCCGATCGCCCTCTCCAAACGCATCACCGAGTATCGCGACGAGCAAAAGGCGAAGGGCATCACGATTAGTTTCGCCGAAGCCCAGGCGGCAGTATTGGCAGAGTAGAGGCGAATGGCATTCGCCCGAATAGTTATTTGCAACGGTTGCAATTAAGGAGAGAGACGGTGAGACGAGATTACGGGCATACCTATAACTACAAAGCGGTGACCACAGGCGGCATCGCGAAGTACCGGCTGGTGAAATTTGGCGCGAACGATGGCGATGCTGACCTGGCAACGGCGGCAACGGATCTGCTAATTGGCGTGACCACCGATATCGACGCGGCGCTGAATGAGCGCTGCGACGTGGTGCGGTCGGGGCTGGCTCCCGTGGTGTATGGCGGCAACGTCACGCGGGGGGCACTGCTCACGGCTGACGGCACTGGACGGGCGATCGCCACCACGACGGCAGGCAACCGGGTGATCGGGATTGCCGAAGTCTCTGGCGTTGCCAACGACATTGGCGCGGTGTTTATCGCCCCGGCGTTGCTGTAAGGGCGTAGCATTGCGCCCCAGTTCAGTGGTTTAGCCGCAATTCCCGCCGCAATGCCACGCCCCTACCTATCCTTTACCCCTCATCTGACTTATGGCTATCTCTCCTTATCCTGTCGATCCAGCCCTTACCGGGCTAGCGATCGCCTATCGCAATGACACCTACATCGCTGACATGGTGGCACCTTACCGCCCCGTGCCCAAGCGAATCTTTGAATGGGACGAATTCACCTTCGGGGAAATGTTTTCCATCCCCGATACCCAGGTGGGGCGACTCTCAAAGCCCAACCAGGTGACCTTCTCGGCAAGCCGCAAACAAGACTCCACGGTGGACTACGCCCTGGATTCGCCGGTACCGCAAGAAGACATCGACAATGCGGACTCCAACTATCAGCCGAAAGCGATCGCCACAGAAGGCGTGATGGAGCTGGTCAAATTGGATCGGGAGAAGCGGGTAGCCGATCGCGTTTTTGCCCTGGCAACGTATCTGTCCGCCCTCCGCACCACTCTCTCCGGTACCTCTCAGTGGTCAGACAAAACCAACTCCGACCCGATCACCGCAATTCGGACGGCGATGGATGCCTGCTTCATGCGCCCGAATAAGTTCGTGATGGGTCAGGCGGTCTGGACTCAGTTATCCACCCATCCCCGCATCCTGTCGGCGATTAGTGCATCCGGCACCGACAAAGGGATTGCCACCCGTGCGGCAGTCGCCGGATTGTTTGAAATCCCCGAATCAAATCTGATTGTGGGCGCGGGGTATGTCAACTCCGCTAAAGAAGGGCAAACCGTGAGCTTAGTGCGGTTGTGGGGCAAGCATTTCAGCATGTTCTACGACAACCCTTCGGCGCAGTTGCGCGGCACCGTGACGGCTCCCACTTTCATGCTCACGGCTCGCAACGGCAACCCCGTCTCTGGCTCCATCCCTGATCCCGATATCGGCATGAAAGGCGGCGAACGGGTGAGAGCTGGCGAATCGGTTAAAGAATTGGTGCAATCCAACCTATCGGCGTATTTCTTTCAAAACGCGGTTCAGTAAGCCACTGGGCGAATGCCATTCGCCCCTATCCACTCCCTACTCCCTTACCCCCCATGCCCCAATACACCGTACTCGACAACCTCTCCCACGACGGGAAGCCCTACGCCACCGGGGACGAGGTCGAACTGACCCAGGCGGAAGCCAAGCCTTTGATTGAGGTCAGGGTGATCGCCCCCAAACCTAAAGACAAGAAACCTACCGAGGTGCCGAAACAATGATGACGATGAATCTCCTGCTATTGCTGATCGGCTTACAAGTCGTGATGCCCCTGTTGATGGTGGTGGTCTTTCGCAACTATCTCGAAATTCACTTTCAGCCGAAGGTGGCAGGGCGGGATGGCGTACCCGGAGGGCGCACGGGCACGGGCACCGGCACCACTCGCAGCCCCCGCCGCAAAGCGGTAGAGGAGGAGGAGATTCAAGTGGCAGGGCGAGATGGCGTGCCCGGTCGGCGAGTGGGCGGCGGCAGTCGCCTGAGCGAAGACCCAGAGACCGAACAGGAACAGGAGGATTTCAATGCTTAATGACGAAGAACGCGGATCAGGACGATAACCCATGCCCTACGCCACCCCCCAGGAATTTATCGAAAAGTTTGGACGCGACCAGGCGATCGCCCTCACCAACCTGGATGACCCCAGCGCGGAAGAGGTGGACTTAACGGCGTTAAACCGCGCTTTAACCGATGCTTCGGCGCAAATCGATAGTTACCTGGCGGGGCGTTATGCCCTCCCCTTTGCCAGCGTGCCCCAGGTGCTGATTCCCAAGTGTCTCGACCTGGCTCACTATGCCCTCGATCGATACGCGGCGCGGGAAGACATCCGGCAGCGCTGTGAGGATGCGATTCGCTGGCTGGAACTGGTAGCCAAAGGGACGGTGGAACTGGGGCTGAATGCCCTCAATACCGAAGTGAAGCGGGGCGAGAACTTGCCCGACTTCGCCGCCGTTGAACCAACGTTTACAAACGATACTCTGAAGGACTTTGTAGGCTCATGAACAAAAGTGACTTGATTAAGCGGATTGCCAGCAAGGTGGACGACCTGACTCAAGACCTGGCAGAAAAAGCGCTCAATGCCCTGATTGAGTCGGTGATGGAAGCCGTGGCGGGGGGCGACAAAGTGACCCTGGTGGGCTTCGGCACATTCCAGCCGAAGGAACGCGCCGCCCGCGAAGGGCGCAACCCCACCACCGGCGAAGCCCTCAGCATCCCCGCCACTGTGGTTCCGGCATTCAAGGCGGGCAAAGAGTTTAAGGACGCGCTGAAATGATTGACCTGTATGCCCTGGAGCGAGACCTGGTAGACCGCGCCACCCCCACCCTGATGCGCTTAGGGTTTCGGGTGGAGCAGTTTCCCGGCAACGTGGAGGAGTTTGGCAAGCCCACCGCCAAAGCCCGCGCCTTTGTGGGGCTGCGGATGCAACGGCTCCAACCGCCCACCAGCCTTTCGCCCAGGGCGCAACTGGTACAGCAACAGTATTTCCAGTTCCAGATTATTTATCAGGCGTTGGAGCTGCGGAGTCACGAAAACACGCTCAACGCCCTCCCCGCCGTCCAGGATTGCCTATCGGGCTATGTGCCCGCCCAATGTTCGCCCCATTGCCTCTACCTGATTGAGTCGGGGTTGGTGGAAGTCGTGCAAGGGCTGTGGCTCTATTCCCAGATGTATGAACTCCCCTATCCCTATCTCAAGCGAATCTCATGAAGTATCAAGTCTTAAAAGAACTATTCCACGCGGAGGTAGATTACGCCCCCGGCGATGTGATTGAAGCCAAAGTGCTGGGCGCTGACCTGGCAGATGTGCTGGTGAAGCAAGGCACCCTGGCACCGCTAGAGGATGAAAAGACCACCACTAAGAAGGCTCCCCAACCATGACCGATTATTCCAATAGCGGCATCACGCTGCACCCATCCATTCAGCACGTTTTGCAATATTTCCGTTACGACCATCTACCAGAGCAGCTTCAGGCGTATTCCAAGAAGTTTCACGACCTGGCTCAAGATGTGGCGTATTCGTCCCCCAACTCACAGGAGACGACTGTCGCACTCCGCAAACTGTTAGAGGCGAAGGATGCAGCAATTCGTTCAGTCATTCCCTAAGCCCCGACCCATTACCCATCACCCATTACCCCCTTAAATCCCTATGCTTTCAGGAATCGGAGACACCTACGTTAAAACCACTGGACTGGCGGGTGGAGCCACTGCCCAAAGAATGATCCCGCTGTACCTTTCTCAGTTTGAATTTGCACAAGAAGCAGAGAACAAGGAAGCTAAAGGGTTTGTGGCTGGCAAATTGGTCACGAAATCAACCGGGGAATCAACGGTTACTAGCACCCTCAAAATCTCAACTCAATACGTTGACTGGCAACAATTAGGGCTAACGCTGGATCAATTCTCTCGCACGTTCACAAATGAGAAGATGCCAGTGCAAAAAGTCGCCAACGTGCCATCGACCGCTCCCTACGAAATCACTGATGCGTTGATCACGGCGGAAAATAATAACGATATCTTTGTCACCATCTCCGAGGCTAGCACTGCCGGTCAGCCCAGAAGCCTCCCCCGTGCCACAACCCCCGCTTCTCCCGCAGTTGGTCAAGTGGGCGTAGATACCACTAACAACAAGCTGATTTTTAATGCGGCTCAGGCGGGCGCACCAATCGTTTATACAGTGCCAAGCACCCTCACATCGGTGGAAGGTTACGGGGGTTCCGGGACTCTGCCCCGCATTGGGAACCTGGAATTTTATGGAAAAATTTATTCCCCAACTGCAATGCAAGGGATGCACGTCTACTTCCCGCAGCTCCAGCGCAAGAGCCGCCCCACCATTACCATCGCCGATGATGTCCCCACTCTGGAGATTGAGTTTGGGGCGATCGCTCCAGCCGGATGGGAGGAACCCTACAAAATCCTCAACCTCAATACAGTGCCGTAAGTTTGCTTGACTCAGTGTGGCAGGCGGGGACGGGCGTTTACCTGTCTCCGCTTTTTTCTTAATTCCAACCGTTGGAAATAACGATGGACTGGTATCAATTTCCCCCTCTATTTGAATTTGACGATGTGCGCGGCGTGACCCGTGCCGTGTATGGCTTGACTCTGGATAACCGCGATCGCTTCCTGTTGCGCCTCACCCAGATCCAAGAACTCCTGCTCAGCCAGAGCGAACAGGGGGAAAGCTGGCAGCAATTTTATGTGCGTTCCAACCGACTTCAATACCTGATTAAACAGTGCTTAAACGCCAACGGCATTCAGCCCGATTGGGTCAATCTCGACATGGTAGATGCCTTGCTCTTCGACCCCGGCTGGCTCCTCATCCACAATGCCCCCAAAGCCGCTGCTACCCCCCAAGCCACCCCCCAAAGCACCGAGGAAATTCTCGCCCTCATCTCCCTCCAGACTCAGAGCATTGAAGAGGCATTGCAACTTGCCGCCAATGTGCCCGCCGCGAATCTCCTCGAAATCGCCACCCAACGGGCAAAGCTTCAGGCTCCCCCGGAAACGAAGCAGCGCGACAATTTAAGGGAGTTTGCCCGGCAAGAGCGACTCAAAGCGCGGCAACAAGTAGGGGCGAATGGCGATGCACCCGGAGGGAGTTAAATGGCTGGCAACATGAAGCTGGAATTGCTGATCTCGGCGACAGGGGGACAAAAAACCATCGCCGAACTGCTCGCCATTCAAGCTGCTCTTAATAAAGCCGCCAAAGAATCAGCCGGGATGACCGGGCTGGCGAACGCGATGGGCGGCACCTATGCCCAGGCGAAGCGGCTGAGTGAAGGACTTGGCATGAGTGCGGAGAAAGCTACCGCTGCCGTGCAACGGCTCAAAGAATTGAATGCCGTCAATGCGGATGCCGTCACCAAGTTTGCCACCCTCAACAAGGAACTCGGCATCACTGCCCAGGAATTTCAGAAGTTAGACCAGGCGGCACAATCCACCCAAACGGGGATGGGGGGTGTAGCGGCGGTGAGTGGCGCGATCGCCGCCACCATTGGCGGCACCTTCGCGGTGAGTTCTAAACAAGCCGCCGACTTTAACAAAGAAATGCAAACCTTTGGGGTAATTACCAATTCCCTCAAAACCGAAGGCTTTGCCGAAGTTAGAGCCGAAGTCGAGCGCCTCGCCGCCGCCACCTCCAAATCACCTCAAGAGATTGCTGCCCTTGCCACAGAGCTAGGACGCGCGGGCTTTTCGGCTGAACAAACGAAGGAGGCATTAGCGGGCGTTGTCCAGTCCAGTGAAGCGACTGGGGAAGGGCTAGTTAGAACGGGTGAGGTAATTGGTTCCACCTTGAACCAATTTGGGTTGGCGGCAACGGACTCCACCAAAATTGCCGATCTCCTCACCCAGGCTTCCAATGTCTCCGCCAGTGGCACCAACGATTTAGGCGAGGCGTTGAGCTACGTCGGTGCCCAGGCGAAGGCTAGTAACCAGAGCGTCGAAGACACGGTCACAACTCTCGCACTCCTGGCAAACTCCGGCATCAAGGGGAGTAGCGCAGGGACAGGACTCGCCGAGGCACTGAGGCGGATCAAAGTCGCCTCTGCCACCGCCAGCACCGAACTCGATGAACTCAGGAGCAAGGGCACCAAGACCGCCGTCGCCGCGTTTGAGAAGCTATCCGGCGAAGTGCGGAATGCGGATGGCTCACTCAAACCATTTCCCCAAATTTTGGCAACCGTCAAAGAGTCACTGGGGACCCTCTCCCAGGGCGATCAAGATTTGATGATGAATGCCCTCTTTGGCGTGCAGGGTGGGCGGGTGATCCAATCCCTGTTGGTGCAGAGTGATGAGAAGGTGAAGCAAGTCACCGACTCTATGGGGCAGTTTGAAGGCAGCGCCGCCAAGGCGTCAGCCCAGATGCAGCAAGGTCTGGGACCATCGCTGAAAGTTTTGGAAGGGTCGGCACAACTCGCCGGTATCAAAATCGGCGAAGTGGTGAACGTGGGGATTCTGCCCCTGGTACAGGGTGCCACCATGTTGATTAATAGTTTTCTGGCACTCCCCGCTCCCGTCCAGTCGGCACTAATCGCCATGACGGGGATTGTGGGAGTCCTCGCCGCTGCCACCGCCGCGATCGCTGCCTACAATCTCGCCAACGGTGCCCGGATTGTTGCCGAGACCCGCGCCGCCGCTGCCACCCTCGCCGGTTCAGGCGGTTTACTCGCGCAGAAAGTCTTGTTATTGGCAAATACTCAACTCACAGTAGGGCTAGTAGCCGCAAAAATCGCTCAGGCGGTTGCTTCTGGCAAGGTGGCAGCGGCGCAAGCGATCGCCAATGCAGCAATGGCGGCGGGAACTATCACAGCGTCAGGGCTGGCGGCGGCAACCTTAGCTGTTGTTGCACCGATGGCGGCTTTGGCGGGGGCGGTTGGCTTAATCTACATGGTTAAGCTAACGGCTGACATGAAGGCAGCAAACGACGAACTAGACCAACTGGCAAAAAACTCGACTGCCAGCATGAACGAGTTTGGGCAGATTGCCGGACGGGTCAAGGGCTTAAACAATGCCTTTAAAGACACGGGCAAATTCACCGAAGAGCAACAACGCCTGGCAGCCGGATACATCAAAATCTCCAAAGACAAGATCAAATCCCTGGAAGAAGAGATTGCCGCCGCCAAAGCCGTCAAACCCGCCACCGACGAGCAGAAAGCGGCACAGGAGGCATTGATTGGGGGACTGGAGGCACAGAAACAGGCACTCACCAACCAGACTGCCGAACTGGAGAAGAATCTTGCCTCCACCCGCGCCAACACCGCCGCCAAAGGTGATGGCACCAAAGCCGCAGAGAAATCGAAAGAAGCGATCGAGGCGGAGACGGCAGCGTTGCAGAAGCAACGGGAAGTGGCAAAACGCGCCGCCGAGGAAGCCAACCAGGACAAAGAAACCAAAATCTCCCGGCAACAGGACGATACTAAGTCGAAGATCGAAGCCCAGAATGATGCCGCCCGTGAGCAACGGCAACGCGCCGCCGATGATGCCAAGATGCAGCGAGAGCGGCAGTTTGAGGCACAGAAAAACAAAGCCGAGGCAAGCTTTAAGCGGGAGCAGGAGAACCGCGCGAGCACCTTTAACGGGATGCTTGAGTCCCGACAGTCAAAGTTCGATTTCGCCCAACAGAAGAAGCAGGCAAAGTTTGACCAATCCCGCGAAGCCGCCGCCCGTGCCTTTCAACAGCGCCAACAGGAGTCAGAACGCGCCTTCCAGAAGGAAATTGAGGATCGCAAGAAGGCACAGCAAGATTCCTTCAGTCAGGCAGAAAAGCTGGCACTGGCGGGCGATGACCCTGAAGCTAAGCGCAAACTAGCCGAGGAGCAGCGCATCAACAGTCAGATTCAGAATATGGATTTGACCAATGTGGTGCTAAATCCTGAGGCGATCGTGAATCTCGCCAAACAACTCACGGGCATTGCCACTGCTACCACCGACGAAGAGAAACAACGTTTGCAGGAGACGATCCGCAAACTGCAAGAGCAACAGCAGTCGCAGCAAGCTCAGGCAGACAAAGCCGCGACCGACCAGTTTAACCAAAACAAACAGGCAGAAGAATCCGCCTTCAAGGCGCAGCAACAGGAGGCAGAGCGGAAGTTCAAAGAGGAAATGGAGGTTAAAGAAAACACCTTCAACCGCAGCCAGGAAGGCATGAAAGCAACCTTCGAGAAAGGGCAACAGGAGAAGGAGGCGGCATTCAAGGCGCAGCAACAGGCGAAAGAACAGCAGTTCAAAGACGCTGAAATCGCCAAAGAGCGCACCTTTAAGGACTCTGAGAAAGCCATTGAGACCCAAAACAAACAATCGATCCTGGCGTTAGAACGCAAATGGCAGGATGAAAAACTCACCCGCGAACGGGCATTCAACGCTGAGCAACGGCAGCTAGACGAAGCCTCTGCCGCCCGTATTGCCGCCCTCAAAAAGTCGGGAGACGCGAAGCCCGCCCCCAAACCCCCCGGCAAACGCTACGGCGGCGCGGTCAAAGGGGGGCAGATGTATGAAGTGGGGGAATCCGGGCGAGAATTCTTTGTTGCCCCCAGTAATGGGCACATTATCAACAGTTGGCAAGCCGCCAAAATCGCCCGCGACGCCCTCACCGCCCAACAAACCGCCGCCCTCATGCCGCGCCTCGTCCCCGTCTCAGTCGGCTCCGTCGCCCCCACCCAACCCAACCTAGACCGCCGCTTTCAGGCACTCGAAAGCCAAATCCGCCGCCTCGGCGATTCCGTCTACGCCCTCGCCTACACCCCCCGCAACCTGACAATCCAATCCCCCACCCCCCAAACCGACGCCATCAAATATTCCCGTGAACTGCAACGCCAAATGCTGACAGCGAGGGGGTTATAGATGGCAGACTACGGCTATATCTCCCTCTCTTTGGGCAGCTTCACCGCCACGATCGACACCTTCTACATGGAAGATGGGTTCCCCCGCATCCCTGGCGAATTCCCAGCCCCCGAATTTAGCGCCACCCGCGCCCTGATCGCCCCTGGTAGTGCCTATGGCGTCGGCGATCGCTGGGAGTTTGCAGGCAGAATCACCAAAGGCAACGCCCTTAACCTCAAAAACCTCTACCGCGAGCATCGCCGCCTCATCGACAATCGCCAGGATGGCAAAATCCTGCTAGTCGATACCATCCTCGAAGTCGAAGAACTCGCCCCCCGCACCCGCGCCAAAGCCCCCGCCCCCTTCGACACCGAGGTCTCCAGCGGTGGCTATGTCTCCTTCTTTGGGCAATTCTACGTGGCATTCGCCACCCCGCCCGAATTCAGCCCCGACTCTGTGGATGAACTGGGCAACACCACCTGGCTAATCAACTGCTCCCTGATTGAACTGGGAGTCAAGCCATGAGCCTGGTGAGTATCGCCGCTGGCAAAATTCAAATCCTGGTTGGAGACGACAACCAGGATTGGAGCGACGCATTCGTCTCCCTCTCCCTCAACGATCCGGAAGTTGACGACAGCGGCAAACTCCCCATCACCGGACGGCTCACCCTGGCAGTCCTCGCGAATCCCCCCGACTCTCAAGATCCCCTGTCCAGTGCCGGGAGAAGCCGATGGGCAAAGGGTCAGCGCATCCTCATCAACTATCAAAAATCAACCGGCACCTGGGCACGCCACCCCCGTGGCTGGCTCTACATTGCCAAACCCCCCACCCCGCCCCAAATCGGCTATCCCGCCTACCTGGAAATTGAGGTGGTGTGCTGTATGCAGTTGCAAACATTCCCCGTCCCCCGTGGGGTGGGTATCACCTTCACCCCCGACTTTGACGCATCCGGCGGCAAACCCCTCAACCTCCTCACCCGTGGCGATTGTGTTGCCCAATGCTTCACCCAGGCAGGCATCACCCGCCCCTGGGTTGGGTCTATCTCCAAATTCCCGGTGGCACTGGATATCCGCAAGTCCGAACCCAATGCCTTTACCGAATTGGCGGGCAAAATCGCCTATGGCGGATTGTCGATCATTGCCCAAACCAATCAGGGCGAACTCACCGCCTACTCCGTCAACGCCACCACCAGCGCCCCCGTCCTCACCCTGGACGAAGCTCAGTGTGTGTCAATTGAGTTCCTTGACCCCGGTGAGACCCCCTGTGAAAAAGTAATTTTTAGCGCCAACCAATCCGTCCAAATTGGGCTGGTCACCAGCGACACCCGCGTCTTTGAAGACAAAGGCAGTGCCCAATCCATCTCGACGGACTTCGCCGACCTGGATATCGTCATCAAGCGCACCACCCGCACCGAGCAAACCAGCCCCACCCGCAAGACCGTCTCCGAGCGGATTGAGGAGCCAGCCGGACTGGTCAACCGCCTGATTTTCGGTCCGTCCCTCATGATGATGGACAGCTCGATCGAGGAAACCCAGTTCAACTACTCCGCCGAAGATGGGCGGCTGCTGTCCAAAATCAAGACCATTCGACAGCCCTTCGCCAAAATGTGTGCGGGCTACTTGGAACTCCGCCCCAAAACCGAATGGGGCACCCTCGGACCACAACAGGTCACAGCTTCCGAGGAAGAGCAGTACACATACAAAGATGGGGTGATCGCCTCCATCACCCGCACGGTACGAAAACCCCGCGCCGCCGTGATTGATGGGGAGATTACGCTCCCCTCCCCGACCGCCACCACCACCGACCTGATCGAGGTGCGCACCTGGGAACGGATTCGGAAAGACGATTACCTTCTCCGAGTCTCCACCCTCATCCCCCAATATCGGCGTAGGGTCACGGGTTGGGGCACGGTTGAAAACTCGATCGGCAGCCTGGAGCAAAAGGTGATTTACTGGCTGGGCTTAATTGCGCCCGATGACCTCAACTACACCCAAACCAGCAACGCCGGACAAACCCAACCCCCCGCCACCGAGCGCTGTGCCGCCACCCGCGAAGTCAAAGACATCCCCATTGAGGGGGTATGCACTCTCACCATCACCCCCTCCCCCTTCTCCCCCCGTGAGCGGCGATACGAGCTAGATTGCGCCGTCGCTGGACCTGAGCAACTCACCGAACTGGCACAACTCGAAGCCTGGCGGTTGTGGGGCAGAGCGCAGGCAGTCCGCATCCAGGTGCCCCTCTTAGATGCCCTCGTAGACAACCCCGCCCCCCTCCAGAACTTCGCCCTCCTCCGCACCGAAATCCTCCCCAATGGCATCCGCCGCAATCGTTACCTCTACCAGATGGATGGCATCGGCTATGAGCATGAGCCAAACAGCGCCGTCGTCACGTTCACGGGGATGCTGATCGGCATCCAGGAAGGGGTACTCGTCCCCCACACCAGCACCCCCACCGCACCCGCCTTCAACAGCGATCAGGTCAAATCCGTTTTCCAGTCTGTCCAACTCGGGAACAGCGATGCCGTATCCAGCCAGGTGGTGATCAACACCAACGGCGCGATCGTCGTCCAACCCACGGCTCCTGGCTTAGGTCTCGGTTGTGAACCCCGACTCCTGCCCATCTTCAAACCCCTCATCCCCCTCAACTCCCCCGCCGGTTTAGGCTTAGGCAGCGGCAACACCATCGCCGCCATCCGCATCACCTCACCCCCCGCAGGCTTAGGCTTAGGCTGCGAACCCCGCATTGGAAGTCAGTTTAGCCGTTTGAGCACCACTATTCGCTCCGGTGGCGGCTTAGGCTTAGGCTCAACCCCCATCACCCCACCCAGCATCATCCACGCCCCCATCGGCTTAGGCATCGGCAGCAACCCCCGCCTCTTTGGGTTACGCACCTTCACCTACTCCGGCACCCCCCTGGATGACGATGGCATTCTCTACTTCCTCGGTACCACCGATACCAACTATGACCCCGTTGCCTGGTCAAACCCCTATTACTACCGCATCGGCGTCACCTCCAACCCCTCCAACTGGATCGACGCCAACTACCTCAACCGTTCCACCGACCTCCTCAATCGCCTCCCCGATCAAGCCGATGCCTATATCGATTTCGACTTTTATACCGCCCAAATCCGCCCCATCTCCTACCTCCTCCAACACGACGGCACCACCGGCGGCTACCTCCGCAACTGGAAACTCCAGGGCAGCAACGACACTACCACCTGGGTAGACCTCGACACCCGCAGCAGCAATGCCACCCTCAACAGCGCCAACGCCTGGGGGCACTTCACCTGCAACGGTGGCAACACCGCCTTTTATCGCTATTTAAGACTGCTTCAAACCGGCTTAAATAGCTCCGGCAACAACCAACTCGCCCTCGCTGAGATCGAGTTTTACGGCATCTTTGATTACTAAGGAGAACACCTATGCCCTTCGACTTTTCCCGCGAATACCAAAAACAAGTCACCCGCATTCTAAATCAGGGCTTCGCCGCACCGAACGCCCTCAATACCTTCGTCGGTCTCATCGCCCCCACCACTGCTCCCTCCATCGCCGCCACCATCCAGGATATTGTCGCCCTCGAAGTCATCCCCGACAGTCCCAACAACGGCTACCTCCGGCAAGTCATGGGGCAACAGATCACCGCACTGGACGCCGCCACCGATACCTTTACCTGTGCCGAGCATCGCCGCGCCGTCAACCAGGAAATCTTTTTGTTCAGCAATGCCTACCCGGTGCCCTTCGCGGCTCTCACTCCTTACTACATCAACAACCCCACTACAAACACCTTCCGCCTCTCCGCCTCCCCTGGTGGCTCCCAAATCGACCTCACCACAGGGTCTTTAGGAGCACCGCTCTACATGAAAATGGGTAGCACATTCAACGCCACCAACAAGCGCGAAGAATCCACCTATGATGAGGTGCGCTTCACTGCCCTCGGCAACACCATTACCTTCCAGGGTTTCTTCATCCTCGACTACGCCGATAGCCTGAGTTCAGTTCAGCTTTCATCCATCAACACCAGCACGGATGTCATCACCACCGCCGCCGCCCACGGACGCACCACTGGCGATCCGGTCATCGTCAACACTATTACCGGCGCGATGCCAGGTGGCGTCACCCCCAATGCCCTCTACTATGCCCGTAGCCTCACCACTACCACCCTCACTCTCCACACCACCGCTGCCAACGCCAGCGCCAACACCGGGCGCATTGATATCACCTCAGCCGGTTCGGGCACCATCTTTCTGCGCAACTGCCGGGGCACCTTGCGCGGTTGGGACTGGTATGACACCCCCATTGTTATCCCCGTAGACCGCACCCAAATCATCGAAATTCCTACCCTCATTTCCAACCAACGCAACGCTGTCGGAGTCCCCTAATGTCAGACCTCGCCCAACGCGGCAAACAAGCCGCCGAACAGAAAAATCAGGCGCGCCTCGCCAACATCCCCACCCCCACCGACAAACCACCCGAAACTGGGCATTACACAGGCGGATTCGACCCCGCCGCCCCCCAGGGCGAACGCCACCGCGTCAAACTCCCCGACGACTCCACCGTCTACGGCGAGTTCATTTCGCCCAACGCCCCCACAGATGGAACTCAAGTCGCCGCATACTACAGCGGCGGCGATAAATGGCTATTTGATTGCAAATGAACCTCTCTCAACGCGGCAAAGAATCCGCCGACCAAAAACGGCAAGCCCGATTGGCAAAGGCATCCACCCCCAAGCCAACCAAACAGCCATGCCTTGTCCAGTCCTATGACCCCAAAACCAACACCTACACCGTGACCGAAGGCGGGAACATCATTCCTAACTGCACCGCCATCACCAACGGCACCATCCCAGCGGGTCAACCCGTCACCCGCAAAGACCGCCTGATAGACTCCCAACGCGCACCACAACGCATCGCCCCACCGCCACCACCTCCCCCTCGCATCTTTGCCAAGGTATTAATGTTTTTTGATGCGAATCCATTCGCAAATATCAACAACAACACCTTCTTCGACGCGATCTATCAATTCTTCGGACAAACACGGATCTATCTAGTCGTGAACCAAATCAAACCTGTCTTTGATACCTTCCTTCAGCGCTGTGCTGAGCAAGGCGCATTCTTTGAGTATCTAGACACCTTGGACGCAATCCCAGCCGACTTGGATGGGTTGTTAATCCTACCGCCCGAAGCATCTGCCCCCCCTATCATCGATCCCGAGTTCCAATCCAGCACAACGGCATACTTCACGGCAGAGATCGCCAACCGCATCAACCGCATCGCCCAACGGACAGGTGTTTTAGCGGTGGGCGAATGGGCAAACCCCAATGGCATTACCTTCCTGCCTTGGAATCGAGCACTGTTTAGGGCGTTTGGCTTCGAGCCAAACCGACTGGGCGTAATCCCCACCGTTGATGCCATATCAGGCATTTTGCTCCCTCTCGCCGAAATCGTAGACGAGCGCTTCGGCTCAGGACAGCTCGCATCATCAAACACCTGCGCCGCCTACACACTCCCCTCCGGAGCAACAGGCATCGCCCGTATACCAAACTCCCCCAACTACTTTGTAGGCATCCTCTTAAACAAGATCAACACACCCCTTTAAAGCCCGTTGAACCTCAGCCACTAATACAAATGCTTCAATAGTAAAAAGCCGATCGCGGTGTCTCACCACCCATCGGCACTACCCCTACCAAACAGGAGACAGCAATGGAATTATCGCAAAATCTCGCCCTCTCGCTCATCGAATCCACCAACCCCTTCCCCGTAGACTTCGACGATGCTTGGCAATGGGCAGGTTACTCCAGGAAAGACCACGCGAAAGAAGCTTTACTTGCAAACTTAGTGGAAAACGTAGATTTCCGACTCCTGCAAAAGCGGGAGTCGGCTCCCAGCGGGGGGCGCACGCACTGGGAAGAAATTTACCTCAGCATTGATGGCTTCAAAATGTTCTGCATGATGGCTCAAACCGAGAAAGGGCGCGAAGTCCGCCTTTACTTCCTCGAATGCGAGCGCCAACTAAGGGGAATCCGCGAGAGGCTTCAGTCCAAAACCAAAGCCCGCCAAGCCGCTAAGCCCCTAATCCTAGAAGCCTTGGAGCAATTCCAAAAAGACCACGCCATCGAACTCAGAGACGATGCCCACCACCTTTTTGTCAAGCTCTACAAAACCCAGAAGATAGAACTGCCACTGTGGGTTTATGAAGCCTTCCCCAGCATCTCCCGCAGCACTCTGTACAACTGGAGAGCCAATGGCACCAACGAGCATTACGGCGCGGCTAAAGGTCGTTCAAAGCTCCTTAAACACCCTGACAAACTGGAGAAACTAGAACAAGCCCTCCAAACCAATCCAGACCTCACCCAGATGCAAGCCTACGACATCCTAGATGGGGTCGTATCTCCATCCTCAATCGGGCGCTACCTCAAAGCAAAGCGTGTATAAAATCGAACACATCAAATAGTTTTGGATCTATCAAAACTATTTGATGGGGTGATCCAAAACTATTTGCGCCGCTACAGGCGCTTCGTTTACGAAGATGACATTGCCTATGTTGCTCAAATCTGTGATCAACTTTTGAAGGG